>Ga0209370_1000893_pt1 | contig 31354 bp, 29 predicted proteins | sample AgamicAtPrz_FD_187164 | JGI IMG/M metagenome (GOLD analysis project Ga0209370, IMG submission 187164) | Agave microbial communities from Guanajuato, Mexico - At.P.rz (SPAdes) (version 2) | ecosystem: Host-associated > Plants > Phyllosphere > Phylloplane/Leaf | place: Guanajuato, Mexico... | reverse complement strand
CACGGACGTTGAGCTCGCAGCCCTTGGGGTGAGTCGTGGTGCAGATGAAACCGCGAACCTTGGGATGAATGATGGCCAATGTCTGTACCTCGTCAGGTTTAGGCTGGGGCAGCGCCCGGATTCGGGGCGCTGCCGTTTAATCTAGAGGGTGAGACTACCCTCGCGGGATATCCGACACATATTACGGGGTGATTCAAAATCCTCGAACATTTTGTAGGAGCGGCCTTGTGCCGCGAAAGGGCCGCGAAGCGGCCCCGACAATTTCAGCGATCCTCCGAAATCTGGGGCTGCTGCGCATCCCTTTCGCGGCGCAAGGCCGCTCCTACAGGGACGGTGCTGGCCGCAGGGCTTCGCGCAACCACGCGAGGAACTTCCGCGCCAACGGATCCTCCTGGCTCTCCCAATGCACCAGGCAGCTCCACACCGGCCCGCGTACGCGCTGTGCCGACAGGGGCCGCAAACGTCCCTCGTCGACCATCCGCTGCGCCAGCAACTGACTGACCAGGGCGACCCCCAGCCCCTCGCCCGCCGCCTCCAGCAACAGCCCCGGGTCGGAGAAATTCAGCCCCTTGCCCTGCTGCCCCACCTCCTCGCCGCCCTCCAGCTGCCAGTGACTCCAGTCCATCTCGCGCTCGCCGTGCAACGTCGTGCGCCCGCTCTCGGGCAATGCGGGATGGCAAGCCGGATACAACGTGTCCTGGTGTAGCACAGTGAAGCTGCATTCAGCCTGCGGCCCGATATCGTCGCGAATCGCCAGGTCGATGGTCTCGTTGGCCATGTCCGGCACCTCGAAACTGGTGAACAGCCACAGGTCCACATCCGGGTGACGCTGGTGGAAATCCGCCAGGCGCGGCAACAGCCAATGCCGGGCAAAGGCCGGGGTGGTGTTGACCACCAATTGGTTGGGCTTGCGGTATTGGTCAAGGCGACGAATCCCCACCGCCAGCTGCTGCAGCAAGGCCTGGGTGGTGCTGAGCAGGTCGTGCCCGGCATCGGTCAGGCTGACACTGCGCCCGCTACGGTGGAACAACGGTTGTTCCAGGTAACTCTCCAGGCTGCGGATCTGCTGGCTGATCGCCGACTGGGTGAGGTTCAGGGCCTCGGCGGCCTTGTGGAAACTGCCCAGGCGGGCGGCGGCTTCGAAGCCACGCAGGGCGTTGAGCGGGGGCCAGTGTTTGAGCATGCTGATAAGCCTGACTGATCAGAAATACGCTAAATCTATCGTTTGTCGCTGCGGTTTCCCAGCCATAACATGGGCAGCAACACCCGCGACGGCGGGCTTCGTTGATAAAAATCCCTAATAGATCGGAGTTCACTATGACCCTGTCCCGCGACAGCGGCTGGCGCATGCCCGCCGAATGGGCCCGCCACGCCGCCACCTGGATGATCTGGCCACACAACAAGCCGCTGTGGGAGTCGGGCTGGGGCGTGACCCTGGCCGACGTGCAGCGCGACTATGCCCGCGTGGCCGCCGCCATCGCCCGCTTCGAGCCGGTGAAGATGGTGGTCGATCCCTCGGCCATGGCCATTGCCCGCGAACTGTGCGGCCCCGGCATCGAGCTGGTCGAACTGGCCGTGGACGACAGCTGGTGCCGTGACAGCGGCCCGACCTTCCTCATCCACCCGCAGCAGGGCGTGGCCGGCCTGAGCTGGCGCTTCAACGCCTGGGGCGACAAGTCCGAGCACGGCAAGGACCGCAGCCTGGCCCGGCGCATCCTCGACCACCTCGGCCTCGAAGGCCTGAGCACCCCGCTGTGCAATGAAGGTGGCGCCATCCACGTCGACGGTGAAGGTACGCTGATCACCACCGAGTCGGTGCTGCTCAATCCCAACCGCAATCCGGGCCTGAGCAAGGCCGACTTCGAGGACTGCTTCGCCCGCCTGTTGGGCATCCGCAAGACCATCTGGCTGCCGGGCGATCCGCAATACGTCACCGGCGACATGACCGACGGCCATGTCGATGGCGTGTGCGCCTTCGCCCGCCCTGGCGTGCTGCTGGTGGACGCCACCCACGACCAGGGTTCGGTGTACGCCGAGGTGGCCCGCGAGAACCGCCGCGCCCTGGAGCTGGCCACCGATGCCCAGGGCCGCTCGTTCGAGCTGCTCGACCTGTACGAGGCCACGGCGGCCGTGGATACCGAGGCCGAGGTATTCTGCGCCTCCTACACCAACTTCTACCTGGCCAACGGCGCGGTGATCATGCCCGCCTACGGCATCGACGCCGACCAGGCCGCCGCCCAGCAACTGGCCCTGGCCTTCCCCGGCCGCGAAGTCGTGCCGGTGCGCATCGACCACATCGCCCACGGCGGCGGCGGCATCCACTGCATCACCCAGCAGCAGCCGGCCTGGCAGGGAGCGCGCCCATGAGCACCTTGCGCATCGCCACCACGCAGATGGCCTGCAGCTGGGACCTGGCCGCCAACCTCGAGCGCGCCGAGCAGCTGGTGCGCCAGGCCGCCGCCCAGGGCGCCCAGGTGATCCTGCTGCAGGAGCTGTTCGCCACCCCGTACTTCTGCATCGAGCAGTGCCACAGCCACCAGGCCCTGGCCCAGGACTACCACGACAGCCCGCTGCTCAAGCGCTTCGCCGCCCTGGCCAAGGAGCTGGGCGTGGTGCTGCCGCTGAGCTGGTACGAGCGCGCCGGCAACGCCTTCTTCAACTCGCTGACCGTGGCCGACGCCGAGGGCCGCCTGCTGGGGGTGTACCGCAAGACCCACATCCCCAACGCCATCGGCTACCAGGAAAAGGAATACTTCAGCCCCGGCGATACCGGCTTCAAGGTCTGGGACACTGCCTTCGGCCGCCTGGGCATCGGCATCTGCTGGGACCAGTGGTTCCCCGAGACCGCCCGCTGCCTGGCGCTGATGGGCGCCGAGGTGCTGCTGTTCCCCACCGCCATTGGCTCCGAGCCGGGCGCCGCCGAGCTGGATTCACGCGACCATTGGCAGATGGCCATGCGCGGCCACGCCGCCGCCAACCTGCTGCCGGTGGTGGCCGCCAACCGCGTCGGCCATGAAGTGGCGCGCAGCGACGACAACCTGTCGATGCGCTTCTACGGCTCGTCGTTCATCTGCGACCACAAGGGCGCGATGTTGCAAGAGGCCGACCGCGACAGCAGCGGCGTCTGGCTGCACGACCTGGACCTGGAACGCATGCGCGAGGACCGCCTGACCTGGGGCATCTACCGCGACCGTCGCCCCAGCATGTACGCACCGTTGCTCAGCCTCGACGGCCGCACCCCACAGACCGCGAGGGCCTGAAGCATGCCAAGCCGTCCATCGAAACTGCTCGCCATCGCCGCCCTGGTAGCCTGCGCCAGCATCGCCCAGGCCGATCAGGAAGCCCTGCGCCTGTACAACTGGGCCGACTATTTTGCCGAGGACACCCTCAAGCGCTTCACCGCCGAGACCGGCATCCCGGTGATCTACGACGTCATGGACGGCAGCGAGGTGCTCGAGGCCAAGCTGATGTCCGGGCGCAGCGGCTATGACCTGGTGTTCCCCGGCGACACCGTGGCCGAACGGCTGATGCGCGCCGGCAGCCTGCAGGCCCTTGATCGCAAGCAATTGACCGCGCTCGACGATATCGAGCCCGGCCTGCGCCAACTGCACGACCGCTACCCCAAGGCCAGCCAGGCCACCGTGCCCTACACCTGGGGCACCATCGGCCTGACCATGGATGCGAAGAAGATCCGCGAGCGCATGCCCGACGCCCCGCTGGACAGCCTCGACCTGCTGTTCAAGCCGGAGCTGGCAGCCAAGTTCGCCGACTGCGGCATCTCGATGATCGACTCGCCCGACGAAGTGCTGGCCGTGGTCCTCCACTACCTCGGTCGCGAACCACGCAGCGCCAAGCGCGAAGACCTGGCCGCCGCCAGCGAGCTGCTCAAGGGCATTCGTCCCTATGTGCGCAAGCTGCAGTCGCAACCGGTCACCGAGCTGGTCAACGGCAATACCTGCCTGTCGCTGGGCTACAGCGGCGACGTGATCCAGGCCCAGCGCACCGCCGAGGCCGCGGGCAAGGCCATCGACTTCCAGTACCGCGTGCCCCGCGAAGGCACCACGGTGTGGATGGACACCATGGCCATCCCCGCCGACGCCAAGCACCCGGAATACGCCTATCGTTTCATCAACTTCGTCATGCGCCCGGAGAACATGGCCGCGATCAGCAATTTCACCGGCTACCCCACCGCCAGCGCCAAGGCCCGCCCCCTGGTGGATGCGCGCCTGCGTGACAACCCGGACATCTACCTCGGCGATGCCACCTACACCCGGCTGATCCCGGGCAAGGACATCCCCCAGGCCGACATGCGTGCGCGCATGCGTGTCTGGACCCGCTTCAAGACTGCACAGGACTGACCCCATGCCTACTCGCCGTACCTTCCTCCAGCACATGAGCGTCGTCGCCGGCCTCGGCGCCGCCGCCAGCTTTGGCCTGCCGTTCGGCGGCAACAGTGCCCGCGCCGCCGAACCGGGCCGCTGGTTCATGCCCGACGAAGGCGAAAAGCACGCACGCGCCTACATCGCCTTCGGCGCCCAGGACGCCATCTGGGAAGACTTCACAGAAGACGTCCAGGCCGCGCTCGGGCGCATCGCCCGGGCCATCGCCGCGTTCCAGCCGGTGACGGTGTTCTGCCGCGCCAGCGAGCGCGACATCGCCGAGGAGGAATGTGGCAGCCACAACATCACCTATGTCGAGACCGAGCTGGACGATATCTGGATGCGCGACATCGGCGCCAACTTCGTGGTCGACGACGACGGCGCGCTGGGCGCGGTGGACTTCAACTTCAACGGCTGGGGCGGCAAGCAGCAGCACCGCTACGACGCCAAGCTTGCGGCCCGCGTTGCCAAATTGGCCGGCGCCCAGTACCAGCGCAGCGAGCTGGTGGGCGAAGGCGGCGGCATCGAGGTGGACGGCCACGGCACCGGGATCATGACCGAGAGCAGCTGGATCAACGGCAACCGCAACCCCGGCTGGAGCAAGGCCCAGGTCGAAGCGGAGCTAAAGGAGCGCCTGGGACTGCGCAAGATCATCTGGCTGCCGGGCATCAAGGGCAAGGACATCACCGATGCCCATGTGGACTTCTATGCGCGCTTCGCGGCGCCCGGCGTGGTGGTGGCGAACCTGGACAACGATCCGGATTCCTACGACCACGAGGTGACCCTCGAGCATCTGGAAATCCTGCGCAACGCCACCGATGCCGACGGCCGCAAGCTGGAGATTCACACGATGTCGCCGCCACTGAAGCCACGACGCAGCAAGTTCAGCGAGGACAACCCGGACTTCGCGGCGGGGTACATCAACTACTTCGTCATCAACGGCGCGGTGATCGCGCCGCAGTTCGGTGATCGCAGTGCCGACGAGAAGGCGCGGGCGTTGTTGGTGAAGCTGTATCCCGGGCGCAAGGTGGTGCAGCTGGATATCGATGCGATTGCGGCGGGTGGGGGTGGGATTCACTGCGTTACCAACCAGTGCCCGGCGGTGTAGGGACGATCATCGCGGCGCCCCGACTTGCCCCGCGATGGGCTGCACCTCACGGATCCTCGGACCTGCGCCGCCCCGTCACCATCGACCACGGCAGGTTCTCACGCAGCCGCACGCTCTCCACCAGTGTCGCCAGCAGGTGCACGTAGGCCAGCTCCAGGACGCCATCGGCCAGCCAAGCCTGGCCCTGCCCGATTGAAGGCGCCGCCACGCGCCAATCATTCATTTGAATTTCAGATCAATGGCAAAGAAAAACAAACTTCTCAAATAAGCCCCGGGCGGGGATGCTGTCAGGATCACGCCCGCATCCCGGAGAACAACAATGAACGAAGTCGTCATCGTCGCCGCCGCCCGCACTGCCATCGGCAGTTTCCAGGGGGCCCTGGCCAACGTGTCCGCCGTGGAGCTGGGCGCCGCCGTGATCCGCCAGCTGCTGGCCCAGACCCAGCTGGACCCGGCCCAGGTCGACGAAGTGATTCTCGGCCAGGTGCTCACCGCCGGCGCCGGCCAGAACCCCGCCCGCCAGGCCGCGGTCAAGGCCGGCCTGCCCTTCGAGGTCCCGGCGCTGACCCTGAACAAGGTCTGCGGCTCGGGCCTCAAAGCCCTGCACCTGGCCGCCCAGGCCATCCGCTGCGGTGACGCCGAGGTGGTGATCGCCGGCGGCCAGGAGAGCATGAGCCTGGCGCCCTACGTGATGCCTGCGGCGCGCACCGGCCAGCGCATGGGCCACGGCCAGCTGATCGACAGCATGATCAGCGACGGCCTGTGGGACGCCTTCAACGACTACCACATGGGCATCACCGCCGAGAACCTGGTGGACAAGTACGCCCTCACCCGTGAACAGCAGGACGCCTTCGCCGCCGAGTCGCAGCGCAAGGCCGTGGCCGCCATCGAGGCCGGGCGCTTCAAGGACGAGATCACCCCGATCCACATCCCGCAGAAGAAAGGCGAGCCATTGGTGTTCGACACCGACGAGCAGCCACGCCCCGGCACCACTGCCGAATCCCTGGGCAAGCTGCGCGCCGCGTTCAAGAAAGACGGCAGCGTCACCGCCGGCAACGCCTCCAGCCTCAACGACGGCGCCGCTGCGGTGCTGCTGATGAGCGCCGCCAAGGCCAAGGCCCTGGGCCTGCCGGTGCTGGCGAGGATCGCCGCCTACGCCAGCGCCGGCGTGGACCCGGCGATCATGGGTATCGGCCCGGTGTCGGCGACCCAACGCTGCCTGGCCAAGGCCGGCTGGCAATTGGCCGACCTGGACCTGATCGAGGCCAACGAAGCCTTTGCCGCCCAGGCGCTGGCGGTGGGCAAACAGCTGGAATGGGATGCGGCGAAGGTCAACGTCAACGGCGGCGCCATCGCCCTGGGCCACCCCATCGGCGCCTCGGGCTGTCGAGTGCTGGTGACCCTGCTGCACGAGATGATCAAGCGCGATGCGAAGAAGGGCTTGGCGACCCTCTGCATCGGCGGCGGTCAGGGCGTAGCCCTGGCAATCGAGCGTTGATTCTCGCCGCCTGAACCTCAGCCGTCGCCTGGCACTGGCTTGATCCGGGCCCGCGGCGGCGCGCCTCAGTCCTCCAGCAACGTACAGGCCATCACCAGCGCGTCTTCGCGCCCACCCGCGACCGGATAGTAGTCTCGACGCCGGCCGATCTCGTTGAACCCATAGCGCTCGTACAGGCGATAGGCCGACTGGTTGCTGGCGCGCACTTCGAGGAAACACTCGCGGCCATTGAGCTGGTAGGCCCGCGCCATCAGGTGCTCGAGCAGGCGCAGGCCCAGCCCGCAGCCCTGGTTCTCCGGCTTGACGGTAATGTTGAGCAGATGCGCCTCGTCGATGATCACGTTGATCACGCCATGGCCGACCTGCTGCTGGCCAACGAACATCAGCCACACTTCGTAGGACTTCAGCGCATCCAGGAAGATGCCGCGGGTCCAGGGGTGGCTGAAGGCGGCATATTCGATCTTAAGCAGGGCATCCAGATCCGCCTCGGTTGCCGGGCGGAAACTGATCGAGTCACTCATTCAACGCTCTTCCAGCGCGCCATCAGCCGGCGCATGGCTTTCCAGACGTCCGCCTTGCGTTGCGGCTCGTCCATCAACAGTTCAAGGCCGGGCAAGGCCCAGGCGTTGCCGAGCAGGTCGACCTCGAGTTCTTGGTAGTAGGCTTCGGCATCGGCCTGGCCGGCGAAGCGGATGGCCGGCAGGCCGAGCAGCCACAGGCAGGTGCACGGCGCCTCTTCCAGGCGCGCGGCGATGAAACCCTGGACGAAGTCGCGGGCGGCGTCCGGGCCCTGGTCCATGTTGCCGCGCATCAGCAACGGCCAGCGCACCGGCTCGCCGATGATCTGCGGGGCATCCGGCAGGCCGGCGGCACGCAGCATGTCCTTGAGCAGCAGGTACGACGGGTCGCGGCTCTGGAACGGCTGGCCGGTGGCCAGCTCGACCAGCAGCAGGCAACTGCCGGCGCGCAGCAACTGCAGGGCGAAGCGTGGCGGCGGTACCGGCGCCGGACGTGGCGCGGGGGCCTCCTGCTCGGCCTCGACCGGCTTGGCGGCGGGTTTCGGCGCGCTGCCCGGGCGCGGGATCTCGATCTTCGGCCGCTCGGCACGCGCCTGGGGCGCCACCGGGGTGGCGCTCGGCGCAGGCGCGGGGGCGGCCGGACGCACCTCGAAGTCAAGGTCCTCGACCGGCGCCACCGGCAACAGCAGCTCCGGCCGCGACGGGGCGGCGAACGGCAGTTCGGCGCGCGGCAGCCAGTGCACCACTTGCATGGCGGACAGGTAGGCGCGGCGGCGGGACTCGATCAGCAAGGCGCGGGTATCCGGGGATAGACGAAACAGTCGGGCATTCTAACGCCGTTGCCCAGGATGCGCCGCAACAGATTATCGGCCATCGCGGGGCAAGCCCGCTCCCACGCCTTAATGCAGGGGTGGGAGCGGGCTTGCCCCGCGATGAGGCCGGTAAATCCCCCCTTGAGCCTCAGGGTTATCCCCATAACAGACCAAGGGGTGAAAACCTCCCCCCCGGATGCAGTACAATCGCCCCTTTTATTTGGCAACGAGTCGACCCGCCAATGATCGAACCCAAGCGCGTCCTGCGCGCCCTAGCCGAACACTGGGCCTTGATCGAGCCGCTGTGCGAGCGCTTCGACCAGGGCACCCTGAGCCTGGTCGAGCTGCGCCAGCAGCTGGCCCGCCAGCAGGTGGAAAGCACCCCGCAGGACATCACCCAGCTGCTCGACGTGTGGATCCGCCTGGACATCCTGGTCCCAGTGGCCAAGAGCCCGAACCGTTTCGAACTCAACGCGCAGATCCACGACTTCCTCGCCTACCTGCGCCGCGAACACCGGCTGGGCCTGTGCCTGGAGATCGAGGCCTACCTGCGCCACCTGGAACGCCTGGCCGGGCATATCCAGGACGCCTTCGACAACCGCGACAGCGACGACCTGGCGCGTCAGCTGCGCCTGCTCGACATGCGCGTGCGCGATGTACTGAAGAAGCTCGACAACGATGAGCAGGCGCTGGTGGCCGTGGCCGAGCGGGCCAAGACCAGCAACCGGCAGATCCCCCTGCGCCAGCGCTACGCCGAAGTACTGGCGACCTGGGACGAGTACGTCGAGCCGATGATCCAGCTGGTCAACGCCGACGGCGCCTTCGAACAGGGCGTGCGCAAGGTCGAGACCGTGCTGCTGCGCCTTTTGGGCGAGCAGGCGCGCCTGGGCCACCTGGTCGACGACGACATGCTGCTGCGCACCCACGCGCGCATCCTCGAGATGCAGACCAGCGCCCAGCTGACCCTGCGCCACGCCCGCGAACTGCTGCTGCCGCTGCGCGAAGAAGCGCGCCGGCACAACGCCGTGACCCGTGGCGCCGCCCTGGCCTTGTCGGTGATCCGCAAGAAGGGCATCGACGCCGTGCCGCAAGCCGCCATGCCGCTGTTCACCCGCCCGCAGAGCACCTTCCTTGGCAGCGCCAGCCAGGTCGAGGCGTACGTGTACGCCCTGGCCCGCTTCGAGCCCAAGCCTGCGCGCTTCCCCAAGGCGCACAAGACGCAAAAGGGCCCGCTGCCCCGCGCCCCGCGCACGGTCAAGGAAATGCTCGAGCGCTGCGAGGACGCCCTGCCGCTGCCGGACCTGATGGTCTGGCTGCTGGAGCAGGAGCCTGAGGGTGCCACCGACGAGCTGCTGTACTGGTTCTCGCGCCTGTCGCGGGAAAAGCGCTTCAGCCGCGAGCGCCTCGATCGCCAGCAATACCTCACCCGCGAACACCTGGTCAGCCTGCGCTCCTTCGCCCTGACCTCCAGCCGCGACAACAAGCCGGCGACCCCGACCGAATCCACCGCGAGCCCCGTCCATGCATCTTGATCTTTCCGAACTGTCCCAGCTCGCGCCGATCTTCCGCGAGCTGTTCAAGGGCTTCCACATCAGCCGCCGCGACCCGGAGCTGTACGCCCAGCTGTCGAACTTCCAGGACCAGTACCGCACCCTGTTCAAGGCCTTGGGCTTCGAGCTGGTCTGCGACACCCGCGGCTTCTACTACTTCGTCCCCGAGCAAGCCGCCGCGCAGGTCAACAAGACCGCCCAGCGCCTGTCGCTGTTCACCTTCATCCTGGTCGAGCACCTGGCCGACCAGGGCCGCGACCCGATGGCCGTGCTCGACGGCGGCAGCATCGGTCGCGACGAGTTGCCATCGCTGCTGGACAAGTACCGCGACCTGTTCCTGCAGGCCGAAGTGCAGACCGTCGACGAGCTCGAAGAAAAGATCATGCGCCGCATGACCCAGCTGGGCTTCGCCTTCGAAGAAGGCGGCATCTACCGCTTCATGCCGCCGATGCACCGCTTCCTCGACGTGTGCCTGTCGGTCCAGCAGGACCGCGACCTGGCCGCCACCCTGCACAGCGACCTGCCGCTGCCGGTGCCCGTGCTGGTGGTGGAAGAAACCCCCGAGGAACTCAACCGCACCGACGACCCGCTCGACCTCACCCCGTTCGACGGCGAGGAAAGCGAAGAGGACGCCCTGGCCCGGGCGATCCGCGAAGAGCAACAGGAGATTGACGCATGAGCCAGGAACGCTACGGCATCCGCCGCTTCGCACTGCTCAACACCGCCGGCTACAGCCTCGGCCTGTTCCCCCTGGAACACCCGCTGTCGGTCTACGGCGCCAACAACCTGGGTAAATCGGCGTCGATCAACGCCCTGCAGTTCCCGATCCTGGCGCGCATGTCCGACATGAGCTTCGGCAAGTACAGCCTGGAGCAGTCGCGCCGCTTCTACTTCGCCAGCGACACCAGCTACATCCTCACCGAACTGAACCTGCCCCACGGCCCGCACGTGATCGGCGTGGTCGGCCGCGGCCCGGGCGGCGGCTTCGGCCACCAGTTCTTCGCCTACCAGGGCGAGCTGGACCTGGCCCACTACCAGAAAGACGACACCTGCCTGCGCCAGAAGGAGCTGTTCACCAACCTCGAGCGCCATGGCCTGAAAGCCTACGAGCTCAAGCCGGACGAACTGCGTCGGTTGCTGGTCGGTGGCCACACCTCGGTGCCACTGGACCTGACCCTGATCCCGCTGCGTTCGACCAGCGAGCAAAGCCTGAAGACCTTCCGCGCCTTGTTCATCAACCTGCTGCACATGCGCGAGATCACCGCCGCCAAGCTCAAGCAGCTGTTCCTCGACGCCTTCGAGCACAGCCTGCGCTCGGGCAGCGTCGACTACATCGCCGCCTGCGAAGAGGCCTTCCGCGACGTACGCCGCATGGAGGGCGACTACAACGCCCTGGTGGCCGCAGGTCCCCTGGTCGAAGCCCTGGCCGGCGGCGTGGCCCAGCGCGACATCCTGCGTGGCAAGCTGCACCGTATTTCGCCCCTTCTCGACAACCTGCTGGGCACCTGGCAGGAATACGCCATGGCGCGCAAGGAAGAGCTGACCATCCAGGCCGAGCACTACCGTGGCGAGCAGGACCGCCTGCAGAACGACCAACGCGGCGGCACCCAGGAGCTGATGCGCCTGGAGCGCGAGATCACCGGTATCCAGCGTTGGCTGGGTGAGCTGTCGGTGCTCAAGCACCGCTTCGCCCTGGTCACCGACGTCAAGGTACTGGAGCAGCAGCTGCTGGCCGCCAAGGACGCCCACGACGAACTGGCCGGCGCCCTGGCCCAGTCGCGCCAGTTCTCCGCCGAGGACCTCGACGAGCGCGTGCGCGACCTGGAAAAACGCGTGAAGGCGGTCAAGCAGCAGCTCGACCACGCCGACAACAACAGCTACGCCCGCCTGCGCGAGGAGTTCTCGCAGCAGGACGTCGACCGCCTGATGCGCCTGTTCAACGGCGCGCTGTTCAGCCTGCCGCTGGGTGACCGTGGCATCGAGCTGGACGACAGCGACGTCTGGGTGAAGACCCTCGAAGGCGTGCTCGACCGCTTCAAGGGCGAACGCTTCGAAGTGCCGGGCCTGTCCATCGACATCTCGCACATCGACCCGCCCGCGCTGCAGGCCCTGGCCGACCGCGCCGCCCTGCGCGACCAGAAGGAGCGCCTGGAAAAAGAGCTCAAGCAGCTCAAGACCCAGCAGGCCGTGGCCCTCGACCGCGCCGCCAGCAAGGCGCAGACCGAGGCCCTGTACCAGCAGGTACTGGATGCGCAGAAGGCCCTGGAAGACTTCCGCCGCACCGAGACCCTGGCCGCCGAAGAGCCGGAGAAGATGGAGCAACTGGGCCAGCTGGAAGCCGCCCAGGACGAGCTCAAGCGCTCCAGCGACGCCTTCACCGAACGCGTCCAGCAACTCTCGGCCAAGCTGCAGCTGGTGGGCCGGCAGATCGCCGACCTCGAAGCCAAGCAGCGCACCCTGGAAGATGCCCTGCGCCGTCGCCAGCTACTGCCGGCCGACCTGCCGTTCGGCACGCCGTTCATGGAGGCTATCGACGACTCCATGGACAACCTGCTGCCGCTGCTCAACGACTACCAGGACAGCTGGCAGGCGCTGCAGCGCGTGGACAACCAGATCGAGGCGCTGTATGCCCAGGTGCGCCTGAAGGGCGTGGCCAAGTTCGACAGCGAAGACGACATGGAACGCCGCCTGCAGCTGTTGATCAACGCCTACTCGCACCGCACCGAGGAAGCGCTGACCCTGGCCAAGGCCCGCCGCGCCGCGGTCACCGACATCGCCCGGACCCTGCGCAACATCCGCAGCGACTACGACAGCCTCGAGCACCAGTTGGCGCTGTTCAACCGCGAGATCAACAAGCGCCAGGTTTCCAACCTGGAGAGCTTCCGCGTGGTGCTGGCACCGAACAAGGAGGCGCTCCGGCACATCGACCAGATCATCCACAGCGCCGGCCAGTACGAGGAAGGGGAAACGCTGTCGGTGTTCGACCTGACCCAGAGCGCCGAGCAGGATCACAAGAACGAAGAGGCCAAGGAATACCTGGCGCGGCTGGTGGCGGCCAACCACAACCAGCTGGGCCTGAAGGACCTGTTCGAACTGGCCTTCGAGATCACCAAGATCAACAGCCAGCCGGTGATCCACGCCGACATCGACGGCGCCGCGTCCAACGGCACCACCATGACCATCAAGGCGCTGACCAACATGTACCTGTTGCTGCACCTGATGGACCGCGACCTGGCCGGGCGCATTCGCCTGCCGTACTACCTCGACGAGGCGGCGGACATCGACGAACGCAACCAGGCGGCGTTGCTGGAAACCAGCCAGCAGCTGGGCTTCGTGCCGATCCTGGCGAGCGTGAAGCCGCAGGTATCGGCGCGGGTGGCGATCGACCTGGAAGGCGGCAGCGGGCCGAACGGCATCTACATCGACGAGGCGGACTGGAAGTTCATCAGCCGTCGCGACGAGGTGAAGGCGATCATGCGCGAGGATGAGGCCGAGGAGCTGGCCTGATTCAGTGTATTGGGGCCGCTTCGCGGCCCTTTCGCGGCACAAGGCCGCTCCTACAGGGATATGCGTGCCCCTTGTAGGAGCGGCCTTGTGCCGCGAAAGGAGGCCAAAGGCCTCCCAAAAATCGGGAAGTTACTGCTGCGCCCAAGGCACAATCGGAATCGCCGTCACCGCATTCTGCGGGCTGCCTTCGATCACCCGGTCGCTGTACACCAGGTACACCAGCGTATTGCGCTTCTTGTCGAGAAAACGCACCACCTGCATGGTCTTGAACACCAGCGAGGTGCGCTCCTTGAACACCTCCTCGCCATCTTTCAGCTCACCCTTGAAGTGAATCGGCCCCACTTGGCGGCAGGCAATCGACGCCTCGGCACGGTCCTCGGCCAAACCCAACCCACCTTTCAAGCCGCCAGTCTTGGCCCGCGACAGGTAGCAAGTCACGCCGTCGACCTTCGGGTCATCGAACGCCTCGACCACGATGCGGTCATTCGGCCCGACGAACTTGAACACGGTGGACACCTGGCCGATCTCCTCGGCCCCGGCCAGCATCGGCAGCAGCAGCGCCGCCACGGCAAACATCCTTTTCAGCACGGTGATCTCCTTCAGACCAGGACCAGGTTGTCGCGGTGCACCAGCTCAGGCTCGGCGCTGTAGCCCAGCAGGCTCTCGATGGCGTCGGATGGCTGGCCGATGATCTTCTGCGCCTCCAGGGCGCTGTAGTTGGCCAGGCCACGGGCCACTTCCAGGCCGTCAGGGCCGACGCAGACCACCATCTCGCCGCGGCGGAAGCTGCCCTGCACGGTCTTCACGCCCACCGGCAGCAGGCTCTTGTTAGATTCGCGCAAGGCCTTCACGGCACCGTCGTCGAGCACCAGGGTGCCACGGGTCTGCAGGTGGCCGGCCAGCCACTGCTTGCGCGCGGCAAGCATGCCGCGCTCGGGCGACAGCAGGGTGCCCAGGCGCTCGCCGGCCTTCAGACGATCCAGCACGCGTTCGATACGGCCACCGATGATGATGGTGTGGGCACCGGAACGGGCGGCCAGGCGCGCGGCACGCAGCTTGGTCTGCATGCCGCCGCGGCCCAGGGCGCCACCGGTACCGCCGGCCACGGCGTCCAGCGACGGGTCGTCGGCACGGGCTTCATAGATCAGCTGGGCTTCGGGGTTGTTGCGCGGGTCGGCGTCGAACATGCCGTCACGGTCGGTGAGGATCACCAGCAGGTCGGCTTCCACCAGGTTGGCCACCAGGGCGGCCAGGGTGTCGTTGTCGCCGAAGCGGATCTCGTCGGTGACCACGGTATCGTTCTCGTTGATCACCGGCACCACGCCCAGGTCGACCAGGGTGCGCAGGGTGCTGCGGGCGTTGAGGTAGCGCTTGCGGTCGGAGAGGTCGTCGTGGGTCAGCAAGATCTGCGCGGTGTGCTTGCCGTGCTCGCCGAAGCTCGACTCCCAGGCCTGCACCAGACGCATCTGGCCGATCGAGGCGGCGGCCTGCAGCTCGTTCATCGCGCTCGGTCGCGAGGTCCAGCCCAGCTGGCTCATGCCGGCGGCCACGGCCCCGGAGGAGACCAGCACCAGTTCCACGCCCGCTTCACGCAGGGCCACCATCTGCTCGACCCATACCGCCATGGCGCCGCGGTCGAGGCCCTTGCCATCGGCGGTCAGCAGCGCACTGCCGATCTTCACGACCCAGCGCTTGGCGCCAGTCACCTTGCTTCGCATCTTCTCTTCCAACCTATGTCGAATCTGTAGATACCGTGGATACAAAAACGCCGCTCCAGAGAGCGGCGTTCAGTGTACTGCAACCGATCAGTCGCGCACGTAAATGATTTCCGGGCCGTCTTCGTCGTCCTCGAAATCATCCCAGTCGTCATCGTCGCCGATGTCGTGCACGCTCTTGACGCCGGTACGGCGCAAGGTGCGGGCGTCGTCCAGGGCCTGCAGCTGGGCCCGCGCCTCGTCCTCGATGCGCTGGTCGAGCTCGGCCAGTTCCTCGGCGTAGGCCGGGTCGTTGGCCAGGCGGTCGGCGCGGTCCTCGAGGTAGCGCATCAGGTCGTGGCTGAGCTTCTCGGTGCCCTGCTTGGCAATGGCCGAGATCACGTACACCGGGCCTTCCCAGTTCAGGCGCTCGACCACTTCCTTGACGCGCTCGTCACGCTCGTCGTCCATGATCATGTCGGCCTTGTTCAGCACCAGCCAGCGCTCACGATCGACCAGCGCCGGACTGAATTGCGCCAGCTCGTTGATGATGATTTCGGCGGCATCGGCCGGGCTGCTGCCGTCCAGCGGCGCCAGGTCGACCAGGTGCAGCAGCACGCGGGTACGCGCCAGGTGCTTGAGGAAGCGGATACCCAGGCCGGCACCTTCGGAGGCGCCTTCGATCAGGCCGGGGATGTCGGCGATGACGAAGCTCTTCCAGCGGTCGACACTGACCACGCCCAGGTTCGGCACCAGGGTGGTGAACGGGTAGTCGGCGACTTTCGGCTTGGCGGCCGAAACCGAACGGATGAAGGTGCTCTTGCCGGCGTTCGGCAGGCCCAGCAGGCCAACGTCGGCCAGGACCTTCATTTCCATCTTCAGGTCGCGCTGATCGCCGGGCTTGCCCGGGGTGGTCTGGCGCGGCGCACGATTGGTGCTGGACTTGAAGCGGGTGTTGCCCAGGCCGTGCCAGCCGCCTTGGGCGACCATCAGCTTCTGGCCCGGGGTGACCAGGTCACCGATGACTTCCTGGGTGGCTGCATCGATCACGGTGGTGCCCACCGGCACGCGCAGGAACAGGTCGTCGCCCTTCTTGCCGGTGCAGTCGGTGCTGCCGCCGTTGGAGCCGCGCTGGGCCTCGTGGTGGCGGGTGTAGCGATAGTCGACGAGGGTGTTGAGGTTCTCGTCGGCCACCATGTACACCGAACCGCCGTCGCCACCGTCACCGCCGTTGGGGCCGCCGTTCTCGATGAATTTCTCGCGGCGGAAGCTCATGCAACCGTTGCCGCCGTCACCGGCCTTAACCCGGATCGATACTTCGTCTACAAACTTCATTCAAAACCGCCTCTCGTCGGATGACGAGTCGAAAACCAGATAACCATGAGGCTCTTGCGAAGATGAGCGCGGCGGCCCCGTACGAACCAGAAACCAACGCCGGCAGCCCATTCAAACAGCTTTGCAAGAGGCTCACCACAAACGAAAAAGCCCCGTCGCATGACGGGGCTTCTGGAGCGACGTCGCGATTAAGCGGCGACGATGCTCACGTAACGGCGCATGAACTCGCCTTTCTTCTCGAACTTGATCACGCCTTCGATCTTGGCGAACAGGGTGTGATCCTTGCCCATGCCAACGCCGTAGCCAGCGTGGAATTCGGTGCCGCGCTGACGGACGATGATGTTGCCCGGCTTGATCACCTGGCCGCCATACATCTTCACGCCAAGGCGTTTAGATTCTGAGTCGCGACCGTTACGAGTACTACCACCAGCCTTCTTGTGAGCCATGGTTCAATTCTCCAATAAATTCAGGGGATCGGGGCGATTAAGCCTGGATACCGGTGATTTTGATTTCGGTGAACCACTGGCGGTGGCCCATGCGCTTCATGTGGTGCTTACGACGACGGAACTTGATGATGCGAACCTTGTCGTGGCGGCCTTGCGAAACGACTTCGGCCACTACTTTAGCACCAGCAACAACTGGAGCACCGATGGTGACTTCTTCACCGTTGGCGACCAGCAGAACGCGATCGAAGGTCACGGATTCGCCAGTGGCGACTTCCAGTTTTTCGATCTTGAGGAATTCACCTTCAGCGACTTTGTACTGCTTGCCGCCGGTAACGATTACTGCGTAAGACATGGTATTTCTCCGATAATCCTGCTCACCCAGCGCTTTATATGATGAGTATTGGCTGGCATGGCTGCACAGGGCTGGAACGGCCCGGTGCAATTGCGTAAGGCAGGTGCTGCCCAGGAAGTTAGGGTGCGCGATTGTACGCAACCCCATAAATGCTTGCAAGTACCGGCCCGGGGCCACGGCCACCGCGCCTTGACACACCGGGACCCGCGACCTAGCATGCCGCGCAACCTCAATGGAGCAGCCGATGCAACCCCAATCCTTCTACCGCGCGGTAGCTGACGATTTCAGCGCCGTCGACGAGATCATCAAGAAGCAGCTGACCTCGCGCGTCCCGCTGGTATCGAAGATCGGCGACTATATCACGTCCGCCGGCGGCAAGCGCCTGCGCCCGCTGCTGGTGCTGCTGTGCGGCAAGGCCCTGGGCCGCGAAGGCGACGACCTGCGCCTGCTGGCGGCGACCATCGAGTTCCTGCACACCGCCACCCTGCTGCACGACGACGTGGTCGACATGTCCGGCATGCGCCGTGGCCGCTCCACCGCCAATGCCCTGTGGGGCAACGCGCCGAGCGTGCTGGTGGGCGACTTCCTCTATTCGCGCTCGTTCGAGATGATGGTCGAGCTGGGCTCGATGCCGGTCATGCAGATCCTCTCCAAGGCCACCCGGGTGATCGCCGAGGGCGAGGTGTTGCAACTGTCGCGGGTGCGCGACGCCAGCACCACCGAAGAGGTGTACATGGACGTCATCCGCGGCAAGACCGCGATGCTGTTCGAGGCCTCGACCCACAGCGCCGCCGCGCTGGCCGGCGCCACCGACGAGCAGCGCGAAGCCCTGCGCACCTTCGGCGACCACCTGGGCGTGGCCTTCCAACTGGTCGACGACCTGCTGGACTACAAGGGCGACTCCGAGACCCTGGGCAAGAACGTCGGCGACGACCTGGCCGAAGGCAAGCCGACCCTGCCGCTGATCTACACCATGCGCGAAGGCACCCCGGAGCAGGCCGCGCTGGTGCGCCAGGCGATCCAGAAGGGTGGTCTGGAAGACCTGGAGCAGATCCGCATCGCCGTCGAGGCGTCCGGTGCCCTGGACTACACCGCGCAGATGGCCCGCGACTACGTCGCCCGCGCCATCGCCTGCCTGGAAGTGCTGCCGGCCAGCGAGTACCGGGATGCCCTGGTCGAGCTGAGCGAGTTCGCGGTCGCGCGTACCCACTGATTCATCGCAACACCCTCATCGCGGGGCAAGTCGCATCGGCGCACCGCCGCTCCCACGCCAGCACACATCATGGCGTGGGAGCGGCGGTGCGCCGATGCGACTTGCCCCGCGATGCATTTGTGCAGCCAGCACCAAAACCTTATACAATGTGCGCCTTTACCCGCCTGTACTTGAAAGGAAACGCCGTGAGCACTCTGCCACCCTGCCCCAAATGCAACTCCGAATACACCTATGAGGATGGCACTCAACTGATCTGCCCCGAATGCGCCCACGAGTGGTCGGCCAGCGGCGAAGCCGAAGCCGCCAGCGACGACGTGGTGAAGAAGGATTCGGTCGGCAACGTCCTGCAGGACGGCGACACCGTCACCGTGATCAAGGACCTCAAGGTCAAGGGTTCGTCCCTGGTGGTCAAGGTCGGCACCAAGGTCAAGAACATCCGCCTGTGCGATGGCGACCACGATATCGACTGCAAGATCGACGGCATCGGCGCGATGAAGCTCAAGTCCGAGTTCGTGCGCAAGGTCTGATCTCCTGCCCCTCGGGGCTGCCCTGCGGGCGGCCCTGACAGATCCTGCAACAGGATCGCCTGCACCATTTCGGAAGATTTCTTCCAATAGTCCCTTGCTATTTTGATAACAAGAATTATTCTCATTGGAAACGCTATCCAAGGAGAGTAGCCATGACCTATCTGATCGACGCCTGGCTCGACCGCCCCCACCCCTACCTGCGCATCCTGCATCGCGAGACCGGCGAAGTGTGCGCCGTGCTCGAGGAAGACGCGCTCGACGAACTGCGTGACCAGGGCGACCTGGATCTCATGGGGCTGAATTCGAGTGAACCTGGGGTGCTCAAGGAGCTGGTGAGGAATCTGTTTCTGTTCTGCTATGCGCGGGCGTTGCGCCCGGGGGGAACAGACTGGAATTGAGGCCAGCAGCATTGGCCTGTTCGCGGGCAAGCCCGCTCCCACAGGTATCTCATTGCCCTCGATTGCAGCGAGGTTCCTGTGGCAGCGGGCTTGCCCGCGAATGGGCCGCAAAGCGGCCCCGGCGGCATTACAGAACGTCGAGCAGCTCGACGTCGAACACCAGGGTGCTGTGCGGCGGGATGCTGCCGACGCCCTGGGCGCCGTAGGCCAGCTCGCTCGGCACGTACAGGCGCCATTTGCTGCCGGCGTTCATCAGCTGCAGGGCTTCGGTCCAGCCGGCAATCACGCCACCGACCGGGAATTCGGCTGGCTGGCCGCGATCGTAGGAGCTGTCGAACACGGTGCCGTCGATCAGGGTGCCGTGGTAGTGGGTGCGCACGTTGTCTTCGCGGGACGGCTTGGCGCCCTCGCCTGCGGTCAGCACTTCGTACTGCAGGCCCGAGGCCAGGGTCACGATGCCTTCACGCTTGGCGTTGTCGGCCAGGAATTCCTTGCCGGCGGCAGCGGCGGCTTCGGCCTTGGCTGCGGCTTCGGCCTGCATCACTTCGCGGATGAACTTGAAGGCGGCCGACAGGTCTTCTTCGCTGACGCGGCTGTCGGCGCCGTTGAAGGCATCGGTCAGGCCGGCAACGATGGCGTTCAGGTTGACGCCTGGTGGCGGGTTGTCACGCAGCTGGCCGCCCAGCTGGCGGCCGATGCCGTAGCTGACGCGGGATTCGTCGGTGGACAGGTTGAGTTCGGACATTGGCTTGCTCCGCTTAAGGGCGCACTGCATCCGCGCCCTAATGAAAAGGGCGAGCAGCCTAGCACACTGGCGCCGCGCGAAGCAGCTACCAGGCCGAACGCTGGGAAATCGGGACCTTGAGGTCTTCTTCCGGGTGCAGGCCCAGGCCACACATCTCGTCCTGCACGGACCAGTGCACCAGGTTCATCGACAGCGGGGGAAGCGCTTGCAGAAGCTGACGCGCATCTTCGACCGAGTGCACACGCAGACGCTTGCCACGCGCATCGTCCAATGGGTGGGCACGGCCCTTGACCCGGGCCTCGAGCAGGTAGTCACCGCCTTCGATGGCGATCAGGTTGAGTTCGTCGACATGGCCAGCCCTGGCCTCGGTATTGAGCTGATGCAGGTTCATGGGCGTACCTCGCTGCGGGAACCACGCATGAGTGCTCATTTTTTGTACAGAACCTTGGATTAGACAAGGCACCGCTCGTCAGTTGCAGCGCATTGCCTTCTTCGCGGGTAAACCCGCTCCCACAGGGTTGGCAGAGAACCTGTGGGAGCGGGTTTACCCGCGAATGGCCCTTGCAGGCATCAGTGCTTGGTAATGCGATCCAGGTAACCCATGACGAACGCCGAGATGACGAAGGTCATGTGGATGATCACGTACCACATCAGGTAGTCGGTGGAGATGTTCTGCGCATCCATGAACACCCGCAGCAAGTGGATCGAGGAGATGGCGACGATGGACGCGGCGACCTTCATCTTCAGCGAAGAGGAGTCCATCTTGCCCAGCCAGTTGAGCTTTTCCTTGCTCTCGTCGATGTCCAGCTGCGAGACGAAGTTCTCGTAGCCGGAGATCATCACCATCACCAGCAGGCCGCCGACCAGCGACATGTCGATCAGCGACAGGATCACCAGGATCAGGTCGGCTTCGGCGAGGGTGAAGACGTTGGGCAGGACATGGATGATTTCCTGGAAGAACTTCAGGGCCAATGCCAGCAGGCCCAGCGAGAGGCCGAAATAGATCGGGGCGAGCAGCCAGCGCGAGGCATACATCGCGTTTTCGAGGATACGTTCCATGGACAGTAGGGGGACTCGTGAAGTGACTGGAGAAGCGAGCGCGAGTATAGCCAGCCACCTGTGACAGCAAAAGCCTGCGGCCGGTTGCCGCAGTGCATCGTGCAAGCAGACTTTGTGGAGGCGACTTCGTGGGAGCGGGCTTGCCCCGCGATGGCGCCAGCCGCCCTGTCACAATGGCCAGGCCGAGCTTTAATCGCGGGGCAAGTCCGCTCCCACGGGAACCTGGCTCCACAGGAAAATGCTCAAGTTTCCGGATGAAACTGATAGTCCCCGAGATTGCGGCACCGCTCACCGTTGATCCGGCGCAACTGCGCCTGCAGGTGCAGGCACCAGATCTGCGGGTCTTGCGCGACCTGATAACCATGAAGGGTGAGGCTGTCGACGATGGCATTCATCACCGACTCGGCCACCATCGGCCCATGGAACGGGCCCTGGGCCTTGATCGCCGAGGGTTGTTCGCCGGCCATGCCGGCGGCGAACAGCAAGGTCCACATGCCGTTGTCCCCGGCCAGTGGACGGATGCTGCATTCGATGCGGGTCACCAGGCCCAGGCACTGGCGGGTGAGGCTGAGGTTGCGCATGGCGGCGTCCCCTCTGTAAAGCCCTGTTCAGCCTGAAACCCTCAGGCTGTTTCCATCCTGAACCCTGACAACGTCCTTAAGTTCCACTTTAGCCGACCCGAGGAAAAAGTTGGAAAACCGGCGCTGAACGGTAGCACATGGCCGCCAGCGCCGGTTTATTGACTCAGGCAGGCTTGGCCTGGGCGATGACCTCCTCCATGCGCTCCTTCTCGGCCTCCTTGATCTCTTCCTCGCTGATCATCTCGGCGATCACCCGCAGGCGCTCGACCACCCGGGCGTTGACGCTGCCCTCGGCGAACTCGCCCTTGTCGTCGACCGCGCCGGCCTCCTCGCCGACCAGCAGGCTCAGCGCCTCGTCGGCCTGGCTGACGGCGTAGACATGGAAGCGCCCGGCCTCGACTGCCTGCACCACCCGCTCGTCGAGCATCAGCGTGGCGACGTTGGCCCGCGGGATGATCACGCCCTGTTCGCCGGTCAGGCCACGGGCCTCGCAGAGGCGGAAGAAGCCTTCGATCTTCTCGTTGACCCCGCCGACCGCCTGCACCTCGCCGAACTGGTTGATCGAGCCGGTGATGGCGAAGCACTGTTTGAGCGGCGTGCGCGACAGCGCCGAGATCAGTGTGCAGGCCTCGCCCAGCGAGGCGCTGTCGCCGTCGACGTAGCCATAGGACTGCTCCAGGGCGATGCTCGCCGAGATCGCCAGGGGGAATTCCTGGGCGTAGCGGCTGCCCAGGTAGCCGGTGAGGATCATCACCCCCTTGGAGTGGATCGGCTGCCCGAGGTTGACCTCGCGCTCGATGTCGACGATGCCGCTGCCGCCCGGATAGACCGTGGCGGAAATCCGCGCCGGCATGCCGAACGCCGAATCACCGACCTCGAGCACGGTCAGGCCATTGCACTTGCCGATTGCCGCGCCTTCGGTGTCGATCAGGATGATCCCGGCGAGCATGTCGTCGAGCACCCGCTGCGAGACCCGCCCGGTGCGCTGGGCCTTGGCCTTGAGCGCGCGCTCGATGTGGCCGGCATCGGTCATGGCCTCGTTGGCCAGCTGGCGGATGAAATCCGCCTCGCTGACCAGTTGGAACAAATCGCCGATCCGCGCCGACAGCCGCGACTGGTTCTCGGCCAGGCGCGCGCTGTAGGTGGCCAGGCGCGCCACCGCGTCGCTGGTCAGCGGCGCCATGCCTTCTTCGTTGGTGCGGGTGCGCAACAGCTGGGCGAACTGCTCCAGGTTCTCGTCGACCATGGGCATGTCTTCGTCGAAGTCCACCAGCACCCGGAACATCTCCTGGAAGTCCGAGTCGTGGTCCTGCAGCGCGTAGTACAGCTGGCGCGAGCCGATGATCACCAGCTTGACGCCGAGCGGGATCATCTGCGGCGTCAGGCTGACGGTGGCGACGCGGCCCAGTTCGCCCAACGGCGACTCCATCTTCAGCTTGCGCGATTGCAGGGCGCGTTTGAGCGCGTCCCAGACGAACGGCTCGCCGAGCATCTTCTCCGCTTCCAGGATCAGGAAGCCGCCGTTGGCGCGGTGCAATGCCCCCGCGCGCAGCTGGCGGTAGGAGGTGTACAACGCGCCCTGGTCGGTGCTGTATTCGATACGGCCGAACAGGTTGTCGTAGGTCGGATGCGGCTCGAACACCACCGGCGCCCCGCCCTTGCCGGGATGGCCGACCACCAGGTTGGGCGCGTACTGCTCTTCGAGCATCTTGCGCGCCACGGCGTCGGTCTTGCTGTCGTCGACCAGCTGTTCGACCACGGTGCGCAGCAGGTTCAACTGCATCGATTGCAGGTAGGCGCACACCGCGGCGTTTTCCGCGTACTTCTCCGACAGCGGCGCCAGCAGCGGCTGCAGGGTGAGGGTGATGGTCTCTTCGTTGAGCTGGCGCAACTGGTTGTTCGATTCGCGCTTCCACTGCGGCAGGCTGGACAGCTCCTCGTTCAGGCGCTCTTCCAGGTCGGCGATGTCCTCGTGGAAACGCTCGCGCAGCTCCTCCGGCAGCTGGGCGAATTCGGCTTCGTCCAGCGCCTTGCCATCAGCCATGGGGGTGAAGGCGACATTGCTGCTGTCGCGGTACAGCGCCACGTCCTTTTCCAGCGAGGCCCGCTCGATCACGTCCAGCGCCCGGTCGTAGCGCTGGTTGAAGGCGCGGTCGATGGCGCTCTTCTTCTGCTGGTACGACGGGTGCTCGAACACCGCCGGGAAGGTCGCCAGCAGGTTATCGATCAGCCCGTTCATGTCGTTGATGAACTCGTGCGCGCTGCCGGACGGCAGCTCGAGGGCACGGGGCTCGCGGGAGTCCTCGAAGTTGTTGACGTACAGCCAGTCGGCCGGGGTGTGCTGGCGCTTGCCTTCTGCCTTGAGGTAACGCTTGACGAACGAGAAGCGGCCCGTGCCGGGCTCGCCCATCACATACACGTTGTAACCGGGGCGCGGCATGGCCACGCCGAACTGCAGGGCCTCGACGGCACGCTCCTGGCCCAGGACGCCACGAAACGGCTCCAGGTCGTCGGTGTTGGAGAAAGCGAACTGTTCAGCGGAGAAACGCCGGGTCAGGGCTTCGGGCGCGAGACGCAGGCGCGAGGCGACAGGATCGGGCATTGGGTTTCCTTACTTCGGCGGGGCGGATGAAAGGCATTCTGGCGCTGCCAGCGCGCAGCGGCAAGGCTCCGTGGGACTTTATGTCACAGCCCAACATGGCCGATCGCGCAAGCAATTTTTCGCAATAAACAACGCAACCTTTGGATCGTGCCTAAACTCCAAGCTGCGCAGGGGGATGGAAATCCTCCCGCCCTGGCAACTGTGTTGCCAGAACCCTGACCATTGGTACGTCACTTGAGAAAGAGAACAACGCTATGAAACGGATTCTTCTGGGTACTCTGTTCGCCGCTGTCTCGATCAACGCCATGGCCGAAGCGCCGGGCGGCCCGAACTGCGGCTGGGGCAACCTGCTGTTCGAGGGCCAGCGCGGCACACCGGCCCACTTCCTGGCCTCCACCACCAACGGCACCTCCGGCAACGCAACCTTCGGCATGACCTCGGGCACCAACGGTTGCTCGACCAAGGCCGCGCTCACCTATGGCGGCAAATCCTGGTTCGCCATGAACGGCATGATGAACGAGCTCTCCGAAGACATGGCCCAGGGCCAGGGCGAAGCCCTGACCACCTATGCCGTGGTCCTCGGTGTGGCCCCTGAAGACCGCGCGCGCTTCGCCGCCGTCACCCATGAGCACTTCCAGCAGATCTTCAGCAGCGCCGACGTGACTGCCGAGACTGTCCACTCCAACACCCTGGCCGTGCTCAAGAGCGACCCGCAGCTGGCCAAGTACGCCACCGAGGCTTGAGTTCCACGCCTCCCGCCCCGGTTGCGGGGCGGGCTTGGCGCTTCACCTTCCGGCATCATCAGGATGTAGTTGCCCGACATGCTCAAACGCCTCGCTTCCCTGGCGCTGATCGTCAGCGCACCGATTCATGCCACACCCCAGCTCGACCAGGCCCGCGTCCAGCAGTTGGCGGCCACGCCCTACTGGATCGCCCTCGGGCACTACGAGACCGCCAAGCTCGGCGGCTGGCGCAGCTATGTGGACGATCGACGCTTCTTCCTCGCCGAAGATGGCGCCCATCACCCGAACCAGGAGCTGCAGGCCACGGTCGCCGCCCTGTACGCCCCGGCCAGCCTGGGCGACAAGCATGCCCAGTGCGTGTTTCCCGCGCGTACCCGCTGGCTGAGTGAGCAGCTGGGCCTGACCGACCTGCCGAGCCCGGACTGCCAGGAGTTCAAGACCTGGTACACGTCCATCGACCCGCACAGCGCGACGCTGATCTTCCCGGCGGCCTACCTCAACAGCCCGTCGTCGATGTTCGGCCACACGCTGCTGCGCATCGACCAGTCCAGCAGCCGCCGCGACGACACCACGCTGCTGAGCTACGCGATCAACTTCGGTGCCTACATCGAAGGCAGCGACAACAGCATCCTCTACGCCTGGAAAGGCCTGATGGGCGGCTACCCCGGACTGTTCGCGATCATGCCCTACCAGGAGAAACTCTCCGAATACCGCAGCCTTGAGAACCGCGACCTGTGGGAATACCAGCTGGACCTGACGCCGCAGGAAACAGGGCGCATGGTCGAGCACGTGTGGGAGCTCAGGCAGGTCAAGTTCGACTACTTCTTCTTCGACGAGAACTGCTCCTACCGCTTGCTGGAACTGCTGCAGGTGGCACGCCCGAGCCTGGACCTGACCTCGCAGTTCCCGCTGACCGCCATCCCCACCGACACGGTCAAGGCGGTCAAGCAATCGGGGCTGGTCTCGGACGTGCGCTACCGCCCCTCCCGCGAGCGCGAGCTGCTGGCCCGCGCCGAGCCGCTGGCACATGAGGAAAAGCAGCAGGTATTGGCCATCAGCGCCGACACCACCCACCTGCAGAGCCCCGACTTCACCGCCCTGCCCCGCGAGCGCCAGGCGCTGGTGCAGGATGCCGCCTACCGCCTGGAGCGCTATCGGGCCAACGGTCAGGAACGCGATCCGGCCCAGGCCGCACGCAGTTTCGAGCTGCTCAGGGCGATCAACCGCAACCCGCCGCCACCGCTGGCGATCGAGCGCCCGGGCCTGCCCGAGGACGGTCATCAGTCGCGCACCTGGCAACTGGGCGTCGGGACCCGCGAAGACCGCGCCTATGCCGAATACGGCCTGCGCATGGCCTACCACGACCTCAACGACAACCTGTACGGATTCCCGCTGGGCGCGCAGATCGAGATCCTCCAGCTCAAGCTGCGCCAGTACGAGGGCAACGACTGGCAGGTGCAGCGTCTGGACCTGGCCACCATCCGCTCGCTGACCCCGCGCAATGACTTGCTCAAGCCCTGGTCGTGGCAGGTCGCCGGTGGCCTGGAGCGGGTGCCGGGCAAGCACGACGACGAGGTGCTGGTCAGCCATGTCAACGGTGGCGCCGGCGGCACCTGGCAGCTGGGCGACGACCTGCTTGGCTTCGCCCTGGGCACAGTGCGGGTGGAACACCACAACGACTTCGCCGAGTTCATTTCGCCGGCGGCCGGGTTCAATGGCGGGCTGCTATGGCGTAATGGGCTGGGCAACCTGACCCTGGAAGCCAAGGGTGATTACTTCACCAATGGCGAGGTACGGCGCAGCATCAGCCTGAACCAGCAGTGGGAGATCAGCCGGGACCTTGGGCTACGCTTGAGCGCTTCGCGGCAGTTCAGCCATCTGGCCACGGCGCAGAACGAGGTGATGCTGGAGCTCAAGTGGTACCAATACTGATCAACGCTCCCACGACTGCGCCGCGATCCTTCGACAGCGTTTTGACATCGCGCCGACAATTCACTCCCTAGACTTTCCACCATTACGTCAAAGGTCTTGTGGATATGTCGCGGTATTGGTTGGGCCTGTGTGTCGGATTGCTGCTGGCGGGATGCGAGACCACCCATGAACAGATGGTCAACCAGGGCTATCCCCCCGCCTACGCCGACGGCTTCCAGGACGGCTGCAGCAGCGGTCGCCAGGCCGCCGGGCTGATGGCCGGCGACTTTCGCAAGGATGTTCCGCGCTACCTGCGCAATCGCCAGTACGAAAGCGGCTGGGACGACGGCTTTCGCCAGTGCCAGGCGATGCAGTCCAACGAAGACCTGCGCCAATACCGCGAACGCTACTGGGACGAGCGCGACCGCGACTGGCAGCAGGAAAAGGACCAGGACGCCGCCCGCGCCTATCGCCGCAAATGACGTCGCAAACGGACAACCGTTGCAACCCGCAACCTGCCACGATGGTCTCCAGTACAAGGAGGCCCCTGCATGAGCCGAGCATTCGTCAACGAGGACCAGGCCGCCGCCCAGGCCAGCCAGCCGGTGGAACGGCGGGTCAGCGACCAGCCCAACTATGTCACCGCCACCGGCCTTGCCCAGTTGCAGCAACGGCTGGCCGCGCTGAACGCGCTGCGCGGCGAACTGCAGGCGCAGGGCGAGCGGGCCGATCAACAGCGACTGGCTGATACCGAGCGCGACCTGCGCTACTTCAGCGCCCGCGTGCAGAGTGCACAGGTGGTGCCTGCGGCCACGTCCACGGAGAAGGTACAGATTGGCAGTCGGGTGCGTTTCGTCGATGAGGATGGCCGGGAGCATCAGGTGCAACTGGTGGGCGAAGACCAGGCAGATGTGCTGCACGGGCTGATCAACTGGGGCTCTCCGCTGGGGCGGGCGTTGCTGGGGGCGGGGCCTGGGGATGAGGTGTTGTGGCGAAGGCCGGTGGGGGATCAGATGATCGAGATTATTGAAATCGAGGTTGACGGTTGAGGGCCATGGGGCTGCTTTGCAGCCCTTTCGCGGCACAAGGCCGCTCCTACAGGGAATTGCGCTTTTCTGTAGGAGCGGCCTTGTGCCGCGAAAGGGCCGCAAAGCGGCCCCTGCGATCCAGGATCAGACCACGCCCTGCGCCAGCATGGCATCGGCAACTTTCACGAATCCGGCAATATTCGCGCCCTTGACATAATTGATGCGCCCATCAGCTTCTTCCCCGTAATGCACGCAAGCATGGTGGATCGACTGCATGATGTGGTGCAGCTTGCTGTCCACCTCGCCCGCGGTCCACAGCAGGCGCATGGCGTTCTGCGACATCTCCAGGCCCGACACGGCCACGCCGCCGGCGTTGGAAGCCTTGCCCGGCGCATAGAGGATGCCGGCCTCGATGAAGATATCCACAGCCTCCAGGGTGGTCGGCATGTTGGCGCCCTCGGCCACGCAGATGCAGCCGTTGCGCAGCAGGGTACGGGCGTCCTCGGCGTTCAGTTCGTTCTGGGTGGCGCACGGCAGGGCGATGTCGCACGGCAGGGACCATGGGGTCTGGCCCTTACGGAACTCCAGGCCGAACGGCCCGGCCAGCTCGCTGAGACGGCCGCGCTTGACGTTCTTCAGTTCCATCAGCGCATCCCATTGCGCGTCGTTCAGGCCGGCTTCGCAGAACAGCGTGCCTTCGGAGTCGGACAGCGAGATCACCTTGCCGCCCAGGTCCATGACCTTGCGCGCGGCGTACTGGGCGACGTTACCGGAGCCGGAGATTGCCACGCGGCGACCATCGATGCGCTTGTCCTGGCGCTTGAGCATCTCTTCGGCGAAGTACACGCAACCGTAGCCGGTGGCCTCCGGGCGGATCAGGCTGCCGCCGTAGGTCATGCCCTTGCCGGTCAGCACCGAGGTGAACTGGTTGGCCAGGCGCTTGTACTGGCCGAACAGGAAGCCGATCTCGCGGGCGCCGACGCCAATGTCACCGGCCGGCACGTCGAGGTCGGCACCGATGTGACGGTACAGCTCGCTCATGAACGCCTGGCAGAAGCGCATCACCTCGGCGTCGCTCTTGCCCTTCGGATCGAAGTCCGAACCACCCTTGCCGCCGCCCATGGGCAGCGACGTCAGCGAGTTCTTGAACACCTGCTCGAAGGCCAGGAACTTGAGCACGCCCAGGTTCACCGACGGGTGGAAGCGCAGGCCGCCCTTGTACGGGCCGATGGCGCTGCTCATCTGGATGCGGTAGCCACGGTTGACCTGGACCTTGCCCTGGTCATCGACCCACGACACGCGAAACAGTACGGCGCGCTCGGGCTCGACCATGCGCTCGAGGATGCCGGCCTTGAGGTAGTGAGGGTTTTGTTCGAGGAACGGCCACAGACTGCGCAGCACTTCTTCCACGGCCTGGTGGAATTCGGGCTGGGCCGGGTCGCGCTGTTGCAGGCGGGCCAGGAAATCGTCGACAGATTCGATCATGGTAGACATCTCACCAAGAGGGATTGTTTTTGGTTTTTTCCCGAATGTACCAAGAACCAATCGCACTGGAACAGGGCGAAATGTCGTTTTTATGAAATTATTTGGTGCATTTTCTATAAGTGTATACAGAATCAATGACTGGATCGTGGGCGCGGGCTTGCCCCGCGATTGCCTGAACGCGGGCCATCGCGGGGCAAGCCCGCGCCCACGCGAACAACGACAAACAGCATCTTCCAGGCACAAAAATGGGGCCCCGAAGGGCCCCATTACGGTGCGGCGAAAACCGGCTTACTGTGCCAGTTTCTTGTGACGCACACGGTGCGGCTGGGCAGCGGCGTCGCCCAGGCGCTTCTTGCGGTCGGCTTCGTACTCGGTGTAGTTGCCCTCGAAGAACACCACGCTCGAGTCGTCCTCGTATGCCAGGATGTGAGTGGCCACACGGTCCAGGAACCAACGGTCGTGGGAAATCACGATGGCGGCGCCGGGGAAGTCCAGCAGGGCTTCTTCCAGGGAACGCAGGGTTTCGACGTCGAGGTCGTTGGACGGTTCGTCGAGCAGCAGGACGTTGCCGCCCTCCTTCAGGGTCAGGGCCAGGTGCAGGCGGCCACGCTCACCACCGGAGAGGTCCTTGACGAACTTCTGCTGGTCGCCGCCCTTGAAGTTGAAGCGGCCGACATAGGTGCGCGACGGGATCTCGTAGCTGCCGATGCGGATCTGGTCGGAACCGTCGGAGATCTGCTGGAACACGGTCTTGCTGCCGTCCAGGTCCTCGCGGCTCTGGTCGACGCAGGCCAGCTGCACGGTTTCACCGATCTCGATGCTGCCCGAGTCCGGCTGCTCCTTGCCCATCAGCATGCGGAACAGGGTCGACTTACCGGCACCGTTGCCGCCGATCACGCCGACGATGGCGCCCTTGGGCATGGCGAACGACAGGTTGTCGATCAGCACGCGATCGCCGTAGCCCTTGGTGACGTTCTTGAACTCGATGACCTTGTCGCCCAGGCGCGGACCGGCCGGGATGTAGATCTCGTTGGTCTCGCTGCGCTTCTGGAATTCCTGCGACTGCATCTCTTCGAAGCGCTGCAGACGGGCCTTGGACTTGGACTGGCGGGCTTTCGCGCCTTTGCGCACCCACTCCAGTTCCTCCTTCATGGCCTTCTCGTGGGCGCTCTGCTGCTTGGATTCCTGGGCCAGACGCTCCGACTTGGCTTCCAGCCAGCCCGAGTAGTTGCCTTCGTACGGGATACCGGCGCCGCGGTCCAGTTCGAGGATCCAGCCGGCGACGTTGTCGAGGAAGTAACGGTCGTGGGTGATCGCCACCACGGTGCCGGGGAAGTCGTGGAGGAAGCGCTCAAGCCAGGCCACCGAGTCGGCGTCCAGGTGGTTGGTCGGTTCGTCCAGCAGCAGCATGTCGGGGGCCGACAGCAGCAGGCGGCACAGGGCCACGCGGCGCTTCTCGCCACCGGACAGGTGCTCGATCCTGGCGTCCCAGGCCGGCAGGCGCAGGGCGTCGGCGGCGACGTCCAGCTGACGCTCCAGGTTGTGGCCGTCGGCGGCCTGCAGGATGGCCTCGAGCTTGGCCTGCTCGGCAGCCAGCTTGTCGAAGTCGGCGTCCGGGTCGGCGTAGGCGGCATAGACCTCGTCCAGGCGGGCCTGGGCGTCCTTGATCACGCTGACCGCTTCCTCGACCACTTCACGCACGGTCTTGGTCGGATCCAGCTGCGGCTCCTGGGGCAGGTAGCCGACGTTGATGTCGGGCATCGGACGGGCTTCGCCGTCGAATTCCTTGTCGACGCCCGCCATGATCCGCAGCAGGGTCGATTTACCCGCGCCGTTCAGGCCCAGCACGCCGATCTTGGCGCC
>Ga0209370_1000892_pt1 | contig 31370 bp, 26 predicted proteins | sample AgamicAtPrz_FD_187164 | JGI IMG/M metagenome (GOLD analysis project Ga0209370, IMG submission 187164) | Agave microbial communities from Guanajuato, Mexico - At.P.rz (SPAdes) (version 2) | ecosystem: Host-associated > Plants > Phyllosphere > Phylloplane/Leaf | place: Guanajuato, Mexico... | reverse complement strand
GCCTCGGTTAGGCTTGGCCAAACAGCGCTCAGGAGATTGCATGCCCAACGATGTCCAGCCCAAGATTGCCTTGCTGATCGATGCGGACAACGCGCCCGCAGAGATGATTGACGAGATATTGACCGAGCTATCCACCTTCGGCCTGATCAATATTCGCCGTGCCTATGGCAACTGGACCAAGGCCGGTCTGCATGGCTGGCAGAGCAAGCTGCTGGAGTACGCCGTGCGGCCCATGCAGCAGTTTGACTACTCCAAGGGCAAGAACGCGACCGACATGGCCATGACGGTGGATGCCATGGAGCTGCTCTATACCGAAAAGCCCGATGCCTTCGGCATCGTTTCCTCGGACGCCGACTTCACGCCGCTGGTCATGCATTTGCGCGCCAAGGGCGCTGCGGTCTATGGATTCGGCGCGGAGCAGACGCCCAGGGCTTTCGTCAATGCCTGCTCGCGCTTTCTGTATTTCGATGCGCTCAAGGAACTCGGCGACGGCATTGTCAGCCGCAGCGAACGCCGCGAGGCGCTGGAGGCCGAGGCAGTTCCACGTGCAGTGCCTGCGGCAAGCCAGCCATCCGAGCAGACCCTCCCTGTCAGCAATGGCAAGGTGGCAGGTGGCACGGGCGCTGCGGCCCCGGCATGCACCACGTTGCGCGTGCCTTCGCACATGCTCAAGGAAGACAGGCAGCTCATTGCCATGCTGCGCGATGCCGTCAAGGCGACGCAGGACGAAGCCGGCTGGGCACGTGTGGCTGCGGTGGGTACGCATATCGGTAACAAGCTGTCGTTTGATGCGCGCAACTATGGCTATGCCTCGCTGACCAAGCTCATGGCCGCGACCCAGGTGTTCGAGCTGCGTGACGAGGGCACGGCCCGCGTGGCGGTGCGCGATCTGCGTGGGCATCAGGACGAGGTGCTGCCTTGATGCAGCCAGCCGCAATGCCGTCAGTGGATTGGGCCATTGACTGGCAGGTGCCCTGGCTGGCACCGCTGCAAGCGCTTGGACGTCAGGTTCATGACCGGGTGCTGGGCGGTGCCGGCGTGGCCCGGGCCTTGCAGGAGGTGGCTGCCGCCCACGGACTGCTGCCGGGCTGGCAGTTTGTCGATCAGCTGCAGCTGCCTGCCGGTCAGGCCTATGAGGCATTCATCCACAGAGAGCGCAGCATTCCCACGCGCGACAATCTGCATGACTTCTTCAACGGCCTGATCTGGCTGCACTGGCCGTTGCTCAAGCAGCGGCTCAACGCGCTGCAGGCGGCAGAGATAGAGCGCCAGGGCGTGGGGGCGCAGCGCGGGCGCCTGCGCGATTCGATCACGGTGCTGGACGAGAACGGCGGCTTGCTGCTGGCGCCGCATGCCCTGTGCGATGCGCTGCGCGACAAGCGCTGGCAGGAGCTGTTTGTGACCCGGCGTGCGCTGTGGGAGCAGGCGCGCTTCCTGCCCATAGGCCATGCCCTGCTGGAAAAGCTGGTTCAGCCGCGCAAGGCCATCACGGCGCATGTGATCTGCGTGCCGCTGGGGCAGGCGCCGCGCCTGGCATCGCTGGCCGAGGCCGATGGCTGGCTGGACCATCAGTTGCGGACCCAGTCTTGCAATCTGGCCAGCAAGCCCTATCTACCAATTCCCATATTGGGAATCCCGGACTGGTGCCTGCAAAACCAGAACTTTTCCTTCTATGATGACTCTCTAGTTTTCCGAGCCCCACGTACCGCACAAACAACACAACAACGGGTACTGCCAGAAAGAGAACTGGCTTGATGCGCATTCGCCCTGCACAGGCGGTGCCTCAGGGGTTCTGGTCATTTTGTCCCCTGTGTGGAGTACACCCTCGATGAAACGTATTGCCTTATTTCTACTGACCAATATCGCCGTGGTGGCGGTATTGGGCATCGTCGCCAGCTTGCTGGGCGTCAACCGCTACCTCACTGCCAACGGCCTCAATCTGGGCGCCCTGCTGGGCTTTGCCTTCATCATGGGCTTTGGCGGCGCCATCATCTCGCTGCTGATCTCCAAGCCCATGGCCAAGTGGACATCGGGTGTGCAGGTCATCAACGAGCCGCGCAACGCCGATGAGGCCTGGATCGTCAACACCGTGCGCGGCTTTGCCGAAAAGGCTGGCATCGGCATGCCCGAGGTCGGCATCTATGAGGGCGAGCCCAACGCCTTTGCGACCGGCGCTTTCAAGAACTCGGCCCTGGTGGCCGTGTCTACAGGTCTGCTCGAAGGCATGACGCGTGAAGAGGTCGAGGCCGTGATCGGCCACGAAGTGGCCCACATCGCCAATGGCGACATGGTGACCATGACGCTGATCCAGGGCGTGATGAACACCTTTGTGGTCTTCCTCTCGCGCGTGATCGGCTATGCGGTCGACTCCTTTCTGCGCCGCAACGACGAGCAAAGCTCCGGCCCGGGCATCGGCTACATGATCACCACCGTGGTGCTGGATATCCTGCTGGGCTTTGTCGCCGCCATGATCGTGGCCTGGTTCTCGCGCCAGCGTGAGTTCCGTGCGGACGCGGGTGCTGCCCAGCTCATGGGTCGCAAGCAGCCCATGATGAATGCGCTGGCCCGTCTGGGCGGCATGCATCCGGGCGAGCTGCCCAAGAGCGTGGCGGCCATGGGCATTGCCGGTGGCATCGGCCAGCTGTTCTCTACCCACCCGCCCATCGAGCAGCGCATTGCTGCACTGCAGAACGCCCGCTAAGCGTACGCATGTGTAAACGGTAGTAGCCGGTCTTTACCGCTGCTTCACAAGCCCCTGTCAACAACCGGCAGGGGCTTTTGCGTTGTAGGAGCATATACATGTCCCCGGACTTTCAGGAGTTGCGATGTCCTTCATCTCTCAAACCATGACCCGCCGACTGCTGCCGGTCTTGCTGCTGGGCGGCTCCGCTGCCCTGCTTACGGGCTGCGTGGTGGCCCCGGCCTATCCGGCTTATGGAACCGAGGTGGTTGCGGGCGACGTCTATGCACCCATGGCCCCGCCTCCCCTGATCAACGAGGTGATCCCGGTGGCTCCCTCGCCGGCTTATGTCTGGATCGGCGGCTCCTGGGGCTGGGGCGGCGGGCGCTACAACTGGCGTCCCGGCCGCTGGGCCATGCCGCCGCGTCCCGGCTACGGCTGGCATGAGGGTGGGTGGAATCATGGTCCTGGCGGCTGGCATCACGGCGGCGGCCATTGGGGACCGCGCCGCTGAGGGCGTCCGCTAGGTGACAAGAGAGGGCATCCGCCCGCTAGGCGGGCCGTGCCTGCATCGCTAGAGTCGGATGCAGGAGGTTTGCCGTGAATCCTGCTCTTGTCACCCGCCGCGAAGGCGCTGTTCTCATCCTCTCCAATAACAACCAGGCAGCGCGCAATGCGCTGTCGCCCGAGTATTACTACGCGGTCATGGAAGCGCTGCGTGCGGCCGGCACCGATGCCTCGGTGGCCGCCGTGATTCTGACGGGCGAGGGCGGTCATTTCTGCGCTGGCGGCGATCTGAACCAGCTGGCAACGAGGCGCGAGATGCCGCTGGCCGAACGCCGCCTAAAGCTTGAGGATCTCAACCATCTGATTCGTGCCATACGCGACTGCCCCAAGCCTGTGATCGCGGCGGTGGAGGGCGCTGCCGCTGGTGCAGGCCTGTCTCTGGCCATGGCATGCGACATGCTGGTGGCGGCAAGGTCGGCGGTTTTCTCGGTGGCCTATGTGAAGGTCGGCCTCACACCCGACGGTGGCGCGACTTCGTTTCTGGCCGAGTTCATGTCCCGTCAATTGCTGACCGAGCTCTGCCTGACGGGCGAGCGCATCAGCGGCGAGCGCATGCATGCGCATGGCTGCATCAACCGTTTGACGGAGCCGGGCCAGGCCCTGGCTCAAGCGCTGGAGCTGGCGCGGCAACTGGCCCAGGGGCCGGAAGTGGCGACCGCGCGTATCAAGGCACTGTGCCGGGTGGCACACCGCCACAGCCTGGAGCAACAGCTGGCGCTGGAGGCCGACCATATGGTCGAGGCCCAGGGCAGCGAGGAGTCTCGCGAAGGCATTGCGGCCTTTCTGGAAAAGCGTGCGCCTGATTTTGCCAGGCTGCGCGGAGCCTGACAGGTCGTTCCCTGCGGCCTAGCGAACCGTGTAGTTGAGCTGGAACATCACGCCGGCATTGCCCAGCACATTGATCTGGGTGCCCCAGTTGCTGTTGAAGTCATAGCCCACGGCCGGAATGGCCGTGATGCCCCAGCCATGCCTGTTGTTGAACGGGATCTTCTTGTTGTACGGAAACTTGTAGCCGTGAATGATGCCGCCCGTGACCTTGAAGAAAAGGCCTGGCACGCTGTCAAAAGGCCTGAATCGCCAGCCGTAATAGGCGTACTGGCTGGGCTGGCCGAATGAGTTCCTGAAATAGGCAAATCCCGCGATATGGCGCTCGTCCAGCTCCTTCTCGGCCTGGATCAGCCAGACATAGGCGTGCTTTTGTTCGTCGGGCTCGAAATCGTTTTCCTTTTTGGCATCGGAGAAATGCCAGTCCAGGGGGGCGTAGCCGAGCATCCAGCCCGATAGCGCCGAGGGCTTGTCGGCGCTCTTGTCCGCCGCAGCAGCGGGATCACTGGTTTGTGCGCCGGCACTGGCGGCTGCCAGCCAGCAGGCCAGTCCCAGGGACACGGAGGCAGGGGCAGGTCGCAGAGGTTTCATGGAGACGCTTGGCGTGCAATGAAGTCACCAGCGTAGCGATGCCAAACCTGGTGCATTGTCAGTCAGCGTCCAAAAACTTGTGAAGCCATGACGTCTGGTATGGACGCACCCATCAAAGGCAGCCAGCAGCAGGGCTGGCATGCCTGGGGGGCAGCGCGGCTGCCTGCCCCCGATTAGAGGGCGCCGCCCGAGCCGCGCGCGCCCGAGGAGGGCACCTCGACGCCGAGAATCGCGGCTGCAACGGCCTCGCCGACCTTGATGCCGTCCACACCGGCCGACAGAATGCCGCCCGCATAACTGGCACCTTCGCCGGCCGGGTACAGACCGCGCGTGTTGTCGCTCTGGAAGTCGGCGCCGCGACCGATCTTGACCGGGGACGAGGTGCGGGTTTCCACACCGGTCAGCACGGCATCCTTCATGTCGTAGCCGCGAATCTTCTTGCCAAAGGCGGGCAGGGCCTCGCGCATGGCTTCGATCGCATAGGCGGGCAGGGCCTGGTGCAGATCGCCGAGGCTGATGCCGGGCTTGTACGAGGGTTGCACCTCGCCAAACTCGGTGGAGGGCTTGCCAGTCACAAAGTCGCCCACGAGCTGGCCGGGCGCACTGTAGTTCTGGCCGCCGAGCACATAGGCTTGGGACTCCAGCTGGCGCTGCAGCACAATGCCGGAGAGCGGGTGATGCTCGCCTTTTTGCTGCTTTTCGACGCCGAAGGTCTTGCCGTCGAAGGCCCAGGCAAAGCTCTCGGCGTCTTGCGGGTAGTCTTCGGGGCTGATGGCGCAGACCATGCCGGCATTGGCATTGCGCTCGGCGCGCGAATACTGGCTCATGCCGTTGGTGACGACGCGCCCGGGTTCGCTGGTCGCTGCCACCACGGTGCCGCCCGGGCACATGCAAAAGCTATAGACGGCGCGGCCGTTTCTGGCATGGTGCACCAGCTTGTAGTCGGCAGCGCCCAGCAGCGGGTGGCCGGCATCCTTGCCCCAGCGGGCGCGGTCGATCACGCTTTGCGGATGCTCGATGCGAAAGCCCACGGAGAAGGGCTTGGCCTCCATGGCCACGCCGCGCTCGTAGAACATGGCAAAAGTGTCGCGCGAGCTGTGGCCCAGAGCCATCACGGCATGATGGGTGGGCAGCGCATAGCTTTGACCTGTGGCCTGGTCGAGCACCTGCAGGCCGACCAGCTGGCGCTGGCCGTCGACCTCTTCGATCTGTACATCGGTCACGCGCTGCTCGAAGCGGATTTCTCCGCCCAGGCGCACGATTTCCTCGCGAATGCCTTCGACCAGTTTGACCAGCTTGAAAGTGCCGATATGGGGGTGAGCCGCGTAGAGAATTTCGGGCGGCGCGCCATAGGTCACGAACTCCGTCAGCACCTTGCGGCCCAGATGGCGCGGGTCCTTGATCTGGCTGTAGAGCTTGCCGTCGGAGAAGGTTCCGGCGCCGCCTTCGCCGTACTGCACATTGGACTCGGGCGTCAGCTCGCGCTTGCGCCACAGGCGCCAGGTGTCCTTGGTGCGCTCGCGCACGGTCTTGCCGCGCTCCAGCACGATGGGCTTGAAGCCCATCTGGGCCAGCACCAGTCCGGCAAACATGCCGCAGGGGCCAAAGCCCACGACCACGGGGCGCTCGTCCAGATCCGCCGGGGCCTGGCCCACGGGTTTCCAGCTCATGTCGGGCGTGGGATTGACATGGGGGTGGTCGGCAAACTGCGTCAGCAGCGCGGCCTCCTGGCCCTCGTCGGCCAGAGTGATGTCGACAATGTAGACGGCCAGCAACTCCGCCTTGCGCGCATCGAAGCTGCGCTTGTGCACATGCAGCTTTGCAATGGCGGCGGCCGCAATTCCCAGGCGCTCGGCCGCAAGCGGCGTGAGCTTGTCCGTGGGCTGGTATTCGGTGTGGTTCTCGGGGTGGTATTCAACCGCCGAGAGAGGGAGTTTGAGTTCTGCGATCCGGATCATGGCTTGTACCTATCAAGCAAGGGTCTGGATGGTACGGCAAAGACCTGATGACTGCGCGACAAGGCCATGGTGACCTCGGCTTTTGTTGTGCTTATTGCTTCTAGGAAGATAGCGGTTTGCGCTTGATACAGCTCATGTTCTCATCTCTTTGAACACGAAGTTGCTATGAAACAAGCGCAGTCAGCTATGCATTTGATAGTGATGTGCTGGTGGCCTTTTGTTATTTGTAGAGCAGTTGCGGCAGCCACAGACCGATCTGCGGCCAGATGTAGAGCAGCACGATGGCCAGGATTTGTATGCCCATGAAGGGCATCATGCCCACGAAGATCTGGTTGAGCGTCACCGAAGGCGGTGCCACTCCCTTGAGGTAGAAGGCAGACATGGCCACGGGCGGGGAGAGGAAGGCCGTCTGCAGATTCAGCGCCACCAGCAGGCCGAAGAACAGCGGGTCAACGCCAAAGTGGTTGAGCAGGGGGATGAAGATGGGCATGAAGATGACGATGATCTCCGTCCATTCCAGCGGCCAGCCCAGCAGAAAGATCACGACCTGGGAGAGGATCATGAACTCTATCTTGCTGAGGTTCATGGACAGTACCCAGCGCTCTATGAGCTCCTGCCCGCCCAGCAATGCAAAGGCGGCGGAGAAAATGGCCGAGCCCACAAACAGCCAGCAGACCATGGCCGAGGTTTTGGCAGTCAGGTACACGGACTCCTTGACGACATCGATACTCAGGCGCTTGTAGGCAGCGGCAAGCACAAAGCCGCCCAAGGCGCCCATGGCAGCCGCTTCGGTCGGCGTGGCCAGGCCAAAGACAATGGAGCCGAGTACGGTCAGGATCAGCACCACCAGCGGAAAGAACGAGCCCAGCAGCATCTTGAAGATTTCCAGCCGCGCAAAACTCAGAAACAGATAGAACAGTGCGGTGCAGGTCCCCAGCAGTGCAAAGCCAATCCACCACCAGGTGGGGGCTGGCTGGGTTTCAGCCTGGCTGGCAGCAGGCACGCCCGGTGCGTTGCTGCCTGTTTCAGGCTCTGCCGGCGCCGTTGCTGCCACCGGGGCGGAGGACTCTGAGCCGGGCGGCTCCTGCAGCCCTCCTTCGGTGGGTGGTTCCTGCAAGCCACCTTCTATGGGCGGCTCGGCAAGGCCTGTGCCGGAGCTGGAGGAGCTGCCGCTTTCCATGCCTATGGGCTGGATCTCGAACTGTTCCTGCACCTTCGGCGTCGTCACTGCCTGCCAGCTGCTCGCAGCCAGCAGCAGGAACAGCATTCCGGGCAGAACCACCACGGCCAGCTGGCGCAGCAGGTAGCCCGTGGGAACCTGTGCATTGCGCTGGCCTTTGAGTGCGGCCAGCAGGCGCATGGGGGCGTATTGCTGAGCGGTGGCGGGCAGCTCGCGAGTCAGGGGCGGTAGAGCTACCTGGCGCTCGGCGGCTGACAGCGGTGGTGCCCAGGCCGGCTTGATCTTGGCCATGAGAACCACATAGCCCACGTACAGGCCGGCAAGCATCAGGCCAGGGAAGAAAGCGCCGGCATACAACTGGACGACGGAAACGCCAGCTGTCGCGCCATAGAGAATCAGCAGCACCGAAGGCGGTATCAAGATGCCCAGGCAGCCACCCGCCGTGATGGCCCCTGCCGCCATGGACGTGCTGTAGCCGGCACGCAGCATGGTTGGCAGTGCCAGCAGACCCATGAGCGTGACTACGGCGCCCACAATGCCGGTGGCGGTGGCAAATACGGTGCAGGTCACCAGCGTGGCCACAGCAAGCGAGCCCGGCACGCGGGCCATGGCCAGGTGCATGCTTTTGAACAGCTTTTCGATCAGGTTGGCGCGCTCGACCAGATAGCCCATGAAGACGAAAAGGGGGATGGCGATGAGCACGTCATTGGTCATGCTCTTGTAGGCTGACTGCACCATCAAATCCAGTGTGCGTGTGGTATCTCGCTCATAGGCCAGCCAGGTGAAGATCATGCCCATGCCCATCAGCGTGAAGGCAGTGGGAAAGCCCAGCATGATGGCGACCACCACCAGCGACAGCATCAGCAGGCCCAGATGGCCGTTGGTGATGTTTTCTACGCCCAGCAGCAGCACGATGGCCGAGAGCACGACCAGGGCCATGATGGAAAAGCCGAACCAGAGTTCCTTGCGCATCTTCATGCTTTGCCCTCCTGCACCATTTCCTTGAGCTTTTCCACATCCACTTCTTCCACGTCTGCGCCGCGACGGGGCCATTGGCCGTCGCGCAGGCACAGCATGCAGCGGGCGATTTCAGCCAGGCCCTGAAGCAGCAGCACGCCACCAGCCAGCGGAATCATGAATTTGAATGGATACAGCGGCAACGGATGGGCAGAGAAGGTCTGCTCGCGAATGTCCAGCGATTCGTGGGCATAGGTCCAGCCGGCCCAGGTCAGCGCCAGTACGCCAGGCAGGAAGAACAGGATGTACAGGCACAGATCCACGGCAGCCTGCGCACGCGGGCTGAAGAAGCCGTAGAGCACATCGCCGCGCACATGGCCGTTCTTGGACAGGGTGTAGGCGCCGGCCAGCATGAACATGGTGCCGTAGAGCATGATCTGTGCATCCAGCACCCAGGCGTGAGGTTTGTTCAGTGCGTAGCGGGAGAACACCTCCCAGCTGATCAGCATTGTCAACAGCACCACGGCCCAGGCCGCCACCTTGCCGATAAAGGTCGAGAACGCATCGACAGCAAGCAGAATTTTTTGCATGGCAGTCTCCGCTGCGTGATGCAGCGAGGTGCGAAGAGGATGGGATGCCCGCCTGCCGGGGCGGGGTTGCGAGAGGCAGACAGGCGCAGCCCCTTCTGGGCTGCGCTGTGTCGGCATCAACTGCGTTTTTGCGCGAAGTAGTGGTTCCAGGCCATCTTGAAGTCGAGGTCGGTATCGTTTTGCCAGCGCCCGCTGCGCTGGGCAAACGTGCGCATGGAGTCCATCACCCGCTTGAACATGGGGTTCTCGGCGGCCTTCTTGGATGTCACCTTGTCCCAGGCGGCCAGTTGGGCGCGCAGGATGGCGTCGGGTGTCTTGTAGAACTTCACGCCCTGCTTGGACTGCATCTCTGCATAGTCCTTGGCATAGCGGTCAGTGGCCTTCCAGCTCATGTCGGCGCTGGCGGCCTGGGTGGCGTACTCGATGATGGACTTGATCTCGGCCGGCAGGGCGTTGAACTTGGTCTTGTTGAACAGCACCTCGAACTGCTCGCTCGACTGGTGAAAGCTTTGCAGCATGCAGTTCTTGGTCACATCCGGAAAGCCCAGCACGCGGTCGCTGGATGCATTGTTGAACTCGGCGGCATCCAGCAGACCGCGATCCAGAGCTGGAACGATCTCACCGGCAGGCAGCGGGTTCACTGCCAGACCCATTTCCGTAAACACATCCACGGCAAGGCCGACGGTGCGGAATTTCAGTCCCTTCAGGTCCTCCACCTTGGCCACGGGTTTCTTGAACCAGCCCAGCGGCTGGGTCGGCATGGGGCCGTAGAGTTTGGAGACCACGTCCATTTTCAGGCCGCCGTAGATCTCGTCCAGCAACTCCTTGCCTCCGCCATAGTTGTGCCAGGCCAGCACCATATTGGCATCCATGCCAAAGGCCGGTCCGGACCCCCACAGCGCTACGGCCTGGCTTTTGCCATACCAGTACGCAATCACGCCGTGTCCGCCATCCAGCGTGCCTTTGGATACGGCATCCAGCAACTGGAATGCTGGCACCACGGAGCCGGCAGGCAGCACCTCGATCTTGAGGCGGTTGCCAGTCATGTCGTTGACTTTCTTCGCGAAGTCCTGGGCAAACTCGTGAAAAATGTCCTTGGCCGGCCAGGTACTCTGAAAGCGCCAGGACGTGGTCTGGGCCGTGCTTATCATGGGCACGGACATGGCGGAAGCAGCCACCGCGGCACCTTTGAGTAGGTTGCGGCGGCCGGTTTTCTGGGTCTCCTGTGTCATCTACTTCATCTCCTCTGGGTGGTTATCCTGGCCTTCCGCCAGTGCATGCATCTTTGAAGCGAGTGACAGGCCGGCGCAGAGGGTTAACACCAGACTTGATGGGTGGATGGCGGCTTGAAGTCTTGATGTTTATTTAGTGAAATCAATCTATTACGCCCGAAATCAAAGTGGTGTTTGCTATGGATTGGTGAGTGTTTGGCAGTGCTGGAGATCTGCCGGTTAAGGGTAATTTGGGGGGCGCTGCGTAGATGTATCGTTGCGGTAAAGCTCGCAAAGCAAGCGCCTGAATGACTTGCCGTGCACTAGCATGCAGCCAGTCTGACTTGACGCCAAAGCTCCATGCCCCATTCATCCTCCGACTCTCTCCTGCCGCTTACCCGCAGACATTGGCTGCAGCATTCCGGTGCTGTGCTGGGGGTGCTGCCCGTCATTCCCTTGCTCGGCTGCGCAGCTCCCGCTGCGGAGTCGGTGAGGAGCGTGGGGAAAGCGGCTGCTCCATGGCTCAGCGGTGGTACGGCGGCCATCACAGCCGCTGTGCGCAGCATCAACCCGTTTGCCAGTGCCGGGCTGGCGGGCAGTTGCCGCCTGACCTGCGAGGCCACCATCGGCCCCTGCCACACGCTGTCTCCCGAGCGCATGGATGTCAGCGATGGCTGGGACGGCCTGCCGCTGCATATGCAGATCCGCGTGGTCAACGAGCGCTGCGAGCCGGTGTCGGGCACGATTGTGGAGATCTGGCATACCAATCACACGGGCGGTTACTCGGGCCAGATTCACCGCATGTGCAACAACGATGCCGCCGATGTGAACAAGCAGTTCTTTCGCGGCTATCAGCGCACCGACGGCAATGGCGTGGCGCGCTTCGACAGCTGCTACCCCGGCTGGTATCGCGGCCGTGCCGTGCATGTGCACTTTCGCATTCTGCAAGGCAGCTACGACCCGGCGGACAGCGCTGCATCGTGGCTGACCAGCCAGCTGTTGTTCAGCGATGCGCTCAACAGCGAGATCTTTGCGCAGGCGCCGCTTTACAAGGACAAGGGCCAGCCCGATACCCGCCTGGATGTGGACAACGTGGTCGGGCAGGAGCCGGACAAGACGCCTTATGTCTTCGATGTGCAGAACCTGGGAGGGGTGATGCTGGCATCGAAGACCGTGGTGGTGCGCAGCGACAGTGCCGACAAGCTCTGCCAGGTCAAGGGCTCCATGCCGCCAGGCGGCCCGGGTGGGCCAGGAGGTCCGGGGCGGCCCGGCGGCATGCGGCCGCCGCGCCCGGGCATGATGCCGCCACCTCTGCCTGGCACCTGAACCAGACTTCAGATCACCAGTCTGGAGTAGCCGATTCCGGCCGCTTTTTCCACGCGGATCTGCGCCGGAATACGCTCCTTGAGCGCTTCCACATGGCTGATGATGCCAATCATCTTGCCGCTGGCGTTGAGTGCGTCTAGCGCGGCGAGGGCCATCTCCAGCGTGTCGCCGTCCAGCGTGCCGAAGCCTTCGTCCAGGAATAGCGAATCGATCGAGGTCTTGCTGCTGACCAGATCCGATAGTGCCAGCGCCAGTGCCAGGCTGACGAGAAAGGCCTCGCCGCCCGAGAGCGTGCGCGTGTCGCGCGCCACATCGCCCTGCCAGCCGTCCACGATGTCCAGCTCCAGCTCGCCAGTGGGCTTGCGCCGCAGCAGATAGCGACCGTGCAGGCGCTCCAGGTGCCGGTTGGCCAGATGCAGCAAATGGTCTAGCGTCAGCCCCTGTGCAAACTTGCGGAACTTGTCGCCCTTGGCGGAGCCTATCAGGCTGTCCAGGTGTTGCCAGAGATCGCTGTCCTGCTCCTGCTCGGCAATCCGGGCCAGCAAGGCTTGCTGGCCCGCGCGGCGGTCATCGTCATCTTTGAGGCGGGCGCGGTGGGCGCCCAGCTGCTCGGCCTGCTGGGCGCGTTCGGTCTCCAGCTGGGTAATCTGCTCGGTAATGGTTTCGGGTGCTTCATCGCTGAGCGCCTGTGTCTGCAGTGTGGTCAGGCGCCGGCTGGCGTCTGCCTGCAAGGCGGCTGCGCGTTGTGCCGCGCCCTGAAGCTGGTTGCTCAGTGCCTGCAGACCTTGCTGTTCGGCATCGGACAGCAGGGCTGCGGTGTACTGCGCTTCGTCGGAGAACGGGCTGGCCTGCAGCGCCTGCTGCCATTCGGCCTGGGCCTGCCGCGTCGATTGCTGCAGCTGCTCGAGCGTGGCTTGTGCCTGGCTTGCCTGACCTTGCAGCGTGGCCAGCTGCTGCGCAGTCTGCTCGAGCAGGGTTTTGCAGTCATGCAGCGTGGCGGCGGCTGGCGCTGTACAGGCGGTGGCGTCGGCGGGCAGATCGGGCAGGGCCTGGCTGCGTTGCAGCCAGTGCTCGGCATCCTCTGCGGCTTGTTCGACCTGGCGTTGCAGCAGGTCGATCTGCTGGGTCAGCTCTTGCATTGCCTGTCGCTGGCGCTGCCATTGCTGCCATTCCTGCTGACGCGCATCCAGCCAGTCTGCGGTGTCCGCGCTCTCGGGCAATGCGTAGCCTGCCGTCTGCAGGGCAAGCTGCAAGCGAGTTTGCAGGTCGCCGGCCTGCTGCATCAAGGCTTGCAGTGCCTGAGCGGTCTGCTCCTGCTGCGTCAGATTGTTCTGCAGAGCCTGCCGGGTGCTGGCCTGTGCATGCTCGATCTGCTGCTGGTGTTGCAGGGCCGCCTGGCAGGCGTCCTTGGACTGTTGCAGCTGACGTTCGGCAGTTTCGGCATCGGCCAGGTTCTGCTGCAGCTGCGCAATCTGCTGCCCGGCTTCAGCGCAAGCGGTGCGCAGTGCTTCGGGCTGCTGCCATGCCGCCTCATCCTGCGGCACTGCGCTCTGTGCGCGCAAGTCAGCCCAGCGTGCCAGCCATTTTTCAATCTGCTGGGCAATGGCCTGGTGCTGCTCCTGCTGCAGCTGCTGCTGACCCTGGGCAGTGGCCAGCGCGGTGTTCAGCTGTTCGCCCTGGCGCTGCAGCGACTCGAGTTCGCTCTGTGCCTGCTGCAGCGCAGCGGCTGTGGCTGATACATCCAGCGCCGCGTATTCGGTGATGGCTGGGTGATCCTGAGACCCGCACAGCGGGCAGGCATCTCCGGGCTGCAGCGCGGCGCGGTGCTCTTGCAGGCTTTGGATGAGGCGCTCCTGGTCAAGCAGGGCTTGCTTGTCGGCCACCTTTTCCTTGAGTGCCTTGTACTGCGCACGCAAGTCATCGCGTTGCGCCAGCTGCTCCTGAATGCGGGAATCAACGGAGCTCAACGCCTGCGAATTGCGCTGCTGCTGCACGTCCAGGGGCTGGCGCAGTGCGGCATGTTCCTGCAACTGCTGCCAGTGATGCAGCTGGCGCTCTGCGTTTTGCCAGTGGCTGCGCAGCTGAGGCAGGCTGCCGTGCGTGGCCAACTGCTGCTGCAGGGCTTGCTCTGAGGCCTGCTGCTGTTGCAGCGTCTGGGAGACTTGCCGTGTCGACTGCGTGGATTGCTGTGTCTGTGCATCTGCTTGCTGCTGCAGTTGCCGCGCGAGCTTCTGCAACTGCGTCATCTGGCCTTCTGCCTGGACGGTTTGCCGCTGCAGTTGCTGGCCTTGCTGCAGCTGCTCGCGCCAGCCGCTGAGGTTTTCACCCAGCAGGGCGTGGCTGGCATGGGCCTGTTGCCATGCCGTCAAGTCGGCCTGCCGGGCCTGTGCAGACTGCAGCTGCAGCCTTGACTGCTGCAGCTGATCGCCAGCCAGTTGCCGGGCCTGTTGGTGTTGATGCCATTGCGCGCTTTGGGCTTGCAGCCGCAGGGTATGCAGTTGCTGCAATTGCGCGGCCTGTTCGCTTTGCTGGTCTTGTGCCAGCTGCCAGCGATGGTGCATGGGCTGGATTGCCTGCGCAGGTCCGTGGGCCTGCAGGCGCAGCAAATCGTGCGCGGCATCACTCAGCGCTTGCTGGGCGTTCGCTTGTGCATTGCGCGCCTGCTCCACGTCCTCCATGGCCTGCATGGTCTGTACCTGCCAGCGTTGTACGGTTTGCAGCTGCTGGTGGCGTGCCTGCAGATCCGTCAAGCCGGTCTGTAGCAGTGCCGCCTGGGATTGCAGCTGCTCGCGTGTGCCTGCATCCAGCAGTTGCATGCCCTGTGCCTGGGCCTGTTGCTTTTCCAGGGTCTGGCGGGCGTTGCGCGCTCTTTCGAAAACGGACTGCGAGATGCGACCGTAGATATCGGTGCCGGTCAGTTCTTCGAGCAGCTCGGCGCGCTCATTGGCCGTGGCCTGCAAGAAGGCGGCAAAGCCTCCCTGGGCCAGCAGCATGGACTTGGTAAAGCGCGCAAAGTCCAGTCCGGTGATTTCGGCGATGCGCCGGGTTTTGTCCTTGACGTGGGTGGTGAGTATGCTGCCGTCCGCCACCAGTGCCAGCTCCACCCTGGGAGCTTGCAGGGCGGCATCCGGCTTGCCGCGCGCGCGGCGCTGGCTCCAGAAGGCGCGGTAGGCCACGCCCTTGACTTCGAACTCCACCTCGGCTTCGCACTCACCGGTGTGGCGCGTCATGATGTCGTTGCTGCCGCTGATGCTGTCGAGGCGCGGCGTCTGGTGATAGAGCGCAAGGCAGATGGCATCGAGCAGCGTGGACTTGCCAGCGCCCGTGGATCCGGTGATGGCAAACAGGCCGTTGTCGGCAAAGGGGGCAGCGGTGAAGTCGATGTTCCACTCGCCCTTGAGCGAGTTCAGGTTCTTCAGCCGCAGTTTGAGAATTCTCATGCCGCTGCTCCTTGCTCGTCGTGGAGGCCGTTCAGCACCTGCCGATAGCGCTCGGTCAGCGCCGATTGCAGTGGCGGCTCAAGGCTCTCCTGGGCCAGTCGGCGCGCAAACACATCGAGCGGGGTGAGTTCATCGAGCGACTCGCGGGCCTCGCCGGACAGCTGTGCCGCAGCCTGGCCGCGCTGGCGCTTGATGCGCAGAATCTCCACGGGCAGCGACTCGGCCATGGCCTGCACGCGCGCCGTGAGGTCGGAGAGATAGTCGTCTTCCTGTACCGTCACCTCCAGCCAGACCGGCCGATCGGCCTGTGCCTGGGCCGAGGCAGACTCCAGCAAGGCAGGCATCTGCGCCAGACTGCCGGCGATGGAGGCCATGGGCTGGAACACCGGCACGGGCAGGGCGGTGACGGCCTGCAGCCCGCCGGCATTGAGATCCACCAGCAGTACCTGCTTGGTCTGCCTGGCTTCGTCAAAGCCCAGCGCGATGGGCGAGCCACTGTAGCGGATGTGATCGAGCCCGCCGACGAGCTGCGGCTTGTGGATATGGCCAAGGGCGATATAGCAGGCTGGCGGGAAAGCATTGGTCGGAAAAGCCTCCAGTGCGCCTACATAGATTTCACGCACCGATTCATTGCTGCTGGCACCCACCGTGGTCAGATGGCCGGTGGCAATGATGGGCAGCAGTTCGCCCTGGCTGGCCTGTATCTCATTCTGCGTTTGAAGGGCTGCGGCATACACGCGCTGGTAGGTGGATGCAATCGCGACTTGCAGTGCCTGCTGCTTGTCCTGTGCGCTTTGTCCGGCCTGGCTTTGCTGCACATCACGCGGGCGGATGAAGGGCAGTGCGCAGACGATGCAGCCAGGCTCCCGCGCTGTGCAACGTCGCGGCAACGTGACGACATGCCGGGCCTCATCACCGGTCGAGCTGACCACCTGGGCGCCCAGGTAGGTCAGCAGCTCGCGGCTTTCATCGAGCACGCTGACCGAGTCATGATTGCCCGCCAGGATCAGCAAGGCCGTGCCTGCGTCGTGCAGGCGCACGATGAGCTGGTTGTACAGCTCGCGCGCATAGCTGGGCGGGGCTCCGGTGTCGAAGATGTCGCCGGCGATCAGCACGGCATCCACGGCATGGGCCTGCACCTGGGTGAGCAACCAGTCGATCAGGGCCTGATGCTCGGCCTGACGGCTGCGGCCCATAAAGTGCTGGCCCAGATGCCAGTCGGAGGTATGGAGAAGACGCATGCGGCGATGGTATGCCAGCCGGCCCCCGTCTTACTCGCTGTCCAGCCGTTCTTGCGATAGCTCCTGCTCGAACAAGGCATGGCCTTTGGCCCAGCCGCCACCCCAGATCAGGTCCATGGTCCCGGCCAGCGCCTCCAGGCGCGGTTCATCGAGGTCCGAGCGTGCATGCTCGGTCTGGAACAGGCGGTAGAGCGCGGCCTGGCTCATGCCTTCATCCCTGAGGGCATGAGCCAGTTTCTCCAACGCCGCCGCAGTCGGTGCCGGCTGGTCTGGCCGCAGAGCTGTTTGCAGGCGCCGGGCAGACATCATCTCAGCGCTTGCCAGCGCGCTTGGCCGTCCAGTAGCTGAATTCTTCCTTGCCGACCTCATAGTCCAGCTCCTGCAGCCTGGCCTGTAGGTTTTCCTGCACATCGGCCACGGCACGGTTGTAGATGCTGGGGCCTATTTCCGCGAGAAAGAAATTCAGCAGGGCACCGGATTGCATATTGCCTATGGGTTCGTCCATGTTTTCGCGGAAATAGCGTTCTATGGAGGCAATGGCCTGCTGCTGCGCGTGTTTGGGGAGTTCTATGCTCATTGATCAAGCTTTCTTGTAAATCTTCTTTCGCTTCAAGCGTCTGATTTCGCTTTAGCTGACTGGCTACCTTGTCTCGCAACTGGCGGTGTGTCAGTGGCAGTCCGCTTCATGGCTTCGGCCAAGCACGGAGCGTCGTAGGGTGATTGCTGCACCACATGCACTTATTATGTGCATGTGCTCATGTTGATGCACGCAGGTGGCATGAATACGATGGTTTCTTCGTTATTCACAAGGAAAAGTCATGGCCCTCGCCATTCGAATCTACAGCTCAGGTGCGCCCGAAGTGATGCAGCTCGAAGAGCTGGATCTGCCGTCACCGGGGCCGGGCGAGGTTCTGCTCGAGCAGACCGCCATCGGTGTCAATCCTCTGGATGTCAATCAGCGCAAGGGCCTGGTGCCGATTGCATTGCCTTCGGGGTTGGGTCTGGAGGGCGCGGGAACAGTGGCCGCCGTGGGCTCGGGAGTGTCGGGCCTGAAGTCAGGGGACCGTGTTGGCTACGCAACCGGGCCGCTGGGCGCGTATGCCAGTGCGCGCTTGTTCCCCGCTGATCGTCTGATCCGGCTTCCGGACGGTCTCGCGGATGCCGCCGCCGCGTCGGTCCTGTTCAAGGGCATCACGGCTCAGTACCTGCTCAAGACCACCGGCCAGGTGAGTCAAGACAGCCGAGTCCTGATTTATGGCGCTGCCGGGGCTCTCGGACAGCTGATGTGCGCGTGGGCCAAGCATCTGGGCGCCCAGGTTCTGGGCGTCGTCTCCAGGCCCGCCAGCGTGGAACGAGCCAAGGCGGCAGGCTGCGATCAGGTGTTTGTCTTTGATGCGCAGACACTGGCATCCCAGGTGATGCAGGCCACGCAGGGACGAAAGGTGGACGTGGTCTACGACTCCATCGGAAAAGACACTTTCCTGGCTTCGCTGGACTGCCTGCGACCCAGAGGGCTGATGGTGTCGTTTGGTGCCACATCGGGCCTGCCGCCTGCCATTGAGGTTGGCGTGCTCAATGCCAAGGGCTCGCTGTTTCTGACCCGTCCGTCTCTGGCCGCGCATACGGCAACGATAGAGGAATATCAGAGCCGTGCGCAGGACGTGCTTGACGCCATCGCAGCCGGCATACTCACGCCTCGCATATGGAAAAGCTATGCGCTCAGGGACGTAGCCCTGGCGCACGCAGACCTGGAGCAAGGACGCTCGCAAGGCTCGATCATCCTCACCCCCTGAATCGCTACAGACACCATGGAGATATTCGACAGCCAGCACACGGATGAGCTCGCCACGCTGGTCGCGCTGGCGGACCAGGGCTCGTTTGCCGCTGCGGGACGATTGCTGGCGCGTCACCCTTCGGTGCTCTCCAAGCGCATGCAGGCGCTCGAGCGAAGACTGGGCGTGCGTCTGGTGGAGCGAACCACGCGCCAGCTGCACTTCACCAACGAAGGCTGGCGACTTGTCGAGAAGCTGCGTCAGGCTGCCCATCTGATTCGGGATGCAGAGCAGGAAGCGGCGCAGGGAGCGCAGGAAATACGGGGGCGCCTGCGCTTGTCCATGCCAGCGACGATGGGGCGGCGGTGGATCAGCCCCATGCTGGCGGATTTTTCCCTGGCCTACCCGGAGGTAGCGCTCGAAGTGGAGTACAGCGAGCGCATCGTGGACATTGTGGGAGAGCGTTTTGACGCCGCCATACGTATCGGCAATCTGGCGGACAGCCGGCTGGTTGCCACGCGGCTATGCGATCAGTACCGCCTTCTGTGTGCATCCTCCAGTTATCTTGAGCGCCATGAAGCGCCAGACAGGCCTGCGGATCTCGCTCATCACAACTGCCTGGGCTACACCGGCCTCCTGGATTTTCCGCAATGGCGACTGGTTCAGTCGGCAGGAAAGAGGGCTGCGAAGACCGTCGAATCGGTGCGCGTCAGCGGCTCCATTCTCAGCAACGACAACGAAGCTTTGCTTCATGCGGCAATCAAAGGGGTGGGCATCATTGCCGGCAGTGACTGGCACCTCATGCCCTCCATCCATGCTGGAGAGCTGGTCCGCATATTGCCGCAATGGACGTTGGGAGATACCGGGGGCATCTACCTGCTACGACCTTCGGGGCAGTACAACACGGGCGCCATGAAGGCGTTCAAGCAATGGGTGACGGAGGCTTTCGCGGCGGCTGCCTGGCGGCCCTCAGACCGCTGAGGAGCCCTGCCTGCCCTGCTGCTTCAGGGCGATGAGTACAGGTCGCTCAAGGCCTGGAACTCGGTTGCCGCGCGAGGATCAGGAGCCGCTCTTGCTTCCCAGCCAGGCAGCGCTATTGAGAAAAAAGCGTACCAGCTCGCTTTGACGGCGGGCGCCGGTCTTGGAGAAGATGGAGCGCAGGTGAGCTCTTGCGGTATTGAGGCGAATGCCCAGCTCTTTGGCTGCCTCCTCCAGCGTCAAGCCATGGGTCAGCTGTATCACCAGCGCGGTCTCCGCCGACGTGAGCTGAAACAGCTGCTGCGCCAGATGTGTGGATGGATCGGCCTTGTCATCGGTGTTGCGCATGAACACCGCGACGCAGGGACGGCTCTTGGCCTCTGCGTTGTCACCCGAGGAAATGCTCTGGACGACAAGCCCCCAATTGAGCTGACCCGAAGGACGGGCAATCGAGATGCCTTCGGTCATGACGGACGCGGATGCCAGGGAGGACAGCAAGGCATCCTTGACCAGTCGCTGGAGCTTTCGGTTGTCGCTTGCATATTCAGCCTCCAGCATGCCGCCGGAGATCCTGAGCCCATCCTGAGCATCGAGAATGCCTTTGGCCGCAGGATTGCTTTCCAGCACTTGGCCATTCTGGTCCAGGATGACGACACCCACCATCAAGCGAGCCGTGACGGTGCTGTACAGCGACATGACCTGACGATCATGGTGCAGTGCCAGATGCATGTTCAGTGCACGGCGGATGTGCGGCATGATCATGCGGCCCAGATCCAGATCCCGCTGGCTGAAGGCCGGTTCCGACTCGGGGCGCGTGATCCGCAGGCCGTAGACACTGCCATCGGTAGTCACGATATCGGCAGCCATCACATGGAAAATATTGTGCACACGGCACCAGTCCTTGTAATAGACGCTGCTGCGCCATTCGCTTTCGGACATCAGGTCGGGAATGGTCTTGAATTGCTCCTTGGGCATGCCAAGGAAAGGACTGTGCTCGCTGTAGACGTCGTGCGTAAGCAAGCCCTCGAGCCCTCCGGATGCGGTGACCACCAAACCGATATTGTCTCCCTCGGTCTGGCGGATGATCAGCACCGCAAAATTGCTGCGCATATGCGTGCGAATCACCTCCAGGCAGGGAACCCAGGCCTCCGGCAAAGAAGCCGCATCGTAGAGGTGATTGATGAATTCGCTGAAGCGCTCCGCACCGATCAGCTCTGTTGTCTCTGGGTTCTGAACTCCGGATGTCGAGCCATCTTTGAGAGCAAAAGTCATTGAGGCTTGTGCGTAATCGATGGGTTTCAGTTTGCCGTAGGTGGGGCTCATTGCGTTGACCTCTTGCTGTCTCGCATTATCAGTGCCCCTCATTGGCCTGCTTCGTTCAATGCCGTCGTATGAACGACACAAAGCCATCTGGCAGCTCTTGATCGGGCCGTTGTGCAGTACTTGCTTCAGCAAGCTGAGCATCGAATGTGCAATGAACCTGTCCAGCCAATAGTTCAACGCGCCCCTTTGTGATGCGATCCATGGCGGAGAGGCTCGCACTCTTGCAGGCTGGAGCTGAAACGTATTGCTGCGTGTGGGATGGATGCATGCAAAAGGGGAGCGATGCTCCCCTTTTGTGATCTCTGGCGCAGGCATGCGATGAGCGGCGTGCACCCTTGTGCCAGGCGCTATGGGCGATTGTGGCTTGAACTCACGACAAGACTGGCTTATTGCACGGCTTCGTCCTGGTCGGCCAGGAAGCCGCCGCTTTGGTGCGCCCAGAGCTTGGCGTAGATGCCGCCACGCTGCAGCAGTTGCTGGTGCGTGCCTTCTTCCACGATATGGCCTTCGTTCATGACGATCAGGCGATCCATGGCGGCGATGGTGGACAGGCGGTGGGCAATGGCGATCACGGTCTTGCCGTCCATCAGCGAGTCCAGGCTTTCCTGGATGGCGGCTTCCACCTCGCTGTCCAGAGCGCTGGTGGCTTCGTCGAGCAGCAAAATGGGAGCGTCCTTGAGCATTACGCGCGCAATTGCCACGCGCTGGCGCTGGCCGCCCGAGAGCTTGACGCCGCGCTCGCCGACCTGGGCGTCGTAGCCGCTGCGGCCCTTGAGGTCGGTCAGCGTGGCGATGAAGTCCGAGGCCTCTGCCTTGTCGGCCGCGGCCTGCATCTCGGCTTCGCTGGCGTCCGGGCGACCATAGAGGATGTTGTCGCGCATGGAGCGGTGCAGCAGCGAGGTGTCCTGGGTCACCATGCCGATGGCACTGCGCAGGCTGTCCTGCGTCACGCTGCGAATGTCCTGGCCGTCGATGGTGATGCGCCCGCCTTGGGGCTCGTGAAAGCGCAGCAGCAGGTTGACCAGCGTGGACTTGCCCGCGCCCGAGCGTCCGATCAGGCCGATGCGCTCGCCGGGACGGATGTGCAGGTTCAGGTGGTCCAGCACCTTTTTGCCGCCAGCCTTGTAGGCAAAGCTCACATCCTCGAAGGCAATCGCTCCTCGCGTGACCTGCAGCGGCTTGGCGTCGGGTGCATCGACGATGGTGCGCGGCTTGGTCAGCGTGGTGATGCCGTCCTGGATGGTGCCCACGTTCTCGAACAGGCCCGTCATCTGCCACATCACCCAGTGCGAGTAACCCATCAGCCGCAGCGCCATGGCAATCACGGCAGCCACCACGCCCGCAGATGCCTGAGCCTGCGTCCACAGATACAGCGCCGTGCCGCCGCTGGCCAGCAGCAGCAGGGCAATCATCAGGTGGTTGGTGATCTCGAACAGACTGACCAGACGCATCTGCGCATAGCCCGTGGCCTTGAAGGCTTCCATGGCATTGCGCGCATATTCGGCTTCGCGGCGCGTGTGGGCGAACAGCTTGACGGTGGCGATATTGGTATAGGCATCGGTGACGCGGCCCGTCATCATGGAGCGCGCATCGGCCTGCTCCTTGCCGATCTGGCCCAGGCGCGGCACAAAGTAGAAGCAGGCAGCGGCATAGGCGATGAACCACAGCGCAAACGGAATCATCAGCCGCCACTCGAAGCTGGCGGCCAGAATCAGAATGCCGATCATGTAGACGCCCACGCCCACAAACACATCCACCACCATGAACACCACTTCTCGCACCGACAGCGCGGTCTGCATGATCTTGGTGGTGATGCGGCCGGCAAACTCGTCCGCATAGAAGGACATGCTCTGGCCCAGCATCAGCTTGTGAAACACCCAGCGCAGCCGCATGGGGAAGTTGATGGCCAGCACCTGGTGCATGACGGTGGTGTGCAGGGCCAGCAGCGCCACGCTGCCCAGCAGGATGGCGGCGATGCCCAGCACCGTGGCTTGCTGCTCGGCCCAGAAGTTGGCGGGCGAGACCGTGCCCAGCCAATCCACCACGCGGCCCATGATGGCGAACAGCACTGCTTCGTAGGCGGCCAGCAGTGCCGAGGTGAGGGTCATCAGACCAATCCAGCCGCGCATGCCTTGCGTGCAGGCCCAGACAAAGGCAAAAAAACCTTTGGGCGGGACCTTGGGCTCCTGTGCTGGATAAGGTGGAACCTGTTTTTCAAAAAATCGGAACAAGATGGAAATTCTCCCGGTTCATGCTTGTGGCATATCTTGTCCCCATGGTAGGGGAGTGCCCTGGATTGGTGTCAAGCGTACGGGATGACCGCTTGTCCCATGGGCCATTGGTGCGGGCCTGATGAACGCATGGCGCGCTCGGGCTATAGCGGGCTGTAGCGGGTTATGGCGGGCCATATAGCGTGCTGTTGCGGAGGCCTGCGCGGAAAAAAAAACGCCGCATCTTGTGCGGCGTGGCAGGAAAGCGCGCGGCGCGATCAGGCGTTGGGCAGGAAGCCTTCCACCGACAGGTAGCGCTCACCCGTGTCGTAGGCAAAGCCCAGCACCCTGGCGCTGGGTGGCAGCTCGGGCAGCTTCTGCGCAATGGCGGCCAGCGTGGCGCCCGAGGAGATGCCGACCAGCAGGCCTTCCTCGCGAGCGGCGCGGCGCGCGTATTCGCGTGCGGGCTCGGCCTCCACCTGAATCACGCCGTCGAGCAGGCTGACGTCAAGATTCTTGGGCACAAAGCCGGCGCCGATACCCTGGATGGGGTGGGGCGCGGGCTGACCGCCGGAGATCACGGGCGATGCCGCGGGCTCGACCGCATAGACCTTGAGATTGGGGAACTTGGCCTTGAGCACCTTGGCCACGCCGGAGAGGTGACCGCCCGTGCCCACGCCGGTGATGAAGGCGTCGATGCCGTCGGGGAAGTCGCGCAGGATTTCCTGGGCCGTGGTGGCCTCATGCACGGCCACGTTGGCGGGGTTCTCGAACTGCTGGGGAATCCAGGCACCGGGCGTCTGTGCGGCCAGTTCCTGGGCGCGGGCGATGGCGCCCTTCATGCCTTTTTCCTTGGGAGTCAGGTCAAAGGATGCGCCATAGGCCAGCATCAGGCGGCGGCGCTCGATGCTCATGCTCTCGGGCATGACCAGGATCAGCTTGTAGCCCTTGACGGCCGCGACCAGGGCCAGGCCCACGCCGGTGTTGCCGCTGGTAGGCTCGATGATGACGCCGCCGGGCTTGAGCGCGCCGGATTTCTCGGCGTCTTCCACCATGGACAGCGCAATACGATCCTTGATGGAGCCGCCCGGGTTGCTGCGCTCGGACTTGATCCAGACGTTGGTATTGCTGCCGAACAGACGGTTGATGTGAATGACGGGCGTGTCGCCAATCGTTTGCAGAATGTTGTCAGCTCTCATCGGACCTCCGCGAATAAGGGATGGTGGGACAGTGGATCGCAGCGCAGGCTGTCTGCGCAGACACAGAGCATTGTGCACGCAAGCGTTGTGCGAATGGGCTATATCGATATGACCCGAAAAGTGGGCAAGGCCGCGGGCGATGATTAACATCGGCCCATGAATCTACGGTTTCTGGAAACCTTTGTGCTGCTGGCCGAGCTGCGCAACTTCCGCATGACGGCCGAGCGGCTGTTCACCACACAGGCAGCCGTCTCCAGCCGCATCGCCACGCTGGAGCAGGAGTTCGGCGTGCGCCTGTTCGACCGCGGCGTGCGCGAGGTCACGCTCACGGCCGACGGCGCCAAGGCCCTGGTGCATGCCGAGCGCATGCTCCGGCTGATGCGCGAGATGCGCGAGGACATGCTGGACAAGCAGGCCTATGCGGGCGTGATCCGCATCGGCGCCATCGAATCCATCGTGCACAGCTGGTTTCCCGACTTTCTCGCGCTGCTGCAGCAGCGCTATCCGCGCCTGCAGGTGGAGATCGCCTGCGACACCACCATCCATATGTCGGAGCAGTTGCTCAAGGGCCAGCTCGATGTCTCGCTGCAGGCCAAGCCCGTCTCCGGCGGCGCCATCGCCAATCTGTCGCTGGGCGAGTTCGCCATGGCCTGGGTGGGCAGCCCCAAGCTGGGCATAGGCGACGAGACCCTGAGCCTGGCCGAGCTGGCGGCTTTTCCCATCATGAGCTTTGCGCGCGGTTCGGAGCCGTATGCGGTGATCGAGCAACTGTTCAGCGCCGAAGGCAGCGCCTCGCCGCACATGAACTGCATTGCCTCGGTGGCGACCATGATCCGCGTGGTCTGCGACGGCCTGGGCGTGGCGGCCGTGCCGCCGGCCATCATCCAGCGCGAGCTGGCCGAGCAGCGCCTGCGCCTGCTGCGCGTGGATCGCGAGTTTCCTTCGCTGCCGCTGGTGGCCTGCTGGCGCAACGATCACCAGAACCCGCTGGCCGAAACCGTGGTGCGTGCCGCCGAAGAGGTGGCCACGGCCTTTGCGCTGAACCATGGCCAGGCCGTGGCGCGGCTGCCCGGCACCCGTCTGGCAGGGGACGCATAAAGCGCAGGAGCAGGCACCAATAGTGCGGGCGCCAATGCCTGCCGTGCATTGGGGTGTGCCTCAGTACTGAATAAAAAAGGAGCTGCTAGCGCCTGATACATATCGATTTCAGAGTGTTTCCTATCTGAAATCAATTGCAGTCAAGCGCTAGCAGCTCCTGTTTTTTTGCTCTGCAATCAGGCCTGGGCCAGCAAAGCCTCCACGGCCAGCGCCACCGACAGCAGGCGCTGGTCCTGACCGGCCGTGCCGGCCAGGCTCAGGCCCACGGGCGCTTCGCCCGCGCGGTGGCAGGGCAGGGACACCGCACAGCCGTCGAGGAAGTTGATCAGCGTGGGATTGCGCAGCATCAGCCCGTTGGCCGCGAAATAGGCTTCGTCGCTGGCCTCGAGCTCGGCAATCTTGGGCGCGATCACGGGCACCGTGGGCATGAGCATCAGGTCGTGCTCGGCCATCTGCGCCTGGACCAGGGCAATCCACTGCTGGCGGCGCGCCAGCAGCTCGATGTAGTCGGCCGCGCTGATGTCCTTGCCGCGCAGAATGCGCGTGCCCACGCGCGGATCGTATTCGGCCAAGCGGCCGGCGCCGTCGATATGGCTGCGGTGCCAGGCCCAGGCCTCGGCGGCGGTGAAGCCGCCCTTGGCATTGATCTGCGCAAGCTCGGCAAAGGGCGGCACCACGGCCTCGGTGATCTGCACGCCGGCCGCGTAAAGCTGCGACAGCGCACGCTGCCAGGCTGCGGCCACGGCGCTGTCCATGCCGTCCATCACCACATTCGTGGGCGCCAGCAGGCGCAGGCCCTGCAGCGAGGCCGCGCGCAGCTCGCCACGCGACTGGCCCGACAGCACAGCGTCCAGCGCGGCGCAGCAGCGCACGCTGGGTGCCAGCGGTCCGATGGAGTCAAGGTTGGCTGACAGCGGCAGCACGCCCTGCATGGAAACGCGCCGCGCCGTGGGCTTGAAGCCGGTCAGGCCGCACAGCGCCGAGGGAATGCGCACCGAGCCGCCGGTGTCCGAGCCGATGGCGGCCAGCGCCATGCCGTCGGTCACCGAGATGGCCGCGCCCGAGGACGAGCCGCCGGGAATGCGGCCGCCGTCGTTTTCACGCTGCCAGGGATTGCGCGGCGTGCCGTAGTGCGGATTCAGCCCCAGGCCCGAGTAGGCGAACTCGGTCATATTGGTCGTGCCCACGATGACCGCGCCTGCGCGGCGCAGACGCTGCACGACTTCGGCCGTCTGCGTGGCGGGTGCGGCATCGGCCAGCAGTCTGGAGCCGCCCAGCGTGGGGTGGCCCGCGATATCGAACAGATCCTTGACCGAGATGGGCAGGCCTTCCAGGGGCGAGCGCGCCAGGCCGGCCGCGCGCAGCGCATCGCTGGCGCGGGCTTCGGCCAGGGCCTGCTCGCGCAGCACGCGCGTGAAAACGCGCGGGCCTTCGCCTTGCGCGGCGCGCTCCAGTGCCTGCTCGGCCAGTTGCACGGCGCTGGTCTGGCCTTGGGCCAGGCGGTGGGAGACCTGGTCCAGGCGGGGAGAGACTGAAGTCATGGGCAGCTCCGGTGTTCAGGCGACGATATCCAGCAGTTCGCTGCGGTAGCGGTGGCGGATGCTGCGCTGGCTGCGCGGGTCGTACAGCTCCATGGCGAACTGCGTGGCAGGGCGTATGCCGCCGATGGCGGCCATGGTGCCGCAGGTCATGCCGCTGCCTTCGGGCAGCTGGCTCTGGCCGCCGGTGTAGCCTGCGATCAGGTCCTGGGGCGTGCGCAGGCTGGCCAGCGTGCCTTCCTGGTACAGCACTTCGCGGCCGTCCTCCACGATCCAGGAGCGCAGGATCAGCTCGTCCCAGTGGCCGGCCACATCGGCAAAGCGCCAGGCCTGGGTGGCCACGGGCTTGATGCAGGCCTGCTTGGAGAAGGCAACGCTATAGGCTTCGAGCTTGCGATCGGTGTGGTCCGAGGCCAGGCTCACGAACATCTCGCCGTCATGGCTGAAGACGAAGACCTCGGCCTCGCCCGAGGAGTCCGGGCCGAGTACCTGCAGCGTGCTGCTCTGGCTCAGCTGGTTGCTGGCGATGCGGTAGTACAGCGGAACGGCGCTGGGGCGCGGAATGCCGAGCGCGGCCAGCTCCTCGATGTGGTGCTCGATGGCCGCATGGTCGCGACCGGCCCAGCCGGCGACGATCAGGGTGTCGAAGATGGGGGCCAGGGTCTGGCCTTCGGGGGTGGTGAATTGCAGTTGCATGGCGGAAAGCTCAAAAAAAGGGGGAAGGCGGGGCCGTGGGCCCCGCATGGCGGCGCTGCGCAGGCAGCGTCAGGCGGTCACTGCTTCTTGACGAAGAGCACGACCAGGAAGGCGGCGAGGAACTCCAGCGCGGCCACGAAGTACAGCCCCGAGGACAGCGAGCCGGTGCTGGTCTTGAGCGCGCCGATCATGTAGGGCGCCACAAAGCCGGCCAGGTTGCCAACGGAGTTGATGAGGGCGATGCCGCCGGCGGCCGCCGTGCCGGCCAGAAAGGCCGAGGGAATGGACCAGAACACGGGGAAGGCGGCGAGGATGCCGATGGAAGCCAGCGTCAGCGCGCACAGGGCCAGCACGGCGTTGTGCAGGAACATGCCGGTCAGGATCAGGCCTGCTGCGGCGATCAAGGCGGCGATGGCGCTATGCATGCGGCGCTCGCCGGTCTTGTCCGAATGCATGCCGTTCCAGACCATGGCCAGCGTGCCGGCGAGAAAGGGAATGGCCGAGATCAGGCCGATCTGCAGATTGTTCTGGATGCCGATCTCCTTGATGATGGACGGCGACCAGAAGGCGATCGTGGCGTTGCCGCTGACGATGCAGAAGTACACGGCGGCGCACAGCCAGACGCGGTAGTTGCGGCAGGCGTCGGCGAAGGAATGCTGCTTGTGGCCCTGCTGGCTTTCCTCGGCCACGGCGGCGCTGACGGCGCGCTGCTCGGCGACGCTCAGCCACTTGGCGTTCTCGGGTTTCTCGGGCAGCCAGGCCAGCACGAAGAAGCCGGCGATCACCGAGGGAATGCCTTCAAGAATGAACAGCCATTGCCAGTTGGCCAGATGGCCCACGTCCTGCATGCCGTTCATGATGGCGCCCGCGATCGGGCCGCCCACGGCGCCGGCGATAGCGAACGAGGTCATGAACAAGCCGTTGATGCGCGCGCGGTGGCGGGCCGGGAACCAGTAGGTCAGATACAGCACCACGCCGGGGAAGAAGCCCGCCTCGACCACGCCCAGGATAAAGCGCAGCACATAGAACATGGTGGGCGTGGTCACATAGGCCATGGCCATGGAGGCAGCACCCCAGAGGATGGTGATGCGCGCCAGCGTCTTGCGTGCGCCGATCTTCTCCAGCAGCAGGTTGCTGGGCACTTCGAACAGGAAGTAGCCGATGAAGAAGATGCCGGCGCCCAGGCCGTAGACGGCCTCGCTGAACTGCAGGTCCTGCAGCATCTGCAGCTTGGCGAAGCCGACGTTGACGCGGTCTATCCAGGCCAGGACAAAGAGAAAGACCAGAAAGGGGATCAGGCGCCAGGTGATCTTGCGGTAGGTGGCGTCCATGTCGGGGTGCGCGTGCGCACCGGCATGGCCGGCAAGAGGGTGGGTGGCGGAAGCCGGGCTGCTCATGGGGAGTCTCCTGTATGCGAAAGTGCAGCGGGCACATGGGGCGCTTTTGCCGGCGCTCCTGTGTGTCTTGGAACATGGGGGTGCGGCGCGGGCCGGTGTTCCTGTGGCGGCAGTATCGAAAGGCAGCGAGGGGCTGTCCAACAAGAAATTCTGAGCGGCCCTGAATGCAAATTCTTATGAGCAGAGATGGTGCGGGCTGTGCACCGGCATGAGGCAGGCGTGCATCGATAAAACGCGGGAAAACCCTAGGTGATGCGCGCGGCCGATGGCAGCGCCGGGCAGGCCGATGGCCCGGCGCTGCAGGGCTTGTGCTTGATTCAGGTCAAGCCCAGGGGAGATGGTGTTTCCCCTTGGGCCTGCAATCGGGAACAATGGGGCAAAGTCTGTTTGAGGGAGGACTGCACTTGCTCACGTTCAACACAATTCTGGTGCTGCTGGGGGTCTGTTGCGTAGGCCTGCTGGTCGGTTTTTCCTGGCGCGAGCAGCGCTGGGGCCCCTGGGTCATGCTGGTGTTCGTGGTCAGCCTGCTGTCGCTGATGAGCTACGCGATTCTCAATCTGCTGCTTTAGCACCGCAGGCCAGGGCCGGGCGGGTACGCAGCGGAGCCTTCCACAGCTCGGCCAGCAGCAGACCGGCAATCGTCATGATGCCGCCTACCGCGTGGTAGGCCGCCAGGGGCTCGTTCAGGGCGAAAGCCGCGATCAGGGCGGTGAAGACCGGGATCAGATTGAAGAACATGCTCGATCGCCCGGGCCCCAGCGTCTGCACTGCCTTCATCCACAGCAGCGGCGCGGCGATGGACGCCATGATGCCGGCGTAGCCCACTAGCGGCAGGTTGCTGGCGTCAAGCCCGGTCTTGGGCGAGAAGAGGTAGAGCGGGAACTGCACGACCACGGCAACCAGCACCTGCAGATACAGTAGCTGCACCGTGGCCAGGCGCGGCATGGGCCAGCGCTTGAGCAGGATGTTGTAGACCGCGTAGGCCAGCATGGCCAGGAACATCATGGCATCGCCCAGATTCAGGCCCTCGGACGCCAGATGGCTGAGCCGGCCCGATGAAACCACCAGCGCGACCCCCGCAATTGCCAGCAGCGAGCCCCAGATGCCGCCATGCGTGAGCGGCTGGCCCAGCATGAACACGGCCAGGGCCAGCACCAGCATGGGCGTGAGCGAGCCGATGATGCCCATGTGCGTGGCCGTGGTGAAGTGGGCGGCGTAATAGGCCAGGCTTTGGTAGATGACCATGCCCAGCACGCCCAGCACGAAGATCCGTGGCAGCAGGGGCTTGATGTCGGCGCGCTGGCGCCAGATCGAGGGCAGGACGAAGGGCGTGAACAGCACGGCGGCCACCAGCCAGCGAAAGAATCCGATCTCGGCCGCGCTGATGCTGTCTGCGGCCAGCTTGCTGACCACGGTGTTGACCGACCAGATCAGCACCGCGCCCAGTGGTAGTAGGTATGCACCCATAAGAAACTCCTTGAGGTGCTTATGATGCGCTTGACGTATTTGAAGCGCATTGCTGATTTCAGACATTTCATAACTCAAGCCGGACGAACCCATGCCTGCCTCTGCCCCGACTCCCGGCCCGGTCGCCAAGCGCCATGCCGTACAGATACTGGACACCGACAAAGTGCCTGGCAGCTATTACTTCCGCTATGACGAGTTCGGCGAACACAGCGAGGCTCCGCCGCACAGCCACCGCTGGGGGCATCTGAACTATGCGGCCCACGGCAGTCTGAGCATGGACGTGCCCACGGGTCATATCCTGTGTCCGCCGCAGCACGGGGTATGGATTCCGCCAGGCGTGGTGCACAGCTGCTATCTGCAGCATGCGGTGCAGTACCGCTCCGTCTACCTGGCCCCTGATCTGTGTGCGGATCTGCCGCAGACGGCGGGCTGCATGCGCCTGGGGCCGATTGTCAAAGCCGTGCTGGCGGACTTCGGCGCCAGGGGCGTGCAGATCCCGGTGACTGACGCAGATCTGCGTCTGGCACGGGTGGTGCATGACCAGCTGCGAGCCACGCCGTTGGAGTTGAGCTTTCTGCCCGTGGCCCGGCATCCGGCGCTGGTGCAGGTGCTGGACGCCATGCAGTCGCGCCCCGACGACCACCGCAGCCTGGCCGAATGGGCCGAGACCGTGCACATGACGGAGCGCACGCTGGCCCGCCACTGCCAGCGCGAGCTGGGCATGAGTCTGGGCGAATGGCGCCAGCGCATGCGTTATCTGCAGGCCATCGACGCGCTGGAGGCCGGCCACACCGTGCAGCGCATTGCCTACGACCTGGGTTACAGCACGCCCTCGGCCTTTATTGCCATGTTCCAGCGCGAATCAGGCCTGCCGCCCGAGCAGTTCAGGCGCGAGTTCTGTGCAAGTTCTTTCTGAACGCGGGATAATGCGCGCCGTGAAGTGCGCCAGACCGCCGCTGGTACTAGCCGAAAGGCCAACGCTTGCGTTGGGTCGAAAGACCGTACTGGAGGAACGTCCGGACTGCATAGGGCGGCGTAGCAGCTAACAGCTGTCCACCGTGAGGTGAGGATCAGAGCAACAGAGACGAGTCTGGCAGGAGTGCCGCAAGGCAGACCAACCAGGGTG
>Ga0209370_1000890_pt1 | contig 31395 bp, 27 predicted proteins | sample AgamicAtPrz_FD_187164 | JGI IMG/M metagenome (GOLD analysis project Ga0209370, IMG submission 187164) | Agave microbial communities from Guanajuato, Mexico - At.P.rz (SPAdes) (version 2) | ecosystem: Host-associated > Plants > Phyllosphere > Phylloplane/Leaf | place: Guanajuato, Mexico... | reverse complement strand
ATTTTCTGCAGCACATCCTTGGCGTGGCCGCAGGAACCACACTTGTATGCATAGATAGGCATAGCGCTAAAAACGGGGGAAGTGCAAAAACCCTCAATTATAGGCGCCGCCCCTGGTTTTGCTGCGCTGCGCAAGCAAGCCCCGGCGGCGCCGGTTTGCGCCCTCAAGCCTTGATCTCGGCAAAGGACTCTATTTCACGGTGATGGTTGCTGATCCACTGGGGCAGCAGCGAGCCTGCCACCATGCCGACGACCGCAGCCAAAAGACCAGCCAGCTGCTGTGGAAAAGCCTGGTTGAGCACGGGCGTGACCATGAAGATGAGCCACACACCGATGCCCAGCGCCACGGCGCTGATGGCGCCCTGGGTGGTGGCGCGCTTCCAGTACAGGCCGAACACCAGCGGCACGAAGGCCCCCACCAGCGGAACCTGATAGGCACTGGCGACCAGCTCATAGATGGGCGTGCCTTCCATGACGATCGAATAGGCCAGCACACAGGCCGCGAACACCAGCACGCTGATGCGCATGGTCCTGAGATTGTCCTTGTCCGAGGTGTAGACGCCAGATGTTCTCGGTGAAGGTCACGCTGGGGGCCAGCAAGGTGGCGGAGGCGCAGGACTTGATGGCCGAGAGCAGCGCACCGAAGAACAGCACCTGCATGGCAAACGGCATCTTGTCCATCACCAGGGTGGGCAGCACCTTCTGCGGATCATCGGCCAGCAGGGCCGTGGCTTCGGCGGGCATGATGATGAGCGCACTGGCCACCAGGAACATGGGTACGAAGGCAAAGATCACATAGCAGGCACCGCCGATGATGGTGCCGCGCACGGCCGACTTCTCGGTGTCTGCCGACATCACGCGCTGGAAGATGTCCTGCTGCGGAATCGAGCCCAGCATCATGGTCACGGCAGCGCCGATGAAGAAAACGATTTCATGCAGCGAGGGCTCGGGCAGAAACTTGAACAGATCGCGGCTGGTGGCCAGATCGACCACCTTGCCCGCGCCGCCCGCCATGTCACCGGCAAAAAAGGCCAGTATCAGCAGGCCGGCGACCAGGATGATCATCTGCACGAAATCCGTCACGGCCACGGACCACATGCCGCCGAACAGGGTGTAGACCAGCACCGAGAGCACGCCTATCGTCATGCCCATGGGAATGCTGACGACACCGCCCGAGAGCAGGTTGAACACCAGGCCCAGCGCGGTGACCTGGGCCGAAACCCAGCCCAGATAGCTGAGCATGATGATCAGCGAGCAGACCACCTCGATAGCTCGGCCATAGCGCGAGCGGTAGTAGTCGCTGATGGTCAGCAGATTCATGCGGTAGAGCTTGGCCGCAAAAAAGACGCCCACCAGGATCAGGCACATGCCCGCGCCAAACGGATCTTCCACCAGCGCATGCAGACCGCCTTCGATGAACTTGGCAGGCACGCCCAGCACCAGCTCGGACCCGAACCAGGTCGCGAATGTGGTGGTGATGATCATGTAGAGCGGCAGATGACGGCCGGCAATGGCGAAGTCCGCCGTGTTCTTCACGCGTCTGGCGGCCCACAGACCAATGCCGATGGTCACAAACAGGTAGACGATCACCAATGAGAGCAGCACGCTGGCACTCCTCGAACTCTAAAGAAAGGGAAAGCTCAGAAGCGGATGCGCAGCAGAACCTGCAGCACCACCAGACCGATGACGAAACCGATGCCGCCGCAAAGGATGGCCTGCAGCAAACGGTTTGTCGTTTTCTGCTGCTGCAGCAGCTCCTTGAGCAGGGCCTCGCTGTCATTGCCGGCTCCATGCCTGGACAGATACTGGTGCAGCACGCGCGGAATGTCGGGCAGGATCTTGGCGTAACGCGGCGCCTGCGCCTGCAGCTCATGCCATAGGCGCTGCGGCCCCATCTGGTCCAGCATCCATTTCTCGAGGAATGGCTTGGCCGTGCTCCAGAGGTCAAGGTTGGGGTCGAGCTGACGGCCCAGGCCTTCGATATTGAGCAGCGTCTTTTGCAGCAGCACCAGCTGGGGCTGAATCTCGACCTGGAAACGGCGCGAGGTCTGGAACAGGCGCATCAGCACCATGCCCAGCGAGATTTCAGCCAGCGGCCGGTCGAAATAAGGCTCGCAGACGGCGCGGATGGCCGCCTCCAGCTCCTCGACGCGCGTCGTGGCCGGCACCCAGCCACTTTCCACATGCAAGGCGGCAACACGCTTGTAGTCGCGGCGGAAGAAGGCCAGGAAGTTCTGCGCCAGATATTCCTTGTCGAACTCGGTCAGCGTGCCGACTATGCCGAAGTCCAGCGAGATATAGCGCCCGAAAGTATCGGGCTCCAGGCTGACCATGATATTGCCCGGGTGCATATCGGCATGAAAGAAGCCGTCGCGGAACACCTGGGTAAAGAAGATGGTCACGCCATCGCGCGCCAGCTTGGGGATGTCTACGCCGGCTTCGCGCAGGCGCTCGACCTGGCTGATGGGCACGCCCTTCATGCGCTCCATCACCATCACGTCGGTGTGGCAGTAATCCCAGTGGATCTCGGGGATCAGCACCAGATCCAGCCCTTCCATATTGCGGCGCAGTTGCGCGGCATTGGAGGCTTCGCGGATCAGGTCCAGCTCGTCATGCAGATAGTTGTCGAACTCGGCAACCACTTCCTTGGGCTTGAGGCGCTTGCCATCATGGGAGAGCTTTTCCAGCCAGCTCGCCATCATGTGCATCAGCGCCAGATCCTTGTCGATCACGGACTTCATGCCCGGGCGCAGCACCTTGACGGCGACGTCGTGCTCGACGCCGGACTTGTCGCGAACCCTGGCGAAGTGCACCTGGGCGATGGACGCGCTGGCCACGGGCTCACGCTCGAAGCTGATGAAGATCTGCTCCAGCGGCTTGCGAAAGGAGCGCTCGATGGTGTCCACCGCGATCTGGGAATCGAACGGCGGCACGCGGTCCTGCAGCTTGGCCAGTTCCTCGGCCACATCGGGCGGCATCAGGTCGCTGCGCGTAGACAGCACCTGACCGAACTTCACGAAGATGGGTCCCAGCTCTTCCAGCGCTTCGCGCAGGCGCACGCCACGTGGCTTGTCCAGCTTGCGGCCAAAGGTCAGCACGCCGCGCAGGCTGCGCAGGCGCGGATGCGGAATCCCGGAGAGCACCAGCTCATCGAGTCCATAACGAAACACCACCCAGAGGATGGCCCAGCCCCGCAGAAAGCGGCTCATGGCTGTGTGTAATCGGCCCCGGGCATGGCTGCCACGGGTGCCGTGCCGGCAGGATTGGCGACATCGGCAGCAGAGGCAGACTTGCTGCCCATGCGTGCGCCGACGAACTGACGCAGCCCCTGTGCTGCCGTGCGTGCCACCTTGCCAATGGTGTGGGCCGGCACATCGCCAATCAGGCGAGCCAGATCTTCCTCCACATCCCACTTGACGTTATCCACCAGCCAATTGATCTCGGCGGCAAACTGCACATCGCCTTCGATGCGAATGCTGGGCTTGTCGCCACGCAAGGCCGTCTGGGCCAGCGACAGAGGAGAGGTCTCGGTGACTTCCAGCATCAGATCGGGTGCAGCCTCCGCAGGAGCCACGTCGAACAGGCCAGCAGGAGTGACCAGCAAGGCGACCGAATACTGGCGCCATTGCACGCGCGCAATACGTCCCTTCTGGCGCACGAGGCGATCCATGGCCTCTTTTTCCTGCATCAGCACATGATTGAGGAAAAGCACCAGACGCTGGTGCATTTCACTCACCAGCCATTCGGGAGCTTGGGGACCGGCCATCACGCGTTCGACGAGACCGCCCAGAAAAGAAAAAGGGGACTGTGTTGCCATAGTCCCCGATTATTCATGAAATTGATTCCCCCCTGTGGCGCTTTGCGCCTTCCCCCCAAGGGGGACGGCACCATCGCTGCGGGGCGGCGCTTATTGCAGCGCCTGCACGCCTGCCACCAGCCAGCCGCTGGTGCCACTCTTGGGCTTGGTCATGTTCCAGACTTCACGGAAGGGGCTGGGGCCTGCCGATGCCTCTTCGCGGATCATGCCGGAGAACTCGACGCTGGCCATATAGCCATTGCCCAGATCTTCGATGCCCAGCAGTTGCGCATCGATCATCAGCACGTCGGTGTGGTTGGGTTCACCGGCACGCTGGCTCTCGCGCTCGGACAGTTGGCTGCGGATTTCCGCGAGCATCTCGTCGGTCATCATGGAGCGCAGAGTGGTGATGTCGGACCTGTCCCAGGCCGACTGCAGCGTCACGAAGTTGCGCTTGGCTGCAGTGAGAAAACCTTCGGCATCGAAGTCTGCAGGCACGCCCCAGTTCTGCGAACCCGACAGGGCAGAGCCGATCATGGAGCCGCCAGCTGCAGCTGCGGCTTCGGGAATATGGTTCTGTTCCCAAGGACGAGCCGACGCGTCATTGCCCACTTTTTCGGGGTTGTACTGGCGTGCCTGAGGTGCATTCACATCACCGCCCAGATTGCCTGCACCCTGAAAGGCGAATGGACTGCTGGTGCTCTGCACGGCAGGCGCTGCCTTGCGACGGCGCATGATCATACCGACCACCACCATGATCACCATGGCCAGCAGACCGAACATCAGCATATTGGCAAAGGCTTCGCCCATGCCCAGCGAGTTGGCCAGCCAGGCCAGGCCCAGGCCTGCGGCCAGGCCGCCCAGCATGGCGCCCCATGGCTTCTTGGGTGCAGCGGCCGGAGCCGCTGCAGGCGGAGCAGCACGGTTTTGCTGCGCCGCACTCTGCTGCGGAGCCTGCTGGGTATTCTGAGCGGGAGCACGAGACGCTTCGCGTTGAGTGACGTTGCCCGACTGCTTGCCGAACGATGAGCCACCGCCCATGCGTTTTGCATCGGCCTGACCATGTGCCACCACCAGCATTGCCACCAAGGCGATTGACCAAAGTTTCTTCATCTCATCTCCCTTCTTATAGAAAGTCGCTACAAATCTGCGCACAGGGCGCACTTAACATTTGATTCCCACATGCAAGGCACAGACGCCTCCTGTCATGTTGTGATAGTCCACATGGCCAAAGCCGCATTGCTGCATCAGGGCCTTGAGCTCCTTCTGGCCTGGGTGCATGCGGATGGACTCAGCCAGATAGCGATAGCTTTCGGCGTCGCCGGCAATCATCTTGCCCATGGTCGGCAAAATCTTGAACGAGTACCAGTCATAGACTTTCTCCAGCGGTTTGGCCACCTTGGAAAACTCCAGCACCAGCAGCTTGCCGCCGGGACGCAGCACGCGGTTCATTTCCTTGAGCGCTGCATCCTTGTGCGTCATATTGCGCAGACCGAAGGCCACGCTGACCAGATCGAAATAGTTGTCGGGGAAGGGCAGCTTTTCAGCATCGCAGACCAGCGTGGGCAGGATCACGCCCTTGTCGGTCAGACGGTCACGCCCCACGCGCAACATGGCTTCATTGATGTCGGTGTGCACCACCTGACCGCTGGCGCCCACCTTCTTGGAAAAAGCCAGGGACAGATCTCCTGTGCCGCCCGCGATATCCAGCGCCTTGTCGCCTTCCTTGAGGTTGGCCACCATCAGCGTGTAAGCCTTCCAGGCGCGGTGCAGACCGCCCGACATCACGTCGTTCATGACGTCGTACTTGGAAGCCACGGAGTCGAACACACCGCGTACGCGCGATGCCTTCTCGCTTTCATCAACAGTCTGGAATCCGAAGTGTGTGGAGCTCATAACAAAGAATGCTAAGCAGGCAGTGCTTGCGCGTACAGCGACAACCCCGTATGGCTACAGGCTTTGAAGCACTATGGTTTTTGGAAGGAATTCGCCTTGAGCGCTTATTTCACATGCGCTGCCAGCTATTGGAAATATAGCACCAGCCTCAATAACCCTGTACCGTATGCATGGGCTATGTGGCGTGTACGGGACGTTGCTGCCGGCTTTTGAGCCGACATGCAAGCCCCTGGGAGTCAAAGCTCAATGCACGCTGCAGCCATGACCGCCGGCGCCCTTCTCGGGCATGGGCGTGTCGCGCTCCATCCCGGCCTCTTCAAGGCGCTGCAGATATTGCTGCCACAGAGCATCCTGCTGGCTGCCCAGCTGGTAGAGGTATTCCCAGGTGTACAGACCGCTTTCGTGCCCATCGCTGAAGAAGGGCTTGATGGCGTAGTTGCCGACCGGCTCTATGGTGTTGATGCCCACATCGCGCTTGCCGGTCTGCAGCACTTCCTGGCCCGGGCCATGGCCTTGCACCTCGGCCGAGGGCGAGTACACGCGCAGCAACTCGAACGGGATGCGGAAAGTCTTGCCGTCCGAATAAGAAACCTCCAGCACGCGCGATGCGCCATGCACGGTCAATGACTGGGGGGTGGGAGTATTGGCTTGCAGTCCTGCCATGGTTCTCTCCTAATCAATGCATAAAAGGGCAGCCTCAAGCTGCCCTTTGAATCTCCCGGCGGAGACGAAAAACATCACGCGGCCCAGAGGGCCAACGCCTTTTGCAGCACTTCATCCACCTGCGGCAGCTGGCGGGCAATCGCAGCTTCGCGCTCTTCATCGCGCTCGCGCTGGGCCGCAGCCCAGACGGAAGCGGGAAAGTGGCTGTCCCAGTCATAGCGCGCAATCACATGCCAGTGCAGATGCGCCACCATATTACCGAGAGCCGCCAGGTTGATCTTGGTCGGAGCCAGTTGCTCGCGCAGCACGCGCTCGACCAGGGCCACGGCATCCATGCAGACAATGCGATCCGCCGCGCTCAGGTCCGAGAACTCGGCCGCATGCTCATTCCAGACCACGCGATAGAAGGCCGGAAAGCCTGCCTCCACGGCTCGAATCACACGCAGCTTGTCGCCGCGCCAGACCAGCGCACCGCCATCGGCAATGCACAGAGGACAATTTTCAATCAGCATCTGAAATCTCCATTGCAATGCTTCTTACCCACATCACTGCGATGTGACCCCAGCAAAGGCCGGAGACACCGAGGCAGGACCGCCCCGGCCTCCCTTGGGGAAGGCGCGGAGCGACTCAGGGGGCATCACACCAGCACACGCTCGATACCGCCCTGGTTGGCGCGATTGACATACTCGGCCATCCAGTTCTCGCCCAGAATGTCGCGCGCCATCTCGACCACGATGTAGTCGGCTTCGAGCAGACCGTTGTTCAGATCGTTGCCATAGCGGCTCAGGCCCTGCAGGCAGCTGGGGCAGCTGGTCAGGATCTTGACGTTGTCCTGGGCACCCAGCTGGCCGTTGTCACGCAATGCGGCCTCGCCCTTGCGAATCTCCTCGGTCTTGCGGAAACGGATCTGCGTGGAGATATCGGGACGCGTCACCCCCAGCGTGCCGGATTCGCCGCAGCAGCGCTCGCTCTTGAGCACGTTGTCCCCCATCAAGGCCTTGACGGTCTTCATCGGGTCCTGCTGCTTCATGGGCGTATGGCAGGGGTCGTGGTACAGGTAAGCACCCTTGTTCTGCAGCGTGATGCCCTTTTCGAGCAGATATTCGTGGATGTCGATGATGCGGCAGCCGGGGAAGATCTTGTCGAACTGGTAGCCCTGCAACTGGTCATAGCAGGTACCGCAGCTCACCACCACGGTCTTGATGTCCAGATAGTTGAGCGTGGTCGCCACACGGTGGAAGAGCACACGGTTGTCCGTGATCATCTTCTCGGCCTTGTCGAACTGGCCCGAACCGCGCTGGGGATAGCCGCAGCACAGATAACCGGGTGGCAGCACGGTCTGCACGCCGGCATGCCAGAGCATGGCCTGCGTGGCCAGACCCACCTGACTGAACAGGCGCTCCGAGCCGCAGCCGGGGAAGTAGAACACCGCCTCGGTGTCCGACTTGGTGGCCTGCGGGTCGCGGATGATGGGCACGTAATCCTTGTCTTCGATATCCAGCAAGGCGCGCGCCGTCTTGGTGGGCAGACCACCGGGCAGCTTCTTGTTGATGAAGTGAATCACCTGCTCCTTGATGGGAGCCGTGCCCACGGATGCGGGCGGATGCGCGGTCTGCTTCTTGGCGACAGCCCCCAGCACGTCGGCCGCCAGGCGCTGGGCCTTGAAGCCCACGCCCACCATGGCCGTGCGCATGAACTTGATGGTGTCGGGGTTGGTGGCATTGAGCATGGCCATGGCCAGCTTGTTGCCGGGACGGAAGCTCTTCTTGTCCATCTTGCGCAGCAGATTGCGCATATTCATGGTCACGTCGCCAAAGTCGATCTTGACCGGGCAGGGGTTGAAGCACTTGTGGCAGACCGTGCAGTGGTCGGCCACGTCTTCGAATTCCTGCCAGTGCTTGATGGACACGCCACGGCGTGTCTGCTCTTCGTAGAGGAAGGCCTCCACCAGCAGCGAGGTAGCCAGAATCTTGTTGCGCGGCGAGTACAGCAGATTGGCGCGCGGCACATGGGTGGCGCACACGGGCTTGCACTTGCCGCAGCGCAGGCAGTCCTTGACGGAGTTGGCGATGGCGCCGATGTCCGACTGCTGCATGATGATGGATTCATAACCCATCAGGCCGAAACTGGGCGTGTAGGCATTGGTCAGATCGGCAAACATCAGCGACTCGCGCGGCGAGCGACCGTCATGACTCTGGTGCGCCAGGGCATCCCACTCTTCGTTGCGGATCAGCTTGCCCTTGTTGAAGCGGCCTTCGGGGTCCACACGCTTCTTGTAATCGGCAAACGGTGCCAGCTCGGCATCCGAGAGGAATTCCAGCTTGGTGATGCCGATGCCGTGCTCGCCCGAGATCACGCCGTCCAGACTGCGCGCCAGCTCCATGATGCGGGCCACGGCTTCGTGCGCGGTCTGCAGCATTTCATAGTCGTCGGAGTTGACGGGGATGTTGGTGTGCACATTGCCGTCGCCGGCGTGCATGTGCAGGGCCACCCAGACACGGCCCTTGAGCACGGTCTGGTGAATCTCGTTGACCGACTCGCGCAGCGGCTGAAAGGCAGCGCCCGCGAAAATCTTGGACAGCGGCTCCTTGAGCTGGGTCTTCCAGCTCGCACGCAGGCGGTGATCCTGCAGCTCGGGGAACAGCGTGGCCACGCCGTCCAGCCAGCCCTGCCAGAGCTCGCGCACCTCGGCCACCAGCGCCAGGGCCTGCTGCACGCGGTCTTCCAGCAGTTCGGCACTGGGGATGTCGCCGGCATCGTCGCTCTTACCCAGGGGCAGATCGGAGTGCTTGAAAAAGCCGCTCAGCTCGTCGCAGAGCTTGAGCTTGTTGCGCAGCGACAGCTCGATATTGATGCGCTCGATGCCATCGGTGTACTCGGCCATGCGCGGCAGCGGAATCACCACGTCTTCGTTAATCTTGAAGGCGTTGGTATGGCGCGAGATCGCTGCCGTGCGCTTGCGGTCCAGCCAGAACTTCTTGCGCGCCTCGGCGCTGACGGCGGTAAAGCCCTCGCCGTTGCGTGAATTGGCGATGCGCACCACCTCGGCCGCCACGCGGGCCACTTCGTCGGCATCGTCACCGGCGATATCGCCCAGCAGCACCATCTTGGGCAGACGGCCGTTGCCCTTCTTGCTCTTGGTCGCGTAGCCCACGGCCTTGAGGTAGCGGTCGTCCAGGTGTTCAAGGCCGGCCAGCAGCACGCCCGAGCGCTTTTGCTCGGCGAACATATAGTCCTTGATCTCGACGATGGAGGGCACGGCATCCTTGGCATTGCCGAAGAATTCCATGCAAACGGTACGTGTATGCGCCGGCATGCGGTGCACCACCCAGCGCGCGCTGGTGATCAGGCCGTCCGTGCCTTCCTTCTGGATGCCGGGCAGACCCGAGAGAAATTTGTCGGTCACGTCCTTGCCCAGGCCTTCCTTGCGGAAGGTGTGACCGGGGATGTCCAGGCGCTCGGTGCGCACATGGGTCTTGCCGTCCGCCTCGAAGTACTTCAGCTCGAAACAGGCCATCTCGGCATCATGGATCTTGCCGAGGTTGTGATCCAGGCGTGTGACCTCCAGCCATTGCGCATCGGGCGTGACCATGCGCCAGGACACCAGATTGTCCAGGGCAGTACCCCAGAGCACGGCCTTTTTGCCGCCCGCATTCATGGCGATATTGCCGCCTATGCAGGAGGCCTCAATGGAGGTCGGGTCCACGGCGAACACAAAGCCGCCGCGCTCGGCCGCATCGGCCACACGCTGAGTCACCACACCGGCTTCGGAGTAGATGGTGGGCACTTCGTGATCCACGCCGGGAATCATGCGCATCTCGACTTCGGTCAGCGCTTCCAGCTTCTCGGTGTTGATGACCACCGAGCGCCAGGTCAAAGGTATGGCACCACCCGTGTATCCGGTACCGCCTCCTCGCGGAATGATGGTCAGACCGAGCTCGATGCAGCCCTTGACCAGACCGGCCATCTCGGCTTCGGTATCGGGCGTCAGCACGACAAACGGGTATTCGACGCGCCAGTCGGTCGCATCGGTCACATGGGCCACGCGCGACAGACCGTCGAACTTGATGTTGTCCTTGGCGGTATAGCGACGCAGCGTCTTCTGCGCGCGGCGGCGCAGCTGCTCGGCCTCGACAAAAGTGGCGTTGAATTCATGCACGGCGCGGTGGGCCGCTTCCACCAGCTGACCCACCAACTGATCGCGCAGCGCATCCTCGTTGGGCTCGCGGCGCTTGTCGATCTCGGCCAGGCGATGCTCCAGCGCCTCGACCAGCGACTTGCGGCGGTCAGGGTTGTGGATCAGGTCGTCCTGAAGATAGGGATTGCGCTGCACAACCCAGATATCCCCCAGCACTTCGTAGAGCATGCGGGCGGATCGGCCGGTACGGCGTTCCTGACGCAGCTGATTGAGCACATCCCACATGGATGAGCCCAGCAGACGAATCACAATCTCACGGTCAGAGAACGATGTGTAGTTATAGGGAATCTCGCGCAGTCGTGCGGGTTCGGCAGCCTGGGCCTGGAGGGCGGCAGCCAACGCAATCGGTACATTCATGGGGGTAGACCGTGTCGGGCGCCCTCTGTGTGGCGCCCCTAAGCCAGTGGGATGACGATTTTAAGCGACGGAGGCTCAGCCATGCTTTGCTATGGGTTCTGAGTGGCCAGCCCTGCTATCGCCAAAGCAGCAAGCCCCATCGGCATTTCGCAGGCGATCCGCTGCATGACGATGCACAAAGGCGCTGCGAACCCGTTCACCGCTGCACGCAGCCAAAGGGTAGATGAATCTTTCATAGGCTATTTAGACAAAAATCATACATTTCCGAATCAAAAACAACTCAATACGAAAGACTACCAACAACAAACGAAATGCCGTTGACCTAGAATGGCGCAGCTTCGCGCACCATCAGATGTCACCGGATCGTCATACAAAGGCTTGTGACTGCGGGTTCTGCCCATGGTGCGGCGCGTTGCCCATGCAAACAATGACATCCATATGTCATACGGATGACTTAGTGTGCATCACCGCATATTTCGTCAACGATCGTTAGAGGAGCCTTCATGCAATTCAAGCAACTGGCCATGGCCGCCGCCGTCGCCGCTACTACTTTCTCGGCACAAGCCGTCACCGAAATCCAATGGTGGCACTCGATGACTGCCGTGAATAACGAGTGGGTCAATGACCTGGCCAAGCAGTTCAACGAAAGCCAGAAGGATTACAAGGTCGTGCCCACGTTCAAGGGCGTGTACGACGAATCCATGACGGCCGCGATTGCAGCCTTCCGCTCGGGCAACGCCCCTCACATCCTGCAGGTGTTTGAAGTGGGTACCGCCACCATGATGGCTTCCAAGGGTGCGACGGTGCCCGTGGGCAAGGTGATGCAGGACGCCGGCGTCGCTTTCGACCCCAAGACCTACATCCCCGCCGTGGCCGGTTACTACACGGCCCCCAACGGCCAGATGCTGAGCTTCCCCTTCAACAGCTCGACAACCATCTTCTACTACAACAAGGACGCCTTCAAGAAGGCCGGCCTGAACCCCGACGTCGCCCCCAAGACCTGGCCCGAAGTCTTTGCTGCCGCCAAGAAGCTCAAGGAAAGCGGCCACAGCTGCCCCATGACCCTGGCATGGCAAGGCTGGACCCAGCTGGAGTCCTTCTCCACCTGGCACAACGTGGAATTCGCCACCGAGCACAACGGTCTGAGCGCCAACGGCTACAAGGCGCGCATGAAGATCAACTCGCCTCTGCACGTCAAGCACATCGACAACCTGGCCGCAGCAGCCAAGGCTGGCGAGTTTGTCTACAAGGGTCGCGCCTCCACTTCCCAGGCTTCGTTCACCGCCGGTGAATGCGCCATGATCCAGACTTCGTCCGGCTTCTACGGCGATGTGGCCAAGAACGCCAAGTTCAACTACGCCCTGGCTCCCCTGCCCTACTATCCCGATGTCAAGGGCGCTCCCCAGAACACCGTGATCGGCGGCGCTTCGCTATGGGTCATGGCTGGCAAGAAGGCCGAAGAGTACAAGGGCGTGGCCAAGTTCTTCGAGTTCCTGTCGCAAACCAAGGTACAGGCCGCTTCGCACCAGCGCACCGGCTACCTGCCCGTGACCATGGCGGCCTATGACCTGACCGAAAAGTCCGGTTTCTACGCCAAGCACCCCGGCACCGACACCGCCGTGACGCAGATGATCCGCAAGGTGACCGACAACTCGCGCGGCATCCGTCTGGGCAACTACGTGCAGATCCGTACCATCGAGGACGAAGAACTCGAACAGGTGTGGGCTGGCAAGAAGACCGGCAAGCAGGCGCTGGACTCCATCGTGAGCCGTGGCAACGAACTGCTGGCTCGCTTCGAGCGCTCCTACAAACAGTAAACCCTCCAGGCACCCGCAAGGGTGCCGCCAAGGCCTGCGGGGCCTTCAAACAAGGCTCTGCACCCCCAAATACCCCGTTGACTGCACCCAGGCTCCGGCGGTTTTTTTATTTGTAACTCCTCATGGAAAAACGCGTTCTTTTCCGGTCCAAGTGGCTTCCCTGGGTGCTGATCACCCCCCAGCTACTGATCATCGGCATCTTCTTCTTCTGGCCCGCCGGTCAGGCTGTGCTCCAGTCATTCCAGATGGAAGACGCGTTCGGCATGAGTACCGAATGGGTTGGCCTGGACAACTTCCGCCAGTTGTTCGCCGACCCCACCTATCTGAATTCCTTCAAGCGCACAGCACTGTTCTCGGTGCTGGTGGCCGGCGTCGGCATTGCCGTTTCGCTGGCTCTGGCCATCTTTGCGGATCGCATCATCCGCTTTGCCATGGTCTACAAGACCTTGCTGATCATCCCCTACGCAGTGGCTCCCGTGATCGCGGGCGTGCTGTGGGTCTTCATGTTCTCGCCCTCCATCGGTGTGGTGACCCATTACATGGGCAAGCTGGGCTATGAATGGAACCATCTGATGAACGAAAACCAGGCCATGGCCCTGATCGTCATCACCTCGGTGTGGAAACAGATTTCCTACAACTTCCTGTTCTTCCTCGCCGGACTGCAGTCCATTCCCAAGGCACTGATCGAAGCCGCGTCCATCGACGGTGCCGGCCCATGGCGCCGCTTCTGGAACATCCAGCTGCCGCTGCTCTCGCCCACCACCTTCTTCCTGCTGGTGATCAACGTCGTCTACGCCTTCTTCGACACCTTCGGCATCATTGATGCAGCCACGCAGGGCGGCCCCGGCCAGTCCACATCGATTCTGGTCTACAAGGTCTACCAGGACGGCTTCAAGGCGCTGGACCTGGGCGGCTCCGCGGCCCAGTCCGTGATCCTGATGCTGATTGTTGTCGTGCTGACTGTGATCCAGTTCCGCTATGTTGAAAAGAAAGTGCAGTACTGATCATGGTCGATCGTAATCCCTGGCTTGCCTTCATCTCCCACGCCGTGCTGCTGCTGGGCGTGGCTATCGTGGCCTTTCCGCTGTATCTGGCGCTGGTCGCATCCACCCATACGGCGGACGCCATCGTGCAGTCCCCCATGCCGCTGCTGCCCGGCTCGCATATGTGGGAAAACTACCGCGACGCCCTGCTCGGTTCGGGCAAGCTCGGCTCCAACACCAATGTCGTGCAGATGATGTGGGTGAGCTTTGTCGTGGCCATGGTCATCACCGTGGGCAAGATCGCCATCTCGCTGCTGTCGGCCTTTGCCATCGTCTACTTCCGCTTCCCGTTCAAGATGGTCTGCTTCTGGGCGATTTTCCTGACGCTGATGCTGCCCGTGGAAGTGCGTATCCTGCCCACCTACAAGGTCGTGGCCGAGCTGGGCATGCTCAACAGCTACGCCGGCCTGACCCTGCCCCTGATTGCTTCGGCAACCGCCACCTTCCTGTTTCGTCAGTTCTTCCTGACCGTGCCGGACGAACTGGTGGAGGCCGCCCGCATCGACGGCGCCGGCGCCATGCGCTTTTTCAAGGACATCCTGGTGCCCTTGTCCAAGACCTCGATTGCCGCGCTGTTCGTGATCCAGTTCATCTACGGCTGGAACCAGTACCTGTGGCCGCTGCTGATGACCACCTCGGAAGACATGTACCCCGTGGTGATCGGCATCAAGCGCATGCTGGCCGGTGGTGAAGCCGCTGTGGACTGGAACATTGTGATGGCGACCGCCATTCTGGCCATGCTGCCCCCGACAGCCGTGGTGATGCTGATGCAAAAGTGGTTTGTCAAAGGCCTGGTGGATACCGAGAAATAAAGCTCGCCCCCACTGCCTCCGCCACCTTCTTTTGACCCATTGAACGAATACCTGGAATACCTCTCATGGCATCCATCTCCCTGAAGAACATCGTCAAGCGCTACGGCACCGGCAAGTCCGCCGTACCCGTAATCCACGGCATCAACGTCGAAATCAACGACGGCGAATTCATCGTGCTGGTCGGCCCTTCGGGCTGCGGCAAGTCCACCCTGCTGCGCATGATCGCCGGCCTCGAAGAAATCACCGACGGCGACCTGCTGATCGGCAGCAACAAGGTCAACGACCTGGAGCCCGCCAAGCGCAATATCGCCATGGTGTTCCAGAACTACGCGCTCTACCCCCACATGAGCAACTACGAGAACATGGCCTACGGTCTGAAGCTCGCCAAGGTGCCCGAGGACGAGATCAAGCGCCGCGTGGACAAGGCTGCCAAGATTCTGGAGCTGAGCCATCTGCTGGACCGCAAGCCGCGCCAGCTCTCCGGCGGCCAGCGCCAGCGCGTGGCCATGGGCCGCGCCATCGTGCGCCAGCCCCAGGTCTTTCTGTTCGACGAGCCCCTGTCCAATCTGGACGCCAAGCTGCGCGGCCAGACCCGCCTGGAAATCCAGAAGCTGCACGCCGAGCTGGGCATCACCAGCCTTTTCGTGACCCACGACCAGGTCGAGGCCATGACCCTGGCCCAGCGCATGGTGGTGATGAACGGCGGCAATGTGGAGCAGTTCGGCACGCCCGAAGAGGTCTATCACACGCCCGCCTCCACCTTTGTGGCGGGTTTCATCGGCTCTCCTCCCATGAACCTGCTAAAGCACTCGCCCAACGGCAAGCCCGGCATGATCCTGGGCATCCGTCCCGAGCATATCGACCTGGTGGAAGCCGGCGGCGTGGAGTTCAAGGTCCAGACCGTGGAACTGCTGGGCGCCGAACGCCTGCTCTATGGCAAGGTGGGCGACGAAGACGTCACCGTGCGCGTGGAAGAAGGCAAGCCCTATCCCAAGCCCGGTGAAACGGCCCGCATCTCGGCGCGCGAAGACCGCCTGCACTGGTTCAACGCCGAAACCGGCAAACGCGTATAAATCGAAACACCCCCTGAGCGGCTTCGCCGCTTCCCCTGCTGGGCGCCTGGGGCGCCCGAGGGGGACGGCAACTTCGCTGCGAGGCGGCCCTGTCCCGGTGCCCTGGCACCGTGAATGCGCAGCCCTCAAGAACGAGTCCACGGACGCCAATGACCGACTCAATCTCATCGCATGCATACGCTCATGACTGCAGAATTCCTTCTGCCATAAACTTCTCCAAGCGCCCAAGCCCACGCTGACGGCGCTTTTTTCACGTCTACATGGGCGCAAATCCACTATGACTACTGCTTTAAAACCCTGGCCCTATCCCCGCTGGGTGGCCCACCGCGGCGCCGGCAAGCTGGCACCTGAGAACACCATGAGCGCCTTCCGTCTGGGCGCGCAGCATGGCTACCGCTTTTTTGAATGCGATGCCAAGCTCAGCCAGGACGGCGTGCTGTTTCTGATGCATGACGCCACGCTGGAGCGCACCACCAACGGCCACGGCATTGGCGGAGAACTGAGCATGGGCGAGATCGCCCAGCTCGACGCCGGCAGCTGGCACTCGCGCGCCTATGCGGGCGAGGCCCTGCCCACGCTGGAAGCCCTGGCACGCTGGTGCCTGGCCAACCATCTGCACCTGAATGTGGAAATCAAGCCGACCCCGGGCCAGGAACTGGAAACCGGCCGTGCCTGCGGCGAGCTGATGCAGCGCATCTGGCCGCAAACCGAGGTACAGCCGCTGTTCACCTCGTTCAAGTCCGAGTCGCTCAAGGGCGCCCGCGAGACCGCAGCCCATATTCCGCGCGGCCTGCTGGTGGACAAGCTGGCCGACGCCAGCGGCGACTCCGACCTGAAGCTGGCCCTGGAGCTGGACTGCAGCGCCATGGTGCTCAACCATGCGCTGTGGACACCCGAGCTGGTGGCCAAGGTGCATGGCGCCGGCCTCTACTGCAGCAGCTACACCGTCAACGACCAATGGGCCGCACAGCGCCTGATAGACCTGGGCACGGACGGCATCATTACCGATCGTGTGGACATGTTCAGCCCCGCACAGACAGGCGCTCAGCTGTAAATCAGTAGCTGCTTACGCAGATCCACCTTGAATTTCAGTATCAATCAATGCTGAATTTCTCTCTAATCAAGCGCAAGCAGCTGCGATACCCATAGCAAAACAAAAGCCCGGCCACCCAAAGTGACCGGGCTTTTTTGCGCTCAAAGGCATCAAAAACTGGCGTGCCCCAGCAAAGGGACAGCGAGGAAGGGCCGCCCCGCACCGAGGCTGTCGTCCCCCTTACCTAGCGCAAAGCGCGTAGAGAAAGGGGGAAGGCGCGCAGCGCCTCAGGGGGTTAATCCAGCTTCGTACCCGAGGCCTTGACGGCTGCCGCCCAGCGCGGAGTCTCGCTGGCCAGGAACTTGCCGAAGGCCTCGGAGCCGAGGAAGGCCGGATCGGCGCCCTGCTCCACCATGCGGCTCTTCACGTCGGGCAGGTTCATCACCTGCTGGAAGGCATTGCTGAGCTTGGCCGTCACCTCCTTGGGCAGGCCGGCAGGCGCGAGGAAGCCATAGAAGCCCACCACCTCGAAGCCCTTGAGGCCGGACTCTATGGCGGTCGGCACCTCGGGCAGCGCGGGATTGCGTTCCTTGCTGGTCACGGCCAGGGCGCGCACCTTGCCCTGCTTGTGATAAGCGGCCGCCTGGGGAATGCTCTCGGCCATGAACTGCACCTGGCCACCGATCAGATCGGTGAACGCAGGCGCGCTGCCCTTGTAGGGAATGTGCACCAGGTCCACGCCTGCAGCGCTCTTGAACATCTCGGGCACCAGATGGCTGATGCCGCCGTTGCCGGCCGAGCCGAAGTTGATCTTGCCGGGGTTGGCCTTGGCATAGGTCGTGAACTCGGTCAGCGTCTTGGCCGGCACCTTGTTGTTGACCAGCAGCGCCAGCGGCTGCATGGCGGTGCGGGCAATCGGCGTGAAATCCTTGAGCGTGTTGTAGGGCAGCTTGCTGTAGAGCGCAGGGTTGATGACCATCACGCCGGTATTGGCCAGCATCAGCGTGTAGCCGTCGGCGGGCGAGCGCATCACGTCCTGCGCCCCCACCGAGCCGCCCGCTCCGGGCTTGTAATCCACCACCAGCGGCTGACCGAGCACGCCCTGCAGCTTGTCGGTCAGCAAACGGGCATGCTGGTCCAGCGGGCCGCCGGCGGGAAAGCCCAGCACGATGCGAATCGGCTTGGTGGGGAAGGCGTCCTGAGCCTGTGCGCCCGCGGACAAAAGCAGGCCTGCGCCAGCCATCAGGCCGGCCAGTATGTTCATTGAAGTCTTCTTCATTGTTGTCTCCTTGGTTTTAGAAATCACCGGCCGCACAAAGCGCTGCCCGGGCAGCCTGATCGGTAGCCAGCCTGCGCTGGATCGCTGCATTCGAGCCATGATTTGAACCATGGCGGAAGCCGGCCGGCATAAAAAAGCGCTTCTCGAGGGAAGCGCTTGGGTGCCAGAGTGCCAAGCGGCAATCAGCGCTTGGGTTGCCAGGCCAGTGCCTTGTTCTGCTGCTCGGCCACCTGGGCAATGCTGAGCTTGTTGGCCGCTTCGTCGCGGCGCTTGGCGGCGTCGCCACCCAGCTCCATGGCTGCCAGGTTGTACCAGAAGTAGGCCCTGGCATTGTCACGCGGCACGCCCTGGCCCTGTGCATAGACCATGCCCAGGTTGTACTGGGCAGCGGCATCGCCCTGCTCGGCCGCACGCTGATACCACTGCACGGCCTTGCCGTAGTCGCGCGCAGCGCCCTGGCCTTCGGCGTACATCACGCCCAGGCGATTCTGTGCACCGGAATGACCTTGCTCGGCTGCCGCGGCATACCACTTCATTGCCTGAGCGGGGCTGGCTGCACTGCCCTGGCCATCGGCATACAGACGCGCCAGGTTGAACTGGGCCGAGGCATCGCCCTTGTCGGCTGCGCGGCGGAACCACTGCATGGCCGTCGCATAGTTCTGCGGCATGCCACGGCCTTCGGCGTACAGCGTACCCACGTTGTTGATGGCAGCTGCATGGCCTTGCTCGGCCGCCTTCTGATACCACTGCAGGGCCGTGCCGTAGTTCTGGGGCGTGCCCAGACCTTCGGCATAGATGGTCCCCAGGTTGTACTGGGCATCGGCATGATTCTGGTCGGCCGCGCGCTGGAACCATTGCGCCGCATAGGCAGGGCTTTGCTCCACACCCAGACCGTAAAGATACAGACGGCCCAGATGGTTCTGGCCGTCGGCATTCCACTGCTCGGCACTCTTCTGGAACCAGGACGCCGCCAGCTTGTAGTCGCGCGGAACACCCACGCCATCCATATACATGCGGCCCAGGCTGTTCTGGGCCCTGGCATCGCCCTGCTCGGCAGCGCGCTGCAGCCACTGGGCAGCCTGCACGGGGTCCAGCTTCACGCCCACGCCGTCGGACAGCATGGAGCCCAGCTGGTTCTGCGCTTCCGCATGGCCTTGATCGGCGGCTTTCTTGAACCAGTCTGCAGCCGTCATGTAGTTCACGGCCACGCCATTGCCCTTGAGGTAGCGCTGGCCCAGCTCGAACTGGGCCGTCACATGGCCTTGTGCAGCGGATTTTTCCAGCCACTGGGCAGCGGTGCTGAAGCTCTGGGGCACGCCCAGACCTTCCTGATAGAGGTGGGACAGGTTGTACTGGGCCACGGCATTGTTCTGCTGCGCCGCGCGGCCATACCACTGGGCAGCCTCGCGATAGTTCTGCGGCAGGCCCTGGCCGTTGGCATACAGCGCCCCCAGGCTGTTCTGGGCACCCGCATGCCCCTGGGCTGCGGCCTTGCGGAACCATTGCGCGGCCGTGGCGGCATTCTGGGGCACGCCCTGTCCATGCACATACATTTCGCCCAGCTGGTTCTGCGCCTTGGCATCGCCGCGCTCGGCAGCCTGCAGCGGACCGGCCGTGGAGGCCACGCGTGTGCCTGCAATCGGCAGCGGGCCGTACTGCAGACGGCTGAATTCAAACTGGGGGCCCGATGTGGCGGCTCTGGAATCGCGCAAAAAATTCATGCGACCTTCCGCACCGGTTTGCGCGGATGCGCTCTGGGCAAAGGCCGCCAGACTCGACATGACCAGCGCTGCGATGGGAGTGAACTTCATTCCGGTACGATTCCTAGACGCTTGTTGTTACATCAGACATACGATGACACCAACCTGCGAGCGTAACTGATTCTGATAGCAGCTTCGATAAGGAATCCCTCAATCGCGGCATCCTAGCCACAGTTTTTTGACATTTGACCGTGACATGAAAAAGCCCGGCAAAGCCGGGCCTGGAGCGATGGACTGGTTTCAGCCTCTGGTCATCTGCTGGCGCACATAGTCCGCCAGCACCTGCATGAGCTCGGCAAAATGCGTGCGCAGCGGCTCGAAGCCGGCATTCGGTTCGCGCGTGTCCTCATCCATATAGACGGGGCGACGGATCTCGATCTGCATCGAGTGGCGATTGAGCTGCGGCTGGCCTATGCGCCCGATCAACTCCACACCCTTGTAGGGCTCGTTGTAGGCCACGCTGTAGCCAAAGCCCTTGAGCGTATCGCCCACCAGATGGATGAACTCGGGCGCGCAGGTCGTGCCGTCGCGGTCGCCCAGTACGAAGTCGGCCAGCGGCGGCGCATCGCTGCGTCCCAGTCGCTGGTACACATCGTTGGGCATGGAGTGCAGATTCAGGTGCCACACGGCCCCGAAGCGCGCCACGCTGTCGTCGATGGCCTGCGCCAGCGCCGCGTGATAGGGGCGCCAGTAGCGCTCGATACGGTGCTGCACTTCGGCCACGGTGCGCTTGCGCTCATACAAGGAAGTGGCCACGCCGGCCTTGCTGATGCGCTGCCAGATCAGGCCCAGCCCCTGCTGTGTCTTGATGCTGGGCGACAGCGGCACCGGCCACTCGCCCTCGATCTGCGCAGGGTCCAGGTCGGACTCGTTGCGATTGGGATCGACATAGGTACGCGGAAAAGTCGCTTCCAGCAATGTGGCTCCGAACTCGGGCCAGCGGTCCCAGAGCGCGGCCACATGCGTGTCCTCGCCGCGGCGCAGCAGACTCATGGGCACGACGGTGCCGAAGTCCTCGGGGTAGGCCGTGCCGCTGTGCGGCGAGTCGCAGACTATGGGCAGAACCTCGCCCCGGGCCGGGTGCACCAGCACCGGCTCGGCCGGTCTGGCTTGCAGAAAATCAGGCACAGACATTGAAGCCTTCATCAGTCCAGCTTGATATTGGCGCGCTTGGCCACGGCCGTGTAGCGCTCTATCGCAGTCTTGATCTGCTTGGCAAACTGCTCAGGCGTGTTGCCCATGGACTCGCCGGAGATGGACTTCTGCTTTTCCAGATAGTCGGGCGAAGCCATGACCTTGTGCGCCGCAGCGTTGAGCTTGTCGATGATCGCTTTGGGTGTGCCCGCAGGCGCCACCAGGCCGAACCAGCCGCCGTCACCCATCTGGGGATAGCCCAGCTCGGTATAGGTGGGCACATCGGGCAGCACATCGCTGCGCTTGAGCGCCAGCACGGCCAGAGGACGCAGCTGGCCGGCCTTGATATGCGGCAGGGTCGAAGGCAGGTTGTCCGTCATGGCATTGACCTGCCCGCCCAGCGCATCGGTAATGGCCTGGCCCGCCCCCTTGTAGGGAATGTGCAGCAACTGGATACCAGCCAGATTCATGAAGTTCTCGATATTGGCATGACCCAGGGAACCCGTGCCCGGCGATGCAAAGGTGTACTTGTCGGGGTTGGCCTTGGCCAGTGCAATGAATTCCTTCATGGTCTTGGCAGGCACGCTGGCGTTCACCACGAACACGCTGGGCACGCTCATCACATTGGTGATGGGGGCGAAGTCCTTGATCGCGTCATAAGGCAGCTTGCGGAAGATGGCCGGATTGGAGCCATGGGTGGACACCGTGGCCATGCCGATGGTGTAGCCGTCGGGTGCCGCCTTGGCGATTTCAGTCGCCCCGATGGAGCCGCCCGCGCCGCCCTTGTTGTCCACCACCACGGACTTGCCTAACACCGTGCTCATTTTCTCTGCCAGCAGACGCGCCACCATGTCGGTGGACCCGCCGGCGCCAAAGGGCACAACCAGGCGGATGGGGCGATTGGGGTAGTCAGCTGCGGCATTGGCAGCGAACGCGGGGGACAGCGCGGCTGCAGCTGCGCAGGCGGCAATGGACGACAGAACGGTACGACGAATGGCCATGCGGCTTCTCCTTGGATCTCTTGAAAGACTGGTTATGGGCCGGTTCAGAGCGTTTCACCGGACGCTCCGACCTTTGTTTCATTCTGTGCCCCAGGCCGCATGGCGAAAAGCGACAAGACGGCACGCAAGTATTACCAACCGTCATAATCCAAACCGTCATGCGCATGCACTCTCCCTCCCTCTCCGAACTTCACGCCTTTGCCGCGGCCGCCCGCCTGGGCAGTTACTCGCTCGCCGCGCAGGAGCTGTATGTGACGCAGGGCGGCATCAGCCGGGCCATTGCCAGGCTTGAGGAACATCTGGGCTTTGCCCTGTTCGAGCGCCTGGGCAGACGCAACGCGCTTACCGCGGCAGGACAGGACTATCTGCAGGCGATAGAGCCTGCCGTGATGGCGATAGAGGCCGCATCGGCCGCCGCCCGCAGGCGCCGCCACGGGCCGCAGCTGCGCCTGTCGGTCGTTCCCACGCTGTTCAGCCACTGGCTGATTCCGCGCCTGCCCGACTTCAACCGCCGTCATCCGCAAATCATGCTTTCCTTCGCGCCCTACCGGCGCGACGATCCGCTCAATGCGCCTGAGATCGATGCCTGGATTCGCGTCGGCAGCCAGCAATGGCCGGCGGGCGTGGAGGCCGAGTATGTGATCGGCCGCGACCTCATCCCCATCTGCCACCCGCGCGAGCTGCAGGGACCGAACCCCATCCGCAGCGAGCAGGATTTGCTGAGCCGCCCGCTGCTATTCCACACCAACTACCCGGGCAACTGGGCCAGCTGGATGCAGGCCCGGGGCCTGAGCCAGCCCTGCCCCGCCCCGGTCGCGGACTTTGAGACCGTGGCCCTGCTGGTGCAGGCCGTGGCCGCGGGTATGGGTGTGGCAATGGTACAGCGCTGCCTGGTGGAGGAGGATCTGGCCTCGGGCCGCGTGGCTCTGGCGCTGGATGCGCCGGTGCATATCGAACGCGGCTACTTTCTGTGCCAGCAAGGCAACCGCCCCCCCACGGAGACCTTGAAGCAGTTTCGCCGCTGGATACTGGAGCAGGCCGGGCCCAGGGCCGTCAGCGACTGAGGCCTGGCCAGACACTGGCGCGAATACAACAGGCACTCTTGAGTCAGATCAAGATTTCACGCAAAACAGCTTTCCGGCCGGTACGCCAATCAGCGCCAGGCTCTGGAAAGCACCCACTGGCAGCAGGCACTTGTGCAGACCAGTGCGGCATAAGCGAGCATCTTGCCGTCGCGTGAAAACAGCCAGAGACTGAGCAGCAAAACCGCCCCACCCAATATGAAATTAATAGCTACCTGCGCAATGAAGGATTGGGCTCCAGCCTTGTTTTGCTTTAAAACGCGAGCACAGATTGCCAGGCCCAGAGCGAGAAAAAACGCAGGGGCGAGGAAGTTGAGTAAATGATTAACGCTCGCAACAAAATCCATGGCAACAATCGATTCCAAGGCTTTGAGCCCGGGGGGTGCCCAATTCGGTACTAAATTTTATAATCCCCTGTTATGGCAGTCTGGGCTTTAGGTATCAATCACCACACGGCTCCGCTCGATATGCGGGGCCGTTTTGCGTTCGCGCTCGATCAGATCGCGCCGACGCTGCAAGGCCTGCGCGCATCTCTGTCCCACGCTGGCAGGGCTCACAGCGCTGTGGAAACCGCCATCCTCTCCACCTGCAACCGCACCGAGATCTACTGCGCTGCCGACGCCCCCGCCATGGATCACACCATGCACTGGCTGGCCAACAGCGGCGGCGTGGCGCCTGAATTGCTGCGCCAGCACTCGTATCTGCTGCAGGATGGCTCGGTCGCCCGCCACGCCTTCCGCGTGGCCTCGGGGCTGGACTCCATGGTGCTGGGCGAGGCGCAGATCCTCGGCCAGATGAAGAACGCCGTGCGCGCGGCCGAGACTGCGGGTGCCCTGGGCACCACGCTCAACCAGTTGTTCCAGCGCAGCTTTGCCGTGGCCAAGGAAGTGCGCAGCTCCACCGAGATCGGCGCGCACAGCATCTCCATGGCTGCCGCTGCCGTGCGCCTGGCCGGCCAGCTGTTCGAAGACCTCAGCAAGATTCGCGTGCTGTTCGTGGGCGCGGGCGAGATGATCGAGCTGGTCTCCACCCACTTCGCCGCCCGCAACCCCAGGCAGATCACCATCGCCAACCGCACCATGGAGCGCGGCGAGAAGCTCGCCGCCCAGTTCGGCGCCGGCACCATGCGTCTGGCCGACCTGCCCGAGCATCTGCACGAGTACGACGCCATCATCAGCTGCACGGCATCCACCCTGCCCATCATCGGCCTGGGTGCCGTGGAGTCCGCTCTCAAGAAGCGCAAGCGCCGCCCCATCTTCATGGTCGATCTGGCCGTGCCGCGCGATATCGAATCCGAGGTCAAAGACCTCAACGACGTCTATCTCTATACCGTGGACGATCTGGCAACCGTCGTGCGCACCGGTCAGGCCCAGCGCCAGGCCGCCGTGCAACAGGCCGAAGTCATCATCGACACCGGCGTACAGAGCTTTATGCAGTGGATGGACCAGCGCAATCCCGTGGGTGGCGCGGTCTCGCTGATCCAGCAGGTCAATGCCCAGGCCGACGAATGGCGTGCGCTGGAAATTGCCCGCGCCAAAAAGCTGCTGGCCAAGGGCGAAGACATCGATACCGTGCTGGAAGCGCTCTCGCGCGGTCTCACACAGAAAATGCTGCACGGCACCATGGCCGAGCTGCACAAGGGCGATGCCGAAGAGCGCGCCCAGACTGCAGACACCGTCTCCCGCCTGTTCCTGCGCGCCAGCCGCAACCCCAGCAAGCTTTAGCGACGCTCGCCCGCTTGGTCGCTGCCGTCCTAGCGCAGCGCAAGGCCCGACCGTGGCCTGTCCTCCCTCTTCACTGACTCCACAAAGGTGAGCCCCCTCACCTTTCCCAAGCCCTCGGTACCCCCTATGCAAGACTTTTTGCGCAACCAGCTCGAACGCTATGCCCAACGCCTGCAGGAGCTGGATTTTCTGCTCTCGCGCGAAGACATCATGGGCGACATGAAGCAGTACCGCACCATCTCGCGCGAACATGCCGATGTGACGGCCATTGCCAGCCGCTACACCCGCTACCTGCAGACCGAAGCCGACATCGCCGCCGCTCGTGAAATGCTGGACGACCCCGACATGGCCGAAATGGCTCAGGAAGAGATCGGCAGCGGCGAGGCCGAGCTAATCAAGCTCGAAGACGAGCTGCAGCGCCTGCTGCTGCCCAAGGACCCCGACGATGCTCGCCCCGCCTTTGTCGAAATCCGCGCCGGCACAGGCGGCGACGAGTCGGCCCTGTTTGCCAGCGACCTGACCCGCATGTACACCCGCTACGCCGCCAATGTGGGCTGGAAGGTGGAAGTGATGAGCGCCAGCGAAAACGAAATCGGCGGCTACAAGGAAGTGGTGCTGCGCATCGAGGGCGACAATGTGTACGGCGCGCTGCGCTTCGAGTCGGGCGGCCACCGCGTGCAGCGTGTGCCCGCCACCGAAACCCAGGGCCGTATCCACACCAGCGCCTGCACCGTGGCCGTGATGCCGGAGCCCGACGAGGCCGAGGCCATCACGCTCAATCCCGCCGATCTGCGCATCGACACCTTTCGCGCCAGCGGTGCCGGCGGCCAGCACATCAACAAGACCGACTCCGCCGTGCGCGTGGTCCATCTGCCCACGGGCATCGTGGCCGAATGCCAGGACGGCCGCAGCCAGCACAGCAACAAGGCCAAGGCCCTGCAGGTGCTGCAGGCCCGCATCCAGGAAAAGGAACGCAGCGAGCGGGCCGCCAAGGAAGCGGCCATGCGCAAGGGCCTGATCGGCTCGGGCGACCGCAGCGACCGCATCCGCACCTACAACTTTCCCCAGGGCCGCCTCACCGACCACCGCATCAACCTCACGCTGTACAAGCTGCTGGCCGTGATGGAAGGCGATCTGGGCGACGTGATCCAGGCCCTGCAACATGCACGCGAGGCAGAGTTGCTGGCAGAGCTGGCCGCTTCCTGAGTCTGCAGGCACCGGCAGACTGCAGACGGCTCGAGCCGGGTCCGTTCGAACGCTTCGCCAGAAATGGGAACAATTTCAAGATGACACAGCGCTTTTTGCCGGTTCTGGTTTCAGCCCTGCTATCCGGCCTGTTGTTCACATCGACCGCCGCCCAGGCTCAGGCCTTGCGCAAGCCATCGGCCTATGACTCGGGTGCGGGGCGCCCGGTTGACGCCAGCGGCAACAGCAACGCTCCTGCCAGCCTGCCGGCCCTGACCAGCCGCGCCGATTTCGATCGCGTGGCCCGCATCTTCGATCCGGTCAGCGCCATGCCCCATGTGCTGTTTGTGATCGACCGCCAAAGCAAGAGCACGCCGCTGCATTTCATCAACACGCCGCGTTACGCGTTTCACGAAGATTTTCTGCGCGCCAAAAGCCTGCTGCGGGGCGGCAAGCCAGAGCTCAACCGCAATTACCGCGAGCCGGGCCGCCGCTTCATTCTCGGCACGCTGAGCTGGCAGCCCGTGCTCAAGGACTACAGCTACGAGTTCTGGGAAGGCGACCAGCTCACGCCCGAGCTGCTGCAGACCACGGCGGCCGCGCTGAAAACCGGCTTCTTCGCCCCTGTGCGCTTCAAGGCCAACTCCACGCAGCAGGAAGCCGTGGCCCAGCAGGCCGGTGTTGCAGCGGTCACCCAGGCCCAGTTGCTGGGAGCCCAGACCTATCTGCCGCTGAACCAGGGCCAGGCCGTGGGCCGGCTGCGCATCCTGAACCAGGCCGAAGCCGTGAATGACCTCCAGCCCAGGGACATCGTGCTGTTGCGCGAAGTACCCATCAGCCTGCCGCCCGTGGCCGGCGTGGTGACGGAGCGCCCTTCCACGGTGCTATCCCATGTCAATCTGCTGGCGCGTGGCTGGGGCATACCTAATGCCTATGTGCAAAAAGCGGCCGAGCAATACGCGGACTTCAACGGCCGCTGGGTGCATATCGACGTACAGCCCGCCGGCTTTGCGCTGCGCGCCGCCACGGCTGCCGAACAACAGAGCGCCGAAAAGCAGGCCCAGCAACCGCCGCCCAAGGGCCGCAAGGTCTTGCTTCAGCCCGATCTGAGTCGCAGCGAACTGGTGCCCCTGGCGGCCCTGCGCAGCGCGGATCGCCGCCGCTGCGGTGCCAAGGCCGCCAATCTGGGCGAGATCCAGTCCGCCCGCCTCGCGGACGTCAGCGTGCCCGATGGCTTTTGCATTCCGTTTGCCGCCTATGCCGACTTCATGCGCTCCAACGGCCTGGCCGAGCGCATTGCCCGCATGCGCCAACAGCCCGGCTTCGCGACGGATGCAGGCATCCGAAGGCAGGCCCTGTCCGCACTGCAGGCCGAAATCGAGCAATGGCCCGTCAGCCCGGCCGTGGCCGATGCCTGGGTCCGGCGCTGGTCCGGCCAGCTAGGCAGCCAGGGCGTGTTCGTGCGCAGCTCTTCCAGCTCCGAGGACCTGCCCAGCTTCAGCGGAGCAGGCCTCTACACCACCGTGCCCAATGTGCGCAGCGACACGGACCTGGTCGCCGCGGTGCGCAAGGTCTGGGCCTCGATCTACAACTTCGAGGCCTGGGAAGCCAGACAGGCAGCGGGCATCGACGATGCGCAGCTGATGATGTCGGTGTTTGTGCAAAAAGCCGTGGACTCCTCCGCCTCTGGCGTGATGATCACCCGCGACCCCTTCGATGCCTCGCACCGCCACATGAGCTATATCGCCGCCAAGCGCGGCATAGGCATCCGCGTGGTCGAGGGCAAGCGGGTCGCGGAGCAAATCCTCTACTCCAGCCGCAGCAAGGCCGTGCAGGTGCTCAACCGTTCCCAGGACGATGTGGCGCTGCAGCTGGATGCCAGGGGCGGCGTGCGCGAAGTGGCCGTGACTGCCGGCCGCGCCGTGCTCAGCGATACGCTGGTGCAGCGACTGGCCCGTGCCGGAGCCGGCATCAAGCAACGCTTTGGCGGCAAGGACCAGGACATCGAGTGGGCCGTGCAGGGCGATCAGCTCATCATCCTGCAATCGCGCCCCTTCATCTCGGCGCCCGGACGTTAAGAATCCGCCATGCTGAATTTCGAGTCACCTGTCGTCATTGAGCTGCTGCAAGCCCAGGGCTGGACCCCGCAGCGAGAGGTCGCCATACCGGCGCTTGTCCGGAGCGCTCTGGACCAACAGCCCGGTCCGGCCTGCCACCCCGCCGTGGCTGCGCTGCAGAACCTGGCGGGCTTGCACATAGGCCAGGTGGGCAAGGGGCTGGAATGCGCCAGCAGCGATATAGAGTTTGATTGGCTCGAAGCGCATTTCACCGGCGAAGATACGGACGACGCCCTGCTCTCCTGGGAACAGCGCCTGCACACCCGGCTGATAGCAGTTGCCGAAGTTCACCACTCCCACGGCCAGCTGCTGATGGCCGGCGATGGACGCTGCTTTTCCTGGTCTTTTGTAGGTATGAGCTTCGAGGGCGAGAATCTTCAGCAGGCGCTGGAGCATCTGTTGCTGGGAATACGTTCGCGCCCCATGCTGGAGCCCGGCCAGTCGTCGACCCAGCTGTACGGCACGCTCTACAAGGCGGGCGACCCCGAGATATACCCTTGCTGAATTTCCGAAGAAGATGGCCGCCGGCCAAGCCATGACCGAACCCTCGTCCCCCACTTTCTCCGTCGCCCAAGCCCTGCAGCAAGCCGCCCGCCAAGGCCTGGCGCGTGTCGATGCACAGATGCTGCTGCTGCACTTGATGCAGCAGCCAGCGCATGCCCGCGCCTGGCTCATCACCCATGACGGCGATGGGCTGAGCGCCGAGCAGCAGGCCCGCTGGGCCCAGCTCTGCGCCCAGCGCCAGCAGGGCGCGCCCGTGGCCTATCTGACCGGAAGCAAGGAGTTCTACGGCCTGGATCTGGCCGTGGACAGCAGGGTGCTGGACCCGCGCCCCGATACCGAAACCCTGGTGGACTGGGCGCTGGAGCTGCTGCCCGAAGGCGCCGCCCACCGCGTCGTGGATCTGGGCACCGGCAGCGGCGCCATCGCCCTGGCCCTGCAAAGCCAGCGCCCCTTAGCACGAGTCATCGCCGTGGACGCCAGCGCCGATGCCCTGGCCGTGGCAAGCAGCAATGCCGCCCGCCTCCAACTGCCCGTGCAGTTCGCACATGGCAGCTGGCTGCAGCCTCTGGACGGGCTGGAACCCGTCGATCTGATCGTCAGCAATCCGCCCTATATCCGCGCCGACGACCCGCACCTGGCGGCGCTGACCCACGAGCCGCTGTCGGCCCTGGCTAGCGGCGCGGATGGGCTGGAGGACATACGCAGCATCATCGACCAAGCTCCGGCCCGCCTGAAGGCTGGTGGCTGGCTGCTTTTCGAGCATGGCTGGGATCAGGCCGAAGACGTGGCGCGGCTCATGCAGGCGGCCGGCTTCGAACAGGTCCAGCACCGCCATGACCTGGCCGGCATTGCGCGCTGCACGGGCGGCTGCCGGAGCGGCAAGGCTTGATTTCCAGACCTCCACCCCAAAATATCCTGTCAGCAAGATTTCCTCACAGCATCGCATTCCTTGCGGTCGGTGAAATAATTGTAGACATCGCGGCTGGTACCGCCATTTCCAAAATCCGGAGCCCACTATGAGCAACACTCAACAACGCATCGACGACCTGGTCAAGAACAACGATATCCTGCTGTTCATGAAGGGCAACGCCAGCTTCCCCCAGTGCGGCTTCTCCGGCCGTGCCATCCAGATCCTCAAGGCCTGCGGCGTGGACGCCAAGTCCATCGCCACCGTGAACGTGCTGGAAGACCAGGAAATCCGCCAGGGCATCAAGGACTACAGCCAGTGGCCCACGATCCCCCAGCTCTACATCAAGGGCGAATTCATCGGTGGCTCGGACATCATGATGGAGATGTACGAATCGGGCGAGCTGCAGCAAGTGCTGGCCGCCAAGTAAGCCCAACCCCGTCTGCAAGCCACCGGCACCCCGGTGGCTTTTTTCATGCCGCCCCCCAAACCTGTTCCCCCTCACCACTGCTGCATCCATATCGATGGCAGTGCCCTGCCCAACCCCGGCCCCATGAGCCTGGGCGTGTTGCTGCAGCTGCCCGATGGCAGCCGCCATACGCTGTCGCAGGATCTGCACCGCAGCGGCTGCAACAACGAAGCCGAACTGCGCGCGCTGATGGCCGCCCTGAAGCTGGCACGCGATCTCGGCGCGCGCAGCCTGACCGTGCGTACCGACTCACAGGTCCTGCTGGAGCAGCTCGGCCCGCCCACGGCCAAGCCCGCGCGGCCCATCGCCCGGCTCAGCCAGCTGTTCGAGGCCGCCCGCGCACAGATGCAGGACTTTGACGAGCTGGTGCTGCAATGGGTGCCCAGACACCGCAATACCGAGGCCGATGCGCTGGCACGCCTGGCCCATTCGGCCGCCGCGCTTCAGCCCTGAAGCCAGTACAGCTGCCTGCCGCAGGCTTTATGTGGTCGAATAGAGACTCCTTGATAACCGGCCGCAGGCACTGCCAGGTGCCGCAGCAGCCCTGCCTATGAGTGTGTCCCAAAGCCTTGCGGTGATTGTTCTGCTGATTCTGCTCAGCGCCTTTTTCTCTGTGGCGGAGATTTCTCTGGCCGCCTCGCGCCGCCTGCGCCTGCGCCAGATGGCCGACGACGGCAACGAAGGAGCCGAGCATGCGCTGCGCGTACAGGAGCAGCCGGGCGAATATTTCACCGTGGTGCAAGTGGGACAGAATGCCGTCGCCATCCTTGGCGGCATCGTCGGCGAGGGTGCGTTCAGCCCCGCACTGACCGAGTTCTTCTCGATCTGGTTCTCGCCCAGCCTCTCGGCGACGCTCGGCTTCCTGCTCTCGTTTTTCATAGTCACCTCGGCCTTCATCCTGCTGGCCGACCTGCTGCCGCGCCGCATCAGCATGAACGAGCCCGAGCGCTATGTGGTGCGCGTGCTCGCCCCCATGCGCTGGTTTGTGGTGATCTTCAAGCCCATCATCTGGTTCTACAACCTGGCGACCGACACCTTGTTTCGCCTGCTGGGCCTGCCCGCGACGCGCGACGAGCGCATCACCAGCGACGACATCCTGGCCATGACCGAAGCAGGCACCAAGGCCGGCGTGCTGGCCGCCCGCGAGCAACAGGTGATTGCCAATGTCTTCGAGCTGGACTCGCGCACCGTGGCCTCTGCCATGACCCAGCGCGACAGCGTGGCCTTCTTCTACCGCGACGACAGCGACGCCATCATCCGCGCCCGCATTGCCGAGGAGCCCTTTTCCACCTACCCGGTCTGCGACGGCGATATCGACCATGTGATCGGCTATGTGGACGCCAAGGACCTGTTCCAGCGCGCGCTCAACAACCAGCCGCTGTCGCTCAGCGACGACAGCCTGATCCGCAAGGTGCTCATCGTGCCCGACCGCCTGACGCTGGCCGAGGTGCTGGAGCAGTTCCGCATGGTGCACGAGGACTTTGCCGTCATCGTCAACGAATACAGCCTGGTCGTGGGTGTGGTGACGCTCAACGACGTGATGAGC
>Ga0209370_1000889_pt1 | contig 31406 bp, 24 predicted proteins | sample AgamicAtPrz_FD_187164 | JGI IMG/M metagenome (GOLD analysis project Ga0209370, IMG submission 187164) | Agave microbial communities from Guanajuato, Mexico - At.P.rz (SPAdes) (version 2) | ecosystem: Host-associated > Plants > Phyllosphere > Phylloplane/Leaf | place: Guanajuato, Mexico... | reverse complement strand
CCAGACAAATGTACAATGTCATTGAGACGAACAATTTGCATACAGTCTAAAGATGTGATGCAAATTCTGGAACTCATATCAATCGTTCTTGAACTATATTCCTTCACAAGATTAATCTGATTCAAATAATCGGTCTGTTTTACCTTTTTGATTTTTTGTATCGCTGCTACAAATTCATCATTATCTATAGGCTTTAAAAGATAGTCCAACGCACCATACTTAATGGCTTTTATTGCAAAATGATTGTAAGCGGTAATAAAAATAATATGAAAAGAAGTCACTTCTATTTGATTCAAAATATCGAAAGCCGTACCATCTGTAAGCTGAATATCCATCAAAATCAAATCGATTTCTGTATTTTTTAAGATTTGTACTGATTCGTTTACCGAACCTGCCATAGCTTCAAGTTTTAGAGAATCTTCTTGCGTGACTAACCATTGCAACTCTTTTCTAATTGCTGGTTCGTCTTCTATTATTAAGGTTCGTATTTTGTTCATATTAGGAAATAACAGTTTTACAAATTGAAATTTTAAACCAGATAAAAAAAGCGGTAGGAAACTGTCTCTTTACAAAGATCAAAATTTGCAGTACGAATATATAATTTTTTATTTCAATGTTTTAAATGCTATACTTTCGATATATTTTTTTTATTTCTCTGTAAGTGATTTTTCCTTTAGTCCAAGCACACACAAAAAGTAATTTGAGTGCACATTTAAAAAAGAACATTGCAAATCTCCTCAGAATTTCAACGAATTTATATTAGCTTAAATCAGTAAATCTTTTATTTTCATTTTTGTACTATCCGTTTACTATTTTATTTAAGAATCATGATTTATAAAAAATTTATTCTTCTCTCGAGCTTTTTTCTTTTTGTACATGTTTTACAAAAACAGCAATCTTTGGTTTCATATTCCGATGCCAATCAGGAAATTGCTGGAATTTATGTTTTGACATCTTGTGAAAATTCTAGGTTTAAAATTAAAATCGAAAAGAAAGCTGGAGAATATTCATTTTTAATTTTCGATAGGAATAAAATCATTTCAAAAGGTAAGGTTGGAAAACATAATGAAGATGATACTCTTTATTTGAACTTTGGAAAAATTGGCGGCATATATGATACCGATACAATACAAATTCAGAATTACGGAAATTCAATGAACGAATATGTGCATTTTACGCAATGCGGTGAAAAGTATCTCGCATTTATAAAATCCAAATAATAATCTCCAATGATAAAGTTTTTTACATATATTTTTTTAATATTCATCTTTTTATCTGGCAGTTCGTCAATTGAAAAGAATAAAAACTTAGAAATTAAAATCGATTGGCAGAAAAACCTATCAGGCGATTTTTCATTTGCAAAAAATTGGGAATATCCAGAAGGAGTTTATCAAAATGATTTTGGGCAATTAAGCTGTGACGGACTTTGTCCGACGGAAACAGAGAGGATGAAAGATGAGAATGGAAAAATTTATAAAGATTCTTTGGCAAAATTCTATCAGCTTGTAGATACCACTCACCTATTTCATTCGATTAAATCTAAAACAAACAGTTATGAATGGGCAGGTACAAATTTTATAAGCGTTAAAAGAATCAGTAGAGATACAATTTATTGTTTTACCAATAAAAATATCGCAACTCATAGCAGTTTGATTCTGAAAATAACAAAGGATAAATGTATTCCTGAAATCGAGTTAAATAGCATTTCGGGTCCAATAGGAAAGCAAATATATGCTTGCAAAAAAGGTATTATTACAATTGACAGGGATTTATGGCATAATGGAATTCTAAAAGCAAAATTTGACTTTATTTTTGAACATCCCGAAAACCCAGATAAACCGCTGTTTTGGAAAGGCAAAATCTATTCGCAAATTAATGAGAATGAAAAATAACATTTATTATATTTAGAAATCCAAATCATTTATACATGAGAAACAATCCATTCCTAACCGTTATTTTATTGTTCTGCATAGAAATCGTGCTGTATTATTATATGGATTATATAAATTTAATATCAAACTCTTCTGCCTATAGAGGCGCACTTATGCCATTATTCTGCTTTACAGTTCCTGCAATTTCAGTTTTAATTTCGGTATTTTTCACCAATATTCCGTATAAAAAAGAATTCAAATACTTTTCTATATTTCTAGTAATTGTTTCAATTATGGTATTTGCAGTATTATCATATTTAGGAGCTTTAGCAAAAGCATATCAACATTAATAGAACGACCATGAATAATACAAAACTCGATTATATCAACATTTTCTTGGCTGTAATTCTGGTTGCCGTAATCGCGGTTTATTTTGCCACAAGATTTAAAAATAAAGAGCAAGACAAAATGTTTTGGAATGCTGAAATTCATAGCAGTTTAGAAAATCCAACGGCAGAAAATTCAAATATCATTCAAATTATAGATGCCACTTTTTATAATACTTTCAACGATTCTAAAAGTGAAATCGATTCTGAATCAAAACGAGTAACCAGCGCTAAAAGTGAGAATTCTATTTTTTTCAAAATCTGGCAGGAAGAGCTTTTACCCGATTCTCTTAAACTAAAATATTTCTCTGTAGACGAACGCAAATTTTATCAGCTTCAAACTCTGGTTCCTTATAAAAAAATGAAAAATTTGGTTACCGAAAAAGATGTGGTACCTATTTTAATTTTAGAAATACTGCCTAAAGGCAAAATCCTTTTAAAAATAATTCCTAAAGAAAATACAGAACCTCAGCTTTTGGAAACATTTATGGCTAAAGAAATCGCGGGAAAGTTGGATCTGCTAGTTTATGAAGAATCTTTAGGCGAAAAATACAATCGTTTTGAAAGCATTGAAAATATAACCGATTATGCTGATTTACTTCAAAATCAGTACAAATGGTCTTCAAAAGTTGAAATGGAAGAACAAGATGTGTTGGCAAGTTTTTATGCATATTCATTTAAAGACGACCGAATAGAACTTTCAGAAGATGCTGATGCTGCTGCAATTCGCAGCATTCCTAAAATATTTTATATCTATTGGGAGGATAAAAAGAAAAAGAAATATAATATTCAATATGAATTGTCTCCTATTGAAGTTTTAAGCGCTTTCAGAAAATTAAATGAAGGCGTATCTTCAAGCGATATAAAATTCATTTTTAAGGTATATAAAAACGCTTACGCCGAATGTGAAATGTCTAAAAATGGCATCATCATTCCATTAAAAGATTTATATCCTTATAAACCCTAAAACTTTATTCAAAAGCTTCTTTTTAAACTAATTGGGTTTCCTAAACGTATTTTAAGAAAATCAAACACCAACTGCACTTTTTAAACTTCTGTTTTTGCAGTAAACATCTTATTCTCATTTTTTTAATATTTTTTTTACAGAAAATATTTTTTATGGCTAAAAAAACCATGAAAATATATTTTCAGGACTTTATTGCACCCAAAAATGTATTTTATTTCTCCTTCTAAAAATCATTATTAGTCAATTTTGCACACGAAGTTACTGAAGACCTCCACTTGACAGATGTCATAAGCAATTTCCAAAACTAACTATTCAATTAACCAAATTACCAACCAAAATGACAAATTTTATCAGGATTAAAATGGGTCCTAATGGGGTATCTGGATTTAGTTTGAAAACAAAATTGATGCTATTCTGCATTTTGTTTTCTCTATCGCAAGTCCACGGATATACCCTTAGTTCTAAAGGTGCGGCGAAATCGCAAAATGTTCAACAACAAAAAAACATCACTGGACAGGTCAATGATGAAAATGGTATGCCACTTCCAGGTGTTACCATTTTGGAAAAAGGAAGTAAAAATGCTGCCCTAACAGATTTTGACGGAAAATTTTCTTTAAAAGTAGAAAATGAAAATGCTGTATTAGTATTCTCTTTTTTAGGGTATACCAATACTGAAGTTTCTGTAAAAGGAAAAACTATCGTAAATGTAAAAATGCAAAGGACAACGGCTTCGTTGGAGGAAGTTGTAGTTGTAGGATACGGTAAAATGAAGAAAAAAGATTTAACAGGAGCAGTTGTTCAAGTTTCTCCTGATAGATTAGTTAACCAAAATCCGCAGACCGTTCAGGATATCTTAAGAGGAACTCCTGGTGTGCGAGTAGGTTATGATCCTTCTGCAAAAGGAGGCGGGAATATACAAATTCGAGGGCAGACTTCTGTATATACAGCGGGTGGTCATAATTCACCTCTTATTATCTTAGACGGAATGCAGTTTTATGGTGAGCTATCAGAAATCAACCCTGACGATATTGCCCAACTTGATATTCTAAAAGATGCTTCGGCAGCATCTGTTTACGGATCGAGAGCAGCTGCAGGGGTTATTCTTATTTCAACCAAAAAAGGCAAAACAGGTAAGCCTATGGTAAGTTTTTCTACCAACACAACGATTAGCAATAAAAGTGCTTATCGCAAAGTGTATTCTCCAGAAGGCTACTTAAAATACCGTGAAGATTGGGAAACTGCTCAAACCTATGGTGTCAACACAGCAACAGGACAATACGAAGCATTTATTGCCGGAACAGTGGCTAATGGAAAACTAGGGTATTTTTCAAATCCAAATGATTTGAGTAAATGGGGCATTACTGAAGCGCAATGGTTAGCTTATCAGCCAGCCTCTCAAACAAATGGAAAAAGCAGTAAAGAAGTTTGGGGAGCACGTTTAGGATTGAATTTTGATCCATCACTAATGGCAAATTTCTTAGCTAATAAAACACATGACTGGAGCAATAGTTCTTTTAGAACAGGGATTAATCATGATAACAATTTAAGTATTTCAGGTGCAGCTGACAGAGTAAATTATTATGTTTCTTTTGGTTATTTAAAATCAGAAGGAGCTATTGTTGGGAACGATTATAAAGCCGCTCGCTCCAACATGAAAGTTGACGCTAAAGTTACAGATTGGCTTGACCTTGGAGTAAACGTTAATTTTCAAGATCGATCAGATGGAGATGTTACGCCTTCTTTAGGTACAAATGCTGGAGATAATAATATGATGAGAACCAGTCCGTTTGGAACCTTCATCGATGCAAATGGCAATTATGAGAGACAGCCTATGGGAAAAAATGTTTCTGGACAAAATTATAACTATTACTACGAGCGTCAATTTATTGATAAAGAGACAGGATATACAACATTGAATACTATTTTCAATGCTAAAGTAACTTTGCCTTTAGGCATCACCTACGCATTCAATATTGCTCCTCGTTACCAGTTTTTTCACGATCGTTATTTTAGATCAACACAGAATCCAAACTGGCCTGCAGCTACCACAGGGGTAAATAGAAATAACTCAACAAGATTTGATTACAACTTGAATAATACCATTACATGGGATTATACGATTGCACAAAAACATCACATTATTGCCACTTTTGTTCAGGAAGCAGAAGAACGCCGTTTTTGGTCAGACGGAATGGATGCCTATAATATTCAGCCTTCAGATGCATTAGGTTTTCACCTTGTTAATACAGCAACAATGGCGAATAGTGCACTTAGATCAAACGATACACATGAAACCGCAGATGCATTAATGGCGAGACTTTTCTATTCGTTTGATAATCGTTATATGCTGACAGCAACGGTACGTCGTGATGGATATTCGGCATTTGGAGCTTCAAATCCTTACGCAGTTTTCCCTTCTTTTGGTGTTGCTTGGAACTTTAAAAATGAGAAATGGTTTAACTGGGAACCTATGAGCACTGGTAAACTTCGTTTGTCTTGGGGTAAAAACGGAAATAGATCGCTTGCAGATCCGTATGTTTCTTTGGCCAACTTAGTCAATACTGGAACTATGGGCTATTTAGATGCTTCTGGAAAAGCACTTGAAATAAAGTATTTAGCACTTGACCGTATGGCAAATCCAAACTTGGAATGGGAAAAAACTACCTCAACAAATATTGGGCTTGATTTAGGATTCTTACGTGATCGAATCACTGCTACATTAGATTTTTACAAAGCATCTACTCATGATATGATTATGAGCCAATCTTTGCCAGGTTTTACTGGATTTTCAACAATTGCTACCAACCTTGGAGAAGTTCAAAATCAAGGTTTTGAATTGAGTCTTAACACGCTAAACATGAAAAAACCAAATTTTGAATGGCGTACTTCATTTGGAATATCTTACAACGAAAACAAAATTGTCTCATTATATGGAAACATGGTAGATATTAAAGATGATAATGGAAATGTAATCGGGAAAAAAGAAGGAAATGATTCTGCTAATGGATGGTTTATTGGAAGACCAATCTCCCAAATCTGGGATTATAGAGTAACTGGAATCTGGCAGAAAGATGAATGGAAAGAAGCTCAAAAATACGGACAGCGCCCTGGAGATCCAAAAGTAGCTAACAGTTATACAGCAGATGATATCGATGCGGTAGACTCAGATGGTAAACCATACAAAAAAGCAGTTTATAATGAAAAAGACAAACAGTTTTTAGGAAACTCAAATCCACCAGTACAATGGATGTTGCGTAATGATTTTAAGATTTATAAAAATTGGGATTTAGGCATTAGTATGTATGCTAATATGGGGGGCAAATCGCTGAATTCAAATTATATGAATACTTTCAACGATGCGAGTTTATATAAATTCAATTTTAACCCATACGTGAATCCATATTGGACATTAGACAACCCAACTAATGACTGGGCACGTCTTGATGCTAAAGGGCCTGCCGGAACTCCAGTTGCACCGGGAAGATTGTATGACCGTAGTTTTATTCGTCTAGATAATATTTCGCTTGCCTACACGCTTCCTAAAGATCTTATGGATAAAGTGCATATTAAGAGTATAAAAATATATGCTTCAGTTCAAAACGTAGCGACATGGGCTGCTTCTAAAGAATGGAAATATTTTGGAGATCCAGAAACAGGAGGATTGGCTACGAGACAGTTTAATTTAGGTTTTAATTTCCAACTTTAAAATTATACAACAATGAAAAAATATATAAAAAATAGCATTTCAAGGCTAGTGCCTTTTTTAGCATTGGCAGTGCTTTCTAGCTCTTGTTCAAAAGATTTTCTCGAAGCAGATCCGCTTTCGTTCTATGAACCTGAAACTACATTCTCTACAGAAGCTGGGTTACAGGCAACTTTAGCACTTTGCGATAAGCAGCTGCGTAATAATTATATTCACTTTGGTTATTCTGGTGTTAGCGTGCCAATTGGTACCGAGTATCTTTTCTCTGATATGGCCCAATATGGAAAAACAGACACGGGTAGCAATATTGCCGATTATGCTAATACTATTGTTCCTACTGGAGATTTTAGAAGAGATGCTGGTGGAGAACATATTTACCTTGGGTTCATGTGGACAGAAGCGTATACAGGAATTAAAAATGCAAATACTGTATTAACCTATATTGATAAAGTAACAAGTTTATCAGAGGAAGTTAAACGAAAATATATTGGTCAAGCATATTTCCACAGATCTTATCGTTATCTTAATTTGGTATATCAATTTGGAGACATCCCGTTGATTACTAAAATTTTAGAAGTTCCAAAACAGAGTTATTATTCTACTAAAAAAGAAGCCATCATAGAAATGATTACAGCAGATATGGAAAAAGCTGTAGAATGGGTTCCAGAACAGGCTAAAATTGGATATGTCGGAATGGTAAGCAAAGGCGCTTGCCGTCAGCTGTTGATTAAATGTTATTTAGCATCAGGCAAATTTGCTGAAGCTGAAGCGCAAGCTAATATTTTGATTAACCAGTCAGGCTATGCATTGGTGCAAGGCAATTTAGGAATTTTTGATCCAGGAGGAAATCCTACCGCATGGCCCATTACAAGAAATGTGATTTGGGATTTACATAGACCAGAAAACAAAGTGATTAGCGCTAATACTGAGGCCATATTGGTGGCTCCAAATGGAGGTGCGCAATCGTTTTTAGCCTTTTCATCCATGAGGATTTTTGGTCCAAACTGGAATGATGCCAATTTAATTACTCCCGACGGAAAAACTGCAGCACCTCGTTTTCCCTTGACTGATAAAACAAATTATAATGCAAAGTATGATTATCAAAGAGCAATTGGACGTGGAATTGGTACAATCAGCGGTTCTTATTACTCACAACATCCAATGTGGGTTGTAAATGGTGTTGAAGATAAAATCGATCTTAGGCATAACAGTACTGTCGGTAACTGGGTAAATATGGAAGATCTTAAATATGCATCTGGAGCTGGCGGAAGCGCGACATGGGCAGGTCAAAATTTCAGAATGAGGGATGCATCTGGAAAATTGTTAGCACAAGATTCTATTCGTGACTGGTTTGATTTCCCACATTATAAAATCTTTTATCATGATGTCGTGGCCGAAGCAAATCCAGCAGCAAATGATTTTCAAGGAGCTACTGCAGGAGCAAGTGCACACATGTATATCTATCGTTTAGCCGAAACCTATTTATTGCGCGCTGAAGCACGTTTTTATCAAGGCAATGTTTCTGGAGCGGCTCAGGACGTAAATGTGGTAAGAGCTAGAGCAAAAGCTTCGCAAATGTATACTACAGTAACGATTGGTGATATCTGCGCAGAAAGAGGAAGAGAACTTTATATGGAAGAATGGAGAAATGTAGAATTAAAACGTATTTCGCACTGTTTGGCTCTAAGCGGAAAAGCAGATGAATGGGGAAATACGTATAGCAAAGATACTTGGGATAAACAATCAGGAAAAGATGCAACTGGCGGAAGCTACTGGTGGCAGCGCATTGTACATTACACGCTTTATAACAAATATCCAGCTGGAATTTCTCTTAAACCAGGCGTAAAGTTTTATTCTATGGACAAGCGTAATAATTACTGGCCAATTCCATATAGACTGGCTATAGAGCCTAATATTAAAGGTCAGTTAAGCCAAAATTTTGGTTATGATGGTTATGATGCAGGAGTAAAAGTTTGGGATAAATGGCAAGATGCCGTTGCTGACGAAAGCAAAATTTAATATTTATAAAAGATTTAAAGAAGATAGAAACGAGTTAAAGTTCATTTAACTCGTTTTTTATTTTAAATGAATTGCCATTTTTGCTTTTGCATGTACATTAAAATAGCATCGAAAAGCCTTTGGTATATTTTATAAACAAATCAATTGCAAGCAGAATAATTATAACTAGTACAAAAGCTATAAAGTATGTCAATCTTTGAGCTTTTTTATCAAATTCAAAAGTTTTGGGATTAATAAAACTATCAGCATAAACAGCAGGCGAAATTTTTATATGTGGGCAAAATAAAACAGCACCTTGCAGAAAATGAGCAATTAGCTGATATTTATTTTTCGGAACATAAGACAATCCATTTTCAGCTGTTGAAAAATGAATAGGAACTTTCACTCCGTTCTTAAAACCAAAAATATATCCTGGCGAATATTTTGTTCCAACTTTCCGATCAATATCACTTACGTAATCCTCTTTGCTCTTCTCGAGTTCTTTATATAAAACACTGTGAACCGAACCATCAGCTTGTTGATGATGAAGACCATCTTGATCTACAGAAATCAAAACGACTTTTTTTTGCTTTTGATGGAGGTAATTTTTATACAGTAACCAACTGCCCCAAAGCAGCAAAGGAAAATAGATAAGATTGAAAATCATTTCTCCGTTAGACAAAGGGCTATTATGCTCCAATTGGAGAGCTAATGGAATTCCAACAAATAAAGCAATCATTGCGATGCATAAAAGTGCAAACAGTATATACATTACTACGGTAACGACAGTATTGCGCTCAGAGCACATTTTTGGAAAGTTTTCTTTACTGTAAACCATTAAGTTTGAAATACTAAAAAAATTGAATTATGCCTAACTTCTGCTCATGGAGATAAATTTTACTAAAAATGATAATAATTCCATTTCTGATGAAATAGAATATATTTAATCTACTTATTTTTTAGTTTTATAAACTTTATAAAATACAAAAAGAATACCCAGCCAAATTGGAATTAATTCTACAGATAACTTCATATCCGTCATCCACATGATAAATAAAATACCCAACAAAAAAATAAAACAGATGTAATTGCTTATCGGATAAAATATCGATGCAAACTTAGTTTTTGTGTTTTCCCTGTCTTTTGCACGTCTAAATTGTAGATGGGTATATGATATCATAACCCAGTTAATCACTAAACAAGAAACGACCAAAGACATTAAAATGCCAAAAGCTTCTTCTGGCATTACTTTGTTTATTAAAATACAGATAGCCGCAAAACACGAAGAAATTAAAATCGCATTAATTGGCACTGAATGTTTGTTTAGCTTCTTCAAAAATTTAGGAGCACTGCCCTGATCTGCTAAACCAAACAACATACGTGAATTGCTGTATACACTACTATTATATACAGACAAGGCGGCAGTTAATACAATCAAATTAAGCACATTAGCAATAAGGCTTGTAAAATATATTTTGGTGCCAAACAACTCAAATTCCATTCCGTTTAGATTTTGAAAAACCATAACAAACGGACTGCTATCTGTAGTGATTTGTTTCCAAGGTGACAAAGCAAACAAAATTACCAAAGCCCCAACATAAAATATAAGAATTCTATAGATAACCTGATTGGTCGCTTTTGGAATGTTTTTTTCTGGATTTTCTGCCTCAGCTGCAGTAATTCCAATTAATTCTAAACCTCCAAAGGAGAACATAATTAATGCCATTGCAGCTAATAAACCTTGAAAACTGCCATTTGAAGTTTTTTCAAAAATGCCTTTTGGAAAGAATCCTCCATCGTTATACAAATTATGAATCGTAGCCTGCTCTCCTCCTGTTCCACTTACGAGCAAGTACGTTCCAAAAAGTATCATAGCAATAATTGCAACAACTTTTATAATAGAAAACCAAAATTCGGTTTCTCCGTACACTTTTACCGAGGCAAAATTCAAAGCATTAATAACCAGAAAGAAAAATAAACTGGATGCCCACAGCGGAATTTCAGGCCACCAAAACTGCACATAAACCCCGATGGCTGTAAGTTCAGCCATACTAACTAAGATGTATAAAATCCAATAATTCCAACCTGATGCAAAACCTGCAAAAGAACCACAATATTTATAGGCAAAATAGCTAAAGCTTCCTGAAACAGGTTCTTCAACAACCATTTCACCAAGTTGTCTCATAATAAAAAAGGCTATAATTCCAGCAATAGCATATCCTAAGATAACAGATGGCCCTGCTAATACAGCCGCTGGGCCAATGCCCAAAAAAAGGCCTGTTCCTATTGATCCGCCTAAAGCAATTAACTGAATGTGACGGTTGGTCAGCCCACGTTTAAGCTGATTCTCTTCTGCGGCTTCATGATTTTTTTCCACAAATTAGGTTTTAAAGGAGTTAAATGTTTTTCAGAAATCTATAAAAAGCGAAGATAGGTTAAAAAAGGAATCGTACAAAGCCATACTCAAAATTGTATCACGCCTATCAATTCTAAGAAATTTTGAAACTTCTTTTTTTTAAGCAAACTGCAATACAGGATTCGAAAAAAGAATTAAAATCAAAAAAAGACAGATATCAAAATATCTGTCTTCATGATTAACAATCATATTTAGCGCAAAAACAAAAGCCTTGGTAAAATTCCAAGGCTTTTGTTAAGATGTTTTATGCTGACTATTATTTACTGAAATCGTAGCTTAGCGAAGCGCCAAGACCAAATTGAAATGTTGATGCATAATCAGTGACTGCTACTGGACCCCAGTAGTAATCCCAATAGTAATCATATCCAACAGCTGCTGACATAGACTGCAGATAGGCATGAAGATTAATCGATACCGGCGAATCGGTTTTTATTTTCACACCGCCTTTAATCTCCCAAGCAAAATAAGTCCCGTTGCCGCTTTTTGGCGTTTCAAGAATTGACACCCCTAATCCTGCACCAAGAAAAGGAAGCGCTTTCTGGGAGCTTGAGCCAAAATAATACGTATAATCTGCCAGTATGTAATTGATAGCGCCTTTATCATCGCCCGCATTAACTTGGGTTCCAGGAGCAATAGCACCATTGTTTAAAGGCACTTTTGTATACAAGGGCATGTGTGTATCGAGCCTGTTATATTTCAACTCGATTGAAGCATTATCCATTATAAAATATTCCAGACCTGCTCCCCACTCAAAACCATCTTCCACCTTTCCGTAAGATGAATCGAAATCTACCCTATCGGAAAAGGTATACCCTCCATAGAGGTTAAGCAGAAATGATTGGCTGCTTTGCGCTGAAAGCACCAGTGAAAAGAAAAACAAGGTAACTAATAAATGATACTTTTTCATAATTTCTAATTTTTTAATTTGTTCATGGCTAATTTCTTTTCAAAGTTATCTTACAGAATTGATTTTCAGCTAAAATACAAGACCAAACATGTTTCAAATTATAAAATGAAACCAACTTGTTGTTCATTTCTAAAAAAAATCACGCACAAAAAAGACCAGAAATCCTAGACATCTGGTCTTGCCATTAACTCTCCATAAATCAATCTCGCTTTAAAGCCTTCAGGTTGTAATTGACCATCTAACGATTTCCAAATTCCTTACGACTGTAAAAAGTATCGTCATCGGCGTCATACCCTACACTTGGATCATTATCAGGATAGTACGACCTTAGCACTGCCCTTTCATAATTTCGGTCAAATCGCTGCTGAGTATTGAAACGGCCTGTTCTTCTGAATGTGTCATATCCGATTCCACTTGCCATAACAGTCTTCGTATCTTTATTAATATTCACCGAACCAATTGGTATGATCAAATGACTGTCTCCGTCACGGTACATAAATTCCTTTTCATTTCCATCTGCTATATTTTCATGCACCTCTCGCTGGCTGTCCTCAATTAAGGTTTTATCGGCTTTTACATCTAGATACACCACACGCTGCATATCTTTGTTCACCCATAGATTGTCAATAGTTCCTATTGTACGATTGTCCGCATCCACTATCTTCCATCCCCTGACATCAGAATAGTCAGGAGCTACTTTATAGTCGGAAAGCTCATCAAGCCTGTATAAATTTCTGTCTTTATTTTCCATGTTTTTGTTGCTTTTATAATTAATTTCCAATGGTATCCGCTGGAGTAACATTTTCGATTTCTGTTCTATTCGGATTCTGCATCTGATCCTCCCTTAAAAAGACATAATATACAATCGCACCAATCAAAAGCAGGGCTATAATCCATGGCCAGATAGGCTTCTTCTTTTCAATTTTAATTTCTGCCATAACTTTAATATTTATTATTGATATTCATTTTTTTTAACTTCATCATAAAGTTACAAACCGAAAAAAATCATAAAGTATTTAATTTCAAGCAGATGTTATAGAATTCCCAGTAGATTGACAAACTTTAAGTTTTCTCTTTGCATTAGATGTTGATTTATAATCTAAAAAATCATTTTATAGGGTTTCTCTTAAAAAACACGTATTACTACCTGATGGCAATTTCAAACGTCATCTTACATTTGTTATGATTTAATAATCGAATATTTACAGATAATATTCCTGCTCCAAATGTTTCTAAACAAAAGCTATTGTTATATTCTTCTGAAATAAACTATTATTCAAATCCCCATTTCTATACTCCTATCCTATTGAAATGTTGCTATAGAAGGCATAAATATTCAATAGCATCAAAAAACTCTGCGCCAAAAACATCTGTATGCGAGATTTCCAGTTCAGCTACTGGTGAATTCCATGCGGATCTATTTCATTTTTTAAGTTAGAAAAATCAAAAAACAAATCAATTCTTCAGCTACTATGAAAAACACGGTAAATTTCTTTTTAAATGGGAAACCTACGATTATAGAAAATCCTTCTCCCGATTTACTTTTAATTGATTATTTAAGATCTCCCGAAGTAGCGCTCTGCGGACCAAAGAAACCATGTGGACAAGGGGGCTGTGGCGGATGTACAGTTATCTTGTCAGAATGGGATAATCAGGAAAAGAAACCCAACCATCTGGCAATAAACTCCTGCCTTAGACCAGTATGTTCTATAGGAGGACTTTCTATTACCACTATCGAAGGAACAGGTGCAGCCCGTAAGCCCGATCCAGAGCATTTTGTCCAAAAAACCAGCTCAACACGCATGCCTGCTCCGTTAGGCGAAGATTATTCTCCTGTATTAGAAGAGGCTGAAAAACAAGCTGAAGAAAAACATCTTGCTGTTCTAAAAAAAGTTGCCCGCGCCACTAAAGATGGATCCAGTGCTGCTGATATAAAACTTGTAAAGAATATTTCTGATTTTCCATCTGAAGAGACGCATACAGGAATAAACCCAGTCGCATATCAATTGGCGCTTAATAATGGCAGCCAATGTGGTTACTGTAGCGTAGGATTTGTGATGAATATGTCAGAATTCATAATTAATAATAAAAAAGCAACCAAAAAAGAAATCGAACAAGCCTTTGACGGTAATTTATGCCGATGCACAGGATATCGATCAATCCTTACGGGAATGAAAACTTTTGCTTCTGATTGGAGTAAGGATGATGAGGAAAAGAGGATGCCCTGCATGCTTGATCCTGTGGGTAAAGCTCAATTACCAGGCAAATTAGAAATACCTTTCCCAAAAGAAGCCCAAAATTCGGCTATAGGTGTTTCAACCAATCGATGGGCTGCTCCGACTACACTACAGGAACTCGCAGAAATTTTAAAAGAAAACCACGACGTTAGATTGGTACATGCAAACACCTCTTACGGAATTTATAAAAACGAGTATCTGCCAAGTACTTTTTACGCTGATATTCGCTTCATTCCCGAATTAAACGAGAGAAATAAAATAACTGAAGATCACATTCTGCTAGCAGCCAGCACCACTTATAGCGGCTTTATTGAAATACTTTCTAAGTACATTGAAACTGGGCAAGACATTAAAAAGAAATCCCAATCGGATGTTACAGCACTTGAAGCATTAGACTATATGGCTCGCAGAACCGCTGGGCGAATAGTACGTAATGCTGCCACAATTGGCGGAAACACGATGCTAGTTCTAAAACATATTCCAAAAGGCACAGGCGAACCATTTCCGTCAGACCTTTTCACTGTCTTGTTTGCTTTAAATGTAAAAATCAGCTATTTCCAATTAGAGAAAAATGGCCAATTTAAAGCGTATGCAAAAACGGCAGAAGAACTTTTAGAAGCAATAAAAACAGATTCAAAACTTGCTGATACTATTGTTCTTAGCTCATATGAAATTCCGTTAAAAGACTCTAATGCTATTGTATTTGCTCAAAAAGTAGCACTTCGTGAAGTAAACGCTCACAGTATTGTCAATGCTACGACCAGCTTCAAAATTAGCGATCAGTATATTACGGAGTCGGCAGTAATTGCACTTGGAGGTATTGCTCCTTATCCGTGGAGAGCAACAGAGACTGAAAAAGCGATGATAAATAAAAAGCTAGAGCTTAAAGACGCTGCTACACTTTCAGCAATTCTGGCAAAAGAAGTGCGAAAAGAACTAGATCTTCAGGACGAACGCATGAAAGAAGTTCCGAATGAAGATTTCACGAAAGAATACCGAACACAATTGGCCGTATCCTTTTTTTACAAATCAATCATTAACGCTTTAATTGCTAAAGGAGCTAAAATCCCAGAAAACCTGATTTCTTCGGCAGAAAACAAATGGAACAAATGGCCTGCAAGTGATGGCGTTCAAAAATATAAAACACAAGATTACAAAGCGCCAGTGGCACAGCCTTATATCAAAGTTACGGCCATGTACCAAACTTCAGGACAGATTCATTACACACATGAGCTTCCAGTGCCTCCACAAACATTAAACGGAGCATTTGTGCAAAGCCGAAAAGCCCTAATGAATTATTCTTTCGCAGTGAATGGCAAAAAAGTCGAAATTGAAGAATTACGAGTACATCTTAAAAAGGAATTTCCTGCTTTTAGCGATATTATTACTCATGAAAACGTTAAAAACGGAGGCCGTAATTATCAGGGAATGGGAAATGACCAGCCGCTTTTTGCAGAAGAATTAGTGAGTTATGTTGGTCAATCTATTGCTATGGTACTTGCCTCAAACGAACAGGAAGCAATCAGAATTGCCACAGAGGTTTCTGAAAAATATGTTCAATATACAAAACCTGGAACTCCTTGGACAGGAAAATGGAGTGAACCTATCTTCGATTTTCTTGAAGCAATAAAAAAAGAAAGCATCTTTCCCGATGCGCCTACTTCAACCCCGTTTATATCTCATATCTGGAAGATAACGCGACCAGGAAGCCAGTTTGATTGGGTGAAAGAACAGCCCACTAAAATTGAAACTCTAATACGTGAACAATCCATAACCGAAAGGAAAGAGAATGTAGACAATATCCCGTGTACGGTGGTTACTTCTTCACAGCTTTGTGGTGGACAAGCTCATTTTTATATGGAACCGCAAGCCTGTATTGCAACTCCTGTAGACGAAGGCCGAATAAAAGTGCAGCCATCTGTACAAAGTCCAGGCGGAATGCATGATACGGTTGCCTCGGCATTAGCCATGTACCATCACCAAGTAGAAATAAATGTTCCGCCCGTTGGAGGAGGATTTGGAGGAAAAACCGAACAAACGCGCTTTGTGGCTGGACCTGCTGCGGTTGCTGCGAAAGCGGTGAAAAAGCCTGTCAGAATAGCCATGCCACGTGACGAAGATACTGCCATGATAGGAAAACGCCATGCATATTATGGTGAATACGAAATTGCCGTAGATACTGGTGAATATAAACCTGAAAACAAAGGAATTCTTCATGGTTTCCAGCTTAAAATGTGGGGAGACGGCGGTGCTTTCTATGACTGCTCCTTCATCGTATCCAATTGCATCCAACTGCGCACAGATAATGCTTATAAAATTAAAAATTTCGAAAGCCAGATTGATGTATGCAGAACCAATACCGCTCCTAGCACAGCGATGCGTGCCTTTGGAGATGTACAAGGAAAAAATATTGTAGAAAATGCTATTGATGATGCCGCTGTTTCTATTGGCATGAGACCTGAAGATCTGCGTGAAAAAAATCTTTACGACCGTGGTGATGTGACTCCATTTGGTCAGGCGCTAACTTACTGCTATATGAAACAGGTATGGGCATACGCTAAAGAAGTTTCAAATTTTGAAGCTAAATATGCAGATGTCCAAAAATTCAATAAAGAAAACAAATGGTTTAAAAGAGGTATTTCTATGATTCCTGTAAAATATGGGTCAGGATATAATTTGCTTATGCTGGAACAATCAGCTGCTGTTGTGGCCATTAATCCAGCCGACGGAACCGTAGTAATCCATCAGGGAGGTGTTGAAATTGGACAAGGCTTAGTTACTCAAGCACAGCAGGTAGCTTCCTATGTCTTAGGAATTCCGATGGAGATGATTTTTATTGACAATGTAAATACAAGCATCACTCCGAATCCAACAAGTACGGGAGGTTCTACAGGAACTCCTTATTCATGCGAAGCCGTAAAACAAACCTGCGAGGAAATGCGATCTAGGCTTATGGAATTTGGCTATCAGATGCTGAATGAAAATGGCGAAGAATGGTGCAAAAATAAAAATATAGATTTTTGGAATTACGGCGCAGGTGAAAATAAAGGCTGGGCCAAAAAAATTGACCCAAAACAGGGAAATAAATCTATGATATGGCAAAACCTAATCAGTTTGGCCGCCTCTCAAAGGGTAAATCTTATTGCTACTTTTAATGCTAAAATAAAAGGTGGCGAAATACAGATCCCTGCCATGACATTTAAAACTGAAAAAGACCAGCCAAATATTCCAGGCATAGAACGTATAAAAGATGCTTCGCTTGGCGGCGGTGTTGATTCCTTTGTGGGCTTCACCTATTCTGTTGCCTGTTCTGTTACCGAAGTAGATATCCTCACAGGAGAAGTAAAAATCATAAGCTCTGATATTATTTATGATATGGGATGGAGTATGAATCCTGCTATTGACATAGGACAGATTGAAGGCGCTTTTGTTCAGGGAATCGGATATTTATTAACTGAAAAATTAGTATCAGAAACAGACGGTCCAGACATCGGAAGATTAAATTCAACCAATACGTGGCGTTACAAAATTCCTGCTATAACTACAATTCCGTTAGAAATGAACACCTATCTTTTTCCAAGGGATGAAAAGTCTGTTCAAAGCATACCTGAAGATCCTAACCAGATATTTTCTGCCAAAGAGGTCGGCGAACCTCCTTTAGTACTAGCCAACAGTGTCTTCTTTGCCATAAAAGATGCTATAAGAGCCTCAAGAGTAGAGCGTGGACTAGCTCCACTATTTCGACTAGATGCCCCTGCTACTGTACAGGAAGTGCGCAGGGCTTGTGAGATTACTGAAAACAATTTAGCCAATACATAAACTATTAACCCAATCTTCAATTTATGAAACAATTAAGACCGCTTATTATAGCAATTTCAATTTTGTTTGCTTCCTGCGACAAAAAACGTGAAGAACCTGTTGCAGAAAAAAAGAATCTAGCTCTCGCTGCACTGGAACAGAAAAATTATGAAGAAGATGGTTTTCCCGACTTCGGTTACATGGTAAGCCCTCAAGAATATCGAGAAAAATATTCTGATCAGCCTATTTTTCGTCTAAAAACAGATTTCCCAACTGAATTGCCAGAGGAAATGCCTAAATTTCTTGATTTTAAGAAAGAACCTTTAAAATATATAGAAGCTGTACGTGACTATGGTTTTGAGGGAAATACAGAGGAATGGGATCCATACAAAAACAAAGTACGCAACTGGTACCATATTCCATGGCTTCATCCAAGTGTTGAAGGACCAAATGCTTACCCGCCAAACGGAGGTACAGAAGGTTTTCATGGTTTAATTAAAGAAGCGCCTCTGGGACCTTTACAGTTAGGACCAGGACTCAAAGGAATTGAGGGAGACTACTCGGTTTACGCCATTACCTTGATCAATGATAAAGCAGGTTATGCTATGGGTAAAATGTGGAAATCTCCTCAAAATCCTAATATAAAAGTATTGGATAAACGTTATGACAATGGCGGTTTCCCAACAGGGACTGTTTTTATCAAACTGCTTTTTACCGATGCTCCAAAAGGTACAGATTTCGTAGATTATCTTGTAAATCCGCTTACTTGGAAAGCTTATATAACCGAAAATTTCTGGAAATCAGACAAAAGAGTAGTTTCTGATGTGCACCTTCTGCAAATGGATATTTCTGTGCGTGATCCTAGAGCAGACAGAAGCCCTAGCAATCCTCAAGGAACTGGATGGGTATTTGGAACTTTCTGCTACAATGGTAAGCTAAACAAGAAAAACAAATTGATGAATCTTGTGCCTGTTGGGCTTACATGGGGGAATGATCCCGAAAACAAGATTAACAAAACATCTCCTTATCCGCCAATTAAGACTGAAGTAAACAAGGATTTGAAAGAAACGGTAATTTTCGAAAGTCCCAATCTGCCTCCTCAGCATCTTGGATGGAACGGCAGATTAGACGGTCCTGCTGATCTTAATACAGTTTCATGCATGTCATGCCATAATGCAGCTCAATATCCTGCAGTGACATCTCTTGTTCCGCCTAATGCTGCTCCAGACGGAGGCGTAAACCCACCTGTTGGAGGAGGAGGCAAAGTATGGATGGAGTGGTTTCAGAATATAGAATGCGGAACTTCTATGGACCCGAATGTATATTCAACCGATTTTTCTTTCCAGGTCGCGATTGCCTTAGAAAATTTCTTTACTGCTAAGGCTGCTTCAGAAAACGGAAAATTTGCATCACAATACAAAGCTGTTCATGTGCCTATACGCCGTGGAGATATTGCACCTAACAAATAATTTCACACTCAAAATTAAATCTTACCTGTCCTATTTTATGGCAGGTAAGATTTAATAACAGCGTACATTCACTTAAAATATTTTCCCGTTATTTGGCTGTGCTGATTTAGTGTCTCAAATGAAATCCTATAAATTTTAAAAGTTCATCTTTACAACAATAACATTTATTCTATAGATCAAAAAAAAACATTTGACAGGCTCATAAACATAATCAAACTATTTAATTATACCGACCGGGTTAAAAATTAATCTTTATATTTGATAATTAAATTAATAGAATGAGCGAAGAGACAAAAGCATATGCCTTAATAACTGGTGCAAGCAAAGGAATTGGAAAATCTATTGCTTACGAGTTGGCCAAACAGGGCTATCCGTTACTGCTTGTTGCAAGAAGTGGTGAGGAATTAAAGACGCTATCTGATGATCTTCATGCAAAATACGGCACTATTGCTCCTATCTTTCCTATTGATCTTTCGATAAAAGAGGCATACCTGAAAGTAGTTGATTGGATAAAAATGAATAATTATCCCGTTGGCATTTTAGTTAACAACGCTGGTTATGGTGTATGGGGCGATTTTAGCCATTCTCCGCTTAGCGATCAGCTTGGCATGATGCAGCTTAACATGAATGCAGTGGTAGAACTGTCGCATTTATTGATGCCTATCCTTTCACAAGAAAAACAAGCCTACATTTTAAACATATGCAGTACGGCTGCGTATCAAGCTGTACCAACACTTGCAATTTATTCGGCCACAAAAGCATTTATTTTGTCCTTTACTCGTGCTCTTCGTTTCGAACTTGCTAAAACTTCAATATCAGTAACCTGTTTCAGTCCAGGTCCTGTCGATACAGGCTTTGCTGCAAGAGCGGGTTTAAGCGCTTTAAACAAAATGGCTGAAAAGTTTAATATGCAGCCTGATAAAGTGGCAAAAATGGCAGTAAAAGCCATGTTCGGAAAAAAATCAGAAGTTATTCCAGGTTTTACAAATATCATTTCTGTTTATGCTAACCGTATACTACCGAAGGCATTTATCGAAAAAACTGCAGCTGGGATTTATAAAATTTAATTTTTTCAAAAAAAAATAAAAAAAAATCATTGTAAAAGAAAAATTATATTATCTTCGTATTAAATCTCTACTAATTCGATAGAATATGTCTAGTAAAAGAAATATGTTTAATTTTCCTAAAAGCCAAATGCGCGCAAACATGCGAATGTGTTGTTGTTGCTGTTGTAGCTGTTGCTAAACTTTTAGATAAAATTTCAAACACTATTTTTCATTTATTAAATATATTTATCATGGTCTCTTCATATAAAACATTTACCCTAGCTAATCAATTAACTGCTGAACAAATCAACTTTTTTAACCAATATGGTTTTATCCATTTCAAAAATTTTATAACCCCAGAAACCGTTTCATCAATCATTGATGCTTCAAAAGAAGTAGAACAAAAATGGATTGACAATGATCTTCAAAAAGTAAACGGCGTTCCAATTAAATATGGTAAAGATTTAGACGGCTCTCCTATTGTGCAGCGCTTTGCCTTTATCAATCAGCACCATCAAACATTAAGCGGCCTTCTTCTTGATCCAAGATTTAATAGCTTGTTGCAATTGGCAGGCGATGGCGCAAGATTAGGCACTGAAGAAAAAGATGGAATGGTTTTCAATCATTATATAAATGGACCTGAAAGCAAGTTTACCAAGATGGGCTGGCATACAGATGGCTTGAGGGATATTTTTTATGGTACAAAATTAAATCCCATGTTAAATGTGGGCATTCATTTAAGCTCTTTAAAACCTGAAAACGGTGGTCTTAAAATCATTCCAGGTACGCACAAACAGAGTATTTACCAAATGCTTTTTCGCAAAAAATACTTTTTAGACCATAAAGAAGATCCAGACGAAGTTTCAATAATTCCAGAAGCTGGAGATTTAACCATCCACGACGGGCGTTTGTGGCACAGAGTCGCGGAATCATCTATCCGCGGCGAAGAAAGCAGAAGAAGAGTTATTTATATTCCCATTATAGCAGGAAAATATGCTCCTAAAAATGAGAACAGCCCAACAGTTTTCTATCAACGTTTTGCGGGAATTGTTAAGTAATATGCTGTTTGTTATTGCATTTAGTTATCTGGTCAGATCAGGTAAACTAAAAAGAACCTCCGATTTTTTAAAAAATGTCCAAAGAAAGATAAAAGTAAAAATTATAAAACTGGAATTGGGTATACTGTCAGGTTTACTAATATTGGGTTATTAATGGGAAGGGAAACGCAGCATGAAGCAAATAATGCTATTGTGCAAAGAACATTTTCAGACCGCAAGCGGACTAATATCTTAAAAAGAGCGGAGCAGCTGACCATTGTATTTTTGCTTCCGAAGGTGCCAAGATTCATTTCACCTAACCTGCTCACTTTAATTGGTGCGCTTGGTTCTGGGTTAGTCTTTTTAGCTTTTGTTTTGGGTGCTTATTCAACAGATCAATATCTACTTTTGGGCATTATCGGACTGGCTATAAATTGGTTAGGAGATTCTTTAGATGGAAGATTGGCATATTACAGAAATATTCCGCGCCGCTGGTATGGTTTTGCGCTCGATATCATAGTCGATTGGATTGGTATCGTGCTTATAGGCTTTGGCTACTACATCTATGCTGAAAACGGTACGCAAATCATAGCTTTTGCTTTTGTTGCATTATATGGCTGGTCTATGATCATCAGCCAGCTACGTTACAAAATCACAAACCAATACAGCATAGATTCCGGTCTTGTCGGTCCAACAGAACTCAGGTTTATTATTGCTCTAATTTTAATTGCAGAAGTCTTTGCTCATGGATCAATTGCTTACTTGGCTGGCTTTATTACCATTATTTTATTTGTAATCAATACCATAGACAGCTTTAAACTTTTAAAGCTGGGCGATTTAAAAGACAGAAGCCAAGACTGAGATGTTTAAGAAGAAATCCATTTTCACTTTCCTGCAGGCGCAAGTTGCGGCATTTTTAGGCGGCCTTACGGATTATGGTTTAATGATTTTATTGACCGAAATATTTAAGCTGCATTTCACCTTCTCTATTTTAATTTCAGGAAGCGTTGGCGCAATTATCAATTTCAGCATCAATAGATTTTGGGTATTTAAAAATCACTCTGGCTATAGCAGCTGTATCAATAACCAGCTTTTCAAATTTGCGCTGGTTGTATTGGGTAGCATTTCCTTAAAATCATTTGGCACGCTCATTCTGCAGAAAACATTTCAAATCGATTATCGAATCGGAAGAATAATCACTGATAGTTTTGTATCGTATGGTTTTAATTACCCACTAATTAAATATTGGGTTTTTCGGGTAAACGAAAAACAGAGTGCAACCGAATAAAATTAACGTATAAATGTTGTATTATGGACAAATTGAAGTTTAAATGTTTTTCAAAATCAGTAATCGCTATAGCTATCTTAATAAACATGGCCTCTGAAAAACTATGGGCGCAGTCTGAAAATCCATCGCCATTACATTTTCCAACACCTAAAAATATAGATGATATGCTGTTTTACATTCAGCGAGATCCCAATACAAACACTGCTGTTTATGCCATAAACTATCTAGAAAACGGAAAAATAAACAAAAGCAATCCCGTAAAAGGGTATTGGATTCGATATGCTGAAAAGGGAGAACGAAAAGACTTCAATTATATCCAGCGCAGATTTGCTTATGGAATCGAAAGTAAGATTTTAAATAATGAAGAGTTTGAGCTTCAGTTTGCAGCCTATAAAAAACTTCCCCTCACCTTGAAGAAAATAGATTCAGATCAAAAATATCATGCATTTGTAAATGTGAACCGCAAAAAAATACAGGTAGAAAAAATATTTGTACGAATTGAAGGAGGCTCGTTCTGGCTACCAAATGTTAAGTATGCAGAAGTTACGGGAATTGATGCTTCCTCAAATAAAATAATTACTGAAAGAATATTATTAAAATAAATTCTAAAATAAAACTATGGAACCAGAAGATAAGCGCTGCCAATCAACTTTAATTATTTTCCAGTAATAGTATTCTAACATATTGTTTCTTGTTTGGGTTACACTGCAAACAATATCTTACTGTTTAAACTTTTAAAATCCAACAGAATCATCCTGTCAAATCCGTCTGAGTAAAAAAAGATCAAAAAAAGTAATCCATATACAAAACGTAAAAAGCATTCTATTAAGAGAACTTCAATGATGATAATTTTGTTTTCATAACTTAAAAAACCAAAACCAATGTCTTTCAGATTTCAGCTTCTATTAATTTTATCAGTATTCAGCCACACCTCTTTTTCTCAAACTGTTTATCCTAAGATTACAGGATATTTTGGCATTTTGCATCCAATAGTAACCGTAAGTGAAGATCAAACTGCTGTAAACTTCAGAGATTATTATGCTGTGGGTTTCCCAACGGGAATCAATATTTGGAAAAACGAGAAAATCGGATTTTCTTTTGAGGTAGTTCCGAATATTAAAGATGATCAGGGAACTGATAAAGTAACCAATTTATTGTTCCATCCTGGAATTCTGGTTGCTTTAGGAAACGGATTTACATTTGCAGGAAGAGCCGCTTTTGAGTCCTCGGGGAGATATGGCTTCACACCTGTTATAAATAAAACAATAATAAAAAGCGCCAATTGCAGCTACTTTGCCGCTATACCTCTCCCTGTACGCTTTGGCAACGATCATCCAGCTTCCTTTACAGCAGGCTTTCAATTTGGAATTGCATTTTAAAATTTAGGTTTATGAACGAAAATCCCAAATACACATTAAAAGAGCTGTTTCTATATTTCTTAAAGCTCGGCACAATCGGATTCGGAGGTCCTGTTGCTTTGGTTGGCTATATGCACAAAGATTTGGTGGAAAATCGAAAATGGATAACTGAAGAAGAATACCGAGAAGGACTTGCATTAGCACAGCTAGCCCCTGGCCCTCTTGCAGCGCAGCTTGGCATTTATCTAGGATTTGTGCATTATCGCTTTTTGGGTGCAACATTAATTGGATTTGCCTTTGTACTGCCCTCTTTCTTAATGGTACTGCTATTAGGGATTATTTATCAGATATATGGTGGCCTTTCTTGGATTCAGGCTGTATTTTATGGTGTAGGCGCAGCTGTCATCGGAATAATAGCTTTGAGTTCGTATAAACTTACTTTAAAATCTATAGGAAAGCCAAATCTTGAAGCAATAAAATCCAAATGGTTATTATGGCTGTTTTTTATTCTTGCCGTTCTTATCACTTATGTCACAGAAAAAGAACAAGTGTTTCTTTTTATAGCAGCAGGACTTCTATACATGATTGTTTATGCGCGTCCTAAATGGTGGAATATAAAGACTGCAAACTCTTTTTCTTTAATTACTTTTCTCGCTATATTTTGGAGCTATGAAAGTTCAACTCTCACTAAAATAGTGGTCTTTTTTGCTGAAGCCGGCACCTTGGTCTTCGGAAGCGGCCTTGCTATAGTTCCCTTTCTTCATTCAGGAGTTGTGACCGAAAATCAATGGCTTACAGAACAGCAGTTTCTGGACTCTGTTGCTGTTGCCATGATAACGCCAGGTCCTGTAGTAATAACTGTAGGATTTATAGGTTATCTCGTCAATGGTTTTTTGGGAGCACTGGTAGCTGCACTAGCGACCTTTCTTCCTTGCTATCTCTTTACTATCGCGATGGCTCCATCGTTTAAGAAGATTGCTCAGAACAAGCCTGTTAAAGCATTTGTAGAAGGCATTACGGCCGCTGTGGTAGGCGCACTTGTCGGATCTGTAATTGTAATAGCCAAAAGGAGCATAATAGACATTCCAACGGCTATCATCGCTATTGTCACCATTTTTGCGCTGCTTTATATAAAGAAAATTCAGGAACCTTATATTATTGTGGTGGCGGCTTTCTTGGGTCTAATCATTAAATTAGTCATCGTATAGGCTAACAGCTTCGTTACTTCCCTCTACCAAGAGATTCAAGCTAACTATTGCTCACAAATCTGAAAAAGAAAAATACGACGCTCCTTGTCTCTATTAGCAACGAAATACCTCATTCATCCAGATTTAAAATACCAGATAGAGGGCTTTTAAGAGATCAAAAGTTTTATGCCATTTAACCTTTAAAAAAATAGATCTTAATCTGAATATATTTTTTAGATTTATGAGCTGAAACATTACTAGTCCAAAAAATCCTTAAGCCCATATAAGCATGAAATTTCATAATATAATTAAGACGGACGACTCAAAAACTACGTTACTTATCCGTCTCATGGTCGGTACGGTATTTCTTTCAGAAGGCATTCAAAAATTCCTGTTTCCCACTCTGCGCGGCGTAGGCCGTTTCCAAAAAATGGGACTGCCTTCTGCTGAATTCTTGGGAAACCTTGTGGCGGGTTTAGAAATACTCTGTGGAATACTAATTTTGATTGGATTTATCACAAGATTGGCAGGCATTCCTCTTTTAGTAATAATGGTTGCAGCTATAGCCACTACCAAATTCAAAATTCTTGCCCAAGATGGCTTTTGGGAAATGATGCACGAGAGCCGCACAGATTGGGCAATGCTACTGGGAAGCATTTTTCTTATTATTAAAGGTGCTGGCAATTGGTCAGCTGACAAAACTTTAATGAAAAATGGAGCATAATGCAACCCTTAAAGAAATTGCACGGGTATTCCTAAAGCTGGGAACAATTGGCTTTGGCGGACCTGCTGCGCACATAGCCATGATGCACAAAGAAGTGGTCTCGAAATACAAATGGCTAAATGAACAGCATTTTCTGGATCTGCTTGGAGCTACCAACCTTATTCCTGGACCGAACAGCACCGAAATGGCTATTCATATAGGTTATGTCAAAGGAGGCTGGAAGGGTTTGCTAACTGCCGGGTGCTGTTTTATCATGCCAGCCGTATTGATAACTGGGATTCTGGCACACCTATACAGTCTTTATGGACAGCTCCCTGAAGTACAGCCGTTCATTTATGGCATCAAACCAGCTATTATAGCCATTATTATTGGAGCAGTCTCACCATTAGCTGTAAAGTCGGTAAAATCTATATTTTTAGGTTTGATCGCAATAGCTGTCCTTACAGCCTCTATGTTCGGAGCTAATGAAATTTATCTACTCTTCGGATCGGGACTTCTGGCGATGGCTTTTTTTTATATTCAAAAAATGAGAATTGACGGACTTGGCAGCTTTGCTCCACTTGCTTTAATGTCTTTGCCTCAAACCGGATTTTGGACAGCAGTAAATTCTAAACTCTTTTTAACGTTTCTAAAAATAGGTGCTATTCTCTACGGAAGCGGATATGTGCTGTTTGCCTTTTTGGATGCTGAATTAACAGCCAAGGGTCTACTTACAAAGCAGGAATTAATGGATGCCATTGCTGTAGGCCAATTTACACCCGGTCCTGTATTTTCTTCTGTAACTTTTATCGGCTATCAAATAAATAGCCTTTCAGGAGCAGTGATATCGACTGTCGCAATTTTTCTGCCATCTTTTATTTTCGTTGTACTGCTTAACTTTATAATGAAACGATTACGAGGGGCAAAAGGATTATCTGTTTTTATTGATGCAGTAAATGCTGCTTCTATAGCAATAATAGCCGCTTTGTGCATATCTATGGCCGAAGAAACTGTTACTGATTGGCGAACAGTTTTAATTGCAAGCGTTAGCGGTATTACAGTTTTTACCTTAAAAAAATTAAATACTGCCTTAGTAGTTTTGGGAGGCGCATTGCTGGGCTACATTCTGACTTATGTTTAGCACATAATGCAAAAATTTTGATTGCTAATACACATCAAAAAAACGTAAAATAATCCACTTTCTAACCAGCTTCCTCACTACTATTCTGTCTAATAGCAAAACGCCACCTAATTTTCCGCAGGAAAATCATTGGAAATCATTTCGAGCTTATCTCTGCTTATAGGCTTGTTTATAAACCGGATGACCAGAGGATTGCTTTGGGCGCGCTCAATGTCATCGGGATGCAGAGAAGTGGTTAGCATTAAAATTATACATTTGGCTTTAATCACCTCTGGAAAAGTGGCATACTGCTCCAGAAACTCGTATCCATCCATGCCCGGCATGCTGATATCTAGAAAAATAAAATCCGGTAAAGCATCAGGCTCATCTTCCAATGCTCTCAGATATTCCAATGCCTGCTGAGCAGATTCACACAGAATAGTTTCTTGGGCAAAACTGCATTTTTCAATCATTTTTTTTGCAATAAATCGGTCTGTCGGATTGTCATCGACAACAAGAACCTTTTTGTAAAATGTTTTTTGAGAAGCTGCTTCCATCACTTTATATTTTTATAATCTGTCTGTTTGGGATTTGAATATAAAAAGCGGTTCCCTCTCCCACTTTGGAAGTTACCTTTATCTGGCCTCCAAGTTTGTTGAGAGCCTCCTTTGCAATATAGAGCCCAAGCCCTGATCCTACCGCCTTGTTGGATGCACGATAAAACATATCATATATTTTAGGCAGGGACTCTTCTGGAATGCCTATTCCGTTATCACTAATTACAATATGCGTTTCATCTTCCAAAATGTCAATTTCAATTTTAACAAAAGGATTTTTCTTTTCGGTATCTTGATAACGAATCGCATTTGAAATGAGATTATTTAAAATATTGTTAAGCCTGCTTTTGTCAGAAAAAACAGGGCTGTCCCCTCTAATAGCAGTGATAAAATCGACGCTGCGGCTATTATCGCCCATGAATTTTAGATTCTGCTCTATGTCGTTCAAAAGCTCTTTGTAACTAATCAAGTCATTGCTTACATCAGTGCGGAGATTACGCGAATAGTCTAAAATATCACAGATAAAGGTGTCCAGCCTTTCTGCATTGCCTTTCAAAGCTTCTAAATATTCCAAAGTATGCTCTTCTTCTGTCTCATCTTTTGCAATTTCAATCAGCCCCAGCATGGAATTTAGTGGTGCTCTTAGGTCGTGGGAAGCACTATACACAAAGTGGTCCAATTCATAATTAGCTCTTTTAAGTTCCATATTTTCAATTTCTTTTTTCTTGAAAATAAGATCGATATGCATTTCGCTGTATTTCTTAAACTGGTAGGCCCACAGTCCGCAAACTGAGAAAATAGCCGCCACAAGAACAATGTGGAATATAAAGGTTTGCAGCGACATATGATCCAACTGCGTAAAATAAATGCCGCCTACCCCTGAGTACTGCATATAGGCAAACAGGGCGTGATGCACTATCACGATGATTAGAAGAGGAATCTGTAATTTCCATTTCTGATATGTAATCAATATGGCGCTGGAAAGAAATGCTGTAAAGTGCATTTCAAACAGGCCATGCATCTGATAGATAAATTGGGCCATAAAGATTCCTAAAACAGCACTTAAAACATACTGGTAGAAGTCTGAATCAGCAAGAGTCATTTTTGCCGAAAAATAGGCCACCAATAATAGGCCACCCACTCCAACTGCTATCTGCCAGGTATCATAAAAAGTAGCCAGAAACAAGCCAAAAGCAAAAAAGGTGAAAATAAAATAATTGGCTAAACGATCCGATTTGGTTTTAATAGCTGATAAAAATTCAGCAATATGCGCTGATTGGTCTAGGTTTTCGTCTTTTTGCTTCATTTGCATCTCTTAAGCTATTTAAGGTTAAAACGATCTATACTGTAAAATAAATTCCAATTTTAGCATTCTAAAAGCATCAGGCCATCAAACGTTCTGTGGCTATCTAAAAACTGTTACTACAATTCTGAGATACTTTTCTTCGAGATGATTTTCAAGCTGCCGAACATTTGCATAAGTTCAGCATGTCTTCAAGATTTGGAACTGGGCTTGAACTAAAATACAAAATTTTTAAGACAATTGTAATAAGAGCATTGCAAAAAATAGGAAAATGATACCATCAATATCATCCCTCAACAAAATTTTCACATCACCCAAAATAAAAGCATAAACTATTACAATTCTTAATTTTCCCTTTTACCTGCTCTAAATACTGAAATCTTAAAAATTCATGTTAAAAAATTACGCAATCGGTTGTTTTTTAATTTGTTTTATTATTAAATTAGCAATGAAAAACCTACAAGAAGTTGCAGGTTAATTTACTAACTAATTAAACCAATTAAAGTTATGAAAAGAGTAAAAAAAGTAATTTTTCTATTTCTGGCGATTATTCCTCTGATGGAATTATATGCATGGCCTGGAATGCCTTTGCCTCCTTTACATGTTGATGGCAAGAATCTAAAAGATCCCTGCGGAAAAAATGTATTGCTGCACGGGGTGGCAATAACTCCCAGCCCCTGGTTCAATGGCTGTTCTTATGGCCAATGTCGCTGGGATAATTATAATGTTCAGGGATGTCTGAATTACAATAATGCCGTTATGGATGCGCTCACAAACACAGCCAATGGATGGAAATTAAATTACATAAGACTCCATATCGATCCCTACTGGACTAACACACCAGGATGCACAGCTGGAGAAAATAACATCTCGTGCTTTGATTATAATAGACTGGTTACTTATGTAAACCAAGTCATAATCCCTCTAATCAACCACGCCAGAAGCAGAGGGCTTTATGTTGTGCTTCGCCCTCCTGGAGTATGTCCCAATCGAATTGCCTATGGAGACAGCTACCATAATTATTTAAGAACGGTTTGGCAATATCTATCGAGTCATCCCAACTTAAAAAATGTAGACAATGTTATGTTTGAAATTGCCAATGAACCTATAGAAATACTAGGAACAAATGGAAACTGGGGCGCAACAGGTGATGAGCACTTTGCCGCATTGAAGAACTTCTTCCAAGATATTGTAAATAGAATTAGGTCTAATGGTGCAAATAATGTCTGCTGGATACCGGGAACAGGATACCAATCCCATTATCAGGGATATCCAAACCATTTGATAACAGGTGGCAATATTGGTTATGCTGTACATGTCTATCCAGGGTATTGGGGAGCAAATGCTGAAAATACAACCAGCTTCAATAATGCTTGGAATGCCAATGTGCAACCGATTGCTAATATAGCACCAATTATGATAACAGAAACCGATTGGTCACCTACTGGAGCAGAGACATGGGGAACTGGAACAACAAGCGGTTTTGGACTTAACCTGAAGGGCAGAATCGATGCCACAGGAAATTGCAGCTGGAATCTACTGGCACCCGAGGGACTTATAACCAATGCAGATCCCTACAATGTTACAACTGCCTTCAACAATAACTGGGAGGCGTGCGCTGCGCCAGTCAAACAGTGGTTCTCTGAATATGCAAACAGCAACATTCCGTCGCAAACCTGCACTACTCTAGTAAACAATGGCGTCTATGAAATTGAATTTAAAACAAATTCGAATAAAGTGATAGACCTTATGTATGGAACCAATGCAAATGGCACTGCCATCCGGCCTTGGGACCGATTGGGCACAACAGCACAGCAGTGGATTGCCATTGATGCAGGAAACGGGTATTGGCGTTTTAAATCCAATGCAAGCTCAACTGGACGTGTAATAGATCTTGAAAGTGCAGATCCCACAAATGGGAAATCGATAAGGCTTTGGGACAATTATACTAATGATGCCCAAAAATGGCTGGTAACCGATGTTGGCAACGGCTATTACAGCATAAAATCAGCAGTTGACACCACAAAAGGCTGGGACACATCCAACTGCAATATG
>Ga0209370_1000888_pt1 | contig 31424 bp, 30 predicted proteins | sample AgamicAtPrz_FD_187164 | JGI IMG/M metagenome (GOLD analysis project Ga0209370, IMG submission 187164) | Agave microbial communities from Guanajuato, Mexico - At.P.rz (SPAdes) (version 2) | ecosystem: Host-associated > Plants > Phyllosphere > Phylloplane/Leaf | place: Guanajuato, Mexico... | reverse complement strand
CGAAGCGGTCGGCCGACGCGAGCGTCGCGTGCAGCCGCGCGCGCAGCACGCCCATCGTCGCTTCCTGCAGCCAGCCGCTCTGCACGCGCGGCGCGACGACCGTCACGTCCGGCCCGTGCGCGTCGGCCAGGCGCGCGGACAACGCTTCGCGCACCACCGCCGCGGTGAAGTACTGGTTCTCGACATACAGGTGCCGATGCGCGGCGCGGATCGTGTCCTCGACGAGCGCGCGCACCTGCCGCACCGGCTCGCGGCCGCCGTGACGCGGCGCCGTATAGGCGATGCCGAGCCGCACGTCGCGCACGTCGACGCGCGCATCGGGCGGCCACGGATCGTCGTCGGCCGCCCGGTCGAGATGCCGCTGCGCGCGGATCGCGATCGGGCGCCCGCACGCCTGCAGCCAGCGCGAGCGCGCCTGTTCGCCGATCGCGGCGGCGGCCTCGCCGTCGAACATCGCGTGCACGTCGTGGAACGGCCCGTACGGCATGCCGTCCTCGTCGCGGCGGCGCGGATCGTCGGCCGCATGCGCGGGCGTGTCCCAGCGCGCGCGCGTCAGGTCGAGGCCGCCGACGAACGCGAGCCGGTCGTCGATCACGACGAGCTTCTGGTGATGCGACGCGCCGCGCGGGTGCGCATCGTCGAGCCGGAACCGGATGCCGCGATGCGCGCGCCAGCCGGCCCGATACACGGGCGGCCAGTCGCGCTCCAGCGCGTAGATCATCGCGAAGTCCCACGCGAGCACGTAGATGCGCAGGTTGTGGCGGGCGGATGCGAGCGCGTGCAGGAAGGCCGCGAGCGTGTCGGGCAGCGTGTCGCCGGCGCCGGCGGGCGCGAGCCGCATCCGGCTGTCCACGTCCCAGCCGACGATGAACACCGTATGACGCGCGCGCAGCAGCGCCGCGCGCAACGTCGAGAAGTACGCGTCGCCGTCGACCAGCATCGCGAAGCGGTCCGCGTGGCGGATCGCGTCGCAGTTGCGCCCGCGTTCGAGCAGGCCGTGGCGCGGCGGGTCGTCCGCCGACGCGGTATCGATGCGCCGATCGTCGGCGCGGGCCACGCGATCCGGCACGGTCATCGGGTGCCGACGTCCCGGTTGCCGTCGATCCGTTGCAGTAGCGCGTCGCAGCGCGCGCGCAGCGCCTGCAGTTCCGGCGAATGCGCGTCGAGCCGCGCACGTTCGCCGCTGTGCGGATCGCCGTGCGCGACTGCGATCTCATAGATCTCCTGCGCGATCGTCGCCGACGCGTGCGCGATCCTGATCCGGTCGAGCCAGTCGCATTCGGCGCGCCGGCACGCGAGCCACGCGCGCAGCGCGCCGACCAGCTGGCTGGTCGTGAGCCAGGCACCGCTGCGCATGCGCGCGGCGAGCTGGCTCGTCACGAGATAGGAGAGCAGGTCGGTCTGGGTCACACGAAACTCCTTGACGAGGTGTCGGGTTGACAGGTCCGTACGCATGCGATGTTTTGCAGCGTCTCGCAGATCGCCGCAAATTCCGGTCCGCTCGTGCGCGAGAACGAGACGGAGATGTCGTCGGTGTCCGGATCGTCGTCCGACTGCTGGACGATGAACCGTTTCACGCGCACGCGGCCGGGGCCGAGCGCCTCGTGCAGCGTGCCGAGCGTCAGGCCGCCGCGCTCGGCCACGAGCAGCAGCGTGCGCTGCTGGCGCTGCGCGATGAAGCGGCGCTCGAGCGGCTTCACGCCCGCGAGGATCGCGAGCACGATCGCCGTCGCGCCGACCGCCGCGACCACCATGCCGCCGCCCGCGGCGAGCCCGACGCCGGCCACCGCCCACAGGCTCGCGGCCGTCGTCAGCCCGCGCACCACTTCGCCGCGCAGCAGGATCGAACCCGCGCCGAGAAAGCCGATGCCGGACACGACCTGCGCGGCGACCCGCGACGGATCGAGCACGACGCCGTTCTGCCCGCGCACGTCCTCGAAGCCGAACGTCGACACCAGCATCACCAGCGCGGAGCCCACGCACACGAGCATGTGCGTGCGCAGCCCGGCGGCCCAGTTCAGGCGTTCGCGTTCGAGCCCGATCACGCTGCCGAGCAGCGCGGCCAGCAGCAGGCGTCCAAGCAATTCGAGGTGGCCGATCATGATGTGCATCCCATCCGGCCCTGCGTAATGCGGGCCCGGTACCGGTTCGATGCGGAAAAGGGACGCAAGCAGCGTGCCGGCCGGGCACGGCGCGTGCGCGCAAGGCCGACGGCGCGCGCGGCGAGCATGCGGCGCGCATTTTTTGCATCGCCATCGCAGATAAGACAGGAGGCCAACGTGGCACATCAACAGGACGCACAGGTTCGGGACCCGTATCGCGGTCACGAAATCCTCGTCTGGGCGCGACCCAACGAACAGGGCGCATGGCGCGACGAGGTTCAGGTGTACGTCAATGGCGCGCGCATCGAGCTGGTGGTACCGGAGGCTGCCGGCCCCGAATGGCTGACCGAGGTCGAGGCGCTGCGCGCGGGGCTGGAGCGCGGCCGCTATCTGATCGACAAGCGCGTGGACGACGATTGACCGGCGTGGCGCTTGCGGCGCCGCAGGCCGCGACAGCCGCCCCGCAGCATCCGTTGAACCCACCCATGCCGGCCCGCGCCGGGAGGAACCGATGAGCGATCCGCGCACCCTGCATATCTACCGCTACGACCCCGATCGCGACGCGCAGCCGTACCTGCAGCGCTACGAGATCGACGTGAACCCGGACGATCGCATGCTGCTCGACGTGCTCGGCCGCGTGAAACACGACGACGAGACGCTCGCGTATCGGCGGTCCTGCCGCGAAGGCATCTGCGGTTCGGACGCGATGAACATCAACGGCAAGAACGGCCTCGCGTGCCTGACCAACATGCAGACGCTGCCGCGCGAGATCGTGCTGCGGCCGTTGCCGGGGCTGCCGGTGGTGCGCGACCTGATCGTCGACATGACCGACTTCTTCAACCAGTACCACTCGATCCGGCCATACCTGATCAACGACACGACGCCGCCCGCGCGCGAGCGGCTGCAATCGCCGGAAGAGCGCGACCAGCTCGACGGGTTGTACGAATGCATCCTGTGCGCATGCTGTTCGACGTCGTGCCCGAGCTACTGGTGGAACCCGGACAAATTCGTCGGGCCGGCCGGGTTGTTGCAGGCGTACCGCTTCATCGCCGATTCGCGCGATCTCGCGACGGCCGAGCGGCTCGACGATCTCGAGGATCCGTACCGGCTGTTCCGCTGCCGGACGATCATGAACTGCACGGACGCGTGCCCGAAGGGGCTGAATCCGACGAAGGCGATTTCGGAGATCCGGACGATGTTGGTCAGGCGGACGGTGTAGGTACTACGGCCGCGCGGCCACCTCGTCGAGGTGCCACAGCAGATCGGCCGGATCGTCGTACACGCGCAGCGCGCCCGCCCGCTCCAGTTCGTCGCTGCCGTAGCCGCCCGAGAGCAGCCCGACGCCGAGCGCGCGGCAGCGGGCGGCGGCGAGCATGTCCCAGATGCTGTCGCCGACCACCACCGTATGCTCGATCGGCACGTTCAGTTTCGCGGCGGCGGTCAGGAACAGGTCGGGGTCCGGCTTCGCATACTTCACCTGATCGCGCGTGACGACGACGTTCTTCGCCGGATCGACGCCGAGCGCTTCGAGATTGATCGCCGCGGTTTCCATCCGCCCGCTGGTCGCGATCGCCCAGCGAATGCCGGCGTTCGACAGCGCGGCCAGCAATTCGCGCGCGCCCGGCAGCGGCCGGACCTGCGCGCGCAGCCGCTGGTACGCGGCCGCATGCAGCCGCGCGAGCCGCTCGACCCGCTCGGCGTCGATATCGCCGGCCGTCTCGCGCAGCAGCTGGTTCAGGAACAGGCCGCCGCTCATCCCGATCTTGCGATGGATGCGCCATACCGACAGTTCGATGCCTTCGGCATCGAGTGCTTCCTTCCACGCGAGCACGTGCTGATAAACGCTGTCGACGAGCGTGCCGTCGAGGTCGAACAGAAATGACGTTTCAATGCGCATGTGAATCTCCTGGCCCGGTAGCGTCCGGGCAAATCGTCGGCAAAACCCAATTCGTCACATTATCGGCGCGCGGCCGTGTCACCGCCATGTCCCGCGCCGCACGCGCCGCGCCCGGCGGCGGCGTGTCGAACAGCGCTGGTACAATCGCGCCGATGCGCCGGGCGGGCCGCCCGCGCGCGCCCAACCTTCGTCGAATCCCCGTATGGCAACCCCCGACGCCGTCAGTTCCGAACAATCGTGGTGGGGCGTTCTGGCCCTGGCACTCTCCGCCTTCATCTTCAATACCACCGAATTCGTGCCCGTCGCGCTGTTGAGCGCGATCGGCGACAGCCTGCAGATGCAGCCGACCGCCGTCGGCCTGATGCTGACGATCTACGCGTGGGCCGTCGCGGTCGTGTCGCTGCCGCTGACCTTCGTCACGCGGCACGTCGAGCGCCGCAAGCTATTGAGCGTGGCGCTGCTGGTGTTCGTCGGCAGCCACGTCGTGACCGGCTTCGCGTGGAATTTCACGGTGCTGATGATCGGCCGGCTCGGCATCGCGTGCGCGCATGCGGTGTTCTGGTCGATTTCGATCCCGCTCGCGGTGCGGCTCGCGCCGAGCGACCGCAAGAGCCGCGCGCTCAGCCTGATCGCGATGGGCTCGGCGATCGCGATGGTGGCCGGCATTCCGCTCGGCCGCGTGATCGGCGAGGCGTTCGGCTGGCGCATCACGTTCCTGATCATTGCGGGCGCGGCGGGCGTCACGCTGCTGTTGCTGCGCGCCACGTTGCCGTTGCTGCCGAGCCAGGGCGCCGGGTCGCTGAGCAGCATCGGCGTGTTCCTGCGCAAGCCGGCGCTGGTCGCGCTGTACGCGATCACCGTGCTGGTCGTGTCCGCGCACTTCACGTCGTACACGTACATCGAACCGTTCGTGCAGAGCATCAACCATGCGAGCAACAGCCGGATCACGTACGTGCTGATCCTGTTCGGTGTCGCCGGCCTGCCGGCCGCGGTCTGCTTCAATCGCGTCTATCCGCACCGGCCCGACGATTTCCTGCTGGCGTCGATCGTCGCGCTGTCGGGCTGCCTGCTGATCCTGTTCCCGTGCGCGCTGAACATCGTCACGCTGTCCGTGCACACGCTGGTGTGGGGCGGCGCGATCGTCTGTTTCGGGCTGGCGATGCAGGCGTGGGTGCTGAAGCTGGCGCCGGAGGCGACCGACCTGGCCGTGTCGATCTACTCCGGGCTGTACAACGTCGGGATCGGCGCCGGCGCGCTGCTCGGCAACCATATCGCGGGCGACTTCGGGTTGCCGTGGATCGGCACCTTCGGCGGCGTGGTCGCGATCTTCGCGGCCGGGATCGCGTGGGCCGCGTTGCGGGTGCACGCGAAACGGGAAGCGGCGGTCGCGGCCCCCGCGCCTTGAAGCCGCTGCGCGGCTCGCGTCCGGTCGATCACGCGACCGAATAGCCGCCGTCGGCCACGAGCGCGTGCCCTGACACATAGCTGGCATCGTCCGACGCGAGGAACGCGACGATCGTCGCCATTTCTTCTGCCGACGCCCAGCGGCCGGCCGGCGTCGACGCGGCAAAGGCCAGCCGTGCGTCCTCCGACGGCCAGATGCCGCGCTGATGGAACGGCGTATCGATCAGCCCCGGGCACAGCGCGTTGACGCGCACGCCGCGTTTGAACCATTCGATCGAAGCCGTTTTCGTCATCCCGATCACCGCGTGCTTGCTCGCGATATACACCGACGCATTCTCGAAGCCGATGACGCCGCCCATCGACGCATTGTTGATGATGCTGCCCGACCCCTGGCGCAGCATGATGTCGGCCGCGAACTTCATCGAGTTGAACACGCCGCGCACGTTCGGCTCGAACACCCGATCGTAGCTTTCCGCGTCCTGTTCGAGCAGCGGCGCGAACACGCCTTCCGTGCCCGCATTGTTGAACGCGATGTCGAGGCGTCCGTGGGTCGACACCGTGAAATCGAACAGCTTGCGCAGATCGGCTTCGTTCGCGACATCCGCGGTGAATGCCTGGGCGTCGCCGCCGCCGGTTGCGATCTCGTCGACCAGTCGATCGAGTTCGGCCTTGCGTCGTGCGCTGACGACGACCTTCGCGCCGCGGCGCGCGAGTTCGATCGCCGAGGCGCGGCCGATGCCGGAACTGGCGCCCGTCACCAGCGCGATGCGGCCTTCGAGTGGGGCAGCGTGCGTGCTTGCGTTCATGATGCATTTCTCCGTGAGGGTTGATTCGTTGCGTCGAAGCGACGTCTGATACGCATTGTGGTCGCTCGACGGCCACAAAAAAATGGAACAATGTCGCATTCAGAATTCCTTTGTGAGGAATTAAAATCGCTTCTTCACGCGTGACATCGAGGCTTCCCATGCTCAACCGGCTCGACCTTCTGAAGATCTTTTCCACCGCTGCCGCGGCGCCGACGTTTCGCGAGGCGGCCGCGCGGCTCGGCGTGTCGCCGCAGGTCGTCACGCGCGCGGTGCGCGAGCTGGAGGAGATGCTCGGCGAAACGCTGTTTCACCGGACGACCCGCAGCATCCGGATCACCGCGTTCGGCCAGTCGTTCGCGCGCGACGCGCAGGGCGCGCTGGCCGCCTTCGACGGGCTGTTCGGGCCGGCCGCCGGCCAGCGCGACGAACCGGTCGGCGTCGTCCGGATCACCGCGCCGTCGGGCATGGGGCGGCATTACGTGCAGCCGATCCTCACCGGCCTCATGCAGCGGTATCCGGGGCTGGTGCCCGATCTGCGGCTGTCCGACGTGCCGTCGCCGGTGGTCGACGAGCAGATCGACATCGGCGTGCGCGTCGGCGCGATCGGCGACAACCGCTTCGTCGCGCGCGTGGTCGGGCCGCTGCCGATGTGGGTGGTGGCCGCGCCGTCGCTGATCCGGCGGCTGGGCGAGCCGAAAAACCGCAAGGCACTCGAGGCGATGCCGGCGACGTGCCTGATCGATCGCGCGAGCGGGCGGCCGTGGCCGTGGATGTTTCGCGGCGAGCAGCAGTTCGTGCCGTCGTCGCCGGCTTACCTGACGGACGACACCGAAGTGGAGATCGAGGCCGTGTGCGCGGGGGTGGGGGTAGGCCAGTGCTCGGAATATCTGGTCCGGCCGTACGTCGCGAAAGGGCGCCTCGTGCGGCTGTTGCCGAGCCTCGAACCCGAGCCGTGGAAGCTGCACGTCTATCGGCCGCGACGCGGGCCGATGCCCAGGCGTATCCGGGTGGTGTACGACGAACTGATGGCGAAGCTCGCGGAGGCGACGTGGCGGGAGTAGGTGTGGCCGCGCAATGGCAAGCGTCGGTCGCGGCGGCATCATGAACCTTTCCGTGTCCGACCTCGTGCCGGACGAGCGCCGGCCGCTCGGCGACCTGGTGGCCCGCCTGAAGGCGCCGCGGCCGATGATCGCGTGAGGAACGCCGCGAGGCCCGAGACACACAACTGATCCGCGCGCATTTCGCCGCATCGTTCGTTGCGACGCGCTGAATGCGGCATGTTATGCTCCGCGCGAAACCCGTGTTCCGGAATTAGCGGCTCGGCAACGGGCCGCGTTTGCGGCACGGCCGTTCGCCCTCGATTGATTGACGCTCATGAACGGTAACTCCGCGCTCGATCCCGTGGCGCAAGAGGCGATTGACTGGGAAGTGAGGCTGCGCTCCGGCGAGATTTCGCAGGAGGAGCGCGACGCATTCCTGGCATGGCGGCGCGCGGATCCGGCCCACGAAGAAGCGTGGGCGCGGCTGCAGCAGCGGCTCGGCAGGCTGGGTCCGTTGCAGGGCGCGTCGAGTGCGGCGGTGCGGCGGGCGCTCGATGAGCCCTCGCATCACCGCAGACGATTGCTGAAAGCCGGCGCGGGCCTGGGAGGCATCGTGCTCGCCGGGATCGGCACGCGCCAGCTCATTTCGGCGTTTTCGCTCGACGCGGACTACCACAATGGCGATGTGGTCCCACAAAGAGTCCAGTTTGACGGCAACGTCTCGGTCACGGCCGGCGCGGCCACGCGCGTCTATACCCATGCACGTGAGCAAGCCGACCTCTATCTGGCCGCCGGTCAGGTTGCAACCGATCCGAATCGCGCAGGCTATCAGCCTGTCGTCGTGACCACCCGCGACGGCATGGTTCGCACCGAGCGGGCGCGCGTAAGCGTGGACGTTCTGCGCCTGCATACCGTCGTGGCCGTGCAAGGCGGCGACGCGGTCCTTGCCGTGCCTCACGGCCGCCGCTTGCGGATACCCGATGGATCGGCATGGTCCCTGTCGGGCGGGCAGATCGCGCGCATGCCCGAAACGTCGGCCGACATCTTCTCGTGGACACGCGGCACGCTGGTCGTGCTCGACCGCGCGGTGCCGGACGTGATCGAAACGTTGGGCCGTTACTTCGGCGGCTATGTCCGTTTTCCGGAGGCCGCGCTGTCGCGCCGTGTGAGCGGCGTCTTTCCGCTCGACGACGCGCCGGCCGCACTCCGGCAACTGGCCGAAAGCCTCGGGTTTTCCCTGAATCTGTACGGCAACATGCTCGCCGTCGCCACACCTGCCTGAAACCGCAGGCTGCCTCTCCAGTTCCCTTCCAGATTTTTTTCGATTTGCGGTGTCACTTTTCGCCGCTCGTTGCACAAGGTAATCAAGAGCGCATCGAATCGCTCGACATCAACCCGTGCACTCGAGTGGAGGAAGTGTGTTCGACGCTATCGACAAGTCCATATTGTCCGTGCTGCAGCAGGACAGCACGCTCTCGGTGGCCGAGATCGCCGACCGTGTGAACCTTTCGACCACGCCATGCTGGCGACGCATTCAGAAGCTCGAGCAGGACGGTGTCATAGCGCGTCGCGTGGCGCTTCTGGATGCGAAGAAGCTCAACGTGGGCGTGACCGTTCTGGTGGAAATCAAGACCGCGGAACATACCGCCGCTTGGTTGCGGCGTTTCTGTGACGTGGTGGCGACGATCCCCGAGGTGGTGGAGGTCCATCGCATGAGCGGGCACATCGACTACATGCTCAAGGTGGTGGTGCCGCATATCGACGCATATGACAGCGTATACAGGCGTCTGATCGGCGCGGTCGACATCTTCGATGTCAGCTCAAGCTTCGCGATGGAGACCATTAAGCAGACCACCGTATTACCGCTCGATTACATGCTGTGACCGCACGGGCCGAGCAGTTTGTCGACAGGGACGGAGAAGGACGGAATTTCACCGGCGCGGCGGGAACCACGGAATGGAATTCCAAAACGGGCAGCGCAAGCGAATTGTTTCAAAAAAACATTCCAGGCCCGGACGATAGACTTGTTTCATCGATGACGCGTTCGGGCAAGAGGCTGACCGAAGCCCGATTGGAAGCATGACGGAAATTTGCGACACGATGATGACGCGGTCACGCGTAGGAATACTGATAGAACGGACGAAGAGCCAATACATTCGACAAGGGAGTGGTTCAAACGTGAAGCTCAATATCGGAACTCGCCGGGCCATCTCGAGCCAGGCATCAGGGGTTGCCATCGCGGTCGCCGTTGCACAGGTTTTCATCGCGGCGTCGGCGCATGCACAACAGGCCGCACAGCAGTCATGGCATCTCGCAAGCGGTCCGTTGGACCGCACGCTGGTCGAAATCGCCCAGGCGGCCAACGTGAGGTTGAGCTACGACGCGGGCCTCGTGCAATCGTTGAAATCGTCGCCGGTGGAGGGCAGCTATACCGCCGAGGCCGCGATTCGACAAGCGCTCCGCGGCACCGGTCTCGACCTCGTCGCGACGGGCAGCGGTGGCCTGACCATCCAGAAGGCGGTTGCGAAGCCCGCTGCGGCAGCGCCCGTTGCGGCGTCGGCGGCGGCAGCCTCCGTGGGGCCCGTCGATACCACGCTTCCGCTCATCAGCGTGGCGGCCAGCCGGGACTCCGGCGGCACCGGCTTCGTCGCGGAATCGTCGTCCACCTACGCGCGATCGGATGTGCCGCTGAGCGAGACGCCGAAATCGGTTAGCGTCATCAACGCGGCGGTGATCCAGAGCCAGGCCGCTCAGTCGCTCTCCGATGTGCTGAGGAATGCTTCCGGTGTCGTCACGCGGCCGGGGCCGCTTGGTGTGCCGAGTTACACGATTCGCGGGTTTGTCGCGCAAAACCTCACATCGGATGGATTGGCGACTGTCGGGACGGCCCCCAACGTTACGCCGACGATCGCCATCTCGAGCGTGGAAGTGGTCAAGGGGCCCTCGGCCATCGTGAATGGCAACAGTCCGCCGGGAGGCGTCATCAATCTCGTCAAGAAGACGCCGCAGGCCGAGCCGTTTCACGAAATCCAGGTGGGCTACGGTTCCTACGGCGACGAGCAGATCGCGCTGGACAGCACGGGCGCCATCACCGCCGACAAGAAGCTTCGGTATCGCTTCATCATCTCGGGCGAGCGGGTTGGCCAGAATTCGATGGGATATGACGGCGAGAGAAATTTCTACTTTGCCCCGACGCTGGAATGGAAGGATTCGACCACGGATCTGACGGTGGGCTATGAGCGCACGGTCAATCGCGAGCCGGTTCCCCCATTCACCGTCGGCTATGCCAAGGGCGACATCGATCGAAACTATATCGACAGGCCGCTGGGCACGCCGTCCGACCATTTCGGCGCGCAAACGGACAATATTTTCCTTCACCTCGAACAAAAGCTCGGCACGGCGCTGACCTTCGTGAGCAAGGGTTCCTATACGCGGACCCAACAAACGCAGCAAGCCTGGACAACGGCGACGCCGCTTTCGGCGACCAACGGCGTGTTGTTCCATAACTTCGATTCGATCTCGGATTTCTACAGTTGGAGCTTCCAGAATTACCTGCGAGCCAAGTTCGATATCGGCGCTGCGAAAAATACGGTGATTGCGGGTTGGGACGTTCTTCGCTACAGCCAGCATCAGTCTGACACCACGACATCGAAATTCATTTCCATTCCGAACGTCTTCGGCTCATTTACTCTTCCGTCCGCCGACACGGGAAACGTGATGCCGAATAACACTACCTACTTCACTCAAACCGGTTTATATCTACAAGATCAGTTTTCCTATAAGAATTTCCATGCGCTCGCGTCCGTGCGCCGCGATGCCTATCTGACACATGCGACCTACGCCGGTACGCCGCCACCGGGAAGCCATCAGAACGCCTATAGCCCGAGCCTCGGCCTGCTCTACGAACTGACCTCCGAGGTTTCGGCCTACGCGAGCTACAACCGCGGCTTCCAGCCGGGCACTGCGCTCCAATTCGGTGGCGGTGTGCTCCCCCCGCAAATCAGCCAGCAAGTCGAAGTGGGCATGAAGTTCAATCTCCTGGACGACAAGCTGGCCATCACGACCTCGGCCTACCGCACGTCGTTCAGCAACTACAACGTCAACGATCCGCTCCATCGCGGTTTCTCTATTCCCGTCGGCGGCGCCGTCAGCCGGGGATTCGAAGCGGAGATCAACGGCCAGCCGCTGCCCGGCGTCAACGTGGTCGGTACCTACACGTACAACGACTTCGTGCAGCCCGCCAGCACCAAGCTTGCGGTGAACCTACCCAAGAACAGTGCCAGCCTGTGGACGACCTACAACTTCCAGACCGAAAAGCTCCAGGGTTTCGGGGTCGGCGCGGGGCTCTTCTTCGCGAGCGGGCAGTACATCGGATCGGGCTCGGCATACCGCATCCCCAGTCAGGTGGAGACGGATCTCGGCCTGTTCTATCGGAAGAAGGGGTACGGCTTGAATCTTTCGATCAAGAACGTGTTCAACCGCAAGCTCTACTACAGCAGCACGTCGGCCTCCATGATTCCGATGGGTCCGGAGCGGACGGTCATGCTGACCGGAACCTATGACTTCTGATTCCTTGCCCGCCCGCCCCTGGGACGACATCGCCGTGCGCGAGAACACGTCCCAGGCGCCTTATGCGTGCACACGCCGCATCGCGTGTGCCGCAGGGGTGCTGCTCGCCCATGCGCTCGGGCTGTACGTCGCAGTCCACCAAAGCGCGGTGACGCTCAGGCTCGAGGCCGGGCGTCCCGCGGGCGGCACGGTGCAGGTGCAACTGGTTGCCGCGCCGGCGCCGCGGCCCGCGCCGACACCGCCCGAGCCGCCCAAGCCGCGCACCGAGCCGCCGAAACCCGTGGCGCCAGCAAAGCCGGAAAAGGCGCACGTGCTGGCGTCGCGCGCGCCGAGCCCGCGCACGGTGGAAGCGGCGCCCGAGGAGGCGCCGAAACCCGACGAAACGCGGCCGGTCGCGCCGGCGCCCACGCCGCATCCCGCACCCGAAGCGGCGCCGGCCCAACCTGTCGCGCAACCCGCGCCGGGGCCGAACCTGCTGGACGCACCGAAGCAAATCAGCGCGGGCGAGTTGAAGCAGTTGGGGTGCCAGATGCCGCGGCCCGACTACCCGGCGAAAGCGCGGCGGCTGCAACAGGAGGGCACCGTGGTCGTGCATCTGAGCATCGGCGCCGACGGCGCGGTGACGTCCGCGCGCGTGGCGCAGAGCAGCGGCTCGCCGCTACTCGACGCGGCCGCCGTTGCGGCGATCCGTGCCGGCCGCTGTCATCCGTACGAGACCGCTGGCATCGCGCGCTCGGTCGAAGCTACCCAACCCGTCGCATTCAACCTGAACGACTGAACCCGCACCAATCGGAGCAACACATGGAACAGTATGGCATCGCCAACGTCTGGCAACAGGGCGACTTCGTCACCCGCTTCATCTTCGTCTTCCTGATCGGCATGTCGGTCGCCTCATGGTTCGTGATACTGACGAAAGGATTCGCCAATCGGCGTCTCGAATCGCTCGGCAAGCGCGCGCAAACGCGTTTCTGGTCCAGTTCGTCGATCAGCGAGGGCATCGAGGCGCTGGGCGAGGGCGGCGACAATCCCTATCGTGCGCTGGTGCTAGCCGGGCGCGAAGCGAATGAGCAGCATTCGGGCAATGAACCGTCGATGCAGGGCAGCCTGAGCGCGAGCGAATGGGTGGCGCGCGGGCTGCGCAACGCATTCGACGACGAAGTCGCACGACTGCAGAACGGCCTGGCCGTGCTGGGCTCGATCGGCAGCACCGCGCCGTTCGTGGGGTTGTTCGGCACCGTCTGGGGCATCTATCACGCACTCATGGCGATCGGCATGTCGGGGCAGGCCAGCCTCGATCACGTTGCGGGCCCGGTGGGCGAGTCGCTCGTGATGACCGCGATCGGGCTGTTCGTCGCCATTCCGGCGGTGCTCGGCTTCAACTACGTGAACCGCGGCAACAAGCGCGTGAGCCATCGGCTGAACCGCTTCGCGCACGAGCTGCACGTGTATTTCGTCACCGGCGCGAAGGCCCGTGCCGACGCCAGCCGGCCGGTCGTTGCACCGGCGGCGAACAAGCGCGCCACGCCCAACCTGGCCGCCTGAAGGAGCCCGCCATGTCAATGATTACCGAGGGCGGCGGCGACGAAGGCGTCATGAACGACATCAACATGACGCCGCTGATCGACGTCATGCTGGTGTTGCTGATCATCTTCATCGTGACGCTGCCCGTCATCAACAAGGCGGTGAAGGTCGATCTTCCGCAGGCGGCGGCGCAGCCGGCCGTGTCGAGAACGCAGGACATCGACCTGTCGATCACGGCCGACAAGACGGTGCTGTGGAACAAGCAGCCGGTCGATGCAGAGGCGTTGAAGGCGCGCGTGGCCGAGGCCGCGGCGCAGGGCGAGCCGCCGGCGGTCAACATCAACGCGGATCAGCACGTCGAGTACGGCAAGGTCGCGACCATTCTCGCGGCGCTCCAGGGCGGCGGCCTCAACAAGATCAACTTCGTGATGCAGCCGCCCGAGGCGCACCCATGACGGTGAACCGCGCTTTCCCAATCGACCGCGCGGAAGACGCGCAAGCGCGCCGCCGCTTTCCGCCGGTGTGGCGCCTCCTGCTGCCGTACTGGCGTACGCGCGAAGGCGTTTTCTCGCTGATGTTGCTGCTTGTCGTGATCGGTTCGAGCTGGGCCGTCACGTACGTGATGCTGTGGAACAACAACTGGACCGGCACGTTCTACGATGCGATCGGCGCGTCCCGATTCAAGGTGCTGCCGGAGCTGCTCGTGCGTTTCCTGCTCGTGGCGATGGCCGGTGCGGCCGTGCATATTACCGGGGGGGTGTTGCAGGAGATCGTGCAGATCCGCTGGCGCCGGTGGCTCACGACATGGCTCGCGGAGAAATGGCTCGCGCGCAACAACTACTACCGGATCGAACGCGACCGGGAACTGGAGAACGTCGATCAGCGTATCGCAGAGGACGTGAAGCTGTTCGTCAACGACACGCTGCTGCTGGGTCTCGGGCTTCTTTCGGTACCGGTCAGCGTCGTGTCGTTCAGCGTCGTGCTGTGGCGCATGGGCGGCCCGTTGCAGGTGCATGTCGGCGGATCGTCGTACGTATTGCACGGTTATCTGGTGTTCGCCGCATTTGCCTACACCAGCGTCATTTTCGCGGCGACGCATTATCTGGGCCGCCGGCTCATTACGCTGACGGCCAGACAGCATCGTCTCGAGGGCGATTTTCGCGTGCTCATGGTGGGCGTGCGTGAATTCGCGGAACAGATCGCGTTCTTTCAGGGGCAGACGGCCGAGCATGGGCGTCTGCAGGCATCGTTTCGCTTCGTGGTATCGAATCTCTACGCGACGCTGTGGGTGAGGACGCGCGTCTCGTTCTTCAACAATATCGTCGGTCAGTTGAGTTCGGTCATTCCGATCATTCCGACTTTGCTGATGCTGCCGCAGCTGATGTCGGGTGGGCTGACGCTCGGCGGGCTGATGAAATCGAACAGCGCATTTAATTCAGTCACGGGGTCGCTGGCATTTTTTTGGCAAGCCTATCCGGGGTTTACGTCGTGGCGTGCGGAGGCCAACCGTTTGCGCGAATTCCTGCACGTGAGCGAGCATGAGCCGCGGCAGGACATCGCGCTTCACGAAAGCCGCACCGGAGCGGTCGCCGCGAGCGGGCTCGTCTTGCGCGACGCGTCCGGCGACACGCTGTCGCGCGTGCCCGACTTCGTGCTCCCGGCCGGCCGGCGGTGCCTCGTGCGCGGTCGCTCGGGATGCGGGAAAAGCACGTTGCTGCGGGCGCTGGCCGGGCTATGGCCCTACGGCGAAGGCACGATCCTGCGGCCGGCGGCCGGCACGTTCTTCTTGCCGCAACGCAGCTATATCCCGCCGGGCTCGCTGAAGGCGGCCGTGACCTATCCGCGCGACGCGTCGGCGTACCCCGACAGCGAATGCGAGGCACTGCTGCATGCGTGCGGATTGTCGGCCTATGCCTCCCAGCTCCATGTCGAAGACCGCTGGAGCACACGGCTTTCCGGCGGCGAGCAACAGCGCGTGGCATTTGCGCGCGTGCTGCTCGCCAAACCTTCCACGGTGTTCCTCGACGAATGCACATCCGCACTCGATAGCCAGAGCGAGAAGGAGCTGTACGGTCTGTTGATCGACCGTTTGCCTCAGGCCACGGTCGTCAGCGTCGCGCATCGCAAGGAACTGCTGGCGTTTCACGACACGACGCTCGATTTCCCCGCACCGTCGGTACCGGAAGCACGACAGGACGCGGCCGACGAAGCGAAGGGCGCACACGCCGGCAGCCGCCCATACATGGGAACGCAGCTGTGTTGAGCGCCACGATCCCAACCGGCACCGTGCATTTGAACGATGCATGGCGCGCCGACAACTGAAACAGGACAAGGTCGATTCATGAGCAATCTGAAAGCAGTGACGCTGGAAACCATCGAAGCCGACGTGATCAACAACCCGCTGCCCGTACTGATCGACTTCTGGGCGCCGTGGTGCGGTCCGTGCAAGGCGCTCGCGCCGACGTTGTCGAAATTGAGCGAGCAGTTTCAGGGCAGCGTGGCATTCGTGAAGATCGACGTGGACGAGAATGCCGGCGTACGCGAACGATTCGGTGTTCGCGGTATTCCGACGCTGATCCTGCTGCGCGACGGCAAGGAGCTCGGCCGTGTGGTCGGCAATCGCTCCGCCACGCAACTGGCCGGCTTCATCGACAACCACCTCGGCTCCGTGACGCCGTTGCCGACGGCGATCGCCGTTGCGCCGAATGCGTTCGGCGGCGACGCTCCGCTCAAGACGGAACGCCTTGCCGCGTTGCGCGCGTGGCTGGACCGCAAGCGGGCCACGCCTTCCGAAGCGATGTGGGATGGCGAAATCGGCAGCGCCATTCAGTTCGTCTGCAACACCGCGGACGTGGACGATTGCGCAAGAACGCTGGGCATTCCGGCCAACGTGCTGGCCGTGGTCGAATCACTGTCGAGCTATCGCAGCACCCATCTGAACGGCGCGGAGTTCGTCGCGCTCTGGCTGGATGCCGTGCCGGTGGGGGCGAATCTCGCGCGGCTGCCGCAAATGCTGCTGACGGATCTGCTGACCGGCGCCGAGATGACCGAGTTGATCGGCGGCGCCCCGGCGTTGCTGTCGATTCGCGACCGGCTTGTCGCGCAGCACGACCCCGCGCGGGTGGAAGCGCCGCTCGACCCGGAACTGGCCGCGATCAAGCAGGCGCTCGCGAAAGCCGATGCCACCCCGGCCGGCGCCGCACACGCGTTGGCGACACGGCTTCTCGTGTTGGTCGCTCAGCCGCTCGGCGATGCCGCAATCGTCACCGATTTCATATTCGGCCTCGCGGGCGCGCATTGGGAATTGTTGCGCGCGGCTTGCAATTGGACGCGTGATGACGACCGACGCTTCATGCAGCTCGCGGAAGAAACGTCGAATCGTGCGGTGGAGCGCGGCGAAGAGGCTTCGCAAGGCGACAAGACCCTTGAGCGAATCGAGCCGGTGGATGCCGAACTCGTTGCGCGGTTTCGATCGCACTACGGCGCCGGCACGCAGGCCATGAAAGCGGTTGGTACGAGCATCGGCGATCGTTTGATCGGGCTGACAAAGCGCTGCGCGTGAATCATCGTCGAAAAGGCGCACGTCGAACGTAAATTCCGGATACGCCGGCGTGCGCGCAAAACGATTCCATGATTCCGCGAGACGACGATTTCTTTCGTAAAAAAATTTCGATCGCGCTCGATAGACTGTTTCCAATGTGCTCACGCATCGACATGATGCAAAAACGCCTCGGCAGATGGGCGGACTCGTGGGGCACGCAGCAATTCAACACTCGGAGTGATTCCATGCATGACGGCGGTACGCAGTGGCGCGACGTGAAATCCGGCCTGGAGGCGGCGGCCGAATGTGCGCTCGATCTTGCACGACGCGCAGGGGCCGACGGCGTCCGTGTGGAGGTCGATCATGTCGAATCGCGGACAGCGACCGTGCGCAACCGGATGCCGACCGAACGGAGCCTTCGGCTGTCTTCATCCGTCTCGCTCGCGGTCTATCGCAATGGCCGACGCGGCGCGACGACCTCGTCCGATTTGTCCCCCGACGGTCTCGCCGGTGCGGTGGCGGCCGCCATCGACATCGCGTCGGTCACGGATGTCGATGCTGCTGCCGGCTTGGCCCCGGTGGACTTGCTCGCCAGGGACTTCATCGATCTGGACTTGTATCATCCGCTCGATCTGTCGCTCGACGACATGCTCGACGACGCCCGTCGCGCGGAAGATGCTGCGTTTTCCACGAGCCCGGCCATCGTGACGACCAACGGCGCCAGCGTCGGGACTTCCGCGGGGTTGTCGCTGCTCGCGACCAGCGAGGGGTTTGGGCACAGCGTGCCGTGGTCCGCGCATTTCGTGTCGTGCATGCCCGTCGCCGCAGGCAGCGGCGAGAAGCAAATGGGATTCTGGAGCGACGGCGCGCGCGCCTATGCCGATCTCGACGCACCCGCACGGATCGGCACGCAAGCCGCAACGCGCGCGCTCGCGCTGTTGGGCGGCACGCAGATTGAAACGCAGCGTTGCCCGGTGTTGTTCGAGCCGATGGCCGCGATGTCGCTGCTCGGCGAGTTCGTCAATGCGGCATCCGGCGATGCGCTTTATCGGTCGGGGTCGTACCTGACTCGCCGTCTCGGCACCCCAGTATTTGCCGATCACATTCAGTTATACGAAGATCCATTCGTCTCCAGGGGAATGGGGAGTCGCTGCTTCGACTCCGATGGCGTTGCCGTGTCCCGACGATCGGTTGTCGAGTCAGGCGTGTTACGCGGCTATTTTCTTGGCTTGTACGCAGCCCGGCGTCTCGGCATGGCGCCGACCGGCAACGGCTGGGGCCCGCACAACCTCGAAGTGCGCAGTGCGAAAACCGCGAACTCGGACGGGATCGACGCGATGCTGGAAAGGCTCGATCGCGGCCTGTTCGTCACCGAGATGGCAGGCGGCGGCGTAAACCGGCTGACCGGCGATTTCTCGCGTGCTGCGAAGGGGTTCTGGGTGGAGAACGGCCAGGTCCGTTTTCCGGTCACCGGCATCACGATCGCGTCGAATCTGAATACGATGTTTTCCGGCCTGCTCGCCGTGGGGGCCGACACCCTGACCAGAGGCAGCTTCCGCACGGGTTCGTGGCTGATCGATGAAATGAGAATCGGCGGCAGCTGACGCACGCGATGCGCGCGGCCAACCTTTCCTGTCACATACCGGTACGACACCATGCTGGACACGAACGAAACCCTGACCAACACCCGCGGCCCCTCGCTCCACGACATGCGTCGCGCGGCGTATGCGGGGCTGCTCGACAAACACGGCATCGATGAAACGCACTTGTTCGCCGCGCTGAACAGCGCGCTCGGGCAATCCGGCAACTTCGCCGACATCTATCTGAAGGAATCGATCGCCGAATCGTGGTCGCTCGAAGGCGGCGCCGTGCGCGGCGGCGCCTGGCAGTGCGATTCGGGATTCGGCATGCGCGTGCTGAACGGCGAGGAGACGACGTTCGCGAGCTCGCAAAGGATCGGGGCGGATGCGTTGCGCACGATCGCGCGGCAGATTCGTTCGGGACCGGAGGTTCTTTCCCGCGCAACGCCTCGCGGCGAACCGGCCGGTTCCGCGGCGGCGCGATCGATCTATCTTCCGCGCGCCTCGCTTGGCGCGATCGGCGCGGAGCGGAAACTCGCGTTGCTCAAGCGCGTGGACGAGCTGGCGCGTTCGATGGATCCCCGCGTCGTCGAAGTCAACGCCATGCTCGCCGCAACGCACGAGACGGTATGGATCGCGCGTTGCGATGGACTCAGTGTCGGCGACGTGCGACCCATGCTGCGGTTGGCGATCAACGTTCGGGTCAAATCGGGCGGCCGGCTCGAAAGCGCGAGCGGGGGGATCGGCGGTCGCTACGGGATCGCTTCGTGGTCGGACGACGATCTCCGCACGCTGGTGTGCGACCGCGTAGAAGCCGCGCTGACGAAGCTGGATGCACAGCCTGCGCCGGCGGGAAAAATGACCGTCGTCGTCGGGCCGGGCTGGAACGGCGTGCTGTTGCACGAAGCCGTGGGCCATGGTCTCGAGGCCGACGGCATACGGCGCAAGACGTCGGTGTTCGCGGGCCGCACCGGCGAGCGCGTGGCGGCGCGCAACGTCACCATCGTCGACGACGGCACGCTCGAAGGCCGCCGTGGTTCGCTCAATGTCGACGACGAGGGCTGTCCGACGCAACGCACGGTGCTGATCGAGGACGGCGTGTTGCGCGGCTGCATGCAGGACTCGCTCAACGCGCGCCTGATGAACATGCGGCCGACGGGCAACGGCCGCCGCGAGGGCTATGCGGTCTTGCCGATGCCCCGCATGACCAACACGTTCATGCTCAATGGCGATCGCGAGCACGACGAGATCATTGCGTCGGTGAAGCGGGGGATCTATGTGGCGGGGCTCGAGGGCGGGCAGGTCGACATCACGAGCGGGCAGTTCGTGTTCGAGGCATCGGAAGCATTCCTGATCGAAAACGGAAAGCTCTGCGCGCCCGTGAAAGGCGCGACGATCACCGGCAACGGGCTGGAAACGATTCAGAAAATCAGCATGGTCGGCAACAACCTCGAGCTCGACACGGGCCGCGCCGTGTGCGGCAAGGCGGGCCAGTCGGTGCCGGTGAGCGTGGGGCAGCCTACCGTTCGCGTGGACGACATGACGGTGGGCGGAACGGCGTGATGAATGCGTGCGGATCTTTGGCGAGCCGACGATGAGAGGGTGGGCGCAGCGTCTCGACCAGTCGAGAATCCGGTCGCGGGCGGACAAGACGGAACGCCTGCCTTTGCCGAAGGCCATTCGCGATGCGCTTTCACTGGAGTATCACCTTCAGCTCGAAGCGCTGCGCGCCGGGGCCGGCTCGCTGACCGCGCTGCGCATCCTGTTGCGCGTGGCGATGGCCGCCGCGATGCTGCGCGAGCTCGGCTACGGCGGGCAACACCTGCATGCGGCCGACGAATACGAGCGCATCGCCGGTCATGCATATGAATCGGGAGAGGAAGGTCGCTACGGATTCGATCCGGCCGCCTTTCGCGCCTTCGCGGCGCTCGTGACGGATCATGACTCGCAACTCGAGACTGCGCCCGTCCGGGTGATCGACGTCGTCGCACGGCAACTGGAGCGACCCGGCGCGGCGCAGTGAAAGCGGCACGTTCGCGACCACGAACGGCACGCGAGGCTGTCAGCCGGCAGTCGAGCGTCGACTCGGGTGCAGCCGGCTCATGCCATCAGATAGCACTGCGTCAGCGCCTGCGCGATATATTTGCGGACCATGCTCACCGACACGTCGAGCCGCTCGGCGATTTCAGCGTGCGTGAGGCCGTCTATCTGACTCATCACGAACGCGCTTTTCGCATTGGGTGACAGGCCGTTCAACGCCTGGTCCACGAGCAAGAGCGCCTGCGTCACTTCCGCGAGGCTTTCCGCCGACGGCGTGACGGCTTCTTCCCGATGGGCGAGCGTTTCCAGGTACGCACGTTCCAGGTCGCGGCGGCGCCACATCTCGTAGGTGAGGCGCTGGGCGATGACCGTGAGAAAGGCCCGCGCATCGCGCACCGCCGTCAAGTCCTGCACACCCGCAAGTTCTGCGAACGATGACGACGCGAGATCCTCCGCGTCGGCCGGCGAGCCGACGCGCCTTTGCAGTTTCGACTTCAGCCATGCATAGCTCGCGCGGAATTCACTGGTCAGCCATGCCGCGCGCGAGCGCGTGCGTTCGTCGTCGACATCGCATCTCGTGGGCGAGCCACTGATCGGTGAACTGTAATTCATATGAAACGGATTCCTGGACCGTGGCGTCAAGGCACGCAAGCGTGCACGAAAACGGCACATAAAGAAGCGCACTTTATTTGCGCCGCCACGCCGCTGGAAGTGACAACGCCTCTGCGCAGCGCCCAGGCTTGAGTATGCCATTACAAAAACCGCTGGACTCAAAGTGGTTTGAAACCAACGCAATATTTTTCACCGTCGTTTCGCCGCCGAAAAAATCACGCTGCCATCGACCGATAAGTCTGACGAATCCGTGAACGATACGAATGCCGCGTCCTCGGCGGAACCAATGAATCGTCGAATCGTTATGAGGCCACGCGTCGAGTGCGGTCGGCGTGTCGGACACTCCGTTATCGACAACGGAGCGTATTGACACGCGAATGACGGGATGCGACTGCACGAGACTACGGGAGTGAGCCAAACATCCATTGGCCTTCAGGGGCAGCGCAAGCGCAAGCCCGTTATCACCGTGAACAGGCCGCAAGCATCATCGCCACGCGACCTGCATCATCCCGCATGGTCAATGCGCGCCGCCATGCCTGATCCCCGCCGCATCGCGCTGTCGCAGTTTCGCATACAGCGTCGTGCGTGAAATGCCGAGTTGCCGCGCGGCCGCCGACACGTTGCCGTCATGCTCGTCGAGCGCGCGCCGGATCGCGTCGAGCGACTGTTCGCGCAGGCTGGCGTTGGCGTGAGGGTGGCCGGCCGGTGCCGCGTGGCACACGTCATCCGCGTCGGCGAGTACGTCGGCGTGCCGCGCTGCGGTCGCGCGATCGAGCGGGGCGCGCACGGTGCGCACCCATACGTGGCTGCCATCGTCGCGCGCGATCCGCTGCGGCGTGCGCGACGGTGTCAGCAAGCGACGCTGCTGCGCGGGTGTCGCGCCGGGAAACAGTTGGCGGTGACCGACCGGTGCGACCGGCCCTTCGGGCGCGAGATCGAGCATCCGGCGCGCCAGGCGGCTCACCGCACGCACGCGGCCCGCTTCGTCGAGCGCGATGACGCCGGCGAGCGGCGTGCCGAGCCAGCGCGGATCGAATTGCACCTGCAGCAGATGGCAGTCGCGCAGCATCGCATAGAGCCGCTGCTCGGCCGACAGCGACGCATGCCGGAACGGCTCGTGCAGTTGCGCGACGTTGCGCCGGCCGATGCCGGTGATATCGAGCGCGCCGATCACTTCACCGTCGAAACCGACGAGCGGCACCGCGAGACAGAACACCCGCGAGAACTCGTCGAGATAGTGCTGCGCGCCCGCGACGACGGCTTCGGCGCCGTCGTGAATCACGCAGCTCGGCGCGGTCGTGCCGATGTTCGGTTCGACGATCCGGCGGCCGGCGACGATCGGCGTCAGCAGCGCGTCGTCGCATTGCGGGCTGCGCCGCGCATGCACGATCGTGCCGCGTGGGTTGACGCACATGATCGCCCATTCGCTGCCGCCGAACGCGGCCCACAGCGGCTCGATCTCCTGCGCGACGCAGCGGGTGAGCCGCCGGTCGTCGCGCGATTCGTCGTGCTCGCGCTGCATTTCATAGCGGGCGGCTTCCCATGGCCGCAGCCCGGCCTCGCGCGAACGCAGCCACGAGCGCGCGACGCTGGCCGGCAATGCCGTTTCCGGCAGCGGCTCGCCCGCGGCGAAGCGGGCGCGAAGCCGGTCGAGGTCGACCGGCCGTGCAGGGGATTCGGGGGCTGTATTCACGCTGCGCTCCAGTTTGGGTCGAAGGTCGGGGCTGGACGTGCAGGCCCCCGTGTCGCGCGAATGCGTAATATAGCCCGGCGCCCCCGGCGCGGTATTTTCGCGGCGGCTACGCTGCCGTGCGAGGCCATGCGCGGCCCCCGGCGGTCGCGATGTACCGCGCGGACGGCGGCGCATCGCCGCTCAATGCGGCAACCGCAGGATCGGCTTGAGCGTGCTCCCGTTGCTGCTGTCTTCCGCCGCCTGGTTGATCTGGTCGAGCGGATAGAACTTCACCAGCCGGTCGAACGGAAACCGCCCTTGCAGATACAGCTGCACGAGCTGCGGAATGAACGTCTGCGGCACGCTGTCGCCTTCGACGATGCCGCGGATCGTGTGGCCGCCGAGCAGCAGACTGTTCACGTCGAATTCGCCCTTCGTGCCGAGCTTCGGCGCGCCGACCACGCCCATCGTGCCGCGCGAGCCGAGCGCGTCGATCCCTTGCGACAGCACGGCCGGCAGCCCGGTCGATTCGAGCGCGTAGTCGACGCCGCCGTCGGTGATCTCGCGGATCGCGTCGACCACGTCGACTTCCCGGCTGTTGACCGCATGCGTCGCGCCGAGCTCCAGCGCCAGCGCGAGCCGTGACGGCACGATGTCGACCGCGATGATCGTCGTCGCGCCGGCGATGCGCGCGGCCATCACCGCGCTCATGCCGACCGCGCCGGCGCCGAAGCTCGCGAAGCTGCTGCCCGGGCGCACCGCGAGCGAGTTGATTACCGCGCCCGCGCCGGTCTGGATTCCGCAGCCGAGCGGGCCGAGCAGTTCGAGCGGCGCTTCCTTCGGCACCTTGATCGCGTTGTTCTCGCGTGCGAGCGCGTAGCTCGCGAACGACGACTGCGCGAAGAAATGATCGTGCAGCGGGTGCCCGGCTTCGTCCCGCATGGCCGTCTGGCCGTCCGAGTCGGCGCCGCCGAAATTCAGCGCGAAGAACTGCCGGCAATACGCGCCGTGACCGCCGACGCACGACGCGCAGTGGCCGCACGCGCCGTAGGTCAGCACGACGTGATCGCCGGCCGCGAGCGTCTTCACGTTCGGGCCGACCGCCTCGACCACGCCGGCCCCTTCGTGACCGAGCACGGCCGGCAGCGGCACCGGATAGTACTGGTCGCGCACGATCAGGTCGGTATGGCACAAGCCGGTCGCGACGACGCGCACCCGCACCTCGTCGCCGCGCGGCGCGCGGATCCGGGCCGCTTCGATCGAGAAGGGCGCGCCGGCGGCGCGCGCGACGGCCGCGGTGACGGCGCGTGTATCGTTGTCGGTGTACATGGTCGGTCTCCTCGTCAAATCGGATACAGCGGCGCTTCGCCCTTGATCGTCAGCCACTGCCACTGCGTGAATTCCTCCCAGTTTGCCGCACCGCCGATGCTCGAGCCATTGCCCGATGCGCCGACGCCGCCGAACGGGTTGATCGCTTCGTCGTTGACCGTCTGGTCGTTGATGTGCAGCAGCCCGGTGTTCAAGCGCTCGCCGATCCGCAGCGCGCGGCCGACGTCGGCGGACAGGATCGCCATCGACAGCCCGTATTCGGTCCGGTTCGCGAGCGCGATCGCGTCCGCGTCGGTATCGAACGGCACGACGATCGCGACCGGCCCGAAGATTTCCTCGTCGAATGCCGGATTGCCCGGCGCGACGCCGCTCAGCACGGTCGGCTCGAAGAACAGGCCGCGATGGCCGCCGCCCGTCTCGACCCGTGCGCCCGCGCGGCGGGCCGCATCGACCACGCTCGCCGCATGGTCGCGTTGCGCGGCGTTGATCAGCGGGCCGAGGGCGACGTCGCCGGTGGCCGGATCGCCGACGCGCAGGCTGCGCGCTTTCTCGACGAGCTTCGCGACGAAGCGGTCGTGAATCGCGCGCTGCACGAGCACGCGGCCGGTCGCCATGCAGATCTGGCCTTGATGCAGATACGCGCCCCACGCGGTGTTGGCGACCGCGCGGTCGAGGTCCGCATCGTCGAGCACGATCAGCGAGTTCTTGCCGCCGAGTTCGAGCGACACCTTCTTCAGGTGGCGGCCCGCCGCTTCGCCGACCTTGCGCCCGGCCGCGGTGGAGCCGGTGAACTGGATCATCGCGACGTGCGGATCGGCGACCAGCGCCGCGCCGGCCGCGCCGTCGCCGGGCAGCACGTGCAGTACGCCTTCGGGCAGGCCCGCGAGCTCGAACACGCGGGCGATCGCGACGCCGCCGCACACGGCGGTGCGCGGATCGGGCTTCAGCACGACCGCGTTGCCGAGCGCGAGCGCCGGCGCGACCGCGCGTATCGCCAGGTACAGCGGGAAGTTGAACGGCGAGATCACGCCGACCACCCCGCGCGGGCGGCGGCGCGCGAGCGACAGCCGGCCGGCATGCGACGGCAGTACCTCACCGGCCGCGCGCGACGGCAGTCCGGCCGCTTCGTGCAGCGCCTTGATCGTGGCGGACGTTTCGAACGACGCCTTTGAGCGGGTCGAGCCGCTTTCGCGAACGAGCCAGTCGACGATCGCGTCGAAGTGCGTTTCGGCGACAGTCGCCGCGCGGCGCAGGACCGCGGCGCGGTCGTCATAGGGCAGGGCGAACCACGCGGGCTGTGCACAATGCGCGGCGGCCGATGCGTCGGCGATGGCCGCGCTATCCGCGAGACCGATGCGGCCGAGCGTGTTGCCGGTCGCCGGTTCGGTCACGTCGGCCGCGTGCGGACTCGCGTGCCAGCGGCCGGTGAAGATCTTGCCGCGCCAGATGTCGGCGTCGAAGAGGGCGGGGTTCCTGCTGCTATCCATGTGCGCTCCTTGGGAAATTCGGATCGCCGGATCGGTGTTGCTTGCGCGTCGACCGGCGTGCGCGCGAGAGTAGGCGGGCGGCACGAAACGGGGCTATCCGGGTTTCTTCCCACGCGCGGAGGGCGCATGGAGTGGGGCGCGTTTGCGATTCGGTGTGCGGAAACTGGACAGTTGCGGTGCGGATTGTGCTGTGTGTCGTCTGATCACACTGCGGGTATTGCCGGTGCGGCGGGACCTGTGCCGTATCCGAAAGCTCGGCGTGCAAACCTGCGCTCGCGCTTCTCCTGAGAGGCTGTTATCGAGCCGTTGCGGTCTTCCAGCACCGCTCGCAGCCAATGGCCGAAATCCGCACAGGAACCGACATCCGACAATGCGGCTTGTGGCCTGTGCCAATCCCGGTATCGCGCGAAGCAACGTGCGTCGGACGGCACGACACCGCACACTCAACACGACAGCCCATTCCTTGAGGGAATAACTTCTATCACCGTCGCCCGTCTTCTTGCAGCGCGGCCGCTGCCCGATCATTTGTTCACCGTCAACTCGCTGAGGAAACAACGATGAACACCTTCAACACCTACACGATCGACACCGCACCGACCGAATCGAAACCCCTGCTCGAAGGCACGAAAGCCGCCTTCGGCTTCGTCCCGAATCTGCAGTCTTTCATGGCGGAATCGCCCGAGCTGCTGGCCGGCTACTCCGCGCTCTGGGACCTGTTTTCAAAGAGCACGCTGACGCCGCACGAACAGCAGGTCGTCTATCTGACATCCAACTTCGAGAACGACTGCCACTATTGCATGGCCGGTCACAGCACGCTCGCCAAGATGATGAAAATGAACCCGGCCGTGATCGATTCGCTGCGCGCCGGCACCGCGCTGCCCGACGCAAAACTCGAAGCGCTGCATCGCTTCACAACCATCGTGGTGCGTAAACGCGGCTTTGCCTCCGATTCCGAAGTCAACGCTTTCTTCTCCGCCGGCTACACCCGCCGCAACGTGTTCGAAGTGATTCTCGGCGTCGCGACGAAGGTTATGAGCAACTACACGAATCACATCGTGCATACGCCCTATGACGCGTTCATGCAGGGCAACGAATGGACCAAGCCGCAGACCGCTGTCGCCGCATAAGCCACTTCCGGAAGCCCGCGGGCTTCCGGCATCCCCGGCAAGCCTGGCCGGTACTTCGTATTCACGCAGCAACAGCTCGATGCCAACGAGGCGAAGACATTGGGCGTGGTCAACGAGATCGTCCCTGCGGACCTACTGCTGGATCGTGCGCATGCGATTGCTTCGGCCATCGCGAAGCAGCCGCCGCTTACTACCAAATACACGCGCATCGGCCTCACCCGGCGGCTGCGTCGGGTGATCGACGAGGGCATTGGCTACGGCCTTGCGCTCGAAGGCATGACCGCGGCCGAGGTGACCCGCATGGCAGCGGCGCAGCCCGCGGCCTGAAGAGAATCGCTCACTTTCTTATATCGATGGAGAACGACATGTCACTGCAAGACAAACTCGATGCATTCAAGGCGGACTTCAAAGGCGGAAAACCGCCGTACTACGCACCGCCCGAGATTCACCCGATTATGGAACGCGCCACCGCCGAGCTGATTGGGAGCGGCCAGGCGAGCCGCGCAATCAAGGCCGGCGGTCGCGCGCCGAGCTTTACGCTCAAGAATCAGGAGGGCAACGACGTGTCGTCGGCTGACCTGCTGCGTCGCGGTCCGCTCGTCATCACGTTCTATCGCGGCGTGTGGTGCCCGTATTGCAACATTGAGCTGCAGGCGATCAACGACGTGCTGCCTCAGATCGAAGCCTACGGTGCGAACGTCGTCGCGATCTCGCCGCAGACCGCAGTGAACAGCCGCAAGTCGGTCCGGGATAACAAGCTCGGCTTCCCGGTACTGAGCGATGCGAATGGCGATGTCGGAGCCGCATTCGGCCTGCGCTTCGCGCTGCCCGACTATCTGATCGATCTTTACAAAGCGCTGAAGAACGATCTGCCGGCGTTCAACGCCGATCCGTCATGGACGCTGCCGATGCCGGCGCGCTATGTGATCGGCCAAGACGGTGTCGTGCTGTATTCGGAAGTCAATCCCGACTACACGCATCGTCCCGATCCGGTCGATATGTTCCCGGTGCTGGAACGCGCGAGCGCGAAGGTCTGAGCGAACGTTGCGGCTTGTCGGCCGCCTTCGGGCGGCTTCTGTTTTCCTGTCCTCTCATCGTCTCAATCACCAACATGACAAAACGCACTTTTCTCGTGACGGGCGCCACCAAAGGCATCGGCCTCGCGCTCAGCGAGCGTCTCGTCGCGGCGGGGCATCAGGTCGTCGGCATTGCTCGCACGCAGGCGGCGTTTCCGGGCGAACTGCTCACGCTGGATCTCGCCGATCGCACCGCGACTGGTGCGGCACTCGATGAACTGACACAGCGCTACCGGATCGACGGCATCGTCAACAACGTCGGACTGGTCCGTCCGCAACACCTCGGAGAAATTGATCTTGATGCGTTCGACGAGGTCTTGTCCGTGAATCTTCATCCGGCCATCCAGACGGTGCAGGCATGTCTGCCAGGCATGCTCGAACGTGGCTGGGGGCGCGTCGTCAATATTTCCAGTCTAACGATTCTTGGCATTACCCAACGTACCGCCTACGCCGCAGCAAAAGCCGCGTTGGTAAGCTTCGCCCGCAGTTGGGCGCTTGAACTGGCGACGACGGGCATTACGGTCAACGCTGTCGCGCCCGGACCCACCGAAACGGAACTGTTCCGCGCCAACAGCCCGCCGGGAAGCGAGGGCGAACAGCGCTATCTGTCGGCCGTGCCGATGCGACGCTTCGGCAAGCCGGACGAGATTGCCGCAGCGATCGCATTCCTGCTTTCCGATGATGCTGGCTTCATCACCGGGCAGACGCTCTTCGTCGACGGCGGTGCGTCAATCGGCAAGGCCGGTATTTGAGGGCGAGTCGATTTTCGAAGCAAAGAGACGCTCAACAAAATCGACGAAGGCGCGCGCCTTCGTCGTCGCCATTCGTCCCGACGGAAAGACGGCCCATACATCGACGCCGGGCAGCGTCCAGTCCGTCAGCACGGCCTTCACTGAGCCATCCGCGAGTTCTGGCGCAAACATCCATTCAGATGCGACGGCAAGACCCATGTTTGCGAGCACGGCCGCGCGCATCCCTTCGGCGGCGCTGACGCGCAGGCGACCCGACACCGTGACGGCTGCTTCAGTGCCGTCTGCATGACCGAATGCCCACGAATCGCCGCCGCTGCGCATCGCATGAACGATCGCCCGATGCTGGCTGAGATCAGCCGGCGTATGAGGCACGCCATGCCGTGCGAAGTACTCACTGGTGCCGACCACCAGCCGTCTTCCGCTCACGACACGACGCGCGGTCATCCCTGAATCGTCGAGCCGCCCCATGCGCAACGCGACGTCTACGCCTTCTTCGAGCAGATCGATTGGACGGTCGTCCATCACGATCTCCACATCGAGTTTCGGGTGTTGATCGAGGAACGCGCCAAGCGCGGGGATCACATGGAGCCTGGCAAAAGTGACGGCTGCGCCGACGCGCAGCCGCCCTGACAGCCCATCCGACGATTCGCGCACAGAATGCTCCGCGCGGTCCGCCATTTCGATAGCGAGGCACGCGTGCTCGTAGAACCGCTGGCCGGCGTCCGTGGGCGTCAGCCCTCGGGTCGAGCGCAGTAAGAGGCGGGCATTCAGGTGCTCTTCCAACTGCGCGATCGATTTCGAAACGGCTGGCTGTCCGATCTGAAGCCGCCGCGCCGCAGCCGAGAACGAGCCCGCCTCTACCACAGCAACGAAGGTTTCCATCGCAGCCAGACGATCCATGGCGTGTGTATCCCGGGAAGGAAGTGTGGAGGAAGTTTGCAGCTGCGTCGCGGAACGCATGATGCACAGTGCGCCCTGGCAGCGACCGCGACTATAAGCAGCCTGGTGTATCGAGCCCGGCGCGAGGGCAGCGCGCGTTGGTTCCTCTACCGGACGCCACGACGAGGTGCCCTCGCGCCGCTGATAACCTGGATTGACCCATGCCTGCGCGGAATAACTTTTATCGCCGCGGCGATGCTTCCGGCGCAGGCATCGATCGACGAAAGTGACGTCATCCCATGCCCGATTCTAGGAGCATTCCATGTACGACGTCTACGCCTTCGCCACGCCAAATTCCGTCGAGGTTCCTATCGCACTTGAAGAACTCGGCCTGAAGTACGCACTGCATCCAGTCAACGTCAAGAAAGGCGAACAGAAGCACGCGGATTTCATTGCACTGAACCCGAACGGCAAGGTGCCGGTGCTGCGTGACAGCGAGCGGGACTTCACCTTGAGCGAGTCGGCGGCGATCCTGGTTTATCTCGCCGAGCGGCACGGCGCGCTGCTGGCGCAGGACCCGCTCACGCGTGCCCGCACTTCGAGCAGCTGTTCGCGCATGCCTCCGGCCTCAGCCCGGCTTTCGGGCAAGCGGGTTATTTCCTGCGCTTCGCACCCGCTCAAACGTCCGGACATGCGCTGGACCGCTTTGCACAGGAGGCGCGGCGGCAGCTCGGCCTTCTCGACGCAGTGCTAGCCGAACGCACGTTCGTGGCGGGAAACGATTTCTCGATCGCCGACGTCGCTCATTTCGGCTGGATCTGGCGCCGCAACTTCGCGGACCTGAGGCTCGACGACGTGCCGAACGTGCAGCGCTGGTTTGAAGCAGTATCGCATCGGCCTGCAGTGGGACGGGCAATCGCGAGGATCGAATCGCTCGTCGAGGACAGGAGGGCGGCATGAAGAGGACTGTCGAAATCCCGTCCCCTGATTGCGCTCGCCGCGCTTTCTGTCGCGCTGTGGATCCTGGGCACTCGCGCAGCATCGATAACTCTGCGAGATCCCCTGTCGGGCGCGGCGGTAAGTGCAGAGCTTGCCCGGATGACGGGTTTGGGCATGGTCTAGATAGCGCACAGCATTCTCTTACCACCTTCCACCAACCACGTGAACAAGATGAACAGACTTTTTAGCGGTATCAGCGTCGGACAATTCCAGCTCAACCATCGCGTCGTACTTGCGCCGCTTCCGGCGAAGGTCCTCAGACAGTAGCACTGATGGGCTGTTACTCCGCGCTTTGGTAACGGACTGCGCAAGCGGGCGCCCCGGGCTGCCCTTTACGCTCTTGACGCGGCGTCAGGAGCCGTTCAAGCAGATCGGCGCTGTCTAGTTGCGCAATCCACCAGTTCAAAGCGTTCCCTACCTTGTCCTCGCGCCAAGCGAGGTAGCCATTCGTGAACTCGCGCACACCCACAATGCGACGCGCGACCAGCCTGCCTTCGTGTATCGGTTCTTTCGCTACGAGATCGGGCAGCATCCCGACAGCGATACCTTCGCACAGTGCTTGCAGTTTAGCTGCGAGCGTCGGCACGATGATCAGCGGCTGTCCGTCACGGGTGGCCACAGATTGCGGTTGCAGTTCGCGAGAAGTGTCACTGATGACAACACCTCGATATCTTGCGATCGTTTCGCTCTCCAACGGCTCGGGCATGCGGGCGAGTGGATGGTCCGGTGCCACGACAAAAACGTGCCGGAGGGTTCCGATTGGCCGGGCCGCAATATTGGCGGCATGCGGCGGCTCGCCGAACGCCCCTATCGCGAGATCGGCACGCCGCGTAACCAGGGCATCCCACACGCCCCCGAGCACCTCGGTGGAAAGACTTAGCTGGGTATTCATCTCCAGGTCGTAGAAGGCATGGACATACGGCCATAAGGACTGGATTGGCAAGATTGCATCGACGCATAGTCGAAGCTCCGATTCCCAACTGTCTCGAAT
>Ga0209370_1000882_pt1 | contig 31495 bp, 30 predicted proteins | sample AgamicAtPrz_FD_187164 | JGI IMG/M metagenome (GOLD analysis project Ga0209370, IMG submission 187164) | Agave microbial communities from Guanajuato, Mexico - At.P.rz (SPAdes) (version 2) | ecosystem: Host-associated > Plants > Phyllosphere > Phylloplane/Leaf | place: Guanajuato, Mexico... | reverse complement strand
CAGCGCAGTCCGGGTGCGCGCCCGGGCGACGATGCGCGAGCTGGGCCGCGTGCCCGCCTGCATCGTCAGCGCCGCGCACCGCCCCGACCTCACGACCGCAGTTTCGGAGAAGCGACGCCGGGCAACAAGCGATACAAACGAACCCGAACAACAGGAGATCCCATGATTCAAGGCGTTGAAGTGGTTGGTTTGTATGTGCGCGATCAAGACGAAGCACTCGCGTTCTATGTCGACAAACTCGGGTTCCGCGTCCACACGGACGTGGCAAACGGCGACTATCGCTGGCTCACGGTGCAGCACCCGGAACAGCCGTCGTTCCAGCTCGGCCTGTTCACACCCGGCCCGCCCGTGCTCGACGCAGCAACGGCGCAGGCAGTGCGTGCGATTGTGGCCAAAGGCGCCATGCCGCCCCTCGTACTGACCGTGGACGACTGCCGCGCGGCCTACGACCGAATGCTCGCAAGCGGGGTGGAATTCACGCAGGAACCCGTGGCACGGTACGGCACCGTGGACGCAGGCTTCCGCGATCCGTCGGGGAACGGGTGGAAGATGATCCAGGCGCGCCGCTAAGGGAGGCCGCCTTGAACTGGAACCACCGGATCCGGCAGATCCACCGCTGGCTGTCCGTCGCCTTCACGGTCACCGTCCTCGCCAACTTCATTGTCCGGGCGCAGGGGGAACTCCCTCCTGGGTCAGCTACTCGCCGCTGCCCCCGCTCTTTCTCTTGCTGTTGAGCGGTCTGTACCTCTTCGTGCTGCCGTACGTCTGCATGCGACGCAGTGGAACAAGGAAGCCAGGCGATGCGAGGTAGGTGTCTTGGCCATTGAATAGCCGCCAGCAACCGAAGGCCACAGCCGGGCGTCGCCAGCCGGCTGCTGGCCGGTGGCTTCAGGCTGGGAACAGTCTTTCGGGGGCGAGCTGATCGACTGTCCGCAGTCGACCCCATAAGGAACATCTGCAACTAACTCCCCTGCTCCTGGCCAGCGGCACCGAATGCGGGAATCCTGGAGAACACGTCGCCCATGAAGTCCATGAACGCGATGGCCCGTGTGGGAAGCAAGCGGTTTGCGACATAGACGATCTGAACAGGCACATGCGGGGCGGTATGTTCGAGCAGGATGCGCTGCAAGGCCCCGCTTTTCAGCCCCCCCTCAAACAACCACGCGGGGCCGTGTCCAACCCCCAAGCCGGCGATGACCGCTTCGCGAACCGCGTCGGGCGAGTTGACCCTCAACCGGCCTGAAACCGGAACTTCGGCGTCACGGAAGCGCCATGTCGCACCGGACGACAACAAGGTGTAGACCACGCAGTCGTGGTCACGCAGTTCATCGGGCGTCTGTGGCTCTCCGCGTTTGGCCAGATAGCCCTTGCTGGCAACGAACACCCGCTCGTACGAGCCGACGCGCCGAGCTCGCAGCGCACTGTCTTCAAGATGTCCAATGCGAATGGCAAGTTCAGTCCCCTCGTTGACGAGGTCCACGTAGCGATCACTGATTTGCAGGTCCAGGGCCAGCCTCGGGTAGCGCTCCAGAAACGCGGGGACGTGGGGCATCACGAAGGTGTGTGCCAGCGAGGTGGGACAGGCCACGCGCAAGAGCCCTGAAGGATCGACGCTGTCCCGGAACGAGGATTCCGATTCGTCCACGGCATCCAGGATGCGCCGCGCGTCGGCGTAGTAGCGCTCACCCTCCGGCGTCAGGGAGAGCTTGCGTGTGGACCGGTGCAGCAGCCGTGTCTGCAGGTGCTCTTCCAGCGCCGCCACGTAGCGGCTCACGTTGGGTTGTCCCAGGCCCAGGTCGCGCCCCGCAGCAGAGAAGCTGCCTGTCTCCACGGCGCGGGCGAAGCAGGTCATCCAGAGCAGTCTGTCCATGTTTTTCCTTTTATTCATGCCAGTTTTGCATGAAATATATTGAAAAACCATATCTTATGCATTCCAAGACATGAATGCACATTACTCCCAGGCGGCCGCGGTTGGTCGTCACCCCAAGGAGAATTTCATGTCACGCCTGCAAGGCAAACGCACCCTCATCACCGGCGGCACCAGCGGCATCGGCCTGGAGACCGCCAAGCAGTTTCTGGCTGAAGGTGCCCGTGTCATCGTGACCGGAGTCAATCCCGATTCGATCGCCAAGGCCCAGGCCGAACTCGGCCCAGAGGTCCCGGTGCTGCGCGCAGACTCGGCCAGCGTCGCCGCACAGAAAGAACTGGCTCAAGCCGTAAAGGACCGCTTTGGCCAGCTGGACGTCGCCTTCCTCAACGCCGGTGTGTCGGTCTGGCGTCCCATCGAGGAATGGACGGAAGAGATGTTCGACCGCCTGTTCGATGTCAATGTCAAGGGGCCGTACTTCCTGCTTCAGTCCCTGCTGCCGGTGTTCGCCAATCCCGCTTCCGTGGTACTGACCACGTCCATCAGCGCCCATGCCGGTGCGGATCGCTCGTCCGTCTACGCCGCCACCAAGGCAGCCTTCCTGAACATGTCCAAGACGCTGTCAACCGAACTGCTCGGGCGTGGCATCCGTGTCAACGCGGTCAGTCCCGGCCCGGTCGAGACACCGCTGTACGACAAGCTGGGCATCCCCGGCGCCTACCGCGAGCAGATCAACAAGGACATCGTGGCAACCATCCCGCTCGGCCGCTTCGGAACCTCCGAGGAGGTGGCCAAGGCTGTGCTGTACCTGGCGTCCGACGAATCCCGCTGGACGGTGGGCTCTGAAATCGTGCTCGATGGCGGCCGCCTGCTCAACCGCTGAGGACGCAGCGTGTGCGGTGTGTCACCGCCTGTGGCTACCGCACCCCCACTTCGAAAGAGCTTCATGATCGAGCCCTGCCTCACCCTCGTCAGCCATCCGCTATGCCCCTTTGTCCAGCGAGCGGCGATCGTCCTGCTGGAAAAGGGCGTTCCCTTTGACAGGATCACCATCGATCTGGCCGCCAAGCCCGACTGGTTCCTGGACATGTCGCCGAACGGCAAGGTCCCGCTGCTGCGCGTGCGCCAGCAAGACGGAACACAAGCCGTGATCTTCGAGAGCATGGTGATCTGCGAGTACCTCGAAGAGTCGCAGGGCGGCGCACCGATGTATCCACGCGACGCACTGGCGCGTGCCCGCCAGCGGGGCTGGATCGAGTTCGGCACCGCGACACTTGCGCACGCCTGGCAGTTTCTCAACGCCATCGACCGCGCGGCTGCAGATGCCAAGCAGGCAGCGTTCCGGCACCGCCTCCAGCAACTGGAAGCGGTGCTCGGGCCGGGGCCCTATTTCGACGGCACCGCGTTTGGCATGGTGGACGCCGTCTTCGCTCCTGTTTTTCGCTACTTCGACAGCCTGGATCCAGCGGTGTCGCACGCCATCTTCGAGAGCCTGCCTCGCGTGTCGGCATGGCGCAACGCACTCGCGCTGCGACGCAGCGTCATCGATTCCGTGGGAAGCGACTATGCGCAGCGGTTCAGGCAGCACCTGCGTGAGCACGCCGCGCTGCTCGCCGGCTGACCCGTGAGGATTCAGGGCTCCGTGGCCCGCAGTTCGTCGTGAAGCCAGTCCACCAGCTTCACCACATCGGGGCGGCGGCTGAGGTGGGGCGCGGTCCAGGACACGAGCCGGTTGGGGCCGCGCACAAAGCCCATGGGCGCCACCAGGGTGCCGCTCATCAAGTCGTCGCGCACCAGCATGCGCGGCACATTGGCCATGCCCAGGCCGCAGCGCGCGCCCTGGATAAGCAGGTAGAAATGCTCGAACGACTGGTCCACCCGCAGGTTTTGGACTGGCTGCGTGCTGCAGCGGGCCCAGTCGGCCCAGGCGTTCGGGCGGGTGCGGGAAACCATGAGCTGCGCCCGCGCCAGGTCTTCGAAGGACGCGATGCGGTTCTGTCGCAGGTACTCGGGCGAACACACCGGCCCGATCCACTCGTGCGCGACGTCTGCACGCACGGCGTCCCGGGGCGGTTCGATCGACGACAGCCGGATCGCCACACTGACGTTGTCGTGCGCAAAGTCGATCGGCCCGTGGCTCATGTTGAAGCGCAGCTCCACCTCGGGGTGGGCTTCCTTGAAGCGACCCAGCCTGGGAATGAGCCAGTACATCATGATCGACTCCGAGCAGGCCAGGGTCAGCGGGCCCGGCTTGAGCTGCTCGACGCTGGACTGGATCAGTCCGAAACCCTTCGAGAGGCCCTCCGCCAGGCGCTGCCCTTCGCCGGTCGGCATGGCCCCCTGCGCCGTGCGCTGCAAAAGCGCAAGACCCAGCGTGTCTTCCAGCATCCGGATGTGGCGGCTGACCGCGCCATGCGTGACCGACAGTTCCTCCGCCGCCGCGCTGAAGCTGCGCAGGCGCGCCGTCGCTTCAAAGGCCCGCAGTGCGTTGAGCGAGAGGCGGTGGGGGGTGGTCATGGATGCACTTTCCAACTAAGGGTCAACCTGGGTGCCGTGTGAGTTTAAGTCACAGCCTGCCGAAATCATATCGTTTTACACAAGGAAAGATGGCTCTTATCGTTCAGTCCGGTTTCAAAATTAACTCACAGCCCGATGACCAAGAACACCACCCGTGCCGAATTCACCGCGCGCTACTTCGTCGAAAGCTCGGTCTCGTCCGAGAAGGTTGCGCAGGTCATCGCCGGCGAACAATCCAGCGGCACCTTCCTCTCGTTGCCCGGCGAGACGGACGAGCTCAAGGAACGCTCTCGCGCCCGTGTCACCCGCATCGAGCCGCTCGCCCCTGCGCTTGAGCCCACGCTGCCCAGCGCCTATGTGGATCGCCAACCGCACGGCGGGGTGTTCCATCGGGCCGAGATCGAGATCGCGTTCCCGGAAGCCAACGTCGGAGCCAACCTGTCCAGCCTGCTGGCCACGGTGGCGGGCAACCTGTACGAACTGGGCGAGGTCACCGGTCTGCGCCTGCTGGACCTGGACCTGTCGCCCGGCTACGCCGCCCAGTTCGCCGGCCCGGCATTTGGGGTGTCCGGCACCCGGCGGATGGCCGGGGTCCACGGCCGGCCGCTGATCGGCACCATCATCAAGCCCAGCATCGGCCTCACGCCTGGCCAGACCGCGGAACTGGTCGACTCGCTGTGCGCAGCCGGCATCGACTTCATCAAGGACGATGAGCTGATCGCCGATCCACCCTATGCGCCGTTCGACGAGCGCCTGCGGGCCGTCATGCCGGTGCTGCAGCGCCATGCAGACCGCCTGGGCCGCATGCCGATGTACGCAATCAACATCTCCGGCTCCATCGACGAGATGCTGCGCCGCCACGATGCCGTGCTCGCAGCAGGCGGCACCTGCGTGATGGTGAGCGTCAACTGGGTGGGCTTCGCCGGGGTGGAACACCTGCGCCGCCACGCCCAGTTGCCGATCCACGGCCACCGCAACGGCTGGGGCGCGTTCACACGGCACCAGGGGCTGGGCTTCTCGTTCCAGGCTTACCAGAAGCTGTGGCGCCTGGCGGGGGTGGACCACCTGCACGTCAACGGACTGCGCAGCAAGTTCTGGGAGCCGGACGACTCGGTCATCGCCTCGGCCCGCGCCTGCCTGTCGCCCTGGGCCGGACACCAGCCGCTGATGCCGGTGTTCTCGTCGGGCCAGTGGGCGGGCCAGGCGCCGGACCTGTACGCGGCTCTGGGTTCGGTGGACCTCATGCACCTGGCAGGCGGCGGCATCATCGGCCACCCCGACGGCATCGCCGCCGGTATGGCCAGCATGCGTGAAGGCTGGGAGGCGGCGGTGGCGAGCATCGGCCTGGACGCCTACGCCAAAACGCACCCCGCACTCCAGCGGGCAATGGCGCACTTTGCCGGGCGGTGAACGATGACTTCGACTGACAAGCCTCAAGGGCTGAAGCTCGCGTTCTACGGCGACGACTTCACCGGCTCCACCGATGCGCTGGAGGTCCTGGCTTTCAGCGGGCTGCGCTGCGCGCTCTTCCTGTCGGTGCCGAAGTCGGCGCAGATGGCTGCGTTGGGCGGCTTCGACGCCATCGGCGTGGCCGGCGCCAGCCGGGCGATGACGCCGCAGGAGATGGACGCGCAGCTGCCCGACGTATTGGGTGGGCTCGCCGCCCTGTCGCCGCAGATCGTGCACTACAAGGTGTGCTCCACCTTCGACAGCGCGCCAGCGGTGGGCAACATCGGCCGGGTCATCGAACTGTCTCGGGCGGCCTTCCCGCAGCCCGTGGTGCCGATCGTCGCCAGCACGCCGGCACTGGGTCGCTACTGCCTGTTTGGCCACCTGTTTGCGCGGTCGGGCACCGATGGCGAGGTGTACCGCATCGACCGCCACCCGATCATGAGCGTGCACCCGGTGACGCCGATGCAGGAGTCCGACATGGCCCGGCACCTGGAAAAGCAGGCGCCATTGGCCATCGGCAACGTGCCGCTGACCTGGCTCGACACCCAGTCGCCGGCCGAGCTGGCGCAACACATCCGCGCCATGGCGCCAGCCCGGCAGGCGGTGGTGATCGACGGCCTGAGCGCCGGCCACCTGACCACCACCGGCGACTGCCTTCAGCAGATGGCTGCGGGGCTAAAAGCGCCCCTCTTTGTGGTCGGATCGTCCGGTGTCGAGTACGCATTGACGCAGTCCTGGCAGGGAGAAACGGCTGCGTCGGGCGACCGCTACGGCAGCTTCGGCGCCGTCGACCAGGTGCTGGTCGTCTCGGGCAGCGCCTCGAAGCTCAGTGCGATGCAGATCGAGGCGGCGGTGGACGCCGGCTTCCGCGAGGTGGCGATCGATGTCGAGGCGCTGGCCATCGGCCCGGACACCGCCGCCGCCGAGGCGCGCCTCGTGAGCGAGGTGGTCAGTGCGCTGGCCAGCGGCGCCAGCGTGGTGATGCACACCGCACGCGGCCCGTCCGATCCGCGCGTGGCCCGCTTGATCCAGGGCCTGCAGATGCGGGGCGCCAGCCTGGAGCAGGCGCGCCACCAGAGCGGGCGCCTGGTCAGTGAACGGCTGGGCATCGCGGTGGACGCCATCGTTCGCCGCCACCGGCTGCGTCGCCTGGTGCTCTCGGGGGGCGACACGTCCAGCCGCATCACACAGGCCCTCGGCCCCGACGCCCTGGAGATCCGCGCCCGCCTGTCGCCCGGCGCACCGCTGTGTGCCGTCCTGTCCACACAGTCCCACCTGAGCGGGCTGGAGCTGGCCCTCAAGGGCGGCCAGATGGGCGCTCCCGACTACTTCGTCCGCGCGCTGCGGGGCAGCGCCGGGGACGCCTGATGCATTGAACCATTCACACAAAACCACCAGGAGACCTGTCTTGCCATCCACACACACTCCACACCGCGTCGCGGTCGTCACCGGCGGCGCCATGGGCATCGGCGCCGAAGTCTGCCGGCGTCTGGCCGCCGCAGGCTTTGCCATCGTCGTCGCCGACCGCGACCAGACGGCCGCCGAGACCACCGCCGCGGACCTGCGCGCCGACGGTGCGACCGCCGAGGCCCAGGCCATCGACGTTGGCGACGCCGCATCGGTCGACAGCGCCTTCGCCGCCATCGAGCAGCGCCATGGACGCTGTGACGTGCTGGTCAACTCGGCCGGCATCGCCAAGGTCCATCCCTTCCTGGAGTTTCCGGACGACAACTTCGCGGCCACCATGGCCGTCAACGTCAACGGCACCTTCCTGTGCAGCCAGCGCGCAGCGCGCCTGATGGTGCGCAACCATTGGGGCCGTATCGTCAACATCGCCTCGGTGGCAGGCATGCGCGCCGTCGGCACCGGGCGGACTGCCTACGGCACCTCCAAGGGCGCCGTGATCGCGCTGACCCGCCAAATGGCAGTCGAGCTGGCCGAAAAGGGCGTGACGGCCAACGCCGTGGCGCCCGGTCCGGTGGACACACCGATGACCCGTGTGCTGCACACCGCGCAATTCCGTCGGGAGTACGAGAACGCGATCCCGATGAACCGATACGGCACCGTGGGCGAAATCGCAGCGGCCGTGATGTACCTGGTGTCCGAGGACGCAGGGTTCGTGACCGGCGTCACCCTGCCGGTCGATGGCGGCTTCCTCGCCTCAGGCGCCCGGGGCATCTGAACCATCACTTTTTCCACCCTGAGAGGAGACTCCATGAACAAGCGCAACTTCATCGCGGGCGCTGCGCTCGCACTGGCCACCCTGGCCGCCGTTCCGGCCATGGCCCAGCAGGTCAAGGCCCGAATGGGCCATGTCTTCGCTGCCAACAGCACCATGGACCAGGCAGCGCAGGAATTCGCCAGGCTGGTGGGCGAACGCACCAAGGGCCGGATCGGCATCATGGTCTTCCCGGCCAACCAACTGGGTGGCGAGCAGGCACAGGCGCGCGAGCTGTCGCGCGGCTCGTTGGAGCTGGCACTGCTGAACCCCGGCTCGCTGGCCGGCCTGAACCCGCTGCTCGACATCCACTACCTGCCCTACATCGCATCCGACTTCAAGCAGGTAGATGCCATCTTCTACAACCCCAAGGGCGTTCTGCAGACGACGCTGCGCGAGACGCTGGCCAAGCAGAACATCGAGACGCTGGGCTTCTTCGAGCTCGAGTTCCGCGCTGTGACCAACTCCAGCCGTCCGGTGGAGAAGCCGGCCGACCTGAAGGGTCTGAAGCTGCGGGTTCCAGGTTCGGCTGCGATCAAGGGCTTTTTCGAGGAAACCGGCACCCAGGTGGTTGTGATGCCGTTTCCCGAGCTGTTCACGGCGCTTCAGCAAAAGACGGTGGACGGCCAGGACAACGGCGCCAGCATCACCTACGAATCGCGCCTGTTCGAGACACAGAAGTACATGACGCTGACCAACCATGTCTACGCCATGGGCACGGTGGCATCGAGCTCGAAGTTCTGGTCGGCGCTGTCCGAAGCCGAAAAGAAGATCCTGACCGACACCGCCGCCGAGGTGACCAGGAAGCAGATCGACAAGAGCCGCGAGCTCAACGCGGACTTCCTGAAGAAGATCGAGGCCGGCGGCATCAAGCTCGTCCGGCCATCGGCACAGGCCATGGCCGAGTTCGAGAAGGTGGGCCAGGGCCTGTGGGGAAAGCTGTCGGGCACCTACGGTGCTGAACGCATCGCTGCTCTGCGCCAAGAGGCTGCGGCTGCTCGCAAATAATTGAAGGAGGGGCCCATGTCCGTCAGCAAACGCGCCAGCACGTGGCTGTTTTCGGTGGAACGCCACGCGTTCCTGGCCGAGAAGTGGATTTGCATCATCTCGCTTGTCGCCATGCTGGTGGGCATCTGCTTCAGCGTGGCGGTGAGGTACTTCAGTCTCCACCTGCCCGACGCCGGTGAAATCGCCATCTACGCCATGGCGCCACTCACCTTCGTCGGTGCAGCAATGTGTACCTGCACAGGGACGCACATCGCGGTGGACATCATCGACCAGGTCAAGCGCCCGTGGGTCCGCCGGACCGGTCGGGTGTTCACGGCGCTCACCATGATCGTCTTCGGCGCAGTCTATTGCTGGACAGCACTGGGGTTCTTTCAAAGCGCGTTGAGCTCCGGCGAGCGAGGCCTCGACATGGGCATTCCTGTCGCGATTCCCACTTTCTTCTTCCCGCTCGGCATGGCGCTGGTGGTGCTGCATGCCCTGGCCGAGCTGATCCGTGCCGCAACCAATCAACCATCGGTTGCCAAGGAACACCCATGATCATCGGTCCCGCTCTCATCTTCATTCTGTTGTTGGGTGTGCCCGTCGGTGTGGCCTTCACCTTGGTGGTGATGGTCAACGCCGAACGGTGGAACATCGACTGGTCGGTGCTGCCCTCCATCACCTATGACACCGTTACCGTTTTTCCGCTTCTGGCGATCCCGCTTTTCCTGCTGGGTGGGCAGCTCATGAGTCATGGGGGGCTGATCCGGCAGCTCACCGCTGTCTGCGATGCACTGATCGGGCGGCTACAGGCCCACCTGGGCCATGTGATGGTGCTGGCCAGCGCCCTGATGGGCGCCATCACCGGCTCGTCGGTCGCGACTGTGGCCGCGATAGGTAGCACCGTCGGCAAGGAAATGATCGAACGCGGCTACTCGCCCGGCTACACCGCGGCGCTCAATGCGTCTGCGGGATTGCTCGGCGTGCTCATCCCTCCGTCGATTCCGTTGATCCTGTACGGCTCCATCGTGGGAGTCTCGATCACCGAGCTGTTCATGGCATCCATCGGGCCCGGGATCGTCATGATGCTGGCCTTCATGATCGTGCACGCCTCGCTCGCCCGCCGCGTGCTGCCGGGTGGCAAGGAAAAGCCGGCGGCAGTGCATTCCGGTGAATCCAGCCGTACCTGCGCTGCCGCGCCCGTCTCGCGCACCAGCGTGTTCGTGCGAGCCGTGCCCGCGCTCATGCTGCCGGTGCTGGTGCTGGGAGGCATCTACACGGGCATCTTCACGCCCACCGAGGCGGCAGCGGTGGCGGCGCTCTACGCGCTGCTGATCACGCTCGCCAGCAGGGCCGTGCGCGTGCGCGACATGGAGAAGATTTTCCTGAGCGCCGCGCTGTCCGCCGCGGCGATCCTGGTGATCATCGGCTTCACCAGCATCTTCAACCGCGCCATGGTGCTGGAGCAGGTACCGCAGTCAATCGCGATGTGGGCCACCACGGTGACCGACAGCCCGATCATCTTCCTCCTGGTGGTGAACATCATCCTGCTGGTCGTCGGCATGTTCATGGAAACCAATGCCGCAACCCTGCTCATGGGCCCCCTGCTGGCGCCGACTGCAGCGAAGTTCGGCATCGATCCGATCCACTTCGCCATCATTTTGGTGACCAACATCGAGCTCGGGCTGCTCACGCCGCCGCTGGCCGCGAACCTCTATGTGGCGGCACGAACAAACAAGGTGCCGATCATCGACCTGCTTCGAAACCTGGGCTGGTTCCTGGTGGCGTGCCTGGTCGTGATGGCCATGATCACCTACGTTCCGCAGTTGCCCCTTTGGTATCGACTTTTCTAAGCCGCGGCGCCCCTCATCCCCATCAAGGCCTCGATCGTCACCTTCGTCGCGTCGTCGTCCGGCCGTTTGCGATGCGCGATGCCCAACGCCCTTGACAGTGCCGGCCGCAGGGGCCGCGTGGTGATGCGGGGGTCAGGCTGCGGTGCGCCGGCCTCGTGGGGCAGCAGCGCGGCGCCGTAGCCCGCCGCCACCAGGCTCTTCATTGCGTCGTTGTAGTTCAGCTCGATGCGTGCCTGCGGCCGGGCGCCGCCTGCGGCAAACCATTCGGCGGTCTGGCGCGACAGCCGGGTGCCACGGTCGTTGGCGATCAGGGGGCGGGCCGCAAGCCAGGCGGGCGTGATGTGTCGCGGCGGCTTCCAGGCGGCCGGGATGAAGGCCAGCACGGGGTCCTTGCGCCAGGCCTGCACCTGCAGGCCGCGCAGCGCGGGCTGGGGCAGCGCAACGATGCCGATGTCCAGGCTGCCGGCAGCCAGGCGCGCCAGGGCCTCCTCGCTGGTCATCACCGCAACTTGCACGTCGATCTCGGGATGCCGGGCGGCCAGCGTTTCCAGTGCCTGGGGCAGCAGGTGCGCGAGCGCGCCGGTGGAGGCGCCCAGGCGCACGCGGCCTGCGCGCGTGGCGATCTGGCGTTGCACGGTCTGCAGGAGATCGTCGGCCTCGGCCAGGAGCTGGCGCGCCTTGTCCATCAGCAGGCTGCCGGCCGATGTGGCGGTGACGCCGGCCGGTGCGCGGTGCAGCAGGCGTGTTCCCAGGCGCTCTTCGAGCTGTGCCACATGCAGCGTCACCGTGGGCGGCGCCAGGTGCAGCGCCTTCGCGGCAGCGGCGAACGAGCCGAGGTCGGCCACCGTCAGCAAGGTGCGCAGACGGTCCAGATTGATTTCGCGCATGGTGTGGTGGCCCAGGTGGCGGGCAATTCAGGATTCATGAATCCATAGTTTGTCAGATTCAACTGGCCTGCATGCGGCAGGCGCTGCACCATGCGCTCCACACCCAATCGGAGCAACCCATGACCTCTCTTGTTTTCATCGATGGCGACCAAGGCACCACCGGCCTGCAGGTGCGCGAATGGCTGGCGGATCGGACCGACCTGCGCCTGCTGCAGCTGCCGGCCGACCAGCGCAAAAACACGGCGCACCGCGCCGAGGCGCTCAACGACTGCGACATCGCCTTGCTGTGCCTGCCGGACGAGGCTGCGCGCGAGGCCGTGGCGCTGGTGCGCCGGCCCGGCGTGCGCGTGATCGATGCGAGTTCTGCGCATCGCACCGCGCCGGGCTGGGTCTATGGCCTGCCGGAACTGGAGGCAGGCCAGGCTGAACGCATCGCCCATGCCCGGCGCGTCAGCAATCCCGGCTGCTATCCGACAGGTGCGCTGGCACTGCTCAGGCCCTTGATCGACGCGGGTCAGCTGCCCCCCGACTACCCGCTGGCCATTCACGCGGTATCGGGCTATTCGGGTCGGGGCCGCGCAGGGCTGCTGGACCATGAGGGCGCTGCCGCCGCGACTGCCGTGCCCCTGCAGGTCTATGGCCTGGGACTGCACCACAAGCACGTGCCCGAGATCCAGCAGCATGCCGGCCTGGCCCATGCGCCGGTGTTCGTGCCGGCCTATGGCCACTACCGGCAAGGCATCGTGCTGACCATCGCCCTGCATCTGCGACTGCTGCCCGCTGGTGTGACCGCCCGCAGCCTGCACGCTGCCCTGCAGGCGCGGTACCAGGGCCAGCCCTGCATCGAGCTGCACCCCCTGGAGGAGGACGCCGATGCGCAGCGGCTCGATCCGCGCGCGCTCAATGGCAGCAACCGGATGCGGCTCGCTGTGTTCGGACAGCCGCAGGAGCAGCAGGTGCTGCTGACCGCCGTGTTCGACAACCTGGGCAAGGGCGCCGCCGGCGCGGCGGTGCAGAACCTTGATCTGATGCTCGGGCTGCAGCCGATGCTCCACGGCTCAACGAATCCGTCGCGAATTCCCCTCCCCCTCTGAGCAAAGGGGCATGCGCGCCCTGCCGAGCGCGGCGAGCTGGCCGCCGCCTTGCTGCCAGCCAGACCGAAGCGGGTCCTGCGCCAGTCGGCCTGAACTGTGCTGCTCGGCGGCCCGGCTCTGCAGGCTCAGCGCGGTAGCCCGTCAATCGTCTGGATCAGCAGTTGCGCCAACCTGTCGCTGGCGGCCTGGGTGCGGTGCACGCCATCCGGGTTCAGGTCTTCGTCACCCCGAAAGTCCGCATCCCAGCCGGCGTGCGGTATGCCCTGTTGCGTGGCGATGTCGTGCATCACCGCGTTCAGGGCGTCCAGGTTGTTCGTCCATTCAACGGGAAAGCGCCCCAGCGGCATGCCGGGCAGGCCCGTGAACACGGGAGTGGAGCCGCATTCCCGGCTGATGCGCACGGCCTCCAGCAGGTCGGCCCGGTACTCGTCTGGCGGGACCAGGCCGAAGCCGTCATTGGCGCCCAAGGCGATGACCGTGACGCGGCTGTTGTGCGGCACATCGGCAAACGTCAGCATGAGTTTTTGCAGCCGCAGGCCGTTGATGCACCTGTCATCCAGCGTCCACCAGGGGCGTGCCGCCTGGATGCGCTGCACCGGCGTGATGTCCACGCCGTAGCCGTTGAGAATGCTGTCGCCGTTGAGCTCGATGCTCAACGGGCAGCGATAGCCAAACAGCCGGCACAGCAGCTTTTGCAACCAATCCATATCGAACCTCCTGGGGAATGCGGGCATGGACGACACGGCATGTGTCGTTCATCCGATGATCCGCGAGGCTCCCTCGCCCGCAGGCACTCCGGGCGCCACGGCCTGGCGTGCAGTGCCCAGGCACATCATCTGAAGGGCGCCATGGCCGCTATCCCACCATCTCCCGCACCCAGTCCGGCAACTCGATGGCCTTCTGCCTGGGAAAGTCCACCCAGATCACGGTGCCGCCGCCGGCGGCGCAGATGACGCCGGGCTCGGAGATGCGTTCCATGGTTCCCCAGGTCTCGAAGGTGGTGCGGCCGGGGTCGCTGACGTACATCTTGAGCAGCACTTCGTCGGGATAGGCCAGCTGCTGGTGGAAGTTGCAGAACGCATTGACGATGACCGGCCCCTGCCCGCCCGGCGTAGGCGCCATGCCCGCTTCAACCATCCAGTCGATGCGGGCAGTCTCCAGATAGCGGAAGTACATGGCGTTGTTGACATGGCCCATGGCGTCCATGTCGCCCCAGCGCACTTTGAATCGCATCTCGTGAACCCATTTTTTATATTCTGGAATCTCTATGCGCATGCCTGCAGTCTCCTTGTTGTAGCGCCACCGCAAGGCACCATGCCCCGCAGCCCCCGGTCACTGTGCAGCAGGGCGGATTCCCGCGCTGTCACCTATCAGCAACGACGGGGTCCACGCACGTCATAGAATCCACCGCATTGCGGCATTTGCGCTGCAGCCGAACGAACGTTCGGTCTGCCGAACATCCTGTTTTTTCAATATCCAAGCGAGACACCCCGATGACGAACGAAGAAATCCTGGCCCAGTACGGGCCGCGCGAAGCCATGGAATACGACGTGGTGGTGGTTGGCGGCGGCCCCGGCGGCCTGGCCACCGCCATCCGCCTCAAGCAGCTGGCGGCCGAAAAAGGCCAGGATGTCTCCGTCGTCGTGCTGGAAAAGGGCTCGGAGCCCGGTGCCCACATCCTGTCGGGCGCCATCATGGATCCGCGTGCGCTGACCGAGCTGATCCCTGACTGGAAGGAAAAGGGCGCACCGCTGACCCAGCCCGTCACCGATGACGCCATGGTCTTCCTGGGCGAGAAATCCGCCCTGCGCACGCCCAACTTCCTGCTGCCGGCCTGCTTCCAGAACCACGGCAACTACATCGTTCGCCTGGGCTACGTGGTCAAGTGGCTGGGCGAGCAGGCCGAGGCACTGGGCGTTGAAATCTTCCCGGGCTTTGCTGCCGCCGAGGTGCTCTACAACGAGGACGGCTCGGTCAAGGGCGTGGCCACCGGCAACATGGGCATCGGCAAGGACGGCGAGCCCACGGGCGAGTTCCAGCTGGGCATGGAGCTGCACGCCAAGTACACGATCTTTGCCGAAGGCTCCCGCGGCCACCTGGGCAAGCAGATCATTGCCAAGTACCAGCTGGACGCCGGCAAGGACCCGCAAAGCTACGGCCTGGGCATCAAGGAGCTGTGGGAAATCGACCCGGCACGCCACAAGCCCGGCTTCGTGATGCACACGGCCGGCTGGCCCATGGACAGCAAGACCTACGGCGGCGCCTTCCTCTACCACCTGGACGACAACAAGGTCACGCTGGGCTTCATCACGGGCCTGGACTATGCCAACCCCTACCTGAGCCCCTTCGAGGAATTCCAGCGCTGGAAGACCCATCCCAACATCCGCTACTACCTGGAAGGCGACGAGTCCAAGGGCATCAAGCCGGCCAAACGCCTGGGCTACGGCGCGCGCGCCATCACGGCCGGCGGCCTGCTGTCCCTGCCCAAGTTCGTGTTCCCGGGCGGCGCGCTCGTGGGCTGCGACGCAGGTTTCCTGAACGTCAGCCGCATCAAGGGCAGCCATGCCGCCATCAAGACCGGCATGCTGGCCGCCGAGGCCGCCTATGACGCCATCGTCGCGGGCCGCCAGGGCGACGAGCTGGGCGCCTATGTAGAGGCGTTCGAGAACAGCTGGCTGTACGAAGAGCTGAACAAGTCGCGCAACTTCAAGGCCTGGTTCAAGAAGGGCTTGACCACGGCCACGCTGATGAACGGCATCGAGCAGTTCGTGCTCAAGGGCAACATCCCCTGGACGCTGCACCGCGACAAGCCCGACCACGCCTACCTGAAGCCTGCGGCCGAGTGCAAGCCCATCGACTATCCCAAGCCCGATGGCAAGCTGACCTTCGACCGACTGTCCAGCGTCTTCATCAGCAACACCAACCACGCCGAAGACCAGCCCGCCCACCTGACGCTCAAGGACGCCTCGGTGCCCGTGGCCATCAACCTGGCCAAGTACGCAGGCCCCGAGCAGCGCTACTGCCCGGCCGGCGTCTATGAGTTCGTGGACGACACGGCCCAGGGCGGCAAGCGCTTGCAGATCAACGCCCAGAACTGCGTGCACTGCAAGACCTGCGATATCAAGGACCCCACGCAGAACATCGTCTGGGTCACGCCCGAAGGCGGCGGCGGGCCGAACTACGCGGGCATGTGATCCGCACGCCACACCGGCCCTCCTCTGAAGCCTGCCCAAGCCTGCTTGTGCAGGCTTTTTCTTTGAGCGCCGTCAAAGCCATGCAGGCCCAGAAAGCATAGAAGGCCATCCGAAAGGCACTTGCACGCAATAAAAATGCACGACAAAGCCAAAAACAAGCCCCTGAAGACGCAAACCTGCACCGCCAAACCTGTCCAACACGCATGAAAAAGTTGCACCTAGGGCATTCCCCGCAGATTTCATGCCAATTTTTAGATACAAACCTATAGGTGAAAACCGGGTCGTCCAAACGCCAAGGCGTACAGGGCGGCTGCAGTAGACTTTGCCGCGAAGCGCCGCGACCGTCCTGTGCGGCCTTCTGCTGAGCAAACAGGAACAAACACAAGCACGTTGGAGATACACGTATGAAGCACTTGTCTTGGGCGCCCCTGGGCGCGCTGGCCCTGGCAATTTCCGCCATCGCGGGCGGCGCCCACGCCGCTGACGAGAAGTCGGTCGCAGTGACCGCCATCGTCGAGCACCCTGCACTCGACGCCGTGCGCGACGGCGTGCAGGCCGCGCTCAAGGAAGCTGGCTACGAAGCCGGCAAGAACCTCAAGTGGCAGTACCAGAGTGCCCAGGGCAACACCGGCACGGCCGCGCAGATCGCACGCAAGTTCGTGGGCGACAAGCCTGACGCCATCGTGGCCATCGCCACGCCCTCGGCCCAGGCCGTGGTCGCATCGACCAAGACCGTGCCCGTGGTGTTCTCCGCCGTGACCGACCCCGTAGCCGCCAAGCTGGTGCCCAGCTGGGAGCCGTCCAAGAACAACGTGACCGGCGTGTCCGACCTGCTGGCCCTGGACAAGCAGATGGATCTGGTCAAGCAGGTCGTGCCCAATGCCAAGCGCGTGGGCATGGTCTACAACCCCGGCGAGGCCAACTCCGCCGTGGTAGTCAAGGAACTCAAAGCCCTGCTGCCCAAGCTGGGCATGACCCTGGTGGAAGCCGCCGCACCCCGTTCCGTGGACGTCAGCAGCGCCGCGCGCAGCTTGGTCGGCAAGGTCGATGTGATCTATACCAACACCGACAACAACGTGGTCTCGGCCTACGAGTCGCTGGTCAAGGTCGGCCAGGACGCCAAGATCCCGCTGGTGGCCTCGGACACCGACTCCGTCAAGCGCGGCGCCGTGGCTGCCCTGGGCATCAACTACCGCGATCTGGGCGAGCAGACCGGCCGCATGGTCGTGCGCATCCTCAAGGGCGAAAAGCCCGGCGACATGAAGACCGAAGTCAGCACCAAGATGGAGCTGTTCGTGAATCCCGGCGCAGCCGAGAAGCAAGGCGTCAAGCTGTCCGACGCGCTGGTCAAGTCGGCCGCCCAGGTGATCAAGTAATACCCGGGGTTTGCCTGCCCGGGACCAACCCGGGCAGTGCGCCCACGGTGGCAGGCGCCATGGCAACATGGCCCTGCCCTTTTTTTAAGTCGTTTTCTGTCCCACGCGCCTGTCGCTCCTCCTATGTCTCTTTTCTCATTGCTCGGTGCCGTCGAGATCGGCCTGATCTTCAGCCTGGTGGCGCTGGGCGTCTTCATCTCGTTCAGATTGCTGCGCTTTCCCGACCTCACGGTGGACGGCAGCTTCCCGCTGGGCGGCGCCGTCTGCGCCATCTTGATTTCCACGGGCACCAATCCCTGGCTGGCCACGCTGGCCGGCACGGCCGCAGGCGCCGTCGCGGGCCTGATCACGGGCTGGCTCAATGTGCGCCTGAAGATCATGGACCTGCTGGCCTCCATCCTGATGATGATCGGCCTGTATTCGGTCAACCTGCGCATCATGGGCGGCCCCAACGTGCCGCTGATCAACGAGACCACGCTGTTCACCCTGCTGCAGCCCGACAGCGTGGCCGACTATGTGATGCGCCCAGTGATCCTGTTCGTAATCGTCGTGATCGCCAAGCTGGGCCTGGACTGGTTCTTCGCCACCGAGCGGGGCCTGGCCATCCGCGCCACGGGCTCCAACGCCCGCATGGCCCGTTCTCAGGGTGTGAACACCGGCGCCATGATCCTGCTGGGCATGGCGATCTCCAACGGCCTGGTCGGCCTGGCCGGCGCGCTGTTCGTGCAGACCCAGGGCGGCTCGGACATTTCCATGGGCATCGGCACCATCGTCATCGGCCTGGCTGCCGTGATCGTGGGCGAGTCCATCCTGCCCTCGCGCCGCATCGTCTGGGCCACGCTGGCCGTGGTGGTGGGCGCCATCGTCTACCGCTTCTTCATTGCAGCGGCCCTCAACAGCGATTTCATCGGCCTCAAGGCCCAGGATCTGAACCTCGTCACCGCCCTGCTGGTGACCGTCGCCCTGGTGATCCCCCAACTGAAGCGCAAGTTGGCGCAAAGGAAATGACACCCCCTGAGCGGCTATGCCGCTTCCCCCTCTCTACTCGCTGCGCGAGGGAGGGGAACGACGCCATCGCTGCGGGGCGGCCCTTGCTAGGCGTCCCTGAGTTTGGACCGCGTCAGTTCAAGCACCACGCCTTGAGCGACTGAACGAAGAAATACCGGAGATTGCACTCATGCTGAGCGCACAACAACTCGAAATCACCTTCAACCCCGGCACGCCCATCGAAACGCGGGCGCTGCGCGGCATGTCGCTGGACATTCCCGACGGCCAGTTCGTCACCGTCATCGGCTCCAACGGCGCCGGCAAGTCCACCTTCCTGAACGCCGTCTCGGGCGACCTGTCCGTGGACAAGGGCCGCATCGAGATCGCCGGCCAGGACATGACGCGCCTGCCCGTGTGGGCACGTTCCGAACGCGTGGCCCGCGTCTTCCAGGACCCCATGGCGGGCACCTGCGAGGACCTGACCATCGAGGAAAACATGGCCCTGGCCCAGCGCCGCGGCACCTTCCGCCGCCTGAGCCGCGCCGTCAAGGCCGAGATGCGCGACAACTTCCGCGAGCGCCTGTCCATCCTGGGCCTGGGTCTGGAAAACCGCCTGACCGACCGCATCGGCCTGCTCTCTGGCGGCCAGCGCCAGGCCGTGAGCCTGCTGATGGCGGCGCTGCAGCCTTCGCGCATCCTGCTGCTGGACGAGCACACCGCCGCGCTCGACCCGCGCACGGCCGACTTCGTGCTGCAGCTGACGGCGCGCATCGTCTCCGAGGCCAAGCTCACCACCATGATGGTCACCCACAGCATGCGCCAGGCGCTGGACGTGGGCGAGCGCACGGTGATGCTGCACCAGGGCCAGGTCGTGCTCGACGTCAGCGGCGAAGAACGCGCCCGCATGGACGTGCCCGACCTGCTGCACATGTTCGAGAAGGTACGCGGCGAAAAGCTGGCCGACGACGCGCTGCTGCTGGGCTGAGCGCCCCGCACTTCCGGGAACAAGGGGCGCTGCGGCGACCCTTGTTCATGGGATGGCTGCGGGCAGGCTATATCCACACGTCGTTCATCGCCGTCCTCTCGCCGCCTTCCTCCCCGGTGTTCAGCACGCCGCGCGGCTCGATCAGCATGAGGCGGGCTTCCCGCTCGGCGCTGGGCCTGTGCTCCGTGCCTTTGGGGACCACGTACAGCTCGCCCTGGCGCAGCAGCACATGGCCATCACGGAAGTCGATGCGCAGCTCGCCATCCAGCACCAGGAAGGCTTCATCCGTTTCGGCATGCGAATGCCAGATGAACTCGCCCTGCACGCGCACGATCTTGAACTGGTAGTCGTTCATCTCGGCGACGACGCGGGGGCTCCACTGGCCGGTGAAGCGGCTGAATTTCTCGGGGAAGTTGATGGCCTCGCAGGGGCGGTTTCCAACGGGGAACGTCATGGGCAGACCTTATGAAAGCGTGTGAAGCCTCCATGCTAGGAAGCGCCTTCCCTTCGGTCTTGCACGATCGTGCAGCTCAGGCCGCGCCCAGGCGCCTGAGCCAGCGTGCGGGCGGCACGCCATAGGCCATGGCGAACTGGCGCGCCATGTGGCTCTGATCGAAGAAGCCGGCCTGCAGTGCAGCATCGGCCACGGGCTGCCCGGCCAGCAGCAGGCGCCGCACGGTGTCCAGCCGGCGCATGGTCAGGTAGCGGTAGGGGCTGGTGCCGTAGAGCGCGCGGAAGTCACGGCACAGCCGCCAGCGGTCCAGGCCGCTGGCCCGGGCCAGGTCCTCCAGGGTCACGCCCTGCACAAGCGCGTCGTGGATGCAGGCACGGGCGCGCTCCACGGCCCCCAGGTCGGGCAGGCGCCGGACGTTGCGGCGGCCTGCCACGGCGTCCAGCGCCCATGCCAGGTCGTAGATGGCGTCGTCGCGGGCCAGCGGCTCCAGGTCTTCATCCAGGCCCTGCAGCAGCGGCAGCAGCGCGGCCTTGAGCCGCGGATCGGCAGACAGCCCGCCCTCGACAAAGGGCAAGGGCCTGCCGCCCAGCACCTGCTGGATCAGGGCCGGCTCCACATAGACCATGCGGTAGCGAAAGCCTGCGTCGGTACCCGCGTGGCCGTCATGCAATTCATCGGGATGCAGCACCATGGCACCGCCCGGCAGGCTGTGCCGCTGGCTGCGGCGGTAGGCAAAGCTCTGCACGCCGGACAGCGTCAGGCCCAGCGCGTAGGTGTCGTGCCTGTGGGGCGCATAGCCGTGCCCGCCGAAGTAGGCCTCGATGCGCTCCAGGCCTGCGCCCAGCTGCGAATGCCGGACCCAGTCGCTGGAGATGCTCGTTTCTGCCATGTGGGTTGGTGGTGAGGGGTGTGCAAAGCAGCCGCAGATGGTAACTGCGGGCCAGTGACCTCAAGGCGAGCAGGCCGGCTGCTCCGCGCCCGGCACGGCCTGGCTTGCCGGTGCGCGGCGCATGCCCGCAGACACGACCCACCCCAGCAGCGCGATCAGCGCAGCACCCCATTCGGCCTGCTGCAGCCCCCGTGCCGTGGCCTCGCGCAGCGCATCGGGCGCAGTGATGCCGGCCAGCGGCGCCGTGGCCACCATGACCAGCAGGGCCAACCCCAGCGCCGCGCCCACTTGCTGGGCCGTGGCCGCAATGCCCGAGGCCACGCCCTGCTGCGCAGCCGCCACGCCCTGGCCGGCCACCACCCACATGGCGGTCCAGCACGCGCCCTGGCCCAGGCTGAGCACCACGAAGCCGGGCACCAGCCAGACATAGCTGCCACCCAGCGGCAGCGCCCAGGCCATGTAGGCCAGGCCGATGGTGCCTGCGGCCCAGCCGCCCATCAGCACGGCGCGCGGCGTGGAGCGGTGCAGCCAGTGTTCGGCCCAGCGGATGCCCAGCGTGCAGACCGCCGTGGGCAGCAAAAAGGCCAGGCCGGCCTGCAGCGGGCTCCAGCCGAAGATCTGCTGGAAATACAGCGCCAGGAAGTAGTACTGCACGCCAAAGCTGCTCATGAAGAGCATGGTCAGCAGCATGGCCGCGCGCAGGCTGGGCACGCGCAGCAGGGACAGCGGCATCAGTGGCGAGGCAATGCGCGCCTCGATGCGCCAGAACAGGGCCAGCGCCGCCATGGCCACGGCCAGCGTCCCCAGCGTGGCGGCGCTGGCAAAGCCCCATTCAGGGCCTTGCACCAGGGCCGTCACCAGCAGGCTGCTGCCCACGGTCACGCTCAGGCAGCCGGCCAGATCAAAGCCCTGGCCCGGCGCGGCGCGCCCGGTCTGGGCCGAGGGCGGCAGAAAGCGCAGCGCCGCCATGGCGCACGGCCAGGCCACGGGCACCAGCACCCACAGCACCCAGTTCCAGCCCAGCGTCTGCGTGAGCACGCCGCCCAGCAGCGCGCCGGCCGCCAGCCCGCCGGCCGACGCCATGCTCCACACGGCCAGGGCGCGGTTGCGCTCGGGCCCTGCCGCATACAAGGTGTTGATCAGCGACAGCGTGGCCGGAAACAGCAGCGCCCCGGCCACGCCCTGCCCTGCGCGGCCCAGCACCAGCTGCCAGGGCTGCGAGGCAAAGCCGCCGACCAGGGAGGCCAGGCCGAACAGCGCCATGCCCGCCACATACATGCGCCGCTTGCCCAGCAGGTCCGCGCAGCGCCCGCCCAGCAGCAGGCAGCCGCCAAAGGCCACGCTGTAGGCACTGACCACCCATTGCAGATGGTGCGCGTCCATCTGCAACTGCTGGCCCATGGCGTCGAGCGCGACGAAGACGATGGTGGCATCCAGCGCAATCAGCAGCTGGGACAGGGACAGCAGCGCCAGGGCGGCGCGCGGGTGGCGCAGGGCGCCGGGGGAATCGGTCATTGGCATGGCGCCGATCCTAATTAATGCACTTGTGAAGATAAACAGCAGATTTTCATTTTTCTTATGCAAAACTGCATTAATCGAATCTGGAGACATGCCATGGATCTCAACGCCGTGCACCTGCTCATCAAGGTGGCCGAAAGCCGCAGCTTCACCCAGGCCGCCACGCTGCTGGGCACCAGCCAGCCCCGCATCTCGCGCGCCGTGGCGCAGCTGGAGAAAGACCTGGGCACGCGGCTGCTGCACCGCAATACGCGCAGCGTCTCGCTCACGCCTGATGGCTGCGCGCTGGTGGACCGCTGCGCCCCGCTGATCGCCGGGCTGGAAGAGGCGCGCCAGCTGGTCAGCGACCGGCGCTGCGCGCCCAGCGGCGTGCTGCGCATGACGGCGCCGTCCATGCTGGGCCGCATCGTGCTGGTGCCGCTGCTGGGGCAGTTGCTGCGCGAGCATCCGCAGCTGCAGATCGACACCAGCTTCACCGACCGCATGGTGGACATGGTGGAGGAAGGCTTTGACGCGGCCGTGCGCATCGGCCCGCTGGCCGACAGCCGCATGATTGCCCGCGCCCTGCCGCCGCTGCGCTGGGTGACCGTGGCCTCGCCCGCCTACCTCGCGGCGCGCGGCACGCCGCAGACGCTGCAGGAGCTGGCGCAGCACAGCTGCATGGCCGTCTACAACCACTACCTGGGCCGGCGCGTGCCCTGGCAGTTCCTGGCGGGCAATGGCGAGATGCTGGACTGGCCTGCGCCACAGACCGTGACCTTCGACAGCGGCGATCCGCTGGTGGAAGGCTCGCTGGGCGGCCTGGGCGTGGCCCAGGTCATGGAGTTCGCGGTGCGCGAGCACCTGCAGGCGGGCCGGCTGGTGCGGCTGCTGCCCCAGCACGAGGGCCGCGCCCGCGAACTGTCCCTGGTCTACCCGCGCACGCGCCAGGCCTCGCCGCGCATCAAGGCACTGGCCCAGCTGCTGCTGGCGCAGACACAGTGGTAGGCAGGCAGGCGGGCCGCAGACGGCGTGGCGCCATGCACACAGTGGGTTCGGATTCAGTTCCGCTTATGTGGGTGAAGGGGGATTAAACTCCTGCCTTTCCACGATGGCAGCGTTCTCGGACAATCACGCCTTTTCGTGGTGCATGCACCTTGATGGGGCCGCGACACAGCGGCTCTTTTGTTTTTCCTGTTTTGCATTCCTGCCCCCGCGCCGGCCAGCGGCCGCGCGGGATCTGATCCACCAATCGACACATCCATGGCAGCAGACAACTCCAAGAATGCCGCTCCCACCGCGCTCAGGCGCGAACTCAAGGCGCGGCATCTGTCCATGATCGCCATCGGCGGCTCCATCGGCACCGGCCTCTTCGTTGCATCGGGCGCCACCATCTCGCAGGCCGGCCCCGGCGGCGCCCTGCTGGCCTACATGATCGTGGGCCTGATGGTCTACTTCCTCATGACCAGCCTCGGCGAAATGGCCGCGAACCTGCCCGTCTCGGGCTCGTTCGCCACCTACGGCGCGCGCTATGTGGACGAAGGCTTCGGCTTCGCGCTGGGCTGGAACTACTGGTACAACTGGGCCGTCACCATTGCCGTGGACCTGGTGGCCGCCCAGCTGGTCATGGCCTACTGGTTCCCCGACGGCAACGGCATGCTGTGGAGCGCCCTGTTCCTGGCCATCATGTTCGGCCTCAACGCCATCTCGGTCAAAGGCTTCGGCGAGGCCGAGTACTGGTTCGCCGCCATCAAGGTGACCACCGTCATCCTCTTCATCGGCGTGGGCGTGCTCATGATCCTGGGCATCGTGCGGGGCGGCGCGCCTGAAGGCGTCTGGGGCAACTTTGCCCTGTGGAGCCAGGGCGACGCGCCCTTTGCGGGCGGTTTCTCGGCGCTGATCGGCGTGGCCATGATCGTGGGCTTCTCCTTCCAGGGCACGGAACTGATCGGCATTGCCGCCGGCGAATCCGAGAACCCCGCCAAGAACGTGCCCCGCGCCGTGCGCCAGGTGTTCTGGCGCATTTTGCTGTTCTACGTCTTCGCCATTCTGGTCATCAGCCTGCTGATCCCCTACACCGATCCGCACCTGCTCAAGAATGATCTGGGCGACATCAGCGTGAGCCCCTTCACCCTGGTCTTCGAGCGCGCGGGCCTGCTGTCGGCCGCCGCCGTGATGAACGCCGTGGTGCTGACCTCGGTGCTGTCGGCCGGCAACTCGGGCATGTACGCCTCCACGCGCATGCTCTACACGCTGGCCTGCCAGCGCATGGCGCCGCGCATGTTCTCGTATGTCAACAAGCGCGGCGTGCCCACGCTGGCCCTGCTGGCCACCACCGTGGTGGCGGCGCTGTGCTTCCTGACCAACATCTTCAGCCCGCAGCTGGTCTACATCTGGCTGCTGAATCTGTCGGGCATGACGGGCTTCATCGCCTGGCTGGGCATTGCCATCAGCCACTACCGCTTTCGCAAGGGCTTCGAGGCCCAGGGCCTGGACCTGAACCAGCTGCCCTACCGCGCATCCTGGTTCCCGTTCGGCCCCATCTTCGCCTTCGTGCTGTGCATGGTGATCACGCTGGGCCAGAACTACGAGGCCTTCATGGCCGACCGCATCGACTGGACCGGCGTGGTCGCCACCTACATCGGCCTGCCGCTGTTCCTGCTGATCTGGGGCGGCTACCGCCTGGTCAAGGGCACGCACATCGTGAAGTACAAGGACATGCAACTGGGCTCCAACGTCGACTGACGCCCGGCCCAGTCCCATGAAAAACAGCCCGCAGATGCGGGCTGTTGGCTTTCAGGCATCGGCCGACCACACGGCCAGCTCGTAGCCATCCGGATCGGTGAAGTGGAACCTGCGGCCACCCGGGAACGCGAACACCGCGCGGCTGATCACGGCCCCGGCCCCGGCCGCTTCCACGCGGCGCTGTGCCTCGACCAGATCGTCGGCGTAGAGGATGACCAGCGGGCCGCCGGGCCGCACCTCCTCGCCCGTGGTGAAGCCGCCCGTCAGCCGGCCGTCGCTGAACTCGGTGTAGGCCGGCCCGTAGTCGGTGAAGGTCCAGCCGAAGGCCTCGCCGTAGAACGCCTTGCTGCGCGCAATATCGGCCACGTTGAACTCGATGTTGTCGATCTGGTGGTTCTTGCCCCTGATGCCCATGTGATGCTCCGTTGAATGCTGGTAAGCCGCCATCATCGGCCACGCCGTGGCAGCGGTCTTGAACAAAACGGCCAGCCGGACTGCTCAATCCAGCAGTTGCTGCAGGGCAGCGCGGGGCGTGATGCCGCACAGCGCCCTCACCTCGCGCGACAGATGCGCCTGGTCCGCATAGCCGGCGTCCGCCGCCAGCGCCGCAAGACCTGCCTGCCGGTCAGACCGTGCCAGGGCCAGCAGGCGCTGAAAGCGCAGCACGCGCTCCAGGGTCTTGGGGCCGTAGCCAAACTGCGCGTGGCACAGGCGGCGCAGGCTGCGCTCGGACATGTCCAGCTGTGCGCGCATGGCAGCCAGCACGCCGGATTCATCCCGCCCGGCTGCAGCCGCCACATTGAACAGCTGCATGGCCTGCCGGTCCGGCGCCGGGGCGTCGCGGCCCATTTGCACCAGTCCATGGATGAACACGGCCTGCCCTGCGCCCGGCTGCGCATCGTTGATGCGATGCACCCACTCCCGCGCGCGCGGCCCCAGCAGATCGCCCAGCTCCACCGCCTGCCCCACGATCTCGTCCATGGGCAGGCCCAGCCAGGCGCTGGCCGCACCGGGGCCGAAGCGCGCCCCCCATACCTCGGACCCCGGCACCAGCGCGGGCCGCGCAGCCACCCTGTCAGGCCCCACGGCCAGCAGCCGCCCGCCCTTGCAGACGATGTCCACGCAGCCATCGGGCACCACGAGAAAGCCGCCGGCATAGTCCGGGGCCACGGTGCTGCTCCACAGGCACTGGAAGTGCGGCCGCAAGGCGGGCGGCGGGGAGTGTTCGCGGTAGGGGGCGGGCGGCGGCGCCTGGCCAGAGGGCATGGATTTCAGACCCCCAGCGGCAGGTCGGCCTTCTTCAACGTGCGCAGCACAAAGCTGGACTGGCTGTGGCGTATGCCCTTGATCTTGTAGAGCTTCTCGCGCAGGAGGCGCTCGTAGTCACGCGTGTCCTTGACGACGACGCGCAGCAGGTAGTCGTACTCGCCCGAGACCAGGTGCGCCTCCACCACCTCGGGAATGGTCGCCAGCATCTCGCCGAATTTCTCCAGCGTGTTGTCCGAATGGCTGTCCAGCGTGACCTGCACCAGCACCGTATCGCCCAGGCCCAGCGCCAGCGGGTTCAGGCGCACGGTATAGCCCTCGATCACCCCCGCCTCTTCCAGCTTCTTGATGCGTGCCCAGCAGGGCGAGGCGCTCAGGCCCACGGCCGCGCCGATTTCCTGCAGGCTGGCGCGCGCGTTGGCCTGCAGGGCGGAAAGAATCTTTCTGTCGAGGATGTCCATGGCCGGCAATCTACTGCAAAACAGGCAGGCGCAGAATAATTTTCTGTAGCAACGCCTGTTTTGAAGAAATAAAGCAGCATTTTCTGAGGCCAGGCGCGCACACTTGTCTGCATGGGAGCACGCTTACCGGCGCAGCAAAACCATTCACCCAGCCCCGCCGACTACCGCCAGCGCCCGGATGCGTGATCCAGACCAGGAGCCCGTTACAGGCCGCCCCGCTTATCCGCAGCGGGGCGGCCTGTTGCATTGGGGCACCTGGCAGGCGACAGACAGCGCTTTCCCGCAATGGCCGCCGGTGCACAATGGCCCCCCGCAAGCCTGCACGGCGGACATATACGGGCGCTCGCCACATCAACCAATCGGACCCTTGATCCACACCCAAGACAATCCCAACGAAGGCGGCCGGAGGCACTGGCCAACGGGTGCTGCAGCGCAATGGCTGATGCAGACCCTGGTGCAGGCACTGGCAGCTGCAGCGCTTCTGGCACTGCTCACCCGCTTGCTGCCCAACCCCCAGGCCGCCCAAGGCATCGCGGTCTTTCCCGGCAGGAGCATGGCGCCGGCCGCGATGCTGCTTTACGCGTACATGGGCTCGGCCCTGGCCATCACGCTGATGAGCCTGATCCTGTGGTGCTGGCTCAGGGAAAGGCTCTACATTCTTTGCGCCACGCTCCTTGCAGCCGGCTTTGCCTACGCTGCCTTCCGGTACCGGCCCGAAGGCCTGTGGCTGCCCGGCGCCGACCAGCCCCAGCATGCGCTGTCCATCGCCTACTGCAGCTTCTGTGTGGTGGCGACGGTGTTTTTCAGCCAATTGTTCGAGTTCCGTCGCCATTGGATCTGGGCTGCGCACCTCTTCAGCGTGGTGGCCTGGCTGAATGCCATCGCACTGGGCCTGGCACTGTTGGGTGGCTATGCGCAGATCTCGCGTGCCGTGGTGTTCACGGCCCTGGTGTCCACATCGTTCGGTGCGGTCTTCGTGCTGTACCTGCTGGTGGTCCGAAGGCAGTGGCAATACCTGCCGGGCGCGCTGGCGTTTGCGGTGCCTTCCGCCCTGGGCATCCTGAACCTGCTGAGAACCCAGGGCCTGCTGCCGGATGTTGCGCTGCCATCGGCCCAGATGCTCTGGTTTGCCGGGCGTGTTTCCGAGGCCATCCTGCTGGGAATGGCGGTGACCAACCGCACGCGGGTGGCGGAGCGTGCCCTGCGCAGTGAGCGGATGCAGGCCCTGTCACGCGCCCAGGCTGCCGAGCGCGAGCTGGAGTCCAAGGTCCTGCAGCGCACCGCACAGCTGCAAACGGCCCAGCAGGCCCTGCAGACCGCCTTGCACAGCGAGCGGGAGATGCGGCTGGAGCAGCGCCAGTTCTTCAACATGATCAACCACGAGTTCCGCACCCCGCTCACCATCGTGGACGGCGCCGCGACCGAGCTGCAGACGTTCCCGACGACGGACGCGGACTCCCTCATCGAGCAGGCGTCCCAGATACGCAGGGCTTCGCGCCGGCTGATGACCCTGGTGGACACCTGCCTGATCAACGACCGGCTGGACGCGGGCGCGTTCCGGCTGCAACTGGAGCAGACGCCATTGGATGAACTCCTGGAGGAGTCTGCAGAGCTCGTCGGCTGGTCCCGGCGGCATCGCCTGAAACTGGATCTGGAACACGGCCCGCAGCAATGGCAATGCGACCCTGTCCTGGTGCGCATCGCCATCTCCAACCTTGTCGGCAACGCCATCAAATATGCCAAGGCGGGCGACATCACCCTGGCCGCCCGCTGCGATGCGTCCGGTGACCTGCTGATTTCCGTCAGCGACCAGGGACCGGGCCTTGCGCCCGAAGCGGCAGGACAGGTTTTCGAGCCCTATGAACGCGCAAGCGCCACCCGGCACGTCAACGGGCATGGCCTGGGCCTGTCCGTGGTCAGGCGCATCGCCAGGCTGCACGCAGGCGACGCGTTCTTCCAGCCGGCTGCCGGAGGCGGGGCCTGCTTTGTCATCCGGCTGGGCCGGCTCCTGCCCGGCACGGCAGATGCCCGCCAGGAACGTCCGCCAGCGGCAAGGCCGGCCGCCGTGCCGCCGGGCATGCCCGCCTGACGCGGGCAAGGATGGGGCCTTCGCCACTGAAGCAGGGCGTGCTCGCGGCGCTCATGGGGCCGCCGCTGCACGGGCCGTCCCGCCCTGCACCACCAGGAACACGCCGCCCAGGATCAGCGCCACCCCTGCCAGCCGCGACCAATTGACCGGCCTGGCGCCCAGGCCCATCAGGCCGAAATGGTCCACCAGCACCGAAACCACGATCTGCCCCGCCACCACGCAGACCAGAAAACCGCCCGCGCCCAGCTTGGGTGTCACGGCCGCCGCACTGGCCACATAGATGGCACCCAGCACGCCGCCTATCCATAGCCACCATGGCCCCGCTGCCGCCTGGGCCATGGCCGGAGCGGGCGCGCGCAGCACCCACAGTGCAGGCACCACGACCATGACGCTCACGGCCAGCGAGACCAGCGCGCCCCACAGCGGGTGGCCCAACAGGCGGCCCACCAGGGCATTGCTGGCAGCCTGGAATGGCAGCATGGCCCCCGCCAGCAGCGCCAGGGCCACGGGAGCAAGGGCGGTGAATGTGCTTTTACCTGTCATGCAGCAAGACCTTTCTTCTTCTGTCAATCGATGCCTGCATGCTCTCGCATCCAGCACGCTGATGGAAATCGTTTGTGTGCACGGTCTATATTCATGGCATGGATGAACTGCGCCGGATTGACCTCAACCTGCTGCTAGCCCTGCACGCCCTGCTGGCCGAAAAACATGTGACGCGTGCGGCCGTGAGGTTGCACAAGAGCCAGCCGGCCATGAGCCATTCGCTGGCGCAGTTGCGCGAGCACCTGGGCGACCCGTTGCTGGTGCGGCGCGGCGGCCGCATGGCGCTGACGGCACGCGCGCAAGGCCTGGTGCAACCGCTGGCGGATGCGCTGGGCAGCCTCAACGGCTTGCTGGCACAGGCGGAGTTCGACCCGGCCCACGCACGCGGACGGCTGCGGCTGGCGCTGTCGGACTACGCATCGCGCATCGTGCTGCCGCCGCTGATGCGGCATCTGCGCCAGCACGCACCCGGGCTGGACCTGGCCATCAGCCAGTCCACGCGCGAGGTGATGCTGGCCCAGTTGGCCGATGGCGAACTGGACCTGGCCCTGGGCCCCTTCCCCGACGCACCCGACCTGCCCGAAGGCATCGAGGTGCAGGATCTGTTCCAGGAGCAGTTCGTGAGCGTGGCCGACCAGGCCGTGCTGCCGGCACGCGGCGGGCTGTCACTGCGGGACTGGCTGCAGCGACCGCACGTCATGCTGGCCATGCGGCCCGACGCCAGCGAGGAGATCGAACGGGCGCTGGCCGCCCAAGGCCTGAGCCGCCGCGTGGTACTGGCCCTGCCCCACTGGAGCGCGGCGCTGGAGGTGCTGGCAGGCACCGACCTCGTGCTGACCGTGGGCAGCCGCGCCATTGGCGACCTGCGCCGCCACAAAACGCTGCGCCGCTTCGCTCCTCCGCTGGAGCTGCCCCGGTTTGCCTACCAGCAGGCCTGGCATGTGCGCAAGCAGGGGGATGCCACGCATCGGTGGCTGCGCAACTCGATGGCGCAGTGCTGTACTGCGCAGGGGCAAACACAGGCGTAAGAGCAGGAGTAAGCGCAGGCCGCAGCCTCAGGCTGCCACCACCACCCTCAGCAACTGCTTCTGTATCTTCCCGCTGGCCGTCTTGGGCAGGGCCTCGCGGAAGTGGTAGCGGCGCGGGCGCTTGTAGGCGGCCAGGCGGTCGCCGTGGACCAGGAAGGCGTCCAGCACCTCGGCCGTGGGCGTGGCGCCAGGCTTGGCGACCACGTGGGCGGCGACGATCTGGCCCCAGCGCTCGTCGGCCTCGCCGATGACGGCGACCTCGAGCACATCGGCATGCTCGACCAGCGCGTCTTCCACTTCGCGGGGATAGACGTTCTCGGCGCCCGAATTGATCATGTAGTCGATGCGGTCGCGGATCCAGAGATAGCCGTCGTCGTCGATGTGGCCCAGGTCGCCCGTGTGGTACCAGCCGTGCGCCAGCGCGCGGGTGTTGGCGTCGGGGCGGTTGAGGTAGCCGGCCATCATGCAGGGGCCGCGCACCAGGATTTCGCCCACCTCGCCTGGCAGGCAGGCCTCGGCCGGATCGGTGGGGGCGTTGTCTTCGCGCAGGCGCGCCACGATGAGGTCATGGCCCATGGAGGGCAGTCCCGCCGAGCCCGCGTGCGAGAGTTGCTCGCGCGGCAGGAGGATGGACATGCAGGGCCCCATCTCGGTGGTGCCGTAGACCTGGACCAGGTCGCTGCCGACCTTGCGTGTCCATTCGCGGATCAGGTGCGGCGCCATGGAGGCGCCGCCGTACTCCACCAGCCGCAGCGCGGGCGCCTGCTCGGGCGAGGCGATGGGGTCGGCCAGCAGCATGGTGACCATGGTGGGCGCCGCGAAGAAGAAGCTCACGCGCTCTTCGCGGATCAGGCGCCAGGCCTCGGTCACGTCGAAGCGCCGCAGCAGCACCTGGGTGGCCCCGGCCTGCAGGCGCGGCAAAAAACTGGTGTGCAGCTCGGCCGTGTGGTTGAGCGGCGCCATGGCCAGGCCCACGTCGTCGCGCGTGAACTGCATGGTCTGGTGCATGAGGGCGTTGTGCGCCAGCTTGCTGCGGTGCGTATGCAGCACGCCCTTGGGCCGGCCCGTGGTGCCGCTGGTGTACATGAGGATGCAGGGGTCGCTCT
>Ga0209370_1000876_pt1 | contig 31603 bp, 42 predicted proteins | sample AgamicAtPrz_FD_187164 | JGI IMG/M metagenome (GOLD analysis project Ga0209370, IMG submission 187164) | Agave microbial communities from Guanajuato, Mexico - At.P.rz (SPAdes) (version 2) | ecosystem: Host-associated > Plants > Phyllosphere > Phylloplane/Leaf | place: Guanajuato, Mexico... | reverse complement strand
CGTCGCGGCGATTGCGGCCCGGCTTACCAGCCGTCCATAGGATTGATTCATAAACACTCCTGTCATGCCATGGCGCTAGTATAACGGATGGTTGCGGAGTCAAAGGATGAATAAACGGTTAACAAACCTGAACGAAGGACAAAAAAAACCCCCACATCATGTGGGGGAAGACAGGGATGGTGAAGAAATCCGGACAGTAACACAATGGAATAAAAGGATTTATTCTAATCTTCGTCTACATTTTGACTACACTTCGACAAAAAAAGCCCCGTGCATTACGGGGCTGCACACCGCATTACTTCCATCCACACGCTTTTTGAAGTGGCTTCAATGCCTCTGACAGACCAGCAACATCAAATGTCGCACTCACGGGACTTTCATTGTAAGGCGTGATCTGAGTAAACATTGAGTTAGCCTGGCTCAGCGCCTTGACGAACTCGATGACATTGCCACGATAAAATACCGATTTGGTATCGCTAGATATGTCCCATGTTTTCGTTTTTGCCTTCTGTTTATCCAAGCGAGATAACATCTGTGTTTCGTTCAACCCAAGATAGGTATCCCAATTGAGGAAAAGTTCTGTTTTTTTCTCGCGGCAAGTGATGTAAAGACTTGGTGTGATCGATTCCCCAAACTGCGACCGGAAAGAATCATTAGCAGAAAGGCTAACATAAACATTCTCTGAATCATCCACGGGTGAAGTTTTCGTGGATACCTGCCATTTTCCAACACCTACTACTGGCTTAGCCTCTTCGGTTACTTTCGGTGGAAGAACCTTATCGTAACAAGCTAAACGCGCATCACTTTTTGCCTCGGATTGGCATTTCATTAATGCGTCATTGTTAATATCGGCTTTAACTGGTTCTACCGCATACGCTGTTGATAAAGCAGAAGAGCAAAGCGCCATAGCAATGATTATCTTTTTCATACCATTACCTTTCATGATTTCGGGCGAGTAAAGAAAACAAACATTCCGATAATGATATCGCCAATAACCCAAATGGTTCCCAGCATCATCATCCCCAGCCCCGTACCAATTGCGGCTCCGGCCCGTTCTGCGTCTGAGGCTGCGTTATTGATAACGTCACTACTGCCGCCAGCCCCGGCAAAAATGCAATAGATCATAAAGATGTTAAACAGGATAAATATCCACTTAACGATCTTGCCAAAAAATGAGCGCTTCGGCTTTCTGACTTGATGGCCGCAAGACGGGCATTTAAACGCTGAATCACTAATTTCTTTACTGCATTCCGGGCAGTTTACTAATGCCATTTTCCTAGACTCCATAGACATGGTTACATAACCGCCATAAAGCCTATCAGTTGATTTTGTTTGAATAAATAAAAATTAACCCGCCATATAGGCGGGTTATTTTAGAGTGCCAGCGATAACTGATCTTCGCCGTGGTGACTTCGTGGAAAAGCTTCTTGTGGCACCATCGCGCCGGGCGCTGGCTGGGTCTGGTTTAGTGAACCGTCTATTTCCGTCATGCTGGTGAAACAGTACCCGCACAACATATTTTGACACTGGTGATAGCTGCGCCGTACAAGCAAACTCAGCTCAACGCTGGTTCTGGTTTTTGCTATTGCACGGCAGCGAGGACAGCGCATTGCCATACGCGGGCCTCCTTTCAGGACTGGTTAATATCAACGCAAGTATAACGCTTAAGACGTTGAATCGTCACTCTCCGCTGTCCAGTCGTCTATTTTTACTTCCAGTTCCAGCGACGTGGTAAATCCTCCCCCTCCAATATCGTGAACGCACCGCGTTATCGTCCAGTTCCCACTGTCGATCGTAGACTTAAAGCCGTAGACGCTGGCGGGCTGTTCCGGGTACAAATCCGCGCGGCCACGCGCCAGGGTGATGCTGAACGTCGCCGCTCCACGCTGCAACTCCCGCCACTTAGCCGCAGCGGCACGCTTCGCCGCCTTTTCGGTCTTGAAGGTTTTACGGATAACAAAAACGTTACCTTCGGCCCCGGCCAGATAATCCCCCTCTTTTTTGCTGGATGCTGGCTCTTTCTTTTTGGCCTGGCTGGTTCGTCGTCTGCGGGTAGTTTTCTTAACGGTAGTGGATGGTTTTTTACCAAAGTTGAGATCAAGCCAGTATGCAGTTACGCCCGTGTACGCGTCGCGGTCAGCTACGTTAAAGCGATGTTTATCACCGCTTGACCGGACTATCTCGATCACCGGCAGCGGCTTGCCGCTCTGCGTCACTCCCTTACCTGGCGTGATAAACAGAAGCATACCGTTTTTAATGGTTGCCACCGCGCCCAGCATTTCGGCCATGCGCGTTAAGAAACTGATATCTGATTCACTCGTCTGATCGGCGTGGTCTATCTCAATCTTCGCAAGTTCTTCGCTGACACCCGCACGCAGATCGTAGCGGCTGGCAATGCTGGCGACCACATCCCCCACGGTAATATCGTGCCAGCTATATTCCCTCTTCACGTTGAAGGTATCGCGGAAATCTGCGCTTCTGGCACTGATCGTTAGCTGGTCAGGCGGGCCAGCGTGTCCAATCTCGTCAACCGTATAGACGCCCTTAAAAACCAATGGATCATTATCCCAGCCCAGCGCCACCGATATCTTTGCGCCGCGTGGTGGTAATGCTACCTGCCCGTCTGCATCATCCAGAGTCAGATCCAGCGTGTCCGCTTCAAAGCCCCGGTTATCTGTCAGGGAAAGAGAGAGCAGCCGGTTATCCAGCGCCGTAAGCTGATTACCTTCAATTTCAATACTGAACGCCGGGCGCGGCGAATATCGGTTTTCTGTCGTGTCCATATCAACCCCTTCATCATGATGGGGTACATCGTCGCCACGCGCGCGCGCATGAACAACGCCCCGTCATTGTTGCAGGTTGCTGACAACCCTTATTCATCGCATCGGCCTGCCATTGCCGCAATGATATTCGCAGTCATTAAACTGGCGAGGCAAATACATGGCCACTAACTACCATCACGGTGTAACCGTCACGGAAACCACCGACCTTAGCACGATGATCACCGACATTGATTCGGCGGTGATCGGCGTTGTCTGCACCGCTGATGATGCGGACGAAACAGCGTTCCCGCTGGATACCCCTGTACTGATCACCCGCGTGGCTAACATGCTGGGCAAGGCAGGTAAAACCGGCACCCTGTTTACCACCCTGAAAGCGATTTCAGACCAGACCAGCCCGCAAACCATTGTGATCCGCGTTGCTGATGCTGCAAATATCGAACCGCCAGAAGGCGGCACCGCTCCAACACAGGATCAACTGGTTATTGGCGGCACCGATGCAAACGGACGCTTTACCGGCATGTACGCGCTGCTGTCTGCCGAAATGCGCGTAGGCGTGCGCCCACGTGTGCTGGCTGTTCCCGGTCTTGATACGGAAGCGGTGGCCGCACAACTCGGCGTCATTGCCGAAAAGCTGCGCGCGTTTGCTTACGTGGCAGCGAACGGCTGCAACACCATCGCCGAAGTGAAGGAATACCGCGAACAGTTCTCCCAGCGTGAAATGATGGTTATCTGGCCTAATTTCATCTGCTACGACACCAACGCCGGGGCGAATGCCACCGTGCCCGTGGGTGCCCATGCGGTTGGGATGCGCGCCAAAATCGACGCAACGCAGGGCTGGCATAAAACCATTTCCAACGTTCCCGTTAATAACGTGCTGGGGATGGATCGGGATATCTATTTCACGTTGCAGGGCACCGATACCGACGCCGACGAACTGAACGCAGCAGGCGTTACCACGCTGATCAAGCAGGACGGCTACCGCATCTGGGGATCGCGTACCTGCGACGCGGAAACGTATATCTTCGAAAGCTATACCCGAACCGCGCAGATCGTTGCGGATACTGTCGCCGAAGCCCATTTCGCCTATGTTGATAAACCGCTTACCCCGTCGCTGGTTAAGGACATTGTGGACGGCATCAACAAGAAGCTGACCTCATACGTGACGGCTGGCAAGCTGCTGGGCGCCCGCTGCTGGTATGACCCGGAACCGAATACCTCGGAAACCCTGCGCAATGGTCAACTGACCATTAAGTACAACTACACCCCTGTTCCACCGCTGGAAAATCTCAGCCTGGTACAGGAGTTTACCGACGAATATTTCGCTACGTTTTCCAGCGCAGTGAATAACTAACCGGGGGCGCTTATGGCACTGCCTAAGAAACTTAAATATTTCAATATGTTCTTTGACGGGGATAACTACTTCGGCATGGTGCCGGAAATCACCCCCGCCAAACTCACCAAAAAAACCGAAGACTATCAGGCGGGCGGTATGCCGGGTTCGGTTGCGGTGGATCTGGGCTTCGACGCTGGCGCCCTGGATATGGATATCACGCTTGGCGGTCTGGATGCCGGATTGCTGAAAAAATGGGGCGTTACCACTGCGGACGGGATGCAAACACGTTTTGCTGGCTCCTATCAGGACGACGCAACCGGCGACGCTGTACCGTGCGAAATCCAGACGCGTGGCCGCTTCACTGAACTGGATCCCGGTTCGGCAAAAGTCGGGGATGACACTTCGCATAAGTACACCCTGAAAAACACCTATTACAAGCTGACCATCAACGGCGAAGAGATTATCGAAGTTGATGTGCTCAACATGATCTACAAAGTTGCCGGTGTGGATGTGCTGGAAAAACACCGCGCTAACATCGGCCTATAAGGAAACCCGGCACCATGAGCAAGACCAAAGAAAACACCGTTATTCTTACCGCCCCTATTACGCGCGGTAAGACCAAAATCACCGAAGTGGCGATCACTTCCGTGCTTAAACAGGCTGGATCACTGCGCGGCTTAAAAGCCTATGACGTTCTGACGTCCAACTATGACGCGCTGGTTATTCTGCTGCCCCGCGTTACCGCCCCGGCATTAACCGCCGATGAGATTGCCCGAATGGATACCTGGGATTTTTGCCAGTTAGCCAACGCGGTGGTTGATTTTTTGCAACCCTCTTCGGATCTGACCGCGACGGATACGGGCAACGAATCATCCGATGCCCCTGCGAACGCATAGAAGACCTGATGGCAGATATCGCCGTCATATTCCACTGGCGGCCGGTAGAGATGGACGCCATGACGGTACAGGAAATACTGTTATGGCGTGATCAGGCGGCTGCGCGCAGTGGTGGAGATCACTAAATGGCAGACCGCAATTTAAATATCAGGGTGGCATTCAGCGCCCTGAATAATATGTCCCGCCCTGTCAACGCGGCGCGCCAGAGTGCCGCCGCGTTGGCGTCTCAAATCAATCAGACCAAAACCAGCATTAAAGGGCTTGAGCGTCAGGCAACCAGCTTTGACCGCCTCACCGCAGCCAATAAAAAAACCACCGAACAACTGGCCCAGGCGAAAGAACAGGCCCGGCAAATGGCGGCGGCTTATGGCCCGTTACGCCAGCGCAGCGCCGAACAGGTTGCCGCCCTCAATCAGCAACGTGCAGCCATTCGCCAGTTAACCCAGCAGCAGAAAGGCGAGCAGACGCAGCTTAACCAGTTGCGCGCCAGCTTCTACAGCGAAGGCATTGCGATCAGCAGCGCCAGCCGGGCGACGGAACAGATCAGCCAGCGCACCGCGCAATATAACCGCCAGCTTGCCGAACAGCAGCGACGGCTTGACGCTGTTAACCAGGCGCAGGCCCGTTACAGCCGTGCCAAAGAAACCGGCGAAAAGATGATGAGTGGGGGGATGAAAACCGCCGCCGTGGGTGCGGCAACCCTCGCACCTGTCGCCGCTGCGGTTAAATCCTACAGCAGCCTTGAAGACGCCATGAAGGGCGTAGCCAAACAGGTAAACGGCTTGCGTGACGACAGCGGCAACCGCACCCCGCAGTATGAAGAAATGCAGCGGGCGATCATGGATGCCAGCGAAAAGCTGCCAATGGCTAATGGCGCTGTTGACTATGCCGCCCTGGTCGAAGGCGGCGCGCGTATGGGCGTGGCAAACAGCGATGATCCGTGGGAAAAACAAAAAGCCGATCTGCTGTCTTTCGCCAGCATGGCGGCAAAGGCTTCTGTTGCCTTTGAACTGCCCGCCGATCAGCTTTCTGAAAGCCTGGGTAAAATTGCCGGGCTGTATAAAATCCCTACCCAGAATATTGAACAGTTGGGCGACGCCATAAACTACCTGGACGATAACGCGAAGTCGAAAGGCTCCGATATTATCGACGTACTCCAGCGCGTTGGCGGGCTTGCCAGCCAACTGGATTACAAGCAAGCCGCCGCGCTGGGTTCCACCTTTCTGACGCTCGGCACTCCTGCGGAAGTTGCCGCCAGCGCCACCAATGCAATGGTGCGCGAACTCTCAATCGCGACGGTTCAGGGCAAAAACTTTATGCAGGGTCTGGACGCCCTCGGCCTCAGTGCCGAAAAAGTCCAGAAGAGCATGTCAGTGGACGCGATGGGCACAATCATTTCAGTGCTGGAAGCGTCCAAAAAACTGGCGCCGGATCAGCAGGTAGCTAACCTTACCCAGATTTTCGGTAAAGAGTTCGGCGATGATGCGCAGAAACTTGCGAACAACCTGCCCGAACTACGCCGCCAGATAGAACTGACGCAGGGCGCAGCCGCTAAAGGTTCCATGAATCGGGAATCTGATATCAATAAAGCTTCCCTTTCTGCTCAGTGGCAATTGACCAAAACCGGCGCGGTTAACGCATTCAGTTCAGCAGGGGAAACGCTCCGCGAACCGCTGATGGATATCATGCTTACCGTCAGTAAGGTGGTTGGCAGCGTCCGCCGCTGGGTTGAGGCAAACCCGGCGCTGGTTGGTTCAATCATGAAAGTCACCGCAGCCATAGGCGCGTTGCTGGTTGTCGTGGGTGGCCTGATGCTGTCCATCGGCGCAGTGCTCGGCCCGATGGCACTTGTTCGCCTCAGCTTCACCACGCTGGCTGGCTCCGGTGGGGTAACTCCCCTCATAGGCTCGCTGGGAAAATTATCCAGCACATTACGCGGGCTGATCCCCTCACTATCTAGCGTGGGCCGAAGTATTAAAGACTGGCCTGCCCTCTTCCGATCTGCTGCGTCTGGCATTACCCAATTTAGCAAACAAGCTATTGGCGGGTTAAACACAGCGTTAATGGCACTTTCACGCGGTGCTATTGCTGCCGGACAGGGGATATTTACCCTATTCACAAGGCCTATGACGGCTATAACCTGGCTTGGTAATGGTCTCAGAACTCTGGCAACCTCCGGTTTCGGCGCTTTGCTGAACGTTGGACGCACCGTAATGATGGCGTTGGGTGGCGGGTTATCATTACTTCTTAGCCCTATTGGAATACTGGTAATCGCTTTATCAGCAGCAGCGATCGCCGTTATTAAATTCTGGGAACCTATAAAAGCCTTTTTCACTGGCTTTTACACCGGGTTAATGAGTGGCTTACAGCCTTTAACCGCAGCATTTAGTACAGCCTTTGCACCACTGGCCCCACTCTTTGACTCTATCGGTAATGCTGTCGGTGGCGTCTGGGAGTGGTTCACAAAACTATTCGAACCTATCCAGTTCTCCAGCGAAGCGCTGGCCTCCTGCACCAGTGCCGGGGAAACGTTCGGTAAGGTTGTCGGTAACGCTCTATCTGCATTAACACCAATAATCGAAGGAATAGCGCGCGGTATAGGATGGGTACTGGAAAAACTCGGCGCCATCCCCGACGCAACAAAAGCAGCGCAGCAAGCTGCGGAAAGTATGCACAAAGACCCTGTTGTCTGGGAGTGGGATCCGCAGCAAAAGAAAATGGTTAAAAAGGGTTGGAACTGGTCGCCGAAAGACGATCAGCAGAAGAAAACCAACCAGAAGCAACAGCAGGCCATTGACCAGCAGAAAAAGCAGGAAAGCTTAATTAACTCGCTCAAGGGCCCGGCCAACATCGTGCCGAAGATGAGCAGCAGCCTGGACAAAATCGCCACCAATACCACGGAGAAGAAAGACGGCCCCGGCGAAATTGTCTTCAAGAATAAGCAGCCCTATATCCCGATCCGGGGCGGATATTCGGAACCGCTTAAGCAGGCGCAGCGCCAGCTACCATCCCTTACCGATTGGGTGACGCAGCAGGCCGGATCGCTGATCGCTTCCGTTACGCCGTGGCAGGTTGAGAAGCCCGCCGCACGGGTGCCCGTTTCGGCGTCGCCGTCTGCGGCCTCCGTCGCTGCGCTAATGCCTGCGCCGGGTGGCGATGTATATAACCTTAACTTCGACTTTAGCGGCCAGAAACTGGATGAAGAAACCATTATCAGGCGCGTGCGCGAAGAACTTGCGTTAGCGAAGCAGCAGGCCGACCGGCGCAAGCGTTCCCAACTGACCGATCACGTCTAAGGGCAATATCATGATGATGATTCTGGGGATGTTCCCCTTTTCACTGCAAACCACGCCTTACGAGAGCGCGAATAAAACCAACTCTTGGCGGCATGTTAAAAACGATCGCGTGGGGAAATCCCCGCGCTATCAGTTCATTGGCGCAGATGAAGAACCGTTCGTACTCAGCGGCACGCTGTACCCCGAAATAAGCGGCGGTGATGTGTCGCTTGTCATGCTGGAAACTATGGCCTTTTCCGGGCGCCCGTGGCCCCTGATTGAAGGCACGGGCAGGATCTACGGCATGTATGTAATTGAGCAGATCACGCAAAACCGAACGGAGTTTTTTAAGGACGGGAAGGCAAAGAAAATTGATTTTACGCTCAACCTGAAACGGGTAAGCGAGGACATACGGGAAAAGCTGGCCGAAACGACCACCGACGATCTCTTCTCTCTGGTGAAAACCAACCTTTCGATATAAGAAAAGCGGGCCTTCGCCCGCTTCCCCTCCTGGCGGCACCGTCATAACTGACCGTGCTACAGCACCGTTAAAAACGACTGTACTCGATACGCATGGCCAGCACGGTTAGAACCGGCCATGCGTGCCGGAATGAAAACTTATTCCGGCTTATCCGGCCAGGTGATATCCGGTGCGGTTGACGTGTCTACCGCCTGAACGGCCTGTACATACTGCATCCACTCGGTAAGTTTCGCCTTATCCTCTGGCGTAATGATCCCCAGCATTAGCTGGGTTTGCCACATCTGGGTAATGCTGTTGGCTTCGGCGATGCGTGACGCCTTTTCGGCATCAGCTTCGGCGATCAGTTCTTCCTGGGTGGGTTCCGGCATATCAATAAGCTGCGGGTATCCCTGCTCATCACTGGCCCAGACTTTTCCCGCTGGCGTCGGCTGTGTTTTGAACGGATGGTTATCATCCTCAATCTTTACGCAGTTTGTTAAATCGTAAAGCCCCGGCAGCGCTTCGTTGCAATCAACTGGATTCCAGTACCACATATTAATATCCCTCCGCGACGTAAAAACCCGTAAACGTAGATCCATAACTCGTTGTAGGAGACGATCCTAATGTGACCTCCATAGCTGCCACACTAAAGCCTGTAATACCTATCTGCGCAGGGTTGGCGAATTCAAAGTTATTAGAGGTATTTCCATTTTCAGTAATATAAAGACCGTCAAGTTTAGAGGTAAAACTTATCGGGTAAGTCACCCTTACACCGCTGGCAGGCGTTGGAATAGCCAGTGGGGTAGACCACGACTGACCAACGCGCTTGTAGCCATCGCTGTAAATCTCATACCAGCCGTTTGCATTGGTTCCCCTGCTTACCAGATAGCGCGGCGTAGCGGCCAGCCCATCAATACCCAGATGTTTTAACGCGGCCTGCACCGCTGCCGCTCCAGCGTCTGCGATTTCCTTAAGATTCTCGGCACTCAGCAGGTATTGAGGATGCGGATTGGGGTCAGCAAGGTGATCAGCCATCAAATCATCCGCATACGATTTCGCGACAATGATTTGAGAATCAACATAAGCACGGGTTGCCAGTACCACAGAGGGATCAATTTTGAGCGTTACCGCTGCGGTGCTGCTGACAATCAGGATCATGCGCACGACCTGCACGCGCCCGCTTCCCTCCTGTAACTGCGGCTTATAGGTTTCCGCACAGTTGGCAACGGCAATCATATCGCCGTCTTTATCAAACAGACCAATTTCACGGATCCACCACCCGCCCACGTCTTCGGGGATCACCTGTTCGGCAATAATCTGGCTGGCGTTGTTCGGGTCAATGCTCAGGCTATTGAGGGGTGCGCGTCGCAGCTCATGAACCAGCGCCGTTTGTGCCGGGTTCGGCGTCGGCAATGCGCCGTTACCATCGCCCACAGCCATCTGGGTGATCTCAACCTGCGCACCCAATGCCGTGGCATTTGCCAGTTTCGCCGCGCCCACATTAGTTAGCACGGCATAATATTTAGTCGCCACTTGCGATCTCCACGGTGTCAATTAAATGGATTGCCGCCCCGGTGTAATCATCACCGCCCACGGCTATGGTTTCAGGGAAATACGGGTATACGGTCAGCGTATCGCCGGAATAACTGCCCGCGCCGATATACAGATCGCCGGTTGTTTGCAGATGAAGAGACATTCCCAGCATATGACGGCTGCACGGCTTCACATCGGCGATCAGGCGTTCAAGCTCCTGATAGGTTTCTTCACTAATGCCCTGGTCTTCCACCCCAATATCCAGCGTGAAAGTGCCCGGTGCGGTGTCGATGTTCCACCACTCGTTAACCCGGATGAAGAAGCCGAACGGCTCAACAACCCGGCGCATGGCGCCCGTTGTACCCTTGTACTTATGCAGGTAGAACGCATCGGCTACCGCCTTACGCTTCGTGCTGATCGGCCAGGCCTCATCCCAGCGATCAACGGAGAAGGCCCACGCCAGATAGGGCAACAGATCAGCCCGACACGTCCACGGGTTCCACAACTGGCGCAGCGGCACGGGTACTTCACCCAACGACGCGCAGACGCGTGCGGCGATGCGCTCCATCCTGCTGGCGCTTGGCGGTAACAGGTCATTACTCATCGTAACCACCCACCGTTATGGTGTATTCGGTGCAGTGCGATGCCTGGTAGTCACTCAGCACGATATCCGCAACAGGCTGCGCCAGTTCCACGCGCTGGACGCCTTCGACGTGCAGGGCGGCGTAGATAGCTGAAAGACGGATATCGCGCCCTAAGCGATTCTGCGCGGCAATATACGCCTGTAACTGTTGCTCCGATGCCTGCCGGACGGGTTCGGCTTCCGGCCCTGGATAGATGTAAAGCGTTGCATCGATCTGATACGGTACGATCTCCGCAGACTGCACCGTTACCCTGTCGGCCACCGGGCGCACCTCTTCATCGTTCAGGGCAGTAGCGACCACGGAAAGCAGATCATCGCTGGCCGTTCCGTCACCCTCGCGCGACAGCACCGAAATGGTGACGCAGGCAGGTGTAGGACTGACCGCCGAAATATCAGCTACGCGCCCGTCTGCTGAACGCCCCCAAAATTCATACGCCGCCGTTGGCCCTGCGACGCTCAGACCTTCAAACGCCTGCTGGGTACGCGTGCGTAAATCCGCGTCTGACTCCATCACGGCTTCAACTGGCGGGGTAACGCTGTCGTCTTCTTCCTGAATGGTCAGACGTTCAACGTTGAAATTGACCGCCAGATTATCCAGATCGCTATCCGTGGAATAAGCCAGCATCACCGCGCGGGCCGCTTCATTCACCCGCTGGCGCAACAGCAATTCGCGATAGCAATTCTCTTCCAGCAGCATGGTGATCGGCTCCGATTCAAGCTCAAGCGTGCGGGCGATCTCATCCTGTTCATCTTCCGGGTACATCGCAATAAATGCGGCCTTGCGCTGCGCGAAAAGCGTTTCGAAGTCCAGCGGTTCAACCACCACGGGCGGCGGTAGCTGCGATAAATCGATCGTGCCGCTCATGCCTGGCCCCTCAATGTAATATCGGCGTTAAATGGCGTCTGATTGTCGGTGCGGTTGGCCTGGATAGTGGCAACCAGCCGACCGGCACTCGGCGCGCTCAGGGTGATACTGGTCAGAGAGATACGCGGTTCCCATAAATACAGGGCGCTGTAGATGGCAGACATAACGCGCAGCTTCGTTATGGCGTTATCGACCGGCTGATCTATCAGGTTGAAAAGCTGCGAACCGTAGGCACGGCGCATCACGCGGGAACCGATAGGCGTAAGCAAAATATCGCCGATAGACTGCGCTATGTGCTCGTTGTCGGTGATGGCATGGCCTGAACCGGCATTCATGCCGCTGTAACGGACTGTACTCATACCGGGCCACCTGTATTACTACCACCAGACTGAACGCCGCTATGTTTGTGCAAATGGACAACGACACCATTAGACGAAAGCGATCCGCCTGAATGGGTAATGTTGCCCTTCATTTCCCCGCCCTTTTGCACTTCCAGCGTGGCGGTGATCAGCTTGTTGGTGCAGACCACTTCCGGCGTGTCCAGGGTAACGCGCGTATCTGCCTTGACCGTTACCACCGGCACGGTGGCGGTAATGGATTCCGACGCGGTGACGCTTGCCGTTTTCACCCCGCTGACAACCAGCGCGCTGGCCTCCGGGTCATATGAGATACGGGCGCCATCCGGGTGCAGGATCACGCAGGTGGTAGCGCCAGCATCTGGCGGCGGTGCGTCTTCGCTGTAAAGGCTTCCGGCAATGAATGCCGTTTCCATCTCACCGCAGGGGCACAAAATATAAACCTGTTCGCCCACTGTCGGCGCCCACCACGTCACGGCTTCACCGGCGCGCGGCACTGCCCAGCGGATCCAGTCGGTTTTGTTCTCGCCTGTTTCGACGCGCGCAAGGTACTTTTCCGTATCCACTTCCAGCACGGTGCCAATGCGGGCGAGATTGCAGATAAGGCGATAGAGTTCGTTTAAATTCATAGTGCTGACTGTTTCCCGTGGTGCCGGTTACGCTGTCCGGCGTCGCTTCCACCCGGTAGCAGGCTTTACGACCGTTTCGGCTTTTGGGTTATGCAGTCAGTATCAGGAGTCGCGCGCGCGCAAACAACGCGGCGCCATTGTGGCGGGTTGGTGACAATCAAATCTCTTGCATGAAGGCGACAACAGTATCGGCCAGCCAGTCTAAATCCCCCTCGGTCATGCCCAGGAGTTCACGCACCGGGTAGCGTGCACGGGCACCCGGCACCACGTTATCGACTTCACCGTACTGGTGAACGCTGGCAATTTCGGCGGTATGCCCCTGAAAGCCAACCACAGCCATGCCGCCCGTACCGTAAGCCTTAAGAAAGCGTGCGGTGCGCAGCTTGCGGAACATCGGATCCTTTCTGGTGCGGTTCTGCCTGGACTGGTTGAGATTGATTTCAATATAGCGCTGGATATCGCGCTTATAGAACGTGCGCAGGGCGCCGCGATCAACGTCATAGCCGGTGATTGCTCGGTGCTCACCCCTGCCCGTGGTTCGCCAGTTGCGTAACTCCCTGGCCTCATCATTCCATATGAACTTTATCCCGCCCTGGGTGCGCAGGATTTTGCGGCGGCGGGCCTGATAGCTTTCACCGCTGGGGTTCTTCTGGCTGGCGATACGCTTTTGCTGGCGCTTACGCAGCCCGATCGCAACGTCGCGCGTCAGCTTGCGACGGTGCCCCGGCGAAAGCTGCGCGGCCACACTGGCTAGCCAGTCGTCTAACTGCTGGAAGAGGGGATCGGTTTGTTGTCCTGCCATGTTTCGCCGCTGACCTCATCAACAAATACCAGTGACCACGCGCCAATTTCTGGCCCCGGTGCAGGGTCAGCACGGTGACGAGTGACGATCTCGCCATCTTCACGGGTGACGATCACCGCTTCATCAGCCTGAATCTGGATCAGCACGTCCATCGTGCTGTTACTCAAAATATCGGCTTCGAATGTTATGCCGTTCTGCTGCCTGTCCGGGTTAAACAACAGATCGGGCTGATATAAGCGCGCCCATGCCAGCACCGGCACGCTGATAGTATCCAGAGATTCAGGGTAATCCATGACCAGCACTTCCAGCGTATAGCGATACTCAAACGCAGCAGCACGCTGGCCGGTGCTGACCATACGGCCTTTACGCAGGTAAACAGCCAGATTATCGGGATTCTCGCGCAGCCAGGGCACATGCTGGCTTATCATCTGGCGCAGCAAATCGGGTTTAAGCATTACTTATCCCTCCCGGACTTAACCGCATCATACGCAGCCTCACAGGCTAATCCTCTGGCTCTTGCTTCGTCAGCTTCTCTTGCCAGTTCCCCCGCTCGCTCGTCAGCCCTCTTAAACAGGTCGGCAAGCAATGCGGCACCGCTGGCTTTTGCCTCGCTTCTGCCGGGAGTTCCGGCACCGCAGGCGCGTTCACGTTCTGCCAGTTGCCTGGCGAGTTTGTCGGCCCTGTCGTGCAGCCCACGAGAAGCAGCACGGGCACGATCGGCATCAGCCTGCACGCCAGCAAGCTGCTGACTGGCTTGTTTTCTGATCGCATCAATTTCACCTTGTCGGCGTTGTTCTTCTGTCCTGGCCTCTGCCTGTCTTTTCGCCAGCGCGGTGGCGTCGCGTGCATCCCGCTGCGCCCACTCTCCACGCCAGTGCTGATTGGCATCACCGTAACCGGCGGTGTAACGCCAGTGGCTAAAACCCCAAACAGCAGCAGCGGCCAGCACAAGACAAACGATCACTTTCCAGCGTGACAACCCCATCTCTAAACCTCTCGCCAGCTCGCACTGTCATTACCGGACGTGCTGGAGCACTGTCAAAAATGACCGCGCTCGATACGCACGGCCAGCACAGTTAAAAATGACCTGCACGGCACATCAGGCAGGGTAATCGGCATAAGGTAACTGGAAGTGCGGCCCGTCTTTAAGCGTCTTCCAGTCTCCGCCCCACTCCACCGGAATAGCCAGATTTTTACCCGCCAGCTTAAACGCCTGGGAAATCTGCTGGTAATACTGCCAGTCCCATGAACCGGCAGGCGTTGGATAAGCGAAGACGTCAACGGCGTGACCGGAAATATGCCTGCTGTTCATGGTCTGGCTTTTACCTTCCGCAACCAGTTGCTTTTGACGCTCGACAGTACGCAAACCTTCCGTAATGCCGAAATCAACCGGCGAAAGCTCCAGCGCCAGCCTGACTATCTTCACCAGATCGGGATGCACACCACGCAGGTTATTTTCACTTCGCTGACTGAATTTAAAGTTATTTGCCATTACGGGCACCTCGTTTGCTTATGCTCATTACGTCCGATCTGTTAACAATCTTCATTACGTTGCCTTTGGCCGATAAAACAGCCACACAGAGCGCCATATTGATCGCCGTTTCCGCAAAGTTTGCGGTTGAATACTTTCCGGTAACGATCAGGATGGTGACGGAACCACACGCGACAATGAGCACCCAGGCAAACAAAGCAGCCAGACGCTTATGCTTTGCCCCGTTGCGCTGATAAGTACCCAAAGTTACCGCGATTACTGCGCATGTAATTGCATTCACGATAAGCAGAAGTTCATTTAGCGTTACCATCGCCACCCCCCGAAAATAAACGCCCTGGGTTTATTTTTCTGAGCATGAGAAGCACATAAACCCCCAGCGCGGCGGCGACGGTTGCACCAATAGACTTACCCACCGTAATGCCGTCAGGGAGGTACTTACCGATCGCCAACGTGATAAACCCGGTTGTCATATCTGCCGCGAGTACGCCAATCAAAAAAGAAGCAATGAAATACCCAACTTGAGCAAACCGGCTTAACTCAGCAGCGGAAAGCACATACACCACAGCCCCGGCAAAAGCGCCGACAAAAACGCCCGCGTCAGTGCCTGATAACATGCTGGCAAATGTGACGCCTGTAATAGTCACCGTTGCAGCGGCAGCGCCGGAAATTGGTTCACCGACCATACTTACACCCCGCTTAATCCTCTGAATTATTCATTTTTAATCAATCCCATAGCTGCACGGTTTCCCGCTGGGCTGGCGGCTGGAGCTCTGGCAGGTAGACAATCTGCCCGGCCTGCAACTCAGTGGCGGCGGAAATGCCCTTATTGGCATCGATCACCGCCTCGGTAACGCCTGCTGTTCTGCCGTAATAGCGCCAGCAAAGCAGGTCGATCGTGTCGTTTTGCTGCGCCTGAACGTTCATTACACCAACTCCGCCAGGCCCCGGCTTTCGTCCTGGATATCACGGATTGACCAGCGCACATCCCGCCACAGCGTATCGATCTGCGTGCTCAATGCCGCCGCGTGGTCTTCGCCTTTACTGGTGGTGTCAATATCGCGGTAGCCTTCAATCAACAGCGCCTTAGTGAGTGAATACACGGCGTTTTTATAGCGCCATACCTTCACGGAAGTGCCATTCACCGGACTGGCCGGAATTTCTGCCAATGACTCATAGCCCGCATCAATCTGCACCTGACGCCACAGGAAAAGCTGATCATTAACATGGGCCACCGCTTCCACCGTTCGCGACATCAGGCGATCGGTTGTCACCTGCCCATCAAGACGCATCGCGCGGCGTAGTTCAGCCAGCGAAATGACCGGCCAGAATGGCAGGCTTTCAACTTTCGCGCCGCCATCATCAGGCACTGGATCGGATGGTGGCCGTACTGGCTCAGTGGCTACCAGACTCATGATCTCTACTCCGTAAAAGTCAGGCGGTGGACGGCAGGACGAAGACGCGGCGTTGCCTGTTTTCGCCTGCCGTGCCGCCTGGGTGCGCGGGGGCACGTTCGGTTATGACGCCGCCTTCTGGCGGGCTGTCGTGGTTCTTTTCTTCGCTGCCGGCTTACTTTTAGCGGCGGGCTTTTTGGTTTCCCGCTTCGCTTTTGTCTGGGCTGGCGGCGTTGCCGTCTGGGTTTCGGTGCTGTTTGCTTCTGGCTTGCCGTCTGCGCCGTCACCGTCAGCAGGTTGCCCGGTCTTCTTAAGCGCACGTTGCAGAAGCTCAATATCACGGGTTACGCCTGCTTTTTTCGGGTTCAACACTGCCGCCTGGCGCAGGTATTCAACCGCAGCGGTAAGCGATTCAACGTTGTCAGTCAGGCGCAGCGTATACCCCAGCGCCTTAAGCAGCTTTGAGCGCACCTCATCCGGCATATCTTCGTTCAGGGTTAAGCCCCGTAATGCTTCCAGCAGGTTAGCGGCGACCGGCGCAACAGCCGGGTTAGCTTTGAATGCAGCCAGGACGGGATCGCAAATTTCTTCCACCAGTACGGTGGCGGTGGTGCGGCGATACTGATCCGGCATCGGCAACTTATGGCGCAATACGTACTGACCAATGCGCAGGGCTTCGGCGATGTTTCCGCAGTCACAACACCAGATCATGACGGTGGTTAACACGTCGTCAGACTGGCCGGAGTCTGCCGTAAGTACGCCTTCAATCCACGGCTGATAGTCCGGCAAGAGTTCGCGTTTTAAATCCGCTTTAGCCTTCTGGGACTGGACACGGCTCAAACGGGCTTTATCCAGTCGCAGGCGGTGAAGCATGGTTTCGTATGCCGTCATTTCAAGCTGCGACGGCTCACGGCTGGCGTGGCGGCGTTCAGCCATCACGCGATTAAAATGTTGTTGAGCAGGTGTCAACATGATGCCCCCAAAGCGGCCAGCAGTTAGCTGGCCTGCGCTGATTTATGGTGCCGGTGCTGGTTCGGCGGCGGTAATGCCTTCGATCAGACAGCCGAAGCCGTAATCTTCAACAACATAGGCATCATTTGACGAACTGTAGGTAGAGACGCGGTTATATTCCGGCTCTTCCACAATGCGGCGGCGGTGCGCACCTTCCTGCCAGTAAATCGACAGGTTTTCCCACGAAGTGATAAACATGCTGCCATCAGGGAAGAAAGGCGCGATGAACGAAGGCAGGTTGCCGATCGTCTTACGCGATGCGATCAACTGACCGGCCAGCGCTTCGGAGTTCGGGTTATTGGTGCTTACGGCATTGATGATCGGGAACGAACGGCTAACCGTCAGGTTACGACCAGTGATCACCACCAGATTGGGCGAATCTTTGTACCATTCGTCCATCAGTGAGTTAACCGCGTCATAAACCAGCGAGTCGTAGTTACCGTAATCACCTTTAGCGATCACCTGGTTGGAATCGTCGCGGCTGGTCACGGTGATATCTTTCATGACTCGTTGCGGCGCGTTCGCGCGGTACTGTTGCAGCCAGCCGATACCACAATCCTGCAAAAGCGGGTTAGCGTTGCGGTCGGACTTATCCGCATAGCTGGTTCCGTTAAAGCCGATCATGATGCGGTCAAGTGCGATACGCTGAATGATCTGATTGCTCAGACGCTGCTGGAAATCCGGGAATTTAGCCCACGCATCAAGCTGCGCATAAGAGGCGAAAGTATCCGCGTTCACCTTATTACAGGTGTACTTGTTCGAATCCAGCGTCGTGACGGAAACAGGCTGGCGGCGATCGGTGGTGGAATTGTTGGTGCTGGAAATCGGGCCGCTCACACCCAGACCGATTTTTTCGCCGGTCTGATCGTTAACGCCGTAGATGTTAATCAGCTTCAACATTTCGGAAGACTGCTGCACCTTGTCTTCAAGCGTCTGCTCAACGCTTGGATCAATGCTGAACGACTTTGTTACGTGGGACTTGTTGATGTGATTCAGTTCAGCCTGTCGCTCAAGATACGCATCAAACAATTCACGGGTAGAATTACGCATAGTTAAATTTCCTGTACTGTTCCTTCGTTACTGGCGGCGATCAGCAGTCAGCAAGCTGGGCGTTAGATTGTTCAGTTGCGCCGGTCGCTTCCGGGCGGCGGTATTTGCTGGCGTCCTGGGTAGAAAGCTGCGCTTTCATCTCGTCGAACTCAGTGCGCAACTTCTCCACCGCTTCGGCGGTCTGCTTGTTCTTAAGCTGCCCTGCGCTCAGTTTTTCCATCTTGTCCAGCAATTCCCCCTGGCTTTCCGCTACCAGTTCAACCGCCTGGCGAATATCACCATTTTCACGATCGAAGTGCTGGCGGGTTCCGGTCAGCATTTCCTTGATACGGGAAAAGAAATTCTTCCCGGTGTCGGACGCTGGCGGCTCTTCCTGCGCAAATTCAAGTGACGATTCCAGGGTTTCAGTGAAGAAGCATTCAGGTGCATAGTGACGCGCGGCCAGTGGGTTGGCGCTGGCGTTCTGTGTGCAAAACTTCATCATTTCGGTGCCCAGGCTCGCCGGGTTATCAGTACAGGCCAGCCCCATAAGGTAGGCTTTGCCGGTGTCTGCAAAGGACGGATGCACCTCAACGCTATGGTAGATTTTCTGGCGTTTCTTCTTCAGTTCGACCAGTTCATCCGTGGCATCCACCTTCACCAGAAGCGCCAGCTTGCCCTTTAACGGGCCTTCGGCAATCTCTTCGGTTTTAGTCTCGACCACATCACCATACGCGCGGAAATCGCTTGTCGGCGACCAGCCTAAAATGTGCTCCAGATTGACGCGGGCGCCATAGACCTGGGGATCGTACTGTTCGGCCATTTCGGTGATGTGCTGACGTTCCAGCACGCGGCCGTCACAGGTTGCGCCCTCTACTGCGGCGCGGAAAAAATTTGTCATTGGCATGGTGACAAAGCTCCGGGTTGGTAAGCGATTGATATTAACCAGTGCCCCAATCATTCCCTTTGCAGCCGGAAGGCGCAAAGCCTTCACTTTGTCGGACTCAGGCGACAACCAGCGGCGATATTGTTGCGCGCGCGAGCGCGATAGCCTGTTGCCATGAATACAGCCGAAGACCTCAGCACAAAAGCCAAAAGCCTCTACTGGCAGGCGTTTAGCATCACTCAGATTTCTAAGGAAATCGGGGTGAGCATTAACACGATCTACAGTTGGCGCCGCCGCTATGAATGGGATAAAGCCACCCCCATGCAGCGGGTGCAGGATCGCACGCATGTTCGTTACCTGCGCCTGGTGGAAAAGGACGACAAAACCCCGAAGGACTTCAAAGAAATTGACCTGCTGGCGCGCCAGCTTGACCGCTTTGAGCGGCATGAGCGCCGCGACCAGGAGAAAGAGAAGAAGGCGAAGACCCCGAAAAACCATTTCACCGAAGAACAGATAACCCAGCTTCGCGCCCTGGTCTTTGATTCGCTATACGAGCATCAAAAACGCTGGTTCAAACAGTGGAACCGGCGTAACCGCTTTATCCTCAAATCGCGCCAGATTGGTGCCACCTGGTACTTTGCCCGCGAAGCGCTGTTGCGTGCGCTGGAAACTGGAAATAACCAGATATTCCTGTCAGCCAGCCGCGCCCAGGCGTTCCAGTTCAAGCGGTTCATTCAGAAGCTGGCACAGGAAATCGGTGTAGAACTCAAAGGCGGTGACGCCATCGTATTGAGCAACGGCGCAACGCTGTATTTTCTCGGCACCTCTGCCGCGACGGCACAGAGCTACACCGGCGATCTGTACATGGATGAAGCCTTTTGGATCAGCAACTTCATCAACCTGCGCAAAGTCGCCGCAGGCATGGCGACGCACAAAGGGCTACGCCGCACCTACTTTTCGACGCCTTCCAGTGAAGAACATGAAGCCTATCCCTTCTGGACTGGCGATCAGTTCAATAAGCACCGTTCACGGGCCGATCGGGTGGATATCGACACCAGTTATAAGGCGCTCAAAAACGGCAAGCTGGGCGGGGATAACATCTGGCGCCAGATAGTCACGCTGGAAGACGCCGTAAAGCTCGGCTTCGATCTGGTTGATACCGATGAAATCCGTAACGAGAACTCCCCCGATGAATACGCCAACCTGTACGGCTGCATGTTCGTTAAAGCCGGGGAACGCGCCTTCGACTACAACGCAATTCTGGGCTGCGGCGTTGATGGCTACATGCCGGACGCGTGGCCGGACTGGAACCCGTTTGCACCCCGCCCGCTGGGTAATCGCCCTGTCTGGGTTAGCTATGACCCCAACGGCAGCAGCGGCAAAGGCGACAGCGCCGGGCTGGTTGTGCTGGCCCCGCCAGCGGTGCCGGGTGGTAAGTTCCGCGCGGTAGAGCGCCACCAGTTACGCGGCATGGAGTACGAAGAGCAGGCCAATTTTATTAAAGAGATCACCACCCGCTACAACGTGCAGCACATTGCTATCGACGGCACGGGGATCGGCGATGCGGTTTATCAACTGGTGATCAAGTTCTTCCCGCAGGCGGTTAAATACAACTATTCACCGGTTCTTAAGCGGTCGATGGTGCTCAAAATGTTGATGGTCATTCGTGCCGGGCGCTTTGAGTTCGACGCCGGAATGATGGATCTCGCGCAGTCGTTTATGACCGTGCGTAAAGTCACCGCAGGCGGCGTTATTACCTACCAGTCCGATCGCGCCCGTGGCAGCAATCACGGCGATCTGGCATGGGCAACTATGCAGGGCATTTACAACGAACCGATCGGCGCGGAAGTGACCGGCGATAACGGCAGTTTTGTGGAGGAGTTTTAATTGAGCGGCAAAAAGAAATTCAGGGCGCCAACTGCTGCACCAGCCAGCACGGCCAGCAACGCAGCCACCCCGCTGGAAAGCGTGGAATCTTTCAGCTTTGGCGACCCGATCGCAGTCAACGATCGCGCGTCTCTTATGGAGTGCCTCGAATGCCATAACAATGGCCGCTGGTATGAACCACCGATCAGCCCCTACGGGCTTGCGCGCATGTTCGACGTTGCCGCCTATCACCAGTCACCGCTGATATTTAAACGCAATGTTATCGCCAGTTGCTACATACCACACCCGCTATTGACCCGGCAGGAGTTCACCGCCTGGGTGCAGGATTATTTAATTTTCGGTAACTGTTACATGGAGTGCCGCCGCAACCGACTCGGCCAGCCGATCGAGCTGCGGCACAGCCAGGCAAAATATACGCGGCGCGGCATAGACCCGGCGCAATTCTGGTTTGTTCCGCGCTACGTTGACGATCACGCGTTCGAACCTGGCAGCGTCTGCCAGATCAAGAACCCCAGCCCGCACCAGGAGATCTACGGCGCGCCGGAATATCTGGCCGCGCTACAAAGCGCCATGTTGAACGGTGAAGCAACGGTATTTCGCCGCAACTACTACATTAACGGCAGTCATGCGGGTGTGATCGTTTACCTCACTGACCCGGTGGCGAATAATAACGATGTGGAAAAGCTTAAAAAGTCGCTGAAAGATGCACGCGGCAACGGTGCTTTTAAAAATCTGTTTGTCTACGCGGCGGGCGGAAAAAAAGACGGCCTGCAAATTATGCCGTTCAGCCAGGTGGCGGCGAAGGATGAGTTTACCGGCATCAAAGACGCCACCCGCGACGACCTGTTAGCCGCGCACCGCGTGCCGCCCGTTCTGATGGGGGTAATGCCGAATAACTCCGGTGGCTTCGGCGACGTAGAGAAAGCGGCGAAGGTGTTTTCCATCAACGAACTGGCCCCGATACAAGAAAGCCTGAAAGAGTTAAACGACTGGCTGGGGATCGACGTGGTGCGCTTCAACCCTTACGCACTGTTGCAGGCAGCAATCTGACGCCAGCCCGGACACACCCACCACCACCGTGGAACGGCCAGCACGGCCGCAACTGACCACACCGCACGTAAGCCCCTCAGCAGCCCGCTGGCAGGGGCTTTTCTTTTGCCTCAAACCAACCACATCGAACCGAAAACGACGCAGCAGCGAGGCGCAGCGGCGCGAAAATCGGCGCAGATAATACCGACCCTATCCCACCCCTCGGCGCGCGCTCATTCCCCCGCCTCGCCCGCACACAAAACCCTCGCTTTTTTGTGCAAATGTGCAGACCACCGGAAGGCCCGCCCCGTCTGGTCTGCTCCTGAAAAATCACCATCATAAAATTTGTGCAGTTTTGCGCGGAATTTTGCACTGATTTTCGGCCCCCTCGCAAAGCCATTCACTGGCCTGCGTCAACCTCGTTAAGCGCCACCATGATCGCCAGCCTTTCAGCAGGAGGAAGGGCCGCATATTTTGCGCGCCAGCGCTCAACTTTGCGCTTAATACGGTGCCGATCGTTGTAGTCTTTCCCGGCAAACGTGTGGGTATACGCGCGCCCTTCCGGGTAATTCATCCAGATTTTTTCTGTTCGCACGCCGCCGCGCGTCATTGCCTGAAATTCTTTGCTGCGCCAGCCTGTTAAACTTTCGTCATAAAGCTGCGATGGATAGCCAGAAAGAATAACGGAAACGTTTTTCGGCAGGCTGACCAGGCAGGACAATAACCGCTCATGATCTGAAACAGAATATTCATAGCGATAGCGCGCGTTTCCGGTGCGGGTTTCATGCAGATACGGCGGATCGGCATAGATCAGGACACGGCCCGCACGATAAAAATCATAATTGTTCAGGTAGTCCACCGCGTCAGCCCGAACCAGATCGATGTAAAGGCGATTATGCTCATGTGCGAAATCTTCGAGTGTTTGCCCGTCAACATCGATCCCTATATTGCACATCGCCGGTGGCTTACGCAGCATCACCGCCCCACCTCCCAGATGGGTTTCAATGTAGGTGTCATGCGGGGGCATTTCAGCAATAATCTTCTGATAAACCCCGCTCGCCGCTTTACTTCCCAGATAGCTCATTCTCTTTCGTCCTCAGCTGGCACCGTCATTTCGAACAACCTGCAGCACTGTTAAAAATGACGGTTCTCGATGTATGGCCAACACTGCCGGAAATGGCGGTATTTGCCGGAATCCGGTACCACACCGTCAAAGCTGACCGTTCCGGCCATCGCGATATTTCGGTACCACACTGTCAAAGCCGACCATGCCGATCGGCGCCCTACTTCCGACCCGAAAACGCTGCCTTCATCCTGTTCACGAGGTCGCTTGTCTTCTTCTTCGCCGCCATCACCTGCGACGGCAGCTTATCCAGCCCGGAAGCTGCACGGTTGCGCGATACCAACCGCCCGTCCTGCACGGTCATAACAAGATCACCGCACGCCACTGACGCACCGGCCATCATCGATCTGACCATTCCGGCGCTGGCATCAATCCCACGCAGCGCCAGCAGTTCACTGATCTGCTGCTCTTTCACGGATAGCCCGGCCCCGTCTTCCCGTTCCGGTGGCCGTTTTTTCCGCTTACTTCGCACATCGTCACTAAGCCGCTGCGCCAGTTCTCGCTTTTCCTGCCTTGAAAGCGCATCAAAATTCACCGTCACGCCCTCAGCTGGCATAGTCATTTCTGACTGTCCTTTAGCTTCGCTGGCGGCATGTTCAACACCGTCAGCACCTGCCGCGGGATCCCGCGTACAGTTATTGACAGAACTCCGAGGGGCGGCGCTGCCGCCTGAAAAACCAACGTCAACGGCCACACCGTCAACGCTGTGGCGCTTCGGCACGATTTTGTATTGAGTAGTGCGGGTGAAGATCAAAGAGTCATTGCCCGTAATCGGGCAGTAAATACCAGTGATTCGCTGGACGTTATCGCCGTAGGCGTTGCCGTTTTCAGTGGTTTCATAATTCAGACGGATGCGCAGCTTATCGCGCTCAACCAACGGGCCACCCTGGGCTAATACGTAGTTATCCCATTCGCCACAGTTAGCGGCCTGCCGGGCGGTTTCCAGTTCAGGGTGTAGCACCAGTTCGCGATCTCCCAAGCGGCGAAGTTCGCGATATACCGTGACCGGCGCACCGCCGATCTGCTGAAACTGGCGAATAGCCCAGCGCGATGCCCACGCGCTAACGCGGAGTGACATTTCTTTCAGGTCTTCCCCGGTTTCGTCGTCCTTCTCACCATCCAGCGCGAAGCCGTCGATATTCTTCGAAATGTATTTCGCTATGTAGCCGGTTGCGCTGCCGTGGGCATCGTCGATCGGCACAACCTGAAAGCGGTTTTCCTGCGCTCCCGGTTCGTTGCCGTCTTCTTTCAGGGCATATTTACGGAAGATTTCGCGCGCCTGCTCGACGCATTCAGGGCGCATAAAAAGAAGTAAATGCCAGTGCGGCGTTGCATCGTGGTGCGGTTCGACCACGCGGAAACCAAAGACGCGGATCCCTTTTCTCTTCCACGCTGCGCGGGTTCTCGCCCAGACTTTGCAAAGATATTGCTGCGTCTCGCGCGGCGACGCGCCACAGTATTTATTATTGCGGCGCCCGTTATGCTGCATGGAGTGGTAACGGGAAGGTGCTGTCAGCGTGTAGAAGTCACCGGCCAACCCTTCCAGCTTCGCCAGATCTTCAAATCCGCGCATTCTCGTCATGAGTTCGCGGCGTCGGTTGGCCGGATTGGCAACACTGCCGGCGACTTTATCGATCAGTGAAATGCGTTCGCCCGTGTCCTGGTCTTCCAGTTCCATAGCCTTAAGGTATTCACGGTTAGCCTTTTTCTGGGCCAGCCATTCCGTAAGGCACGGGGCGCTACTGTATGGGGAAGATTTTTTCTGGACATATCCTGCGGCGATCATCAAATGCTCACGCCACCGGGCATGGATACGGCGCAGGCGGTTTAACCACCACTGCGGTGACTCAAGACGGAGAACCGCGCGTAACGCGTCCTCCGCTTCAAGTTCTTCATTGCAATATGCTGTCCAACCGGGGATCGGCGTTTTTAGATGCACCGCCAGCGACGCAATACGGCCATAGCCAGAAAGCGCCGCGAACTCAGGATCGCCGGTGCGCGCCAACTGGTGATCGGACTCGCGTATAAACTCGCTCGTAAAGATATCGGCAAGCGTATAAGCCAGTCTTTTTAACTCTTTCTTCCCTGCCCAGAGCATACGGAAAAGCTGATCGCGAATTGGCAGCAGAATGCCAGGCATCACGCTATCAGGCTGGTAAACGCTGTTCACGCTATCAATACGCGTTAACACATGGCGTTCAAAGGTATTAACCAGCCAGTGATCTGCCGCTTTGCGGTCTTTCGCATCCAGTGAATCTAGCTTCGCGGCAAAGTGGCGGCGAACATACTGCGGAAGAGAGGCCAGACGGCGGCGAAGCCATTTGCTGCGATCCGGTTTTTCGTCTTCCGCTACCAGTTCACTGAACGCAATATGCTTACGCGTGCCGTCCGGCGTGAGATAGTCGAAACCATCCAGCCCCGGAGCAACATCAACGCCAATCGGCTGGTATGGTTTGTTCCCGCCATAAGCGTAAGGGATAGCGTTGTCAGTGCTACCCGGATACGGTGGAGGTGGAGAAGGGGCGCGACGGCCACTGGTTGCCGTGGTCATTGCGCACAATCCAGATATGCAGCTATGAACGCTTCCGCGACCGGCGCAACGATGGCATTACCGTAGGCGCGCAACTGGCCCACCCGTCCGGCAACCCCATCAACCAAAGGGCTAATTCCGGGTTTAACTGGCCTCCACTTTCCATCCCGGCAGAAAAGCCAGTCAGCAGATCCCCAGAAACCGTTAACCGCATTGGTTCCGCTATTGCCGCCAAATCCTGCAATCGCTTTTGAATCTTGGTTCCGTTCTCCCGGTAATTCATCAATGCATCCTGCTGACGCGGGTTTCTGTCGTTGCAGGTGTTCGGCGTGGGCCATCCCGCAAGCTGCGCCGTTACATCCAGCCGATCCGTTGATAACTTCCCGTTGCGAACTCTCCCACCCTGATAACCGCCCTTCCCGTCCGTCGCTGCTGGTGTCGGCCAACCTGCCAGCTTCACTAATTGCGCCAGACTGCTGCCGGACATACCCGGAGTAATCCCGGTTCCGCCCCGCGTTCCGTCGCTCGCACTTGGCGTAGTCCACCCCGATAAGACTGCCGCTGTCTGCAAGTTCAATCCTCCCTCCCTGCCCGCATTCGATGGATGCTTCCATGAATTCGCTGTCGGCGTCGGCCACCCAGAAGAGGCGCTGGCGGATGTGCGGGGCACCGAAGCCCGCAGCGCAGAGATCAAAACCTGCGAAGGCATAATCCGCGTTTTCCAGATCAGCCTGTACAGCGTCGAGCCATGCGAGGCCGTCTTTGCTCGCAACCTGTTCGCCAAAGATAACGTCAGGGTGGCACTCCTTAATAAGGTGAGCCCATGAGGGCCAATGGTGGCGGGGATCGTCAAATCCCTGTCGCTTTCCGCAGGCGCTGAAAGGCTGGCAGGGGCATGAACCTGTCCAGACGGGGCGATCATCGGGCCATCCTGCGCGGCGCAGGGCGTAAGACCAGACGCCGATCCCGGCAAAGAAGTGGCATTGCGTGAATCCTTTAAGGTCATTTGCGGTTACATCCTCAATTGAGCGAGTGTCAACGACGCCCGGGGCGATGTGCCCGGCGTCGATCAGGTTGCGCAGCCACTGCGCTGCAAAGGGATCGATTTCGTTGTAATAGGCTGTCATTTAGAACGGCACCCCATCATCAAACCCTAAGAAAGCCATCTGGTGCCAATGCACCCACAGGCCTTTAAGCCCTATTTTTTCAGCAGGTGAAAACCAACCGATTTCAAGTTCATCCATTGTTGCGAAAAGCATATTCAGGCGCGGAAAACCTTCATCTTCGTCTCTATGCAGCCGACACAGCATTGCGTAAATGACCATCACGCCACCTCTTTGCGGTTGCGAGACATGCGGAGAACGCCGATCACTTCTTTGGCCTTCTGGCGGTTGTCTTTGTCAGTGCTGACGGAACGTTGCACGCTGATTTCGTGCATCTTGAAGGGCTGATAAATCGCGCGGGTGGCTTCGGTATCGCTGTTGGAAATGACGACCTTCACGCCATGCTTACGGTTAACTTCCAGCAGTGCCTGGACTAACTGGCGGTGGTTGTCTTCCGTGAATGGTTCGGTGTGGTATTGGGTAAAATCGGCTGTCTTGCTTTCAGGCAGGTAAGGCGGATCGCAGTAAACGAGAACATCGCCACCCGTGACGACCTGTAGAGAACGCTGGAACGGCGCGCAAAGAAATATTGCCTTTGTATCGTTGGCCTTTTCGGCAAACAGGCGGATTTCATTTTCAGGAAAGTAGACGCTCTTATACTTGCCAAACGGCACGTTAAAGCCGGTCTTCCGGCTGTATCGGCATAAGCCGTTATAACCGTGGCGATTCAGATACAGGAATTGAGCAGCGCGCATAATGCACGCCATTTCAGCGCCATAACGCAACCCACCGCTTTTTACCGTACCCACCTGCTTATTGAACGCGGCGCGGACTTCGTTGTATCCCTGCGGGCTGTTCTTACTGTTGAACAGTTCGCGGGCCGCATCGATCACTAAGTCCGGGTAACGGGTGACTTCCCGATACAGGTTAATAAGATCCGGGTTGATATCAGCCAGCACATAGCGGCGGTACTCAGTCGCCAGAAATACCGATGCGCCGCCTACGAACGGTTCGATCAGGCAGTCGGCTTTAGGAAGGTGCGGCAGCAGGTCAGGAAGGACACGGGTTTTACCCCCTGCCCATTTGATGAACGGGCGAATAATAGGGCTGCTCATGATGTGCGCCCCACTTTTTCAGCTTTCAAAACCATGCGGCTACCGTCCGACAGGTTCCAGCCGATTTCCCCGCCCTCAGACATAACCAACTGCCAAACTAATTGCGCAGCTTCGTTAGTCACATCGCGACCAGGATCACTACCAACGCGAAGGCGGCGCCCTTCCCCATCATCGCGCATCTTTGCCAACTGGATTTTTTTAGTCAGCGGTGAAAAACCTAATTGAAGTTTCGCTACGTTACTCATGTAAAAGACCTCTATTTATAAATAACCGTAAGGAGAAGAAGGAACGGAAGGGCGCTGCAATTCGTCAATGCAGTGCTGGCGCAGGTTGCTAATAAAATTAACGGTTACTGATCCGCTGGCTGAAAAGGTTAACTCACCATCACGGCGGGTTTTAATTGTTAACCCTTCATTTTCGATAGCAGGTAAAAGAACATGCAAAATGAAGCTATATTGTTCACGTCTGGTCATAACCTCTTCCTCAAAAAAAGAATGAGCTGAACCGCCGCCCCTTAATAAATAGGCGGAGAAAACAGAGTTGATTTTTTAAAACCGAATTACTTAATTAGCTTTTTAAATAATTCAGCCAGTGTAAGCAGGAAGCCTTTATTTATTTTTTGGGTATAAATAAACGGTTTATTTTTACCTTTGATAAATTGAACCTTCGCCGGTTCGGGCTTAAAAAATCTTCCGTCCGGCGTTTCCAGCCAGCCGCGTGAGTTCTTGAAGTGTGTGACCTGGCACCCGTGCTTAAGCAGGCTTGCCAGTGATGGGCCTTCATCGTGCATTACTGCCCCCTTGCTTATACATCTGATCAACCGTGCGCATGGCTTCCGCTAAAGCAAAGTCACGCCCGTAATAATCGCCATTGCTGGAAATACGATAAGAGTGCTTAAACGTAAATGGATTACGCGGGCACTTTTGAATCGTGAAGCCACGATATAAATAAGAGTGGCGGCTTAGTTGCACTAACTGGCTCATATCATCTTCCCGTGATAGCCACTTTAAGATCAGCAATTAAACGGTTTAATTGCTCGCGCCCTTCTTCGTTCAGCGCTTCAATGCCGTAATCGTAAGCAGCAAGAATAGATATTTCCTGCTCACGCGAATCAATGGCAACCGTTACTTTAGTGCCCGGCTTTATATATGTCGGCACATCATAGGTATTGTTATCAGAAAAAGGGTTGATAACTGCCGTGTAGCTTTTATTCAGAGGATTAAACATATCGCCCTCACATTCCCAGCTTAAGCAATTCACCATCAACATGGCGGGCCACGTCTTTGGTTATTTTCTTAATCAGCTTTTTATCCCTGATCATGAACTCGCCGCTATTGGTGCGAATCATGAAGCCCGTTTGCATATCTTTTAAATGGGTGTCCAGAATGTCGTTGCATTCACGCACCCGGTTTTCGTGGTTGGCTGTTTTCTGGCTCATCGCGATAACCTCAAAGACCTATCCACAACAACCACGCGTCGCGCTGCTCTTTCGGGCGGTTGAAATATGCGTCACGCATAGCGCGGTTAAATTCTGGGATGTAGATCCAGTTTTCTGAACGGCCTGTAAGGGCTTCCGGGTTCTTCATCTGGACAACCGGCAACTTACCGTCACGTACCATATCGCCCACCGCGTTGGCGGATTTACCGATCATTTCGGCAAATTTCGGAGTTGGCACAGCGTCCACAGGGTGACGCAATTCAATGTAGCCCTCTGGGTATTTGTCTTTCATGTGCAATAATCCTCTTCAATGTTCAGCCGCCTATAGCTGGCTGTAGCCGCTTCTGGCGGCTGTTCATTCGGTCAAGAAGTTCCATATACGAACTTCTTGTGTGTGAAATCTAGTTCGAAAATGGAACCGTGTCAATGAACTTTGAAGAGAAACTAAAGCTGATTCGCAGCGCCGAGGGGCTGAATCAATCACAGCTATCTGATATTTCAGGCATCCCGCTAAGTACCCTCAAGAAGATCGAAGCCGGGTATCAAGACCCTGGCTGGAATGTTCTTAGCAAAATCACCGAACACCCCCGATTTCAGAAATACACGCTTTGGTTAATGACTGGCACCACCGCACCACAGGCCGGGCAAATAGCCCCGACTCTCTCCCCTGATGGGCAAGACAGAACAACATCACGCCAATCAAGGCCGAAGGCTGGCTAAAAATCTGGTTTTTCTTTGCGCTAGAACAATCAGCGCAAAATGACAATTGCACTGGAGGGCTTCGCTATGTCGATTAAGAAGCTCGAAGGTGGTCAATACGAAGTAGACGTTTACCCGCGTGGGCGTAATGGAAAACGCATCCGCAGGCGATTCGATAAGAAACAAGAAGCTGTACTTTTTGAGCGTTATGTATTGGTCAACGCCGACAAAAAAGAATGGCTAGGCGCGAGCGTAGATCGCCGCACCTTAAGCGAGTTGTTAGAAGCTTGGTGGTTGCTGTACGGGCAGACTCTGGAAAATGGCGAAATTGAGAAACGGCACCTGAATAAAACGATCAGGGCGCTGGGAGATCCGGCCGTTAACCGGTTGAGCAAACGCACGATAGCGCAGCACCGCAGCCAGAGGCTGGATGATGGGATCAGCGCGGCTACGATTAACCGCGATATCTACCGGCTTTCCGGCATGTTCAGCGCGTTGATCAAGCTGGAAGAGTTCAGGAAGGAAAACCCCTGTAAGGGTCTGGAACCTCTGAAAGAGACACCGCCCGCCATGACCTATCTAACAAAGTTAGAGATCGGCAGGTTGCTGGAAACTTTGACTGGTGACGATCGGCGCGTAGCTCTGGTATGTCTAAGCACTGGCGCACGATGGGGAGAGGGCAGCACGCTGCGAGGTGAACAGGTTAACCACGGGCGCGTAACGTTCCTCAAAACCAAAAACGGGAAAAAGCGAACGGTTCCGATCTCGGAAGAACTGGAAAAAGAGATCAAGACCAGCGACACGGGGCCACTGTTCAAAGTTGACTATGAAAACTTCTGTGAACGGCTCAGGCAGGTTAAACCAGACTTGCCGCGCGGACAGGCCACGCATGTGCTCCGGCACACGTTCGCAAGCTGGTTCATGATGAACGGGGGGAATATTATTGCGCTACAGCAGATTCTGGGGCACGCCAGCATACAACAGACGATGGTTTATGCTCATCTTGCCCCTGATTATCTTAAGCACGCGGTAACGTTAAACCCACTAGGTGGAGGGTTGGCAATTTGACTACACGTTGACTACGCCGCCAAACACTATAACCCGCTGTAGCCACTTCTGGCGGTTACAGCATGGATTGATTTATAAGGGTTTTCTTCTAAGTACCTGATAAAAAAAACCCCCACATCATGTGGGGGAAGACAGGGATGGTGTCTATGGCAAGGAAAACAGGGTTTACTGGTTACTACGGGTACTGCTATTGCTACTGAAAAGCGTCGTTTCTGAGCTTCGCTGCA
>Ga0209370_1000874_pt1 | contig 31647 bp, 29 predicted proteins | sample AgamicAtPrz_FD_187164 | JGI IMG/M metagenome (GOLD analysis project Ga0209370, IMG submission 187164) | Agave microbial communities from Guanajuato, Mexico - At.P.rz (SPAdes) (version 2) | ecosystem: Host-associated > Plants > Phyllosphere > Phylloplane/Leaf | place: Guanajuato, Mexico... | reverse complement strand
GCCCACAATTTCACCGGCGACCACATATTTCAGGGCAGCTTGTCCGACCAAAGTTTTCAGTTCATCTTGAGAAAGAGGTGCAGCAGATGTCGTCATGAGGGAAAATCCAGGTAATCCTGCGATTATCTCCATGTCTCTTATTCCTTACTCACTGACGCGTCCTATTCTTTTCGGCATGGACCCCGAAGCAGCCCACGACCTCACCATGAATCTCATGGCCAAGGGTCAAAATACCTTGTTGCAGAAAGCCTGGGCGCGCCCTCTAATCAGCGACCCCATCGAGCTGGCGGGCCTCAAGTTCCCGAACCGCGTCGGCATGGCCGCCGGCCTGGACAAGAATGCACGCTGCATCGATGCGCTGGCCGCCATGGGTTTCGGCTTTGTGGAAGTGGGCACCGTCACGCCCCGCCCCCAGCCCGGCAACCCCAAGCCCCGCATGTTCCGCATTCCGGAAAAGAATGCGCTGATCAACCGCCTGGGCTTCAACAACGAAGGCCTGGATGCGTTCCTGGCCAATGTGCGTCGCTCCCAAGTGCGCGCCAATGGTGGCGCCATGTTGCTGGGCCTGAACATCGGCAAGAACGCCACAACCCCCATCGAAGAGGCCACCAGCGACTACATCAAGGCGCTGGACGGAGTGTACCCTTATGCCGACTATGTGACGGTCAACATCAGCTCCCCCAACACCAAGAATCTGCGTGCACTGCAGAGCGACGAGGCGCTGGATGCGCTGCTGGGTGCGGTCGCCAATCGCCGCGAACAGCTTTCCAGCCAGCATGGCAAGCGCACGCCGGTGTTCGTGAAAATCGCGCCCGACCTCGATGAGGAACAGGTCGGTGTGATCGCCGCGACGCTGGAGCGCCACGGCATGGATGGAGTGATTGCCACCAACACCACCATCAGCCGCGACGCCGTCAAGGGTCTGCAGCATGCTGAAGAAACCGGCGGCCTGTCTGGCGCGCCCGTGCTCGAAGCCAGCAACCAGATCATTCGCCAGCTGCGTTCAGCCCTTGGCAGCCGCTTCCCAATCATCGGCGTGGGCGGCATCCTGAGCGGTGCTGACGCCGTGAGCAAGATCCGCGCGGGCGCCGATCTGGTGCAGATCTACAGCGGCCTGATCTATCGCGGCCCTGACCTGGTCACCGAAGCAGCCCAGGCCATCGCCCATATGCACTGAAATTTCACTGCAGTTGCACTGAGCCTGAGGCCTGGCCTGCTGGCCGCGCCAAAAGGAAACAGCCCGTCTGGCATAGACCAGACGGGCTGTTTTTTCAGGACTGTTCAGCCGCGCGTACGTTGCTGCAGCTTGAGGATCCAGGGCAGCGCAGCACTGCCCCAGCGAATCAGCTTGCCCGGCCCCAGGACCATGAGCAAGCCTCCCGCTGCGGCCGTTGCCAGCGGATGCAGGCGCACGAACGACAACAGGCGCTCTGGCAAGGGTGCATCCGCGTCCACATGCGGCGCCTCTGACCTGCGCAAGGCAAGCGTCTGAGCCTTGGCAGCAGCTCTGGCCTTGATGCGTGCACGCTGCTTGGCAATGCGCAAGAGCACCAGTTTCTGCTCGGCGGTCGCCTCATTCCAAAGCAGAGCATCCATGCCTGCAGGCTTGGCGGGCTCCAACTCTGCAGATCGCGAATCGGGAGAGACGCTATTCATGCTAAATCTTCTCCTTCAGCGCTTGCCAGTCTGACCTAAGCTCACGCCGTGTCAGCCTGAAGGGACTGGATAGTTGCCTGACGGCAGCCATCAGACGCCACAGCCCCAAGCCCCAGATCAGAACCCAGCCGCCGACCAGCAGCCACGCAACCAACTGGCGATGCTCGCTGTCCCAGAACTGCACGATCACAGCCATGGACAGGACAATGAGCACCACCACGGTGAGTGCGCCCAGCACAATCGCCAGCACCGCCAGCGCTTGCATGCTGCGCTTGTGCTGCTGCCATTCAAGCTGCGCAAGATCAACCCGGTCTTCGGCAGCAATCGCTGCCTCATTCAGGTTGGCGCGCCATCGCTCCATCAGGGAATCAAGACCTAGTAGTGAAATCAGATTCACAGGCACTTGTCCTTATGCAACTCGGCAATACTTAGCGACGACCCAGCATGAAGCCAAGCAGAGCGCCAACGGCCAGCGCTGCACCGGCAACGCGCCAGGGTTCGTCATGAGCGTAACGATCGGCCACATCGGCAGCTTCACGCGCCTGGCGAGCAGCATCATGGGCAGCACGCACGGCAGATTCGCGCACGTTGGCCATGCTGTCGTCGATGCGCTGACGCAGCGCGCTGATTTCGGGAACCTTGTCCAGTTCACGGGCAGACAGCAGACCGCGCAGATCGCTGACCAGTTTTTCCAGATCGTCTTGGGCAGTGGAAACGGCGTCGGAAACAGAGCGTGACATATCGGTCCTTTCAATGTGACGAAATTGGAATATCGCATGCACTGGGCAGTGCACCAAGATAGCTGCGAAGCAGCAAGCATCGGGGCCGGCCGCTCATAAAACCTGCAGCATGTGAACATCTTACAGAAAACACACCGCCTCCAAGAAACTCGCGCAACCGCAGCACTGTCGGACAGCAACGAAACTGCCTCATGCAGGTCCACAAACAAACGTTCAAGGGCCGGACCGCACCGCTGCTGCCCGGGGCGGCAGCCAGCCCCCGCATTCGGGGCTGCATCAGGCATGCAGGATACGGAGTTTCGTCTTCAGCGTCGGCAGGCCAGCAAACCTGATTACAGATCGCCATGTATTGATTGCTTAACAGTTCATTAATGAAGCGCCGGCATGCTTGTCGAGCAGTCATGTCCTGGCAGGACTTCCAGTCCAAAAACTCCCGGGAAAGCGAGTATTTGACTCAAATCAAGTAGCGCAAATGGCAATTTTCATATAGTCATATTCATATAAAAGAAGTTAATTTAATACTTTTTTATATTTAAGGCATCAGAGTTTTCTGTTGCCAATGTGACGATGAAAGGAAGGGCCATGCCACTTCAGAAACGAGAACTCTCCGACTGCTCAACCAGCAGCTCGGCCTGCACCTGCAGCACTCCATCCATTACCCGGACACCTGCGCAGGCAGTGACAGCGCCCACCAAGCGCGGCTTCCTGCAGGACTTGATTGCCATGGCCGCTGGCCTGGGCATTACGGGCAGCGCCCGCGCAGCGCTGCCCGGCGACCCCAGCTTCCAGCCCACACGACGCCCCGGCATGGAGGGCAAACGCTTCGGCATGCTGGTCGATATGCGCAAATGCATCGGCTGCCAGGCCTGTACGGTGAGCTGCTCGGTCGAAAACCAGCCCCCCATCGGCCAGTTCCGCACAACGGTGCTGCAGTACGAAATCGATCAAGCCGGCGACACGGCTGCAGCCATGGTCAGTCTGCCGCGGCTGTGCAACCACTGCGACGAGCCGCCTTGCGTGCCCGTATGCCCGGTGCAGGCCACATTTCAGCGCACCGACGGTATCGTCCTTGTCGACAACGAGCGCTGCGTGGGCTGCGGCTATTGCGTGCAAGCCTGTCCCTACGACGCACGCTTCATCAATCACGAAACGCAGACTGCCGACAAATGCACCTTCTGCGAACACCGCCTGGAAGCCGGCCTGCTGCCCGCCTGCGTGGAAAGCTGCGTGGGCGGTGCGCGCGTGATCGGCGACCTGAACGACGCACACAGCGAAATCAACCGGAGCATCGAGGCTCACAAGGATGAGATCAAGGTCCTCAAGCCCGGCATGCAGACCAAGCCGCATGTCTTCTACATCGGCCTGCCCGATGAGTTCGTGAACGGCGTGGACGGCCAGGCCACGGTTCGCCTTGTTGCCGAACATCTGTGAAAGGAGTGCCTTCATGCAAATCATTGAACTCCTGACCCCAGCCTACGAAGCGGCCTGGCTGCCCTGGGCCGTGCAGTATTTCTTTCTCGTCGGTGCGGCCACGGGGGCCGCGCTGCTGACCTCGGCCTGCGCATTCGGCCCGGCCCACGGCTTGCGCCAGCGCCTGCTGCCCACGGCTGTGCTGGTGTTGGCCATGAGCGCGATTGCCGCACCTGTCGCCCTGCTGGCCGATCTGCACCAGCCAGCGCGCTTCTGGCATTTCTATGCCCACCTCACTCCCTGGTCGTGGATGAGCCTGGGGGCCGTGCTCATGCCCAGCTTTGTCGGACTTTGCGTGCTGATGTGTGCGCTGTGGTGGATGGGCAGGCCGCAATGGATGCGCCTGCTGGTGCCTGTTCTGGTGCTGTCCACGCTCAGCATCGTGGTCTACACGGGTGCCGAAATCATGGTCATCCGCTCGCGCCCGCTATGGAACACGCTATGGGTGCCGATCAATCTGGCGCTCAGCGGCTGGCTGGCGACCGTCGGCATGGGTTTTGTGCTGTACCGCTTTTTGCCTCGGGCCTTGCAGCCGGATGCAGCAGCCCTGCAAGGGCTGCGCCATCTGGGCCTGTGGCTGGCCACCGGCCTGATTGCCAGTGCCCTGACCTGGGGAATTGCCGGCATCGCAGGCCAGAGCCCTTCCTTCGATATGGCGACGCGCCTGTTCAAGGAGTTCCCTGTCTGGCGCATCTCCATACTGGGCTCGGCCGTGTTTGGCGCCGCCGTGGTGATGGCCCTGCTGCGTGGCGAGCATCGTCTGGCAGCCAAGGGCTACACCCTGGTGCTGGGCATAGGGCTGGCCGCATCGGCCTGGGCCTTCCGCTGGGCGCTGTTCATGGGCGTGCAGGGCGTGCCCAAATTCGGCGCCGGCCTCTATCTCTACAGCATGCCACTGGGCGGTGACGGCCTGATGGGCATGCTGGGCGTGGCCGGCCTGTGCGTGGCACTGGTCGCAATGGTCACCTGGGCACTGGAGCTGTTCCCGGTGCGCAAGCGAGCGAGCACTGTTTAAGAATCAAGCCAAATACGCATAAAACGCAATACCAGCAAGCGCTTGCAGCTATCAATATCATAAAACCACTGCTGCGCTTGCCCTTCCCTGCACAAAGGGCAAGACCATGAATGACAAGAAACTCTCCTCCAAACAATCACAAGACGTCGAGGCCGACCGCACCGACGCCGGTCACACAGATGCCGGTCGCCGACGCATGCTGCTGCGCGGTGGTGCCGTTGCAGGCGGTCTGGCGGCTTTTGCCGCAGGCTATGGCGAAACCGTGGCCAAGGGAGCCAAGGGGCTGATCACCGGTAGCTCGGGCAAATCCACCCAAAGCACCACGCGCGGCAACTCGCTGACGCCAGAATTCCGCATCGATCCCGTCAGCGGCAAACTCACGACCCAGCCCGGCCAGGTGGTCAGCCCCTCCTCGTGTCTTGGCTGCTGGACACAGTGCGGCGTGCGTGTGCGCGTCGATACTGCCGACAACCGGATCATCCGTATTGCCGGCAACCCCTATCACCCGCTGGCCACCACGCACCCCGCCCCCATGGAAGCATCGGTGCGAGAGGTCTATGCCATGCTGGGCGGTGACAACGGCCTGGAAGGCCGCGCCACCAGTTGCGCGCGCGGATCGGCCATGCTCGAGCATCAAAAAGCCCCACACCGCGTTCTCAAGCCGCTCAAGCGCGTGGGCCCACGCGGCTCCGGACAGTGGAAGAGCATCACTCTCGAAGAGCTGGTTCAGGAAATCTGCGAAGGCGGCGATCTCTTCGGCGAAGGCCATGTGGACGGTCTGCGTGCCATCCGCGACGTCAATACGCTGATTGATGAAGCCAACCCCGAATACGGCCCCAAATCCAACCAGCTGCTGGTGACGGAAGCCGCCAACGAAGGCCGCACCCCTCTGGTCAACCGTTTTGCCAAACAGTCGTTCGGCACCATCAATGTGTCCAACCACGGCTCCTACTGCGGTCAGACCTACCGGGTGGGCACGGGGGCGGCGCTGGGCGATATGGCCGGCATGCCCCACGGCAAGCCGGACTGGAAGAATTCTCGCTTCGGCCTGTTCATCGGCACCTCGCCGGCCCAGTCTGGCAACCCGTTCCAGCGCGTGGGCCGCGAGCTGGCCGAGGCGCGTTCACGCGGCGAGAACACGTACAAATACGTGGTGGTCTCCCCCATGCTGCCCACTTCGTCCAGCCATGCTGCAGGTGACAACAACCGCTGGCTGCCCGTCAAACCCGGCAGCGACCTGGCGCTGGCCATGGGCCTGATCCGCTGGATCATCGACAACGAGCGCTATGACAGGCAGTTTCTGACCCAGCCCGGCCCCGCCGCCATGGCTGCCACTGGTGAAGCCAGCTGGAGCAACGCCACCCACTTGCTGATCAACGATCCCAGGCACCCGCGCTATGGCCAGTTCCTGCGCGGCGCCGATATCGGTCTGCCCATGCCTGAGCCGGTCGATGAAAAAACGCCCGCCGAGGATGTCTATGTGGTGCAGCTGGCCGATGAATCGCTGGCCGCGCACACCGTGGCCCAGAGCGCCGAGCTAATCGTGGATCGCGAGTTCACCCCCCGAAAGACTGCGGACGCGACCGAAGAGCCCACTCCTGTTGCTGTCTGCACCGCCTTTGTCAAACTGCGCACCGAAGCGCACAAAAAGACGCTGGAAGAATACGCGTCCCTGTGCGGCGTGTCGGTCAAGGAAATCGAGGATCTGGCGCGCGAATTCACCAGCCATGGCAAGCAAGCCGTGGCCAACTCCCACGGCGGCACCATGAATGGCTCGGGCTTTTACACCGCCTATGCCGTCGCCATGCTCAACAACCTCATCGGCAACTTGAACGTACGCGGCGGCTGGGTCATGGACGCAGGGCCATTTGGCCCCTTCGGCCCCGGCCCACGCTACAACTTTGTGCAGTTTGAAGGTGCAGTCAAACCCCGGGGCGTGGCCCTGTCGCGCACCAAGTTCCCCTACGAGAAGACCAACGAATTCAAGCGCAAAAAGGAAGCGGGCCAGAACCCCTACCCCGCCCAGGCACCCTGGTACCCCGCGCCCGGCGGCCTTTCCAGCGAGATGCTGGCAGCCGGCATGCTGGGCTACCCCTACCCGGTCAAGGCCTGGATCAACCACATCAGCAACCCCATCTACGCCATGTGCGGCTTCGAGAATGCGCTTGCCGATTCGGTCAAGGACGTTAAAAAGCTGCCGCTGTTCGTCTCGGTCGACCCCTTCATCAACGAGACTTCGGCACTGGCCGACTACATCGTGCCCGATACCGTCACCTATGAAAGCTGGGGCATTGGCGCGCCCTGGGCCGACGTGGTGGCCAAGAGCAGCACCGTGCGTTGGCCCACCGTCGATGCCGCCACCGCCAAAACGGCAGACGGCCAACCCATCAGCTTCGAGAGCTTTGTCTTTGCCGTGGCCAAGCAGCTGCGCCTGCCCGGCTTTGGCAAGAATGCCATGTCCACCAAAGACGGCAAGCCGCTCGATCTGGAAAACGCCGAAGACTTCTATCTGCGCGGCATGTGCAACATCGCCTACCAGGCCGGCAAGCCCGTGCCCGAAGCCAGCGATGACGACATCGCCATTACCGGCCTCGACAAGTGGATGCCGTCGCTGCAAAAGCGTGTCGCCCCGGAGGAAGTGCGACGCGTCGCGATGGTCATGAGTCGTGGCGGTCGCTTTGACAAGGTCGAAGATGCATGGAAGGACGACCGGCTCAAGCTGCAAGCCAAATTTCCGGTCACCTTCTGGCATGAAGGTCTGTCCAGGATGCGCCACTCCATGACCGGCGAGCGTTACAGCGGCTGCCCCACCTGGTATCCCGCGCGCCTGGCCGATGGCTCGGATATGCGTGCCGTGTTCACCGAGCAAGACTGGCCGCTGACCATGACCAGCTACAAGTCCAACCTGATGAGCAGCATGTCCATTGCCGCCTCGCGCCTGCGCCAGGTGCACCCGCACAATCCTGTGAGCATCAACAAGGCCGACGCGGCAAAGCTGGGCATCGCCAATGGCGACCCCATCGAAATCAGTACCCCTGGCGGCAAACTTCAAGCAGTCGCTCTGGTGCGTGCCGGTATTGCGCCAGGCGCCATCGCTATCGAGCATGGCTACGGCCACAAGCAATTGGGCACCGTGGCCCACAAGGTGGACGGCCGGCCCACCCATGCCAACCCACAGCATGGCAATGGTGTGAACCTCAATGCTCTGGGCTTTGCCGACCCCACCCGGCCGGAAAAGGACAATGTCTGGATCGACTGGGTATCGGGGGCAGTGGTCAGGCAAGGACTGCCAGTGAAGCTGCGAAAAGCTTGATGACAGCCTGAAGCTGGCGGGCGATCGGAACGCGAAATCCCATCGCTCGCATCTGCGCAGTGAGAGCTGCCGACAAGCCGCGGCGCTATTTGGGGGATGCGGTAAATACCGAAGCCGGACCAGATGCAGCCCGATATGGGACATGGCAAGCCATATCCGTTATTCCGGTAAGGCCGTCTTTCGTATTCGGGTTCCGGAAAGTTCAGAGGAACTGAACATAGATTCAGAAAATAAAGTTCGATGGCATTTAATCACACAATATTTACAATTAAAAACCACTCGTACAGTGTATTTATAATCAAAAGAATAATAAATCTTCCCCATTGGCTGGAAGCACTTACCTAAAGAGGACCCTGCAGCTCAATGGTCACATTGTTTTGAAATTTACAATTTAAAACAATGCCTCAAATACTCATTTACGCTTCATTGTTGATAGCAATGAAGTTCTGAAATTCAATAAATTATAAAAATAGCACTACCCGCCTGAAAGGGCCCCGACGCATGCCCAAACAAGGTATTTCTGTTTTCATCCGGCTTATTGAAACTGCCATTAACCGAAGGAACGTTTTGGAACAACATGTGCCAGGCCAAAACGTAATGGCGGTTGGCACTGATCATTGGGCTATGGCAAATGGTCTTTCGCTTGGAAATTTCCCGGTTGTCCGAGAACTGGCTATTCAAAGGAATGATCATGAAGAAGTCTTTGATTGTCATGGCGGTTGTTGCATTGGCTGGTGTGGCATCTGCTGCGGCCAGCAGTTCCAGCCTTGCCGCAACCAACACGGGGACCAATGCCTCGTCGGGCACTTACTCCTCGGCTGGGAGCTCAGGCACAGGCAGTGCTGTGAGCTTCAATAGCGCGACGGCAGGTGCTCAAGCAAGCGGCTTTGGGAACAGTACCGGCATGAGCGGTTCCTGGGGACCCGTGGCTGCAGGACACTCCAGTGTCGGCGGAAGCGCCTCCACCACGGGAACCGTCACCAGCCTTGCGGCGACCACCGGGGGCGGCGTTGCGGGAGGCTATGGAGCCACCAATGCCAACGCACATTCGGATGTGGGCAGCAATTACCAGGGCCAGGCTCCCGGCAAGCTGGTCAGCGGGGGCGCGGGAGGCTACGCCAACTCGAGCACCAACAATGTCGCTGGCACCGCGTCCATGGGCAACGGCATTGCGGCGGTGAACAGCACGGCCCATACCAACTCCTACTTTGGCGCGAACTCGCAGGCGCTTTCGGGCCCTAGCGGAACCTCGACCAGCAATAACTCTGGTGCGACCTCCGTCGGCAATGCGACAACGACCGGCTTCAGTTTGGGCAACGCCATCGGTGGCTCCAACGGCGGTGGCACTTCGGGCAATGCCTATGGATGGGCCAACTCGGCAGCCAACTAAATAAGGTCCGCGAACCCAGTTGTATTGCCCCCGAGTCGAGGCCTACCAGGTCAAGACTCGGGGTCAAGGGAGAAACAGCATGAAAGCCTCGATCGCCTTGCTAAGCCTTTGTGTCCCTGTGTGCGGTTTTGCGCAAAGCGCCGACAGCAGTGCTCAAAGCCTCTCCAGCTCCTCGGCCGTGGGAGCGCAACAGAATCAGTCCATCACCATCGTCAATCCGGTTGCTGCGGCGGACAGTCGATCGGTATCCAGCATCGAAAGCCACTCCACTTCAAGCTCGGATCAAAACATAACGACCAGCGGCACAACCACCCAGAATCTGAACAGCAGCGTATCCGGGACATCCAGGAATATCGTCGAGTACAGCGGCAGCTACACCGTGAAGAACGTACCCAGCGTGAGCGGCCCCAACCTCACGACCAGCAACGACACCTGCATGGGCAGCAGCAGCGGCAGTGCCAACGGTCCCGGCTTTGGCGTGAGCTTCGGCACGACCTGGACGGACGAGCATTGCAAGCGCCTGAAAATGAGCCGCGAACTCTGGAACAAGGGCATGAAGGCCGCCTCGCTGGCGATGGACTGCATGGACCCGGCAGCGCGCGTGGCCCTGGAGATCACGGGCTCCAAATGTCCTCAGTCCATGACCGCAGAAGAGCGCCGCAACCACTATGGGCCGGACGCATCTTCGCAGGCCAGCCCCGCTCCAGTGGCTTCCGGTAACAGGCCTGAACAGGCAACCACGTCCAGCCAGACAGCAAGCCTCTACCCGAATTGATGACCATTCAATCCCGGAGGCTGTGATCGGCAGGCCTGCCACCGCCGTGGCAATGGCAGGCTGTTGCCGAGGCCCTGCCTCGCCGAAGCCAGGCTGGCTTCGGCTCAGCTCTTGCTCGAGTTTCAGCATCTCACGTGAAATCCGAGGCCCCGCTGCCAGATCTCGCCAGCTATTGCGATACGCTAGCATCTCCGCCAGCGCCCTTGCTCCGCATCGTGCGAATCCACCTTCGCAGGCAGGCGTACTTCTTCGAGATCCCGCCAAGGTATCGGTCATGCCCATCTATATCGCTCTGCTGCGTGCCGTCAATGTCGGCGGAACCGGCAAACTTCCCATGGCGGAGTTGAAGTCCATGTGCGAGGCCGAAGGCTTTACACAGGTACAGACCTATATCGCCAGTGGCAACGTGGTGCTGAAAGCAGATTGCTCCGCACAGCAACTCAAGTCTGCCCTGGCGCAACGCCTGGCCAGCTACGCGGGAAAGCCCATGGAAGTCTTTGTGCGAACGCTCCAGCAGATGACGCAGGTGCTGGAGGGCAATCCCTTTCCTGAGTCCCCGGGCAACCGCGCTGTCGCCATCTTTCTTGAGGAGACACCCCCTGCAGACGCGCTGTCCCAGGTCACGGGTCGCAACGACGAACAACTGCAACTGGGCCGCCGTGAAATCTATGTGGCTTACGGTTCGGGAATGGGCAACTCCAGACTCAAGATCCCTGCAGCGGCCTCAGGTACGGCCAGAAATCTCAACACGATTGCCAAACTGGTCGAGATAGCGACTGCACTTGATGGTGGTGGAACGGGGCCCGGCAAACGCTGATTCCAGCCTGTGCCTGTGATGCGCAGCGCAGGCCAGCAAGCCAGTTGCCCCTTGCCGCTTCACAATCGATTGAAGCTGACCGCTCAATGGATCAAACGCCAGCTGCCTCGGCGCTTGCCTCGGATCAGCCCAGGTCTGGCAATCCACTCCGGCTCATGAAAGCATAGTGCTCGGCCGCAGACACCGGTTTGCGCGCGCTCGAACACACACTGCCTTGTTCCGTGAAAAGAAAGGGATAAAAACTCAGGCACGCGTCATTGCCCATGTCGGCCACTTCGGTTTCCCAGCCTTCCCAGCGCAAGTCTCGATAGAAATCGCGCAGCCGCTCGGTGAAAGCCCATTGCATGAATGCCGTGTGCCCGATCCCCAAGGACTCCCAGGCCCAGGTATCCGGAGCCAGGTAATGGACAGCACCCAGATCTTCACCGAGCGCTCCGCCGTTGATCGCAAAGAATCCGCCCACCGCATCGTCGGCAATCAACAAGAACCCACTGCTACGCCCGCGATTCCAGCTCGCGAGATCGCGTGTGAGCCTGGCATGCCCGCAGCCCAGCATCCTGAGCCAGCCTCCGTCAACCAGGATTCCGCCAGTTCCATGTGCGACTGCCCCTAGCGGCGAGCGCGTCGTGACCTGCAATGCCAGCAACACGGAGTCGCTCTGCGCCGAAGGAGGAAGGCACTCCACAGGAATGCTCGCATCCTGCGCCCAGGCCTGAATCAGCGGCAAAGCCGGTTCGTCACGCTCCAGAAGCTCCGCCAGTGCACGCATCGATTCCTCATGAAGAAAAGCAAACAATGTCGATATTTTGACACTGAGCCTGCCCGTCCTGAGTCAGGCTGAACACGGCAGATCGATGCCCCACTCGAACCAGGCTTGGTTACGCATTCGCTTGAGCCTGGGTCTGGGCTGCTAGCTGGCCTCCGGCAAGCTGTGGATTGACTGCACCGGCTGACTGCCAGCCTGATTCAGACCTATGGTGCAGCCAAACGGATCGAGCAACATGGCCACCACAGCGCCAAGACTGGTAACGATCGGGCCACGGAACAAGACTGCTCCTCGTCGCTCCAGTTCCTGCCGTGCCAGATGCAGATCATCCACCTCCCAGTAAACGGTTGTCCCACCGGCTCCGCCGGGGCACTTGCTATCAAGTGGGTGGAATCCGATCAGACATGCCGGCGTGCTGATGAACGCATAGTGATGATTCTCGTACTGCACCTGCACCTGAAACAGTTCGGCATACCAGATGGCTGCAGCGTCGATATCTGGGACGAACAGCACAACGGATTGAATTTGCTTGAGCAACATAAGCTCTCCAAGACTCTCTGAAACAGCAACCCGCAATGTAACGCCGACCTGATGCTGACTAGAAGATTGCTGTCATCGCCTGCGCGCTTCTGCCATAAGCGGCAGCCCTTTGAAAGCCGTACCGCAATCCTCTTCAGCCGCCATTCGGAGGCACCCTGAACCCAGCCATCACTCGCGCCTCGGCGCGCTCCAGCCAATCCCGGACTCGTGCCAGCCAGTGCCGTGCGCGGGCCTTCCCGGATCCTGCAGCTTCAAGCTCGTGCTTGGGCCCAGTTGCAGCCCTGTCATCCAACGCGTCATAGCCCACATCAGGGTGTTCAATTCGATGATTTTTCATGGTCGGCCAATGGTCTTTATCCGCCAAACATCTGTAAAGTTGAATGATCTGACCATTCAGTTCAGAAAATCTGATTCAACATCCATGCGAAACCTGAATCTCGACCAGTTGCAGACGCTGATTGCCATCGCCGATCTCGGCACCTTTGCCGCGGCAGCCCAGGCGCTGCATCTGGCGCCACCCACGCTCAGCCTGCACATCAAGGAGCTGGAGGCACGCATGAACGCCACGCTGTTGCTGCGCGGCAGGCGCCAGGCAGAACTGACGTCGGCCGGCCAGGTGCTGGTGCAGAAAGGACGCAAGCTGCTGGAGGCCGGCGACGACCTGATAGATCAGGTGCAGCGCCATGCAAGCGGCCGCGCCGGCCTGGTCAAGGTAGGCGTGTCGGCCGGGGTCAACATCCGGCTGTTTCCGCTGATGCTCGAGGCCCTGAGCCGTCACAGCCCGGGCATTGACATCAAACTGGAGGCTGTGGGCTCGGCCGACTCCATGCAGCGCCTCAAAGCCGGAACGCTGGATATCGGCCTGGTCGCCAGCCCACAGGCTGAGACGGCAGAAATCACGCTCACTCCCTGGCGTAACGATCCCATGGTGGCTCTGTTGCCCGCAGCCTGGACGGTCCCTGACCGCATCAGCCCCGAATGGCTGGCAAGCCGCCCCTGGGCATGCTTTGCCTCCGCCACGCAGATGCACGGCCTGATCGCCGGCTGGTTCGGCCAGGCCGGCCTCAGCCCTCGCCCCTTCATCGCCCTGACCTATACCGAAGCGCTCAAAAGCCTGGCGGCAGCCGGTCAGGCAGCGGCGCTGTTGCCGCTGGAGGCCATGGAAGAGCAGCAACAACTGAGCAGCGTGCAGATACGGCATCTGTCGCCCACCTTGATGCGCCCCATGGCCATCGCCCATCGCCAGTTGCCAGCCCTGAACCCGGCGGTCGCCAGCGTGCTGAAAGTGCTGGCTGAATTCGGCAATCAGCCACGCCTTGCTTGACCTAGGCACCGCACTGCTTAAAATCGACCTCTTTCACCTTCCAACGAGGCTCTTCACCCATGCGCCATTGATGCCGCCGTCTGACTGACGGCCACCATCCCTTCTTCCTTTCGCTGCCACCGTTATGCGCAGCTGGGGATGTTCGGCATCAACCCATCGCATGGTTCTATGACAGAAGCTCGCCTGACGCTGCATGGCGTCTCCTACACGCTGCCCAATGGGCGGCCACTCTTTTCCAATCTGTGCTGCAACTTCAGCTCTCTGCGCTCGGCGCTGGTGGGCCGCAATGGCGTGGGCAAGACCGTGCTGGCCCGCATCCTGGCTGGAGAGTTGTCCCCCGGTAGCGGCAGCGTGACGCGTGCGGGCCGCATTCACTATCTGCCGCAGAACCCGCTGGCGTCCCGTCCAGACCTGAACCTTGCTACGCTCGCAGGCCTGAGCGGCACACTGCAGGCACTGGAACGTATTGAACAAGGCAGTTGCGAAGCCAGCGACTTCGAACTGCTGGCCGAGCGCTGGGATATACGTCAGCAGTTTCAGACGCAGCTCGAGCGGGTCGGCCTGCCCCGGCTGTCGCCGCAAACCCCTGCCGGCCAGCTCAGCGGCGGTCAGGCCATGCAGGTCGCTCTGCTGGGCGCACAGCTGGCCCAGGCCGATTTTCTGATTCTTGACGAGCCCAGCAACCACCTGGATGCTGCCAGCCGCTCGGCCCTGGCGCAGCAGCTGCAGCAATGGCGCGGTGGCCTTTTGCTGATCAGCCATGACAGGGTCTTGCTGGAAGTCATGGACTCCGTGGCGGAACTGAGCGCCAGCGCAATCACGATCTACGGCGGCAACTACTCTTTCTATAGAGAAGTCCAGCAACAGCAAAGCCGGAATGCAAAGGACGAACTGGCACGACTCAAGCTGGAGCGCAACCGCGCCGAGCAGGCCTTGCGCACGCAGCAGGAACGTCAGAGTCGCAGGCAGGCACGCGGTGAAAAATTGGGCAAGAACGGCAACCAGGCCAAGATTTTGCTGGACGCAGGCAAGGAGCGCGCCCAAGCTTCAGGCGGCAAGCTGGCGACCCAGCAGGCCGCAGCGCGTGAAGCCCTGAACCAGAGCGTGCGCGAGGCAGCCCTGGCGCTTCAGCGCCAGGTGGACTGGCAGGCCGAGAGCATTCACTGGCATCTGCCGCAGGGACTGACGAATCTCGGAGATCGCATAGTGGCTGAACTGCGCGAAGTGCAACTGCCTCATGTGGCAAGGCACTCACCCCTGAGCGTTGTGCTGCGCGCCGGTCAACGCATGGCCATCACCGGGCCAAACGGCTGCGGCAAGTCCACGCTGCTGCAACTGCTGGCCGCTCAGCTTCAGCCGCTGTCGGGCGAATGCAAGCTGAATGTGACGCATGCCGTGCTCGACCAGCATCAGAGCCTGCTGCAACCCGCATCGTCAGTACTTGGCCAGTTGCTGGCCGCGAGCCCGAGCACGCCCGAGTCGCTGCAGCGCATGCGCCTGGCACAGCTAGGGCTGGACGCGCGCCATGTCGACCAGCCCACCGGACAGCTCAGCGGTGGTGAACGTCTCAAGGCTGCCATGGCCTGCGCGCTCTACCGCGATCAACCCGCTCAATTGCTGCTGCTGGACGAGCCCGACAACCACCTGGATCTGCCGTCCCTGCAGGCGTTGGAAAGCATGTTGTGCCAATACGCGGGCACGCTGCTCATCGTCTCGCACGATGCGATGCTGCTTCAGACTCTGGAGTTGACGCACCAGCTGAACTTTGCCGCCGGGACATGGGCATTGACAGCGCTCTGACCGCTGGAGCCGGCTCGGTCCGCACGCTGCGCATCCAGCCGCGGGCTCGCACCTGGGCCCCTGGTTTCGACTTCAGAGCTTCAGGAGGTCTTTTTCCAGTTCCTGCCGTCCGTGGAACGGTAATCGCCTCCCGTGGCACAGCAACCGCCTGCGCCAAAGGCCATGCGCCCCAGCGTGACCGAAAGCACGCCGGCCTCATGCCGGATGGACTGCCGCTGGCAGGAGGTGAAGAAAGGATATGGCTCGGGGGCCAATACCTTTTCCCAGCGGACTTCGTCTTTTTCCAGAGACTCCACGAGAAAGACCTCGCAGTCATGGACCAGCAGGAACACCGGCTGGCCTGCCAGCACGCCCTTGAAGACCTGCTCCGGCGGCGCATCCCGCGTGGCCTGCGCCTGCCGGCTCAGCGGCGCAGGCGGCTCGGCAAAGTCACAAGCTGCCAGCGCTGTCAGCGCCAGCAGCACAACAGTCATCAAAGGCCTTGGCATCATGGAAGCAGTATGCCAGCTGCTTTGGGCGTGCCCGACCGGCGCCGCCGCAGAGCTTGCCGAGCTAGGTTAGGCTATGCGCCTGGGACTGCGGGCCCTGCCAAGCTGGAGCCCCTGCAGCAGTCACTTCCGTCGAATTCATGCTTACAGTACAAGGAGTAGATTTGATGAAAAACAGAATGCCGCGCATGCGCCCCCTGCTGGCCACCCTGCTGCTCGCCGCTTCCGCTGCAGCCGCCGCGACCAGTGCCTGGGCCTGCACCCGGCTGGTCTACCACGGTGTGGACGGCCAGATCATGACGGCCCGCTCCATGGACTGGAAAAGCGACATTGTCAGCAATCTCTGGGTACTGCCGCGCGGCATGGAGCGCAACGGCCAGACCGGTCAGAATACGCTGCGCTGGAAGTCCAAATACGGCAGCGTCATCACTTCGGGCTATGACATCTCGACCACGGACGGTGTCAACGAAGCCGGCCTCAACGCCAATCTGCTGTGGCTGGTGGAGTCCCAGTATCCGAGCTTTGATGCCAAGAGCAAACCCGGGCTGACAATTGCCGCCTGGGCGCAATATGTGCTGGACAACTTTGCCACCGTGAAGGAGGCCGTGGCCGCGCTGGAGAAGGAGCCCTTCACCATCGTCTCGGACAATGTGCCCGGAGAAAACCGCCTGACCACCTTGCACCTGTCCATGTCGGACGCCAGCGGCGACAGCGCCATCGTTGAATACATCCAGGGCAAGCAGGTCATTCACCATGACCGCAAGTACCAGGTGATGACCAACTCGCCCACCTTCGATCAGCAACTGGCGCTCAACAGCTACTGGCAGCAGATCGGCGGCACGGTCATGCTGCCCGGCACCAACCGCGCAGCCGATCGCTTTGCACGGGCCTCGTTCTATGTGAACGCAATTCCCAAGGACCCCAACCCCAACAAGGCACTGGCCAGCGTGTTCAGCGTGATCCGCAATGTCTCGGTGCCTTACGGCATCAGCACGCCCGATCAGCCCAATATCTCGTCCACGCGCTGGCGTACGGTGTTTGACCACCAGCGCAAGCTGTACTTTTTCGAGTCGGCTCTCACGCCCAATACCTTCTGGGTCGATCTCAAGGCACTGGATTTCGATGCGCAAACCGGCAAGGTCATGAAGCTGGACCTGGGCGCCGACCAGAGCCATACCTATTCGGGCAATGCCACGGCGCAATTCAAGCCCTCCAAGCCTTTTCAGTTTCTGGGCATCTAAGCTCTGACGGGCATATGAAAAAGCGACCAGCGCCCGGTGTATCAGCGCTGGTCCATGGTTTAGAGACGGCTGCTCAAAGAGCTTTGACGCCCACGCGTTCGCGCAGTGAGCCCAGCAGTTCAGCTGGCAAAAGCCTGAAAGCCAGTTGCAATAGCAAAAAGCCGATCAGACCGTCGTCCAGCCAGCCCAGAACAGGAATGGTGTCGGGCATGAAGTCCAAGGGACTGATGAGGTAGAACGCTGCCAGCACAGTGGCGAGTTTGGCGATTCTGGGCGAGCGCGGGTCGCGCAGCACGGCCCAGGCAAGCAGCAGCTCTTTGCGAAAGCGACTCAGCAAACGGCCCAGTTTCCACATGGCGGTGACCCCTTCAAAGCGACAAAACACCAGCCCTTAGCTTGCGACCGGTCACAGGAAAAACAAGAGAGCAGCCATTTTCTGGAGGCACAAAATGTATCGAGGAGCCCGGTCCATTCAGGAAAGACTCGTCGCAGCGCTTTGTAGGCAGTCGCTAAAAGCTATCTTTTTCGGAGCAATCAACCATCCACCGGATTCAGCGGCGTCTGCAGCGTGAGCTGATAGAAGGCCAGATCCAGCCAGCGGCCGAATTTGAAGCCCACCTGCGGCATCAGGCCCACGGACTCAAAACCCAGACGCTTGTGCAGCGCGATGCTGCCTGCGTTGGCGGCATCAATGGCACCGACGAGTACATGCACGTCGCCACGCTGCCTGGCCTCGGCAATCAGCAAATCCATCAGTTGCTGACCCAAACCACGGCCCCGGTGTTCGGGGTGAACATAGACCGAATGCTCAACCGTGTACTTGTAGGCCGGATAAGCGCGAAAACTGCCCCAGCTGCAAAAGCCAAGCAACCGGCCTTGCGCATCCTCGATGCCGATGACGGGAAATCCTCCCGCACGTTTGGCCTCGAACCAGCTGACCATGTTTTGCGCGGTGCGCGGCTGGTAGTCGTAAAGTGCCGTGGAGTTGACGATGGCATCGTTGAAAATGTCCAAAATCGCAGCGGCGTGGCGTTCGTGCGTGCATTGCACGATGTTCAGATCACTCATTTCTTGGCCTCAGGCACCCAAATCAGAGCCGGTATTATGGGCAAGGTTGCAGCAGCCGTGGCCCTCGCAGCGTTTAACTGCACTGGTCCGGGTGCTATAAGAATAGGTCCAAGTTCCCAGCGGCATTTTAAGGAAGCCCTCATGCAAAGCAGCGCACGCAACCAGTTCAGGGGCCATGTCTCCCATATCAGCCATGGAATCGTTACCGATGAGATCCAGATCCGCACCGAACACCAGGCCGAGCTGGTGGCCACCATCACACATGGCAGCGCCGTCAGTCTGGGCCTGAAGGCCGGCAGCTCGGTGATCGCCATGGTCAAAGCGCCCTCCGTGATGGTGGTGACGGATTGCGAAGGCGTACGCTTTTCGGCACGCAACCAGCTCACAGGCAAAATCACCCGGATCAAGCCCGGCGCGGTGAACTCCGAAGTGACCATTGATGCTCAAGGCCTGCAGGTGGTGGCCATGGTCACGCAGGAAAGCACCGAGAACCTGGGCCTGGCCGTTGGCAGGACGGCCACGGCCTTGTTCAAGGCATCCCAGGTCGTGCTGGCAGTGCTGCCCTGAAGAACGAATCGCCCGTTCAGGCACGTCCATGGACTGTATGACTTGATTGCAGCTGTTTTGCGGCTTAGCGCTCTTCGTACCTGCCGGTCACGCGCCCTTGGCTATCCGTCACCACACTGCTCTTGACCTGCCAGACCAGACCGTCGAGCCCAGGTACGGTGTACTCACCGTCGCGCCCCTTGACGGCCTGCTTCCAGGCCTGCATCTGCGCCGGGGTCAGGCTTAGCTTTAGCTCATGGTCGCTATGCCAGTCAAGCAGCCCCCCTTCACTGTCGCCGGCGGGCACCAGCTCCAGCGTCGAGCCATCGCCCGCCAGAATCAAGGGGCGACCATGGGGCAGGCGTGCCGGCAGCATGGCCTTGAGGTCGCGCACGCCCAGACTGCCCAGGCGAATCACGGTCTGGGGGCTGCGCAGCAGGCGCTTGCGGTGACTAAAGCCCAGAACATCGTTGTAGAGCACGCCCGTCTTCGAGCCTTCACGCGTCGCGCCGGCGTCGATGGCGGCCTGGACATCGGGCAGATCATGCAGGCTGGGCCTGGCCAGATCGGTGATCCACAGCGGCATATAGCTCTGCAGCGACTGAAGCGCTCCCTGCACATTCCAGCGACGCACCTCGCGCAACTCGTCGCTGGTCAGCCCCACCAGTTGCAGAAACATCAGGTCACCATAAGGCGTGTGAATGGCCTGCAGCTCGGGGTCCTGTACAAAGCCCATTTCGGTCAGCAGCGTGTCGGCATCGGCCTTGATCGGGCCATTGGCCGTCATCCAGTGCCCGGGGGCCAGCACGTTGCCGGTACGAAACACATATCGAGCAATATTTTGCAAAAAGTTAACAGGCCAACTAGGTGCTTCCTGCTCGTTGGCCCCGCGCAACAATCTGAAGCTCAGCTCGAAACCATAGCCGCTGGGCTTGCCCGGAGCGATGTCGTAGCTGTCGTCCAGGTCGCCGTACAAATCGCTGAAGCCGTAGCTGACATAGTGCCAGTGCGGCGCTCCCTGCTCGCTGCGAAAGACGCTGACGCCGTCCAGCGGATCGTCTCCCCCGAGACGAAACTTGATCAACGTGCCGAAATGGGTGGGCTGCTGATCGCCATAAACCGTCTGCAGCGCCTTATCGATTGCATCCCATCCCTGGCTGCCCTCTTCCCCGGTGGCTTGGGACTGAGAGTCGTAGGTGTCGCGGGAATTCATGGCCTTTTTCTCCTTTGCCCCAAGTATCAAGGCGCATGGAGGCCGTTTGGCACGGATTACAAACGGAGATGTGAGCGAGCGTTTCTGGCCGCTAGGCTTTCCGGAAATCTCGGCTGGGCCCCTCGATATGCCACCAGGCAGGCAATAGCGCCCGCACCTCGGCGTGTGCGAAGCGGTCGTCCATCAACACCAGAACACCGCTATCGTGCTCGCTGCGTATGACTCGGCCAGCCGCCTGTACCACTTTGCGCAGGCCGGGGTAAAGATAGGTGTAGTCATAGCCCAGCCCCACTCCCATGGCCTGATCCATGGCACGCTGCATCGCTTCGTTGACAGGGTTGAGCTGGGGCAGACCCAGTGTGGCGACAAAAGCACCGATCAGACGACTGCCAGGCAGATCCACGCCCTCGGAAAAAGCACCGCCCAGCACGGCCAGACCCAGACCCTGGCCACCCTCGACAAAGCGGGCCAGGAATTCGGCACGCCCAGCTTCGTCCATTCCGCGCTGCTGCTGCCATAACGGCAGTTGCGGGTGCCGCCGCTCCACGGTTGCGGCGACTTGCTGCAGATACTCAAAACTGCTGACAAAACACAGATAGTTGCCGGGCTGACGCGCATATTGCTGAGCGATCAGATCCGCCATGGGTGCCAGAGACGCTTCGCGATCACGCCAACGTGTGGAGATATGACGAGCAATATGCACCTGCAACTGCCGGGCCGCAAACGGTGCAGGGACATCGAGCCAGGCGGTATCTACCGGCAGTCCCAGCAGGTCACGGTAGAACCCGGGCGGACTCAGCGTGCCTGAAAACAGCACCGAGGCCCGTGCTGTTGCATGGCGTGCCGCCAGATGTGGTGCGGGCACCACGTTGCGAATGCACAGCGTGGATGACAACCCACCCGGCCTGCCCGCGCGACCCGAGGGCTGAGGCCGCTGGATATCAAACAGCGCATGCGGCCCGAACTGATCGGCCAGTGCCTGAAAATGCAGCAGCTCCCAGTAAAAACCCAGCAAGGCATCATCGGCAAGTGCGTGCTGCCCCACTGCAGCGACATGGCCGCCCGTCTCCTGCTCCGCCAATTGATCCGCGATGGCACCCACGGCCCGCTGCACAGCGCCCAGCAGTGCGCCAGGAATGCTCTCGTAGCTTTGGTAGTGGGCCTGATCCTGGGCCTTGTTCAGCGCCTGCCACTGGCGCTGCAGTGCATCGAGTGCCTTTTTGACAGCACCGGCCGCTGCCTGGCGGGCCTTTGTCAGATCAAACTGGGACAGCGATGCCGTATACATGCTGCGCGCCCGCTCCAGCAGATTGTGCGCCTCGTCCACCAGCACGCCCACACGCCAGTCCTGCTGCAAGGCCAGCGCATACAGCATGGCCGCACTGTCGTAGTAATAGTGGTAGTCGGCCACCACCACATCGGCCCAGCGCGCCAGCTCCTGCGACAGGTAATAGGGGCAGATGCCATGCTGCAAGGCCAGGGTCCGCAATGCCGGAGCATCCCAGAGCGGCAGTTGAAGCGCTTGCTGCCTGGCCGCAGGCAGCCGGTCAAAGAAACCACGTGCCAACGGACAGGACTCCCCGTGGCAGGCCTTGTCGGGATGCTCGCAGGTCTTGTCGCGCGCCTGCATGTCCAAGACACGCAAGGGCGCAACCGGCAGCGCGGCAGCCGCCGGCATGGCTCGCGGCAAGGCTTGCTGCAGCTGACCCAGTGCATGCAGCGCCAGTCCATGGCCCGTGCCCTTGGCAGTGAGAAAAAACAGCTTGTCCAGACCGGCCGCATCAGCCTCCGAGACGCCCTTGACCATGACCGCGGCCATGCTCTTGAGCATGGGGAAAATCGTGGCCAGGGTCTTGCCGATGCCGGTCGGCGCCTGAGCCATCAGACAGCGACCGCCTGCGCTGGCATGGGCCGTGCGATAGACGGCTACGGACAGCTCCCGCTGCCCTGCCCTGAAAGCCGGCATGGGAAACTTTAGCTGTGCCATGGCCACATCACGCGCCTGACGGTGGGCGGCCTCGCTGCGTGCCCAGTCGAGATAGCGGGCACATAGCGATTCGAAGAAGGCCTGCAGTTCGGTGGCAGAACATTCCTCCACCAGCATGGTCTCCTCTGCGCTGCCGATCTGGAAATACACCAGCGCCAGCTTGATCCGCTCAAGGCCGCGCTCCTGACACAGCAAATGACCATAGACCCTGGCCTGGGCCCAATGCAAGGCCCGATGATGGGGACGCACGCCGTCAAGCCGGCCACGGTAGGTCTTGATCTCTTCAAGTTGCTGCTGCACGACGTCAAAGCCATCGGCTCGGCCGCGAACCTGCAGCTCCTGGAACCGACCGCTGAGCGCCAGCTCCGCCTCGTAGCCTCCCGCTTTTTCACGCCGTTTCTGCACCACGGCATGGCCTTCCATGCCCTCCAGCGCACTGGGCGCGGGCGTGAAGCGCAGATCCAGATCGCCGCCGCGCGCCGTGAACTCGCACAGTGCGCGTACTGCCACGCTAAGCGCAGGCTTCATGGCGTGCTACCTTCGTCACCCCACTGCACATGGCAAACGCGCACGGGAATGCCCTGCTCCGTGCAATAGGCCAGCCAGCGAATCTGGTTGTCCTGCAACTTGTCGCCCGGAGCCTTGACTTCCACCAGCTCGTAGCGTGAACCGGCATCGGACCGCAGAGGCCAGAAGCGCACCAGATCGGGAAAGCCGGTACGGTTGGCCTTCAGATCCAACAGCAGCCGAGCGAACAGAATCCGCAGATGGGCGGCAGGCATGCAATCGAGCGCCAACTCCAGCAGCTCTTGCGTCAATGTGCCCCAGAATACGAACGGCGACTGAACCCCTTGCTTGTCGGCAAAGCGCTGGCGAATCGTGGCCTGGTAGCGACCGTTCTCCAGCTCGGCCAGGCAAGCATCAAACAGAGGCTGGCGGCGCAGCACAAAATCCGGCGCACCCAGATCGGCCGGCCCACTCTGGAAGGGATGAAAAAAAGCCCCCGGCAGCGGCGCAAAAACGGCGGGCCAGCACAGCAGACCGAATAGCGAGTTGACCAATGCGTTCTCCACATAGAACACTGGCGCATCGGCGCTATGCCAATGGGCTTGCAGCGCGTACTCCACCGCCATGGGCTGGGCGGGTCGGTCCAGCTGCACATCGCTGCGCAGGGCTGCCACGGCCGGAGCCAGAGCCGGCTGGCGCCCCGTGGCCCCGAGTCCCATGCTGCGACTCAGACGCGGCAGCATGCGCGCCAAGCGCTGACGCTCCTCCTCACTTTCAGGCGCCGCCTGTGCCTGGCTGGCAAGAGCCAGCGCCTGATCAAAGCATTGCATGCGTTCCAGCACGCGAATATGACGGTGGCGTGCTCCCGCATAGCGGCTGGCCGTGTAGGCCTGAGCCGCCAGCGGCCAGTCCTGCAGCCTCTCGCACACCTGGCCCAGTTTCAGTAAAACCTTGGCCCGGCGCATATCCAGCCATGGGTTCTCGCTATTATTTTCAATAAGCGCAGGCAGCAATTGCGCCGGCTCCACGCCTTCGTCGAGATCCCGACGCCGGGCCGATATCTCCAGATAGAAGTCCAGATCTTCGCGGCGCTGAAATGCACGCGAGTCAACATCCAGCGCCACCGGCTCGTAGCGGAAGATTCCGAGGTCGGCCAGCACGAACTCCGACCAATCCTGGTAGAGATTGCCAAAGAACATCAGCCGCAGACGCTCTCCCAGCTCGCCCACCATGACGCGCCAGACAGGCTCCTGGGCCTCTGGGTGCCAGACGGCATAAGGCCGGGGCTCGGGTTGCTTCTCGGCCAACTTCTGCAGCATCTCGGCCTTGCGCATCGAGGAGCACAGCTCAAAGCCAGTCAGGATCTGCAGCAGCTCGGGTTTGGTGTGCAGGCCGAACAGCTCGACCGCATCCATGGGCTCGGTGGTACTGAGCCAGCCACATTCCAGCAAGGGCGCGGCAGCATAGACCGTATCCGGAATCTCCTCGTAGGCGAGCTTGCTGGCGCGAAACCAGGGCCCGCGCCGCATCAGCATGCGTACCAGCAGCGCCCTGGAGTTCTGCGGCAGCCGCGCAAAGCCGGCGATGAAATCAGCCTCCTGCTCGCTGAACAGATCGCCATAGCGCTGCGCCAGCCAGTCCAGCGCTTGCTGGAAGTTGTGCAGATAGTAGAAGCGGTGCGGCGGAAGAATGGCGGCTTGGGATGCGGTCACGGTGACGCTCACAAAATGCTCGGCGAAAAGACGGGTGGATGCCGACCATGAGAACTGTATTTTCATACAGCTCGAAAATCCCTTCAAACTCCTCCGAACCAGGGGTTACAGATCGGCGGACGAAACGCATGTGGCTTGAACACCCTGTGGCAGTGGCACACAATCAACGCTTCATTCAACAAGGAGCAGGCAATGTTGGACTGGAACGAATACCGCAAGGAACTGGCAGGCAGGCTGGGAGAGTTTGCCGAGTTGAGCCCGGGAACCATGGAAGGCTACAAGGCCCTGTCCGGCGCGGGCAAGAAGACCGGCCATCTCGATGCCAAGACACGCGAGCTGATTGCCATCGCCGTGGGTGTGACCACGCGCTGTGACGGCTGCATCGCCGTGCACACCAAGGCAGCCAAGGCCGCGGGAGCCAGCAGGGAAGAAATTGCCGAAGCACTGGGTGTGGCCGTGGCCTTGAATGCGGGTGCTGCCATGGTCTATTCGGCCCGCGCTCTCGATGCGCTGGGCGAGTAAGACTCTCAAGGGATCGCAGCCGGCGATTCACCGGCTCGCCATCCCGACCCTTCAAAGCACGACCTGCGTGCCCAGTTCCACCACCTGGTTCGCAGGCAGCTTGTAATAAGTGGCCGCGCTGGCCGACTGGCGCGACATCCAGCCAAACAGCGCACAACGCCAGGCGGAAAGACCACCGGGCCCGTCCACCACCTGTACCCTCGCTACGAAAAAGCTGGTCGTCATGGGGTCAAGGTTCGGTATCTCGCCATCGACATCCGGTGTCATCCGCTTGAGCGCCGCCGGAATATCGGGCTGCTCGCGAAAACCGAAATGCATATCCAGCGCCCAGACCCCGTTGCACATGGGCTTGAGCCTCAGGCGCTCGCCCTCATGCACATAGGGTGTGTTCTCGTTGATCACGTGGAGAAACACCGTCTGCTCATGCATGACCTTGAAATGCTTGAGATTGTGGAACAGCGCATTCGGCACCAGCTTGGGGTCGGAAGTCAGATAGACGGCCGTGCCGGACACCACAGGCACGCCGCTCATGGGCGAGCTCATCAGATCGCTCATGGGGATATCGAGGCGGCGCCTGTGCTCGGCCACCAGCTGGGTACCGTCACGCCAGGTCATCAGCGCGATGAAGATGATGGCGCCCAGCGTCAGCGGCAACCAGCCGCCCTGCTCCAGCTTGGTCAGATTGGAGGCAAAAAAGCCTATCTCCAGCACGGCAAAACAGGCCAGCGCTGCGAGCGTGACGGATCTTGCGCGACTGCGCCCCAGATAGACCACAAAGCCCACCAGCATGGTGGTGATCAGCATGGTGCCCGACACGGCAATGCCATAGGCCGCCGCCAATGCCCCCGAGGACTTGAAGGCCAGCACCAGCGCGATCACGGCCAGCAGCATCAGCCAGTTCACGCTGGGGATATAGATCTGGCCCTGCTCCTGATCGGAGGTGTGCAGCACGCGCACACGCGGCAGATACCCGAGGCGGCTGGCCTGCAGCGTCATGGAATAGGCCCCCGAGATGGTCGCCTGAGAGGCAATCACCGTGGCGGCGGTGGCCAGCACCACAAAAATCAGCAGCCAGGACGGCGAAGCCAACAGAAAAAAGGGATTGCTGGCCGCCGACGCATCGCGCAACAGCAAGGCGCCCTGGCCGAAGTAATTGAGCATCAGAGCCGGAAACACCAGCCCGTACCAGCCCAGGCGCACGGCCCGGCTGCCGAAATGCCCCATGTCGGCATAGAGGGCCTCGGCGCCTGTCATGGCCAGAAACACGGCCGAGAGCAGAAAAAAGGCCTTGTCCGTGTGCTGCACGGCGAAGCGAAGCGCATGCAGCGGGTTGACGGCCTGCAGCACCATGGGCGTCTGCACAATGCTGGCCACACCTGCCCAAGCAATGCAGAGGAACCAGACAATGGTGACCGGGCCGAACAGGCGCCCCACCACACTGGTGCCCTTCATCTGAATGGAGAACAGCCCGATCAGAATTCCTATGGTGATGGGAACGATGAAATGCTCGAACTCCGGCGTGGCAATGCTCATGCCCTCCACGGCGGAGAGCACGGAAATTGCCGGCGTGATGATGGCATCCCCATAGAACAGCGCGGCCGCAAACACTCCGGCTGCAACCACAAAGCGCGAGCGGCGCGACTGGTCCCCCATCACGCGGTGGGCCAGCGCCGTCAGCGCCAGCACGCCGCCCTCGCCATCGTTATCGTGGCTGAGCACCACCCACACATACTTGATGGCGACGATGACGATCACGGCCCAGAGCAGCGCCGAGAGAGCGGCCAGCACATTCTCGGGCCCCACCGTCAGCCCGTGGGTGCCTGTAAAAGCCTCCTTGAACGCATAGAGCGGGCTGGTGCCGATATCGCCGAACACCACGCCCAACGCAGCCAGTGTCAGTGCCGACTGGCTGCTGCCCTGCCCTGTATTCCCATCCCTCTGAAGCCCGTGTTTGCTCTGTGACATAACCATGCTTTTGCAGTGATAGAGACCGCCTCGCGCCAGGAGCCGGCAGCCCAGTATGGCACGCTGACGAAAATTGGAAAGCCTGGATGACGCCGGGCCGAGCTGTCCTTCTTTATGCAATCTTGATAGCAGCAGCCACAATCCATGCAAGGGCTTGAGGCCCTAATTCCTAGATTCAAGGCTTCACAACAACCGGCTTGTCCCTCAAGCCCGCCTCTCATGAAGCCTGTCGCCATCCTCCAGCACGAAGCATCGCAAGGCCCCGGCATTTTGCTCGACCACCTTCGCCAGCAAGACATTGCCCATGTGCTGATAGACCCTTGTGCCGAAGGCGCAGCCCCGGCCAATGCGCGAGACTATCGCGGCATCATCGTGCTGGGCAGCAACCATTGCGCCAACGAGCAGTTGCAATGGATCGATGAGGAACGCTGCCTGCTGCAAAGTGCATTGCAGCACGACATCCCCGTACTGGGCCACTGCTTTGGGGCGCAGATGCTGGCCCGCGCCATGGGTGCAGGCGTCTGGCGCAACCCTTGCGCGAACATAGGCTGGAGCGAAGTCCGCATCACTCCCAGCGCTCAGCAACTGATGAACCTGCCCGCGCAAGCCACCATCTTCAACTGGCATTACGACACTTTCGACATTCCGACAGCCGCCAGGCGCACCATGTATGGGCAGCATTGCTTAAATAAAGGCTTTGTCCACGGCCGGCAATGGGCGTTTCAAGGCCATCTGGAAGTGACCGCAGACAGCGTGCGTCAATGGTGCGGCGAGGGGCATCATGAGCTGCTGCAGGCCCGGGGCCCGGCCGTTCAGAGCGAGGCCCAGATCCTGGCCCGACTGCCGCAACACATAGGCCAGCTGCATGCCATGGCACTGCGCACCTACAAGGCATGGACCGATCAGCTGGACAGACCGGTTTCGGTTGCGTGCAACAGCCCTTCGGAGACTGTGAGCCGATTTCGCCTCAAATCCAATGAATACCTGCATATGCAGCTATGAATTTGCAAGCTTAGCCTGCAGCAATGCAACGAACAGACGTTTTGTTGCATCTGGCGGGCAGCCTCTGGCAAGGCACGGCCGCCGTCTGGGCCAGAATGGCCTGCAAACTCACTGCCCCAAGCTTCATGGACTTCACCACGCTTGAAAAACACCTGGATGCCTCGCCGCTGCTGAACGCACACAAGCAGTACTTTCTGAATCTGGCCCAGCCCGCCGTCGCCATTCTCCTGGGCCCCACCAAGGGCACGCCTCTGCAAAGCCGCTTTGGCGGTCAGCCCATGGCGCCTGCGGGCTTTGTCTGGCCCGAGCATCCGGACGGCCACTACCTGTTTGTGGGACAGATCAACTTTGCCGAGCTCCCAGGCGGGCCTGGCCGCACTGCAGAGCTACCGGCCAGCGGCCTGCTGTCGCTGTTCTACGGCTTTGACGAGGAAGACGCCATCTTCTGGCGCGACCAGGACTATCTCAAGGCGTTCTATTGGCCGGATATCAGCGACATGCATGAGATCCAGGCTCCCCACCAGTGGGTCACGGACAGCCGTGCGCTGCAGTTTAAGAACGGCATCGACCTTCCTCGCCACGAGGAGCTGCGCAAGGACTGGCCGGTGGAGTTCGATGAACTACAGGATTGGCTCCATGGACTTGAGGAAAGCGGCGATCTGCCTCGCGACTATCTGCTGGGCCGCCCCTCCTGGGACAGCCTGGGCTACGATCCCACGCCCGAGGCCGAGGAACACCCCGGCAGCTCGCACTGGCGCTCGCTACTGACGCTGCAGTCGCATGAGGAATTCCACTGGTGCTGGCAAGACGGCGCACGCCTCATGGCCTTTATCGAGGATGCCAGGCTGCGCGCCAGGGACTTCAGCCACTTGCAGGTGGACTGCGGCTGATGCCGGGTTCGACCGCCACAAGCACAAGGAGCCGCTCATGCCCACACAGATTCCAGCAGAAATTCTCAAGCACTGGCAAAGCGGTCACAAGATCGAAGCCATCAAACAGCTGCGCGAGCAAGGCGGGCTGGGTCTGAAGGAGGCCAAAGACCTGCTGGAAGCCAGCGACGAGCCGGACTTTGTCCAGCATGGCGCAGCAGAGCGGAAGCAGGCCATGCAGCAATTGCGCGAGCAGCTGGACAAACTCGGCATGAGGGATGCCACGTTGCTGCTGGACCAGCTGAATCGGGCCGACACCGTGCCCGGCAGCTCCTTCTCTTCCATCAAGACCACCACCACGACCGTCAATGGCAAGACCACCACCAGCGTCACCGTGAGCGGCGATCATGCAGAGGCTATAGAGGCGTTGATGTCCGGTGCAAACGCAGTGCCCGCAGAGACCAGGGCCAAGGTGGAAGACGCCATGGCACGCGGCAACAAGATTGAGGCCATCAAGCTGCTGCGCGACGCCACGGGCCTGGGTCTGGCCCAGGCCAAGGACCATATCGATGCGGCCATGGATGGCATTGCGCTGGACTGGCAGATCCTGCAACGGCAATCGGTGCGGGCCAGCGCCCCCAACCACTTTCAGCCCGGAGCGCCATCGCCGGGAGAAGTCCCCAGAGGGCAAGGCCGGTATCTGTGGCTGCTGGTGCTGGCCCTGGCTGTCGTCGGCCTTTGGTATTACTTCAATATGCCCTGGAGCCTATAGAAGACAAGCGGAAAACGCTCACTTTTCAGGAGTCTATGACCCGAATTCAAGGTTGCGGGGCAGCTGTATCGGCCAGTTGCCAGCCGCCACCCAGCGCCTGGTACAGCGCCACGGCGTTTTCCAGCTGGCTCTGACGCAGGCGCAGCACTTCCTGCTGCACGGCAAACAGATTGCGCTGGGCATCCAGCTCCTCCAGGTAGCTGGCATAGCCGGCCTCATACCGATCCTTGGCAAAGCCCAGGGTACGACCCAGCACTTTTTCGCGTTCCTTGGCATGCTCCCACTGGGCTTGCAGCTGCTGGGAGCTGACCAGAGCTGTTTCCACATCGCCAAAGGCCTTGATGACCACACCGCGATAGGCATAGGCGGCCTGATCGCGCTGGGCAGATGCCGCATCGAACTGACCCTGCAGGCGACCGCCGTTGAACAGCGGGGCCAGAATGCTGCCGCCCAGCGACCAGACCCGGGCCGGGTTGTAATCCAGCGCGTTGATGAACAGGCTGCCGAAGTTCGCACTCAGGCTCACCTGTGGCAGAAAGGCCGCACGCTGTGCCGCAAGATTGCTGTCGCTGGCCGCCAGCAATAGCTGGGCCCGTGCAATGTCGGGGCGGCGCTCCAGCAAGCCCGACGGCAAGCCGGGTGCAGGCATGGCGGGCAGGCTCAAGGACTCGAGTCCGGCATGGACGCTCAAGCTGGAGAGGGCCAGGGCCTGTGCCTGCTCATCACCGCTTCCGCCCACCAACTGCATCAGCGTTATGCGCTGGCGCTGCAGCGCCAGAGACAGCTGCTGCACCGATTGCCGCACGCTTTCCAGCTCGGCCAGCGCCTGGCTCTGCTGCAGCTGCGAGATATAGCCCACACGCACCTGGTCGGTGAGCAGACGCACCGCGTCCTCGCGCGACTTCACGGTGTCTTCCGCCACGGCCAGTTGGGCCTGCAGCGAGCGCAGAGCGATATAGGCCTGCGCCACGGTCGCGGCCACCGTCAGACGTACCGCGTCGCGATCCGCCTGGCTGGCCTGCAGGCGCTTATCGGCAGCCCGGCTCAGACTGCCCAGGCGGTCCCAGAGATCCAGCTCCCAGCTCGCTTGCAGCACGGGCTGGGCCGAACGCACATGCACCATCTGGCCGGTTCGCGCGCTCAGGCTGCGGCTGGCCGAGCCTGGTGCGCTGAGCGACAGCTGCGGTGCGGCGGCAGAACCCGTCACATCGAGATTCGCGCGTGCCTCTTCCACCCGGGCCAGGGCGGTGAGTACATCGTTGTTGCGCGCAAGCGCCAGCTCCACCCAGCGACTCAGCTGTGCATCACCAAAGGCCTGCCACCAACCTGTCTGGACTGCACTGGCCCCATCTGCAGCCCGTTCCGCGCTCCAACTGGCCGGCACCGCAGGCTGAGCGCTGTCTGGGGCCCGGGTCAGACTGGGCACGCTGCAGCCTGCCATCAGGAATGCAAGCGCCAGGGGCAAGGCACGCACGGTATGAAGGGCGTTCTTCATGGCTTGGCCTGTTCGGATGCGGAAACTGCGGGCGCTTGAGATTTTTTAGCCAAATCGGCCTCAAGCGCTTGTGGGGCATGCGCTGAATGCTCTACTTTTTGTGCAGTATCGAGGCGCACGATGACCGACATGCCGGGGCGCAGGCGCGCCGCATCGGCCTGGCCTTCGTCGATGGCTATCTTGATGGGCAGACGCTGGACGACCTTGGTGAAATTGCCCGTGGCGTTGTCGGCCTTGAGCACGCTGAACTCCGAACCCGTGGCTGGCGCAATCTCCAGCACATGGCCTTTGAGGCGCAAGCCGCCCAGCGCATCCACGCTGAAGCTCACGAGCTGGCCGATCTGCACCCGGGCGGTCTGGGTTTCCTTGTAGTTGGCCACCACCCAGTAAGTGGGCGGCACCACATACATGAGCTGCGTACCGGCCGCCACGTACTGGCCCTTGCGCACCGATACCTCGCTGACCTGTCCATCGCTGGGCGCATGGACCACGGTGTTGTCCAGATTGATCTGGGCCTGGCGCAGCAGCGCTTCAGCCATCTGCACCTGGGCCTTGAGAGAGTCACGGCCCACGGTCGTGGCCTTGATCTTTTCCTGGTTGATCGCGATGTCGGCCTGGGCCTTGGCCACGTTGGTCGCGGCCAGGCGCGAGGTG
>Ga0209370_1000872_pt1 | contig 31763 bp, 38 predicted proteins | sample AgamicAtPrz_FD_187164 | JGI IMG/M metagenome (GOLD analysis project Ga0209370, IMG submission 187164) | Agave microbial communities from Guanajuato, Mexico - At.P.rz (SPAdes) (version 2) | ecosystem: Host-associated > Plants > Phyllosphere > Phylloplane/Leaf | place: Guanajuato, Mexico... | reverse complement strand
ACGCCTATGGACATCTCATGGTGAAGCGGGCTTTATTGGTATCCTAGGTATGGACATTCCAAAGTCGCACGAATAGGCCGGTTGTTCAGACTCAACGGTATGTCCATACCTTCAAATCTTACCTTTAAATCGATGAATGCTTCGCTGACCTCACGGGCGTGCAGGGGAGCCTGACCCAGTTCGGCCGGGATGTGCGCGCCAAGGTGCTGCGCTGTACCGGCATCCCTGTGGGTGTAGGGATCGCCCGGACCAAGACCCTGGCAAAGCTCGCCAACCACACTGCAAAGCGCCTGCAGGCGCACACGGGTGGGGTGGTCGATATCACCGATGATTTCAAGCGCGATTGGGTGTTGCGCAACACCGAGGTGAAAGAGGTGTGGGGTATTGGTCGGCGGATGACTGCACACCTTGAGGCGATGGGCATCCGCACGGCCATGGACCTGGCGAAGGCAGACCCGCGGATGCTGCGCGACAAGTTCAGCGTGGTGGTGGAGAAGACCGCGCGCGAGCTCGGCGGGACCCCTTGCCTCGAGCTGGATGAGACTGACCCTCCGAAACAGGAGATCTGCTGCAGTCGGATGTTTGGCAAGCGGCTGACGGCGCTGGCACCGATCAAGCAAGCGGTGGCCACCTACACGGCGCGAGCGGCGGAGAAGCTGCGCGCCCAGGGGTCGGTATGCAAGCGCATGCGGGTCAGTATCCGTACCGGGATGTTCAATCCGGACGAAGCCAAGTATGCCAAGGGCGCCTTGATTGAGCTGCCATACCCAACCAACGACACGTTGCTGCTCACCAGGGCAGCCACCGAGGCGGTGGCGCAGGTCTACCGCTCTGGCTTCCGCTATAGCAAGGCCGAGGTTCTGCTGATGGATCTGCGGCAGCCGGGGGAGTTCAGCGATGATCTGTTCGCAGTGACGCAGCCAGTGGCTTGCGATCGGCTGATGTCGATGTTGGATGAAATCAATGGGAGGTACGGTCGAGGGACTATGCGCACGGCCAGCGTCCCCGACACCCCTGACTGGGGGATGCGGCGCGAGATGATGAGTCGTTCGTACACCACGCGGATCGATCAGCTATGGCGAGTACGGTAGAAGGGCGCTCCAGGCCATGGGGCAAAAATGGGGCAAACTGAGCGCCATTCTATGCCCCTCAATGCCCTTTGGACGTTTCGCCAACAGGTACAAAAAAGCGCCCAAGCCCTTTGTTCGTGGGGCTTGGGCGCTTTTTCTCGTCAATACTAAAGCACAATCGGTGTGTGTGCGGGTAGCTGATGCGCCAACTTCCCGGTCGTTAGACCGCGGGGCATTGGGACTGCACGGAGGCAGTGGAAAGCGGGTGGGATTTTAACTTTCCGGTGAGGTGGCGAATTATTTCCTCAACTTTATCGATGTTCGCAAAAAATCTTGCAGGATAAGCGTTTGTATATTTGGCTTCAATGTATTGCTCAATTTCGTCGCATAGGAATTCGAGTTTTATTAGCAGTTTCGATTCATCTGGCTGGATGATTTCTGTCGCGTTGAGAATTCCGCAGATCTCTCGAAGTAAAATAGAAGTTAGTGCTCTATTGGCATGTGTGACAATTAAGTGTTGCTTCCGCTTTGCTGCTCTGTCGGTATTTTCAAGTTTTTCGGAGATTAATTTCTCGATAGTGCGTAAATGGGTGACGGAGTTGATTACCTTAATCCCTGATACTGTTGGGTTGAATATGGTCTTGTAGAAGTTTCCGTCAAGGCTCTCAAAAAAGCGGCCTCGTTTAACTTTGAGTGTGGTAAGTATGGATGAGGAGCCGGTTAGACAAGCAAGTCCATCAAGTGCTTCATCTAGGTCAATGACGGTTTGCTCATTTGGCGTGGGTTGGCCTGATGTTCTAAGTAATTGATATTGGTAACCCTCAACAGCCAATTCTCTTGATAGCCTTATCTGTTCTGGGTGTTGCGAGGCAAAATCGCGACCTAGCACTCTATTTTGATGATTGTTGGCTTTTGTGATCGCTGTTGCAATCTCCGCATTTTCTGTATCATTCACTTTTATAAAGCGCGCAGAGATCTTGATCTGAGATAGAGCGGTGCTCCGCTCTGCAGTGTTACCTTTGAATATCTGCCCAATAGTGCTCACCGTCTGGGCGCCATTTATAATGCTGACATTTGTAAATTTGAAAGTTCCTCTAGCTGTATCTCTGCTAGCGTTTCTACGATGGGGTTGTATGTCGGAAACCAGTAGTGTTATACCGTTGTTGTAGTACCAGAACATATCTGGTTCACTGTTGGCAGTTTCCTTGATTGACGCATTTACCTCTGTATCACCTAATAGATTTCGTATGTTTCTAGAGAAAAGCCGGGTGCCGTGCGACTCCCACCATTCAAGAATTTGGTCTCCACCAATCTGACCGTAAAATGACAGGTACGGTTCTTTTTTCTGACCATAGTCCTCTATTTCAACGTCGTCGAGATCGATACTTACATGTGTTCCTGCCTGTAGCCATTCAGTTAAGTCTTCGGCAGATACTAAATGGACTTGGAAAGGAAGTTCATCTTGGGAAAGTGTGTCGGGTGCAAGTGCTGCTGAGTTTAGTTCGTCTTGCCAAGTCTGCATGTCACTAAGAATGGCTTCGGCTGCTCCTCGTTTCCCAGTGTGCGCCATGACGAAAAGAAATTTATAATCCTGCGAGCTTAGCCCAGTATCAATGTCCGCTGACATTGATTGTAGAATTTCATCGAATCTATGGTATTCCTCAAGTTGCAGTTTTTCGCAAGCGAATTTGAACGCTACGAAGTCATCTTTCGTCCACGTCCCATTGCCTGCTTGGTTGAACTTTGATTGCACTATTACAACCAATTTTTCGTTGTGGTTAACGCAGATTGCGTCAATGCCTCCATCTTTGGAGCTATCACATACGCTCTTGCCAGCTATAATCTCGTCAACGGAGGCTAGGCTGTAAATTGAAAAAGCTGCAATAGCGCGGCTTGCCATTTTTATGTCATAGTCGGACATGTCTGGGGTGCATTCACGTTTATGTATGTGGTCTTCGAAACGCTCGCGAAGTGTTTTTCCTAGTCGCTGGGCCACGATTTTTGAAGTGGCTGCAGCGGGGGTTGCATTGTCTTCTATTTTGATATCTTTAATAAAAGCCATAACAAGCCTTTCATCCTTGGTGTGAATTTTTAATTGTGGGTATCTACGTATTGTGTTGGCGAGCGAACTGGCCAGGTGTGGTCCGGTAGTAGAGGTATGGCCCCCTACCGGATGGTAGCGCAAGCATGGTGTTTCTTGTTGGCGAGAGCGAGTGTCCAATCCATCCTCGGTGCCGAGTGCGGTAGAGTGGGCTGATAACGATATTTACATTGGCCATCTTTAGGCAAGCCGAACACGACCCAGAGGATACGATACAACTTGGCGGGGGATTGGTACAAAATTGGTACGCAGAGAATTCATCGAGCCTCAAGGCACCGTGAATCAAGGCTTCCGAGAAGTGGTCGCCCAATCCATCATCGGCGCAACGGAGAAGCGGCGGGAGGGCTCGGGGCGTGTGACGGTGGGGGTAGCGGCTTGAGAATGCATAAGTGTGCGGCACGAACTCAGCGAAGCCAGGCGGTGGGGTGCGCTGGCAGGCAATGTGAGGAATGAATGGCTGCCAGTTTACCAAGCGTGGCGGGATTCGTCCGGTTTGATCGGCGATCAGGTGCTGGCCGGTTCGAAGGTGAACAGCGTTGCAAGCATCACCCTCCTGGGAGCGGACTGGCCCCGCGAATGCGCCAGACCAGACAACCCATGGCGGAAGCATTGGCGCATCGTGCCGATCAGATTGCCCCGGGCGCGCGATTGGCGTTCTCGGGATCTCGTACAGTAGCAATGGCTGGACGGTAGTTCGAATAAAGCGATCAACTGCTATCGCACTAATTTCTATCGTGAAAGTCAAGTGGTCGAATATTTTCAGTGGGCGCTGAAAAGCAAGGGATATCAGCCTGTTGTAGAAAGTACTATTCCAGTGCTTGCTTTAGTATGATTGGTGCTTAAGTTTTAATTGAAAGATGAATGGCTTTTAGCTATCATCCATTAATTGCCAATGATTCTAAGCGCTCCGTAGCATATTTTTTTGTGATGGCTAAGCTCGTAGTCGCGCAACGGATGTTAGGGACGTACGCGCGTCTATCATGCTGCATCTACTAAAGGACTATCCCATGGAAAGCTTCGCAATCGCAGCCTCACAAATAAACTGGAACGGTGGCCAACGGATTACTTTGACTCCGGGTGATACGGCTACCTGCACGACGTTGCGCCCTGGCCAGATTTACGGGATTTTCATCTATAACTCTGCAGGTAGTGACAACAACGCCACTGTCAATGTGGTATGGAGCAATAGTCAAGCCCCTGCACGCATTACTGTTCCAGGTACCACTGCCAATGCCGGCTTGGCTTCGCTGGGCTTTGTTTCGGGTACCGATACCCAGACCATTTCGGTTTCGCTGCCCAGCAACAGTGGCATGGCACAGGTCGAGCTGTGGCTGGGCAGTACCAGCATGCCGACCAATACAAGCGGGCTGAACAATAACCAACTGCAGGCTAATGGTGAGCAGTATCCGTTCAATAAATATAATCGCTATTATTCGGTGCCTCCGTCAAAGTGGATGAATTTGACCATTGTTAGCAAAATTACTCAGTTTATCTCGTGCCAGTTCCGAGAAGCTGCTGCTACTGTGTTTGTTGTTAATGAAACCTCCAATGGTTTGCTGTCTGGTCAAGTCACCAATATTGGGCCTACGGCTTCGGAACAAGGCGCTGTCACCATTGTTGCGACTCAGATTCAAAGTGTCAGCAATAACTTGCAAGGCGACGGCACGCAGTGGGTCTGGATGGATGCTGATAGTCAGCAAGACTCTACGAGCGCCAGTATTTCTCTGCAGTCACTTTAAAAGGGCGGCAAGCTGAAATAAAAGAGCCACGCAGTGCGTGGCTCTTTTATTTTGAGGTGGTAACTTTCCTGGCGTGCCATCAACGCTTGATTGCATCCATTCGCTGTTGCCAATTCGCTGCTTTGCTCCAGAGGGCTTACCTGTTGCAAGGTAAGCCCAAGTCTTCTCTCGCTTCAGTGGCTCATGCCCAGTTCCGCATCATCCATCAGCGCCTTGGCCAGTGCGCTCAGGTAGTACGCTGCCCAGAGCATCTGCGGTTTCTCCTCCATGATCCCGGTGATGGTCAGGTCGCGTACGCAGCCTATCAGTCCGAGGCCTGGTCGCGTGCATGCTGGCAAGGGATACCGGGTTCGATGCAGAACAGTGGGTCGGTTTGGCCTTCGCCCTGGTAGAACTTGGTCTTGCCCACGGTGGTGTGGAGCGTGGTGGTGTCTGTGGTCATTATTGGATCTCCCTGAAGTTTTCTCTGCCTGGTCTGACGCTATCGCGGGGCAAGCCCGCTCCCACGGTGGGACGCGATGACGTCAGCTCAGGCGCCACAGGCCTTGTGGTCTAGTGCAAGGGGCGCGGCTGCGCGTTCGGCATCTGTACCTGGATCAATGCCGATTCCAGCAGTACACGCAGTGCCTCCATCTCATGCATGGAGGCCAGCATCAGAATCGCGGCGGGTGACTTGGGCTGCAGCAACACGGCCTGATGCGCCACGCTCTGTGCGCACAGGGCGTACTCGGTGGCCTGGATGAGGGTGTCTTCGAGAGAGTGGTGGTTGTGGGGTGGATCGGGGACGATCTGTAACATGGTGATTTACCGTTGACGGTGCCACCGCCAGCCTGCTGTCAAACAGAAGGGCGGCAGCTGTACGTGGGTTGACAGACCGGCGGTAAATCACGCAAAAGTTCCGGCGCACGCAAGCGTGCCCACACGTACAGCCACCATTGAACGGAGACTGCCTGCGTGATTCTACCGTTACAGCCTGTCAAAGCTGTGTCGTTGATATTCAACGACAGCCCGAGACTAGAGCCCTGCCCAAGAGGTCGCAACGGAAAAAACGCGGCAGCAGTATGTTTGGGAAATGGACTACAAGGAAGGGGTTAAATCTGATTGTTGCTGGCTTCAATCGACTGTTTTCAGGCCGGTTCGCTCTGCATGCCGCCATCACCGACTCAAATTAGGGTATGGAAAATAAATCCGTCCCCATTTTTGCAGTCCCCATTTTTGCTTGGGGTTTGGTCTCCGATCTCTTCATCGAAACCCATGGCCGAGGGCGCCCGCGCCTTAGCGACCGACTGATGCTCGATGGCGTGCTTTGGGTGCTCTGTTCGGTGGCTGCATGGCGAGGAGCGCTTCGGCCCGTGGTCAACGGTGTATCAAAGGTTTCGGAGTTGGCGAAATCAGGGCATATTCGATCAGATGCTCAAACGTCTGCACCTGAGATTGAATGAGCAGGGTTTGATCGATCTGCAAACCTGGAGGATCGACGCAACCGCAGTACGTACAACCCGAGCCTCATCTGGCGCTCGGAAAAAAGGGGCCTGACGAGCCTCCGATCACGCTCTAGGCCGCAGTCGCGGCGATCTGACAACCAAGATCAACATGCTCTGCGACGCCAATGGGACACCGTTGCGCTTCCTTCTCTCTGGCAGTCAAGCCAATAACATGAGCTACGCCCAGCCTCTCGCAGGTGCGGGCCAAAGCAACGGGCGGCCAGCGTGCAGAATGCGCGCATCATCCCTGAATGCTTAAACGGTTCGGGTCAAGCGAGTAACCGTGGGCGTAACGCACCGTCATTTCCAGTGCGCGCGTCATGTCAGGATGAGTGAACCGATACTTGCGTTCCAGCTCCTTGCTTTCGGTCATGTCAAAACGCTGGGTCTGGATGAAGTCCAATGACTCGGCACTGATCGCGAGTCGGGTCGCCAGGCCAGGAATCGCCAACAGCCAACGCAGCAAGCCAATCGATATATGGCGGCGGGGCGCCTTGACTCGCAGCGTTTTCGCCATCTGCTCCAGCATGCCCTGCAAATTCGGTGTGTCTTCATAGAGCGCCAGAACTTGCCGGTTTGCCATGCTGGGGTCGAACGCTACGCAGGTGATCATCGTCACCAGGTAATCGACGCTGACCAAGGGCAACCAGTGCCTGGCAGAGCCGGGGATCGCCTTGAAGCGGCCTTGGGCCAGGTTGCGGATGAGCTCGACCAGGGGCTGCCCTTCCAGGATGTGCCCGCTCTGGCTGTGCCCACACACCGTGGCGGGATGAACGATGGTGCAAGCCGCGCCGACCTCCTGCATGTAGCGGATAACGGCAAAGTGCGACTCGAGTTTGCTGCCCTCGTAAGCGCCGACTCGGCCGTAGACTGCGGTCCAGTTGGTATTCTCAGGGCGCTCGCAATCCACCCCGATGCTTGCCAGATGACCAAGGTTTTGCAGCATGAAACCGCCCACCATGAGCAAGCGGCCGCGCAGGCTGGCGGCAAGCCTGGCCACGTTCAGCGCGCCTTGCACATTCACTGTACGGGCGCGCTCTACTGTCAGCCCCCAGGAAAATTGCGCCGCAAGGTGAAAAATCACCGAGGCCGATGACACGCGCTGCCGGTCAGCGGCGCTTAGCCCAAGGCCCTCCTTGCTGATATCACCTTCAACGGCGTGGACAAAGGCAGGATTGCCGCCCAGCTGGCCTACCTGTTCTCTCAAGCGCCCGATATTCTCGGGGCTGCGCATGAGCACCCAGGTCTTGTGCCCTGACCGGGTGAGGCGGGCCAATAGGTGTTGGCCCACAAAGCCACTGCCGCCTGTAACGAAGCATTCCACGCTCATGTCTGATTCCTTGTCTGGATGAGCGGTGCAGGCTAAGGTGTAGAGCGTACTCTACAGTCAAGGAGTTTTTGAGTGTGAACGTTGCAGAGTTGGAGCGTCGCAGCGGAATCGGTCGCCATGCCCTGCGCTATTACGAGCGGCTCGGGCTTATCACCGCCCAGCGCCAGGCCAACAATTACCGTGCCTACAGTGATCAGACCGTTGCCGACCTGGCGTTCATCCAGAGTGCCCAGAACGTAGGGTTTTCCCTTGCACAGATCGGCGACATCCTTGCGGCCAGGCGCGGCAATACGATCAATTGCGCGCAAGGCGCAGCCTTGGTCGCCAGCAAAATGGTCGAAATCCAAACCAGGATCACTGCCTTGCAAGCTGCGTATGTTTTTCTGGATGGAGAACGGGCAAAGCTCGAAGCCAGCGCCCTGGCACTCGGGCAGACTGTCCCCCAATCTTCTGGATAGAGGACATGATTGGCCTGCCGGGCCGGCGTCGATCTACCTCACGGGGTGTACTGGAAGCGCTGGCTGTTTCAGCCTGCATGCAACCTGTTGCGGCCTGAGCTCTTGGCGGTGTATAGCGCCTGGTCAGCACGCGCTATCAGTGCCTGCCCGTTCTCCAGCTGATCGCTGCTCGCGCAGGCAATGCCAATGCTTACGGTGACATGAGCAAAAGGGCTATCGGGGTGAGCGATAGGTTCATGGCGCAGGCATTCAAGCATTGTGCTGGCCACACGAGCCGCTCCGACGCTGTCAGTGTCGGGCAGGATGGCCACCATCTCCTCACCACCGTAACGAGCCAGGAAATCGGACGGGCGCCGCAGGCAGGCCGACAGACGCTTGGCGACGCGCTGCAAGCAGGCATCCCCGGCCAAATGGCCTTGGTGGTCGTTGTAGCGTTTGAAATAGTCGATGTCGATTATCAGCATGGATAAGGTGTTGCCGTTGCGCCGAGCTCTGCTCAGCTCTTCGCCCAGCCTGTCATCGAAGCAACGCCGATTGGCCAAGCCAGTCAGCGCATCGTACATGGCTAGACGCTCGAGTTGCTGGTTGCTGTCGAGTAGTTGCTGCTGAGTCGAACGTAGTTCGTCTTCGGCCAGACCGCGCCTTTGGATAGCGCGGATCAATAGCCAACCGATGCCCCCGGTCAACAGGAACAACCCGCAGACCACCAGAGCCGAAAGTTGCGCCTCCAGCCGCCAAGCCGCCAGTGCTTCACGCTTTCCCAGAGCGACGGTCGTCACGAGCGGCAACTTGTCACTCTTGCGAAACGCATACAGCCTTTCCATCCCATCCAGGCTGGAGGTGAAGGAGGCGGTGCCCACTGATTGGTCGATCAGGTACTTCGCATAGATGGGAGACTTGGAGAAGTTACGCCCCATATCCTGCTCACGGAAAGGGTAGCGAACCAGCATCGAACCGTCGGTGTAGGAAAGCCCGATGGCGCCGTCGCGTCCGACGTCGATCTGGCCGAACAAGCGCAGGAAGTTCTCGATGCCCAGCGTTACCGCGACCACCCCGGCAAATTGGCCAGCGGCATCGTTGAAGCGCCGACTGATGGTGACCACCCATTCCTGGTTGGCGCGGCTACGAATGGGCAGGCCAATGAACGGCTCACGCGAAGGATCGTCGCGATGATGAATGAAGTAAGCGCGATCGCTGCTGTTGGCACCGACCGGGATCGGTCGGTTGGAGGACATCAGCCAATTCCCGGCTTTGTCGTAGACGGTAATTCCGCTCATCTGCGGCATGAGATGCTGTTGCCGGCTGACCAACTGCCTGAGGCGTTCGATCTGCTGCGGGCCGCTGCCTTCGGTTTCCAGTCGCTCTACCAGGCCTAGCAACAACAACGAGCTCTGACGCACGATACCTTCGGAATAGGTAGCGAGGGCCCGGGTCAGGTTCAGGCCATGGGTATTGATCTCTTCAAGGGCGTGCTCGCGTGAAGCCACGACCTTCCACAAGGTTAGCGAAGCGAGCGAGCAACCAATTACCGATAGCAGAACTACGACAAGATGAATATCACGCTTCACATTAAAACCTGATGGAAATTCGAATTCCGACGCCGGTATCAGTTGCTTGGAGCGTTATAGCACATTGCCGGTCAGCCTGAGCGTCAGTGCCGAGGCATCGGCTTGGCGTTGATGAGGGCCGCCACCGGTGACCGACCGCCTCCAACCCATAGCGGTCAGCGGTTGCAGGCCTTGTCGATCAAATCACTTTTACCGCGCGGCCAATGAACTTCACCGGCCCCGTCGGCAGCCCGGTAGGCGAACCGCCGGATTTCTCCAATGTCAGCTCGAACAACTGGTTGGCCTCTAGTGGTGGCAGGCTCTGCAGCGGGACACGATAAGGCTCTCCGGGTTTGACCAGGCCCAGTGAAACCGGTGCTTGCCACTGTTCGCCCTTGGTCCAGAACTGAAGGGCCATGCCTTCGGGGACAGCATCCTTGCCAAGCGGGATCAGCTCGATCATGCGGCTGTCGCTGGTCTGCACCACCCAGCCGGCGGTCTGGCTGTTCGGCGCCACCAATACCACCACGAATTGGGTGGCGGGCGGGGGCGCAGTAAGCAATGTAAACGCCAGTACCGCGCTTGCAGCCAGCCCCGCAGCACTCAGCCCTTGCCACAGGCCGAGGCGTCGCCACCAGTTGACTCGCTGTTGTGTGGCGGGTGCGGCCAGTTCATTCAGGCTGCGCCGGATACGGCCCCACAGGCGGGCTCTCGGTGGCTGCGGCGCAGTCAACGCGGTCAGGTCCAGCAAACGTGCCTCCCAGGCATCCACGGCGGCGCGCAAAGCCGGATCACTGCCCAGGCGCTCGGTCACTGCGGCGTGTTGCTGTGGCGACAGGGTTCCCAGCACGAACTCGCCGGCGAGGCTGTCCAGTTCCTCGGCAGTATCCAGCTTCATTCCAGGCACTCCCGCAATGCCTTCAGGCTGCGCTTGATCCAGGCTTTGACGGTGCCCAATGGCGCCCCCAGCAGCCCGGCGATTTCGGCGTGGCTGCAGCCGTCCACATAGGCGTGCAGGATGCAACGCTGCGGTGCAGGCTGCAGTTTTTCGAGGCAATGGTAGATCTTCGCCGACCCTGACCAGAGGTCAATGTCATCGAATCCCCCGTGCAATGTGGGCGTCATATCCATATCGGCTTCGTCCAGCACAGTTTCACGGCGCGAATCGCGGATCGAATTCAGTGCCAGGTGGCGGGTGATGCTGTAGATCCAGCCGCGTGCCGAGCCGCGCGCCGGGTCGAAGCTGGCGGCGCGGGTCCAGATGCGGATAAACGCATCGTGGACGATGTCTTCTGCGCTGGCGTCGTCACGCGCGATGCGCCGGGCAACGCCCAACAGGCGCGCGCCTTCGTGGTCGTAAAGCGCCTGCAGCGCGCGCCGGTCGCCCTGTGCGCAGGCCTCCAGGCAGCGGTGGAAGTCGAAGGGGGCGACAGGCGAGTTCAACGTGTGCGGCTTCCTTGAGTCATGCAAGGTACCCCGGCCGTCCAGCCGGGGGCTTGCCAACGAGCGTAGATGAACGATTGCAAGGTGTCTGCTCAAGTGCGTCTTACTTGGCTGTCCAGAACACGTAGTCGGCCTGGTACTGGACGACCTGCTTGGCGCCTTTGTTCTGCGCCGTGCAGTCGCTTGCCGGCGCCACGCCGCCGCGGGTGGCCAGGCGCTGGATATAGCTGACTCCCTGCATGGCACCTTTGCCTTCGGTCGGGTTGGCCTTGACCAGTTGATAGGGTATGGCGCCCTTGTCTGCCGGTGCCACCGCCAGTTGGGTGCCGGTGACTTTCGATCCGTCCTTGGCCTGCCAGGTGGCGGGTGGCCCGAAGTAGTCGCCCACCTGTTTGCCTGCACGGTCATTGAGCACAGCCTTGGGGCCGACGAAGGTCCATTCGGTCTGGCCGGGGGTGTTGGCCTTGTCGCGGCACTCGTAGGTGATCTCGCCGACGCCGACGGTCTCGAGCAGGACGCGATGGCCATCGGGGACCTTGACCGCATCTGGCAGCGCGGATTGGGCGTGAACGGGTTGCAGCGCCAGGGCGAAGCAGCAGGCGAGCAGGCAGGCGGAGGGTTTGAGGCTCATGGGTAGTGCTCCTGTCAGGTCATTTGGCTGGGCAGTCACAGGCCGCCCATAAGCAATACCCGCCAACGGCCGGACTGGATGCACTGAATGGGTAAAAAAACCGGTTCCGCCCCAATCACTACCTGTCAGTTGCTTTACCCATCCATCCGTAAATTTTTATTGACGCCTCGAGAGGCACTCAGTATCGTCCTGCCTCCCTCCTTTTCGGCTACCTCTGCCGTGAACCGCCCAGGCGTTAACTCGCGAAGCGGTCATACACGTTGCCGACACTTATACGGTCGCTATCTGCAGGCGCGCCTCATTTCCGCTATCAAGTGTAAAGGATGATTCTATGATCATTCGTCAGGCTACCAACGCCGACTATCCGCAACTGCTTAACATTTGGCTGCGCTCCGTTCGCGCCACCCATCACTTCCTGCAAGAGTCCGATATCGAGGCACTGCTTCCTCAGCTTCGCGATAACTACCTCCCCGCTGTTGAACTCTGGGTGGCGGTAGATGCAGAAGACTGCCCGCTCGGGTTTATCGGGCTCAATGAAAACCACGTAGAAATGCTCTTCATCGAACCCGATCTGCGAGGAAAAGGTATTGGCCGTGCGCTGCTGGATCATGCCCGCAGTTCGCGCAGTCAGATGAGTGTCGATGTGAATGAGCAGAACCCTGACGCGGCAGGGTTCTATTTACATTACGGGTTTGTTCAAACAGGCCGTTCTCCGCTGGATGGCGAGGGCCGACCCTTCCCCTTGCTGCACCTCAGCCTGCCCGGCTAGGGCTGTGGTCGTGAATCGCTCCTGAGCTTGTGCTTCGGGGCGATTTAAAGTCGGCTTGGGCCGATCTGAGATCTTTGCTTGGTCGTTGCTTTTTGCGGTTGCTTGAACGTCTGGAATGGGTCGAAAGCTGCCGGTCGCGCATGACCGCTTCTGACCCAGAGCAGCTGTTAGCAACGCACGATAATTGACCGGAAGCGGTCATGAGACCAATCTCATGATGTTTGACAGGCAAGCCTACGTGCCCTGTGGCGTCGAGACTGCGACAGCGTCCGATCTTCAGCGCTGTGAGTCAAAAGTGTGGTCAACTCGGGATCCATAGGAAAACCATCCTCCAACCATGTGAGCGCTAACCCCGACCAATAGTCGGAGTGTGATATCAGCGCTGTTATGACCAGCGGCTGCAATGTTATGTCGTCAGGCAGTATGTATTTTTCTCCGAGGGCTTTTACCGCGCGGGGCAATTGTTGCGCTGCTTGTTCCAATGGTTTTTCCAGCAGCGGCAGTAACCATACGTAGGTGAATTCCTCTTTCATCCTCTCTCCGCGAATAGTGAAGGGTGTGCTTTGTATGGCAGGGGCGGCGTTGACCAACTTTTGCCTGCCGTCACCTGCGCTGTCCGGTTACGTGGAATTGCATGCCACTTAACCAACGCACGTACTCGTTGAACCATCTCATTGGCATGATCAGGTACTGATATTGAAATGCCCAGATAGTGCTCAAGATGCAGGGTAAGCGCGTGCTCACCTACTATCAAATCCCAGTAGCGCTGATCCAGTCCGTCGAATTTTTCCTTCCAGTAACCGTCCAGCCCTTGCTCAAGCTGCTGAGCCATGTTCTCGAAAACTTCCCAATCTGCGTGCTCTGATACTCCTATGATCGCCATGCGTCACCTCACCAAGCGAGTGCAGATTTTCGTGGTTCTTGCGAACGGCAGCAATGGGGCGAGAGCGGCCGGTCGCGAAGGGCCGCTTTGGGGCGAAATTACACCGACCAACTCTGACAGGGCTCGCAACATCGCCCAAACCCTTCTATCCTGTGCCCGACTCGTATTACTGCGGCTGCTGAACCCGGTACTCACGAGGAAGCCAATATGCAAAGAACCCGAGCCTGGAGACGCCAGCAGGGCCGTAAACACGGCAAGATCAACACAGTACAACCACCCGTGTTCAAGCCGGAAAAGAACTGGAAGTTGCTGTACGGGCGCACCGAGAAACTGAAGAGGGCGTGCCAGCTCGGCATGAGTTATCCCGTTCGCTCCACCCGCCAATTGCTGGATCAAGGATGACCAACCTTCTGTTCATTTGCAGCCGCAACCAATGGCGCAGCCCCACTGCGGAAAATCTGTGGCGCCGCCGCGCAGGCTTTGAAGCCCGCTCGGCAGGCACCAGCCCGAATGCACGCAGGCCCATCGGCCCGGCGGATATCCGCTGGGCCGATGTCATTTTCGTCATGGAGAGCAAACACCGACAGCGGCTGCAGGCGGAGTATTCACGTTTGCTTGAACACAAGCGGTTGCACGTCCTGGATATTCCCGACGACTACCGCTACATGGACCCTGAGTTGATCGCCATCCTGGAAGACAGCGTGGCGGCCTGCCTTGAGAGTTAGCCCTCAGATCGGATTCCGCGTGTATCGCGTGGGCGCCTCGCCAGCAATCAACCGCCCAGTACCAGGATGCCAATGATCAAAGCGCTCCCCGACACCAAGATCGAGACCCTGCTGAGCACGGCGCAACGGGCCGAGCTGAAACTGACCGATTTATCGTTTTACTCTAGGCAATTGGGCCTGTGCCCTGCGGAGTTGCTGAATACTCTGTCGATTGAAGCTGCTCAACGATTCATCTTGGGTGAAATGTCGTTTGAGATTGGCGATGACATCATGAACGGTCTGTTCACGGTCATTCTTGACCTGGGTATGGATGAGCAGATGCCGCAGCCAGCGTTCAACATCTATCTGGCTTTCGACGAGGGGGAATATCAACACTCGGGGGACCCGGAACACATCAAACCGTCTGAGTGCTACACCCGGCTACAGCTTTTGGAGTTACTACGAGAATTGCCCGACAGCGATTGACCGCTTTGGGTCGAAAGCAGCCATCGCGACTGACCACCAGGCCCCATAGGAGTCGTCCCAAGGGCAAGGCTTAGCACGCATTTTAGCTTCGAACTACCAGGTACGGTTATTCAGATGAGTGAACGTACACGCTGCCATTCACTCCAGCATTCTTCTGGGGCTATGTCTTCGTAACCGCGTTCTTTTTCCAACGCAAGAGCGACACTGAAGGGCACCGCTGTCGCGGTTGCATTATCTCGAATCTCAAGCACCTCATCCTCGCTGAGTGGTGTGCCTTTGCGATCCTCGGCCGCTTTTAACAGTGATACAAGCGTCGGTATACATACCAGACAGAGCGGATCTGTAGACAAGGTTTGCCTCATGGGAAAGGTAAGCGGGATTAACAAATGTAGCTCATAGCCCTGAGCGGCACACGCAAAGCCCATCCTCACATTGGCTGCTTTAGACAGTCGAAGCGATAGGCTATGGGTGAAAAGCTGACGGCTGCGGGTGTCTGCTATCGACCCGTAGCGGACATTCCGGGCGTCTCCTCAGATCGAGCGCTGATTTACTCGGGCGGAAAGCTGCTCGGCGCTTTCTTTGCGTTCCGAATAACGATCCACTAGCAACTGCTGGCGATCACGTAACAACAGGGTGGACTTCACGAGTTCTTCCATGACGTCTACCACGCGATCGTAGTACGCCGACGGCTTCATGCGGCCTGCGTCGTCGAACTCCTGATAGGCCTTGGGAACCGACGACTGGTTGGGGATAGTGAACATGCGCATCCAGCGGCCCAACACCCGCAGCTGGTTGACTACGTTGAACGACTGCGAGCCGCCGCAGACCTGCATCACCGCCAGTGTCTTGCCCTGTGTCGGGCGCACGGCGCCAAGCGCCAGGGGAACCCAGTCGATCTGCGCCTTGAATACGGCGGACATTGCGCCGTGACGCTCCGGCGAGCACCAGACCTGGCCTTCCGACCACTGCACCAGATCACGCAGCTCCTGCACTTTGGGGTGCTCCACCGGCGCGTCGTCAGGTAGCGGAAGGCCACAAGGATTGAACAGGCGCGTCTCAGTGCCGAAGTGCTCCAGCAGGCGCGCTGCTTCTTCCACCAGCAGGCGGCTGAAGGAGCGCTCGCGGGTCGATCCGTATAGCAAAAGGATGCGCGGCTTGTGCTCGCTGGTAGGGGGTGCCGCTGTCGGTAGGTCGAACAGCGAGAGATCGAGATTAGGCAGTTGCTCGGACATGTCTCCTCCTGCTCAGAGAGCGCCGATGCGATCCAGCTCGCGTTTGAGTTCGTCGCGGACAAGGGTATCGAAAGGAAGCGCGAAGAACGCCCGGCAGCGTAATTCGATGCGGGCCAGCGTGGCATGGAAAGCAGCGTCGACTGACGCTTCGTCAGCCACGACATCGGACGGATCCTCTAGCCCCCAGTGCGATTTCAATGCAGGGCCGAAATACACCGGGCACGCTTCCCCGGCAGCCTTGTCGCAAACGGTAATGACGATATCCGGAGGGCAACCCTCGAACGCGTCGTTGCCCTTGCTGCTCAGCCCAGCAGTCGAGATGCCGGCATGCTGCAAGGTGGTCAGGCTGCGAGGCAACACTTGGCCTTTGGGAAAACTGCCTGAACTGACGGCTTCAAATCCGTGAGGCGCCAGGTGATTGAACATGGCCTCGGAAAGGATGCTGCGGCAGCTGTTGGCCGTGCACATGAACAGGACTCGCATGGGGGCTCCTCCGCTTCGGGGCGGATGTCAGAGGCTCAGGCGAAATGCCAGGGCCGAGAGGGTGATCAACAGAACCGGCAGCGTCAGCAGGATGCCGACCTTGAAGTAGTATCCCCAGGTGATGCGGATGCCTTTGCGCTCCAGCACGTGCAGCCAGAGCAGCGTGGCGAGGCTGCCGATGGGGGTGATTTTCGGGCCGAGGTCGCAGCCGATGACGTTGGCGTAGACCATCGCCTCGCGCACCAGCCCTTGCGCTTCGCTAGCCTGGATCGACAAGGCGCCGACCAGCACACTGGGCATGTTGTTCATGACCGAGGACAGCAATGCCGCAATCACCCCGGTGCCGATGGCGGCACTCCACAGCCCTTGCTGCGCAAGACGATCCAGCAGGTTGGTGAGCGTGTCGGTGAGGCCGGCGTTCTTCAGCCCGTAGACCACCAGGTACATGCCGAGAGAGAAGATCACCACCTGCCAGGGCGCTTCGCGCAGCACTCTGCGGGTCGAGATGCGGTGCCCACGAGCGGCGACAGCAAAGAGGACCGCCGCACAAACTGCAGCTACGGCACTGATCGGGATGCCCAGCGGCTCCAGGGCGAACAGGCCGATCAGCAACGCCAGCAGCACCCAGCCACCAACGTTGAAGGTAGCCCGGTCATGAATTGCCTCGCTTGGCGTCCTCAGGGCCGCAACCGAGTACCGCCTCGGGATATCACGGCGGAAGAACAGGAACAGCACCAGCAGGGTTGCGGCCACGCTGGCGAAATTCACCGGTACCATCACCGAGGCGTATTCGCTGAAGCCCAGCCTGAAGTAGTCGGCCGAGACGATGTTCACCAGGTTGGAGACTACCAGCGGCAGGCTTGCCGTGTCGGCGATGAAACCGGCGGCCATGACGAAGGCTAGCGTCGCGGTGGGCGAGAAACGTAGCGCGATTAGCATCGACATGACGATGGGCGTGAGGATCAGCGCCGCACCATCGTTGGCGAACAGCGCCGACACGGCAGCACCCAGCAGCACGCAAAAGGCGAACAGGCGGTAGCCGCTGCCGTTTGCCCAGCGCGCCACGTGCAGCGCGGCCCACTCGAAGAAGCCGGCCTCGTCCAGCAGCAGACTGATGATGATGACGGCGATGAAGGTGGCGGTGGCATTCCAGACAATGGCCCATACGGTCGGAATGTCGTGCAGCGAAACGGCACCGGCCGCCAGGGCGATGAGGGCACCGAGCGCGGCACTCCAGCCAACGCCAAGCCCCTTCGGTTGCCAGATGACCAGGGTGAGGGTGAGAACAAAGACGGCAATGGCTACCAGCATGAAGATCTCGCTCGATGTTGATCAGCAGCCGGCCGCGTCACGGGCGGGGCGGGCGTCCATGTTCTTCAGCCGAATAGAGTTATCTGCCAACCACTGTGAGTTGGCCTGCAAGGTCACCTGCAACATTTCATGCACCCAGGCGGGCAGATCCGGGTTCAAGCGGTAGTACACCCACTGCCCCTGTCGACGATCCAGCAGCATGCCATTGCTGCGCAGTTGCGCGAGGTGGCGGCTGATCTTGGGTTGGCTGTCGTTCAAAGCACACATAAGCTCACAGACACAGAGCTCACCGAGGCTGGCGATCAGCAGGGTGGCGCGAGCACGGGTCTCGTCAGATAGGCTCTTGAACACATCGGGCGGGGTCATCATGGTTGCACCAATACATGTGGAAATTCGAATATACGTATTTTCATATGTATTGTGCAAGCACACTCGTACTGAGCGTCTGCTAGGGGGCGAAAGCGGCCCTGCCGGGTTGCCTGGCCTGCGAGGTGTGGAACTCCAGGATGCAACCATTGCAGGGCGCGCTTCAGGTCGTTGGCCATGCCTTGCCTGTCGATTGCAAGGCCATTGAACCGGGTATGGGCGCTGTATACGTCGATGGGCGACGTCGACCTGCCGTGCCATGACCGGGCGATCTTTCAGCGTGGCCACTGGCAGCCGATGCGGGAGGCGGCCACGCAGGTTTTGAGTGCCATGGGGCTGGGGGCGGTCAAGACGTTACTGCCAGACCTTTCCCGTTGAGGCATTTGCAGGGCAGGTCACGTCGAACACGGCGAGCCCTTGCTCAATTAGCTGTGAAGCGGCTTCCTGCGAAGCGCATTGAATACCGCCTCGGCGTACCAGGTTTCCGGACCGATCAGGATGGCGTCCAGTGGCTCGGCATGTAGCTCGATCTGTGTCGTAATACCTTCGCTGGCGAGCAGTTGCCGGGCATCCTCAAGTTGCCGGCGGATACCCTTGAGCCACAGTCGGCCTGCCCCCGCCAGCAGGAACAGGGTGTCGGGATAGGAATAGGCGAGCTTCTGGCGCAGCGTGATCACCGCCGTTCTGCTGTCACGAGTGAACGCAGGTACCAGCACATAGGTTTTGCCCGCTGCGGCATGGAGGTCGTCCTTGTCCTGCAGGTACTCCTCGACAGTGAAGCAGTTGGCGACCGTTTCGAGCGCACCGCTGATGGCGTCGACCAGGTAGGCGTTTACACCGACATAGCAATACTCGGTCTTGCCATGCACCACGCAGTCCTCGCTGTTGCAGCGGACTACCCAGTAGTCACCCTTCGCTGACGGCTCGCAGGATTGGATGACGAATCTTTCCGGGCGACCGTCCATCCTGATGACGTCTGCAAGATGGCCTAGGACGATGGCGCTGGCTTGGTGTGCGGATAGCATCTATGGGGACTCAGGTAATAGTCGCGCCAGGATAATCATTTCCGAGCGGCATTGTTCAGCTCAAGCGTGAAGATCCCGCGCAAGAGTGAATGCAATCACCGAAGTAACAGGCCCGCTAGCCAGCGCGTGGTCCGGCGGGGTGGCGACGATGCCGCTCGCATCCCGTGTGCAGTGCAGTGGCTGCCAACCCTTACTTGAAAAGCGGTGCCTAAAACAACCCGATCAGTTTTGATAGCCCATGCGCTGCCCAGGGTCTTACATTGGTAGCCAGGTTCAACCAAGGAGTTACCTATGCTGATCAATGGTTATCAGAGCTTCCAGTACCTGCCCAGTCAAATCAGTGAGCAGACTCATTCAGGTACCATTGGTGAGGCGCAGGTGAACGTGGTCACTACCTCGCCAGAAGCCAATCGTTTGGCCAAGCGAGTTGAACATAGTGCAGGTCAGAGTTTGCTCCACCACCTGAATATATCCACGATCCAGCCGCTGAAGGACGTGCTCCGATGGTTGGCCAGTGTTCTCGGTCGAAGCGGGGCTGCCCAGGGCGCGCCGGAGGACCTGCGCCCGCGACACACCGAACCGAGCGGCACCGCAGCGCCTTTTCACCGCAGTTTCGGCAATGGCTTCAAGACCGTGCTCGATGCAGTAAGCTTGCTCGCAACTTCCTGCAAAGTTGATCACAGACGCTCCGATGTAACGCTGAAAGCCGAGCAGATTAATAGCGTGCAAGGTGCCATTGTCGAGGGGCGTGCAAATTTCAAAGAAATTGAATCGCTGGTGAACACCCGCGGGGATTTGCATTGTGTGCGAACCCTCGCGTTGAGCTTGACTCATGATGTTGACGCCCATCAGCCCTCAATCAAGGCAGCGCTGGCGAACTTGGCCACCGACCGTCCAAACCCAAGCGTCTTTCTGGGTGGGCTGATGACATTCCTGCAAGGGCAGGAAACCCGGTGGTTCGAAAAAAACAGGAATAATCCTGTGATGCTGCTGGACGCTCAAGCGCAGAACGGCTTCGTTAGCGAACAGCTCCAGGCGCATGTCGATAAATTGGGTGCCCACGAGGCCAGCAAGATGCTCGAGCAACTGGAGGGGGCGTTCGGTAAGCGGGCAAGTGGGGTCATGGGGATTGCCTGCGAGCTCTTGGGGTTGGCTGATGATGACGATCAGCTTCTGTCGCGCATGACCCGTGCCGAAGGCCTGAGCGATAGCCTGGTCGGCCTGCTTCGCGCGAAGCTTGGTATGCCCGAGAGCGGTATGACCAGCTCGCCCACTATCAATAGCCTTAACCAGTTGACCCCGCTGGAGTTGGCCGCACTCGTGAGCCTAGGTATCAAGTTGCAATAGGCAGGAGCAGGCCGCAACTCATCGCCTGAAGCGACCCAGCCTGCACGACTGCAAATCAGGCGACAGCGTGCCACTGGTGATTTCCATGCTCACCAGGCGGCCTACCGTAGCGGCCAGGGTGACACCAGGGTGCATGACACAGACGTAAACGCCGCTGATATCCGGCAGGAAACCACACAGCGGTGCAGCATACCTGGGTATCGGCCTGAAACCCACGCATGCCTTTTACATGTCGAGGGAAGCAACGCCGTGCAACTCTTCATCGTGCTCCGTCACCGACTTGGAACTATGTTTCACTGGCCGTCCCTGGCAACCCTTGGTCCACAGGGGCAAACGGCGATATTAAACAGAAAGCGTGAGTACCAGCGAGCCTATGTTTGATCGATACCTGAAGCAATGGGGGCTGACCATCGATGGGGAGGCTTTCGTTTCACTCAATGGCCATCTATTGCCTGTTCGCCATGGCGATACACCGGCGATGCTGAAAGTCTCGCAGGCTCCAGAGGAGCAGGCCGGCAGCGAGCTGATGGCCTGGTGGGCGGGCGACGGTGCAGCCCCTGTGCTGGCCCACGCGGGCGAGGCATTGCTGATGAAGCGGGCGCAAGGTTCGGCGTCGCTTGCGCAGATGGTCGCGGATGGCAGGGATGACCAGGCCACGCGCATTCTCTGTGCCGTGGCAGCCCGCCTGCATGCGCCAAGGTCGACGCCAAGGCCTGCGCTGGTGCCGCTGGAGCAATGGTTCGACGCATTGTGGAGCGCGGCGGCGACCCACGGTGGGGTGCTGGAGCGCAGCGCAAAGTCGGCGAGGGCGCTTTTCGCCGCTCCGCAGGACGCTACGGTGCTGCATGGCGACCTCCATCACGGCAATGTGCTGGATTTCGGGCCGGCCGGCTGGCTCGCCATCGATCCCAAGGGGTTGTACGGCGAGCGTGGCTTCGATTTTGCCAACATCCTCTGCAACCCGGACGAAGCCAGCGCGCAGGCACCGGGGCGCTTCCCGCGGCGTATAGCGATCATTTCGCAGGCAGCCGGTATTGGGCGTCACAGGCTGTTGCAGTGGGTGCTGGCCTGGGCAGGGTTGTCGGCAACCTGGATGATCGAGGACGGCGCTGAACCGGAGGGCAGGTTGGCGTTGGCGAGGCTGGCGGCTTCGGCGCTTGATGGCAGCGCTCGGGTTTCTGGCTGAGGCAGCTACGTGTCTCCCTGATCCTGCCGATAGTCAGGTCGCGCACGCAGCCTATCAACTCCGAAAAATTGCGCGCGTGCATGCCGGCCAGCAGTAGCGGGCTCGATACATCACAGCGGGACACCCTGGCCTTCGCGCAATCCACCCCGTTCAAAACGCGCCCGGCACATAGACCACCTGGTCCCGCCCCCCTTGCTTCGCGGCGTACAGCCCGCTGTCGGCGCGTCTGAGCGCGTCTTCGAGCGCTTCCCCCTCGGCACACAGGGTGCACCCTGCGCTGAGGCTTACCCGCAGCGGGCCGCTGGACAACTGCACCGGTTGGGTGCCGATCAGCTGACGTACCCGTTGCGCGATCCCGTTCAGTTCCGCGCTGTCCTTGACCGGCAGCAAGGCGACGAACTCCTCGCCACCCTGGCGCACCAGCAGGTCATCGGGGCGAAGCGCGGCGCGCAGGCGGCGGGCGCACTCGCACAGCACCTGGTCGCCGGCCGCGTGGCCATGCTGGTCGTTGACGGCCTTGAAGTGGTCAAGGTCCGCATAGATCGCCCCCAGCTGCAAACCGCGCTCGTGGGCCAGGCTGCGCTCACGGTCATGGAAGGCGGCCAACGCCCCGCGGTTCCACAGCTGGGTCAAGGGGTCGAGCAGCGCTTTGCGCTGTTCGCGGTCCATCTGCAGGCGCAGGTCGCGATTGGTCTGGATCAGGCTGCGCAGTTGCAGGTAGCCCTCCGCCAGCGTGGCCAAATCCTTGAAGTTCGCCTGCTGGATCTCGTTCAGCAGGCGCGGTTGCGGGTCGAACATGCACAACGTACCGATGGCCTTGCCGTTTCCGGCACGCAGCGGATGTCCGGCGTAGAAGCGGATATAGGGCGGGTTCAGCACCAGCGGGTTGTCGACGAATCGCGGGTCGCGTGTGGCGTCCGGCACCAGCAAGGTGCCGTCACCGAGAATGGCGTACCCGCAGAAAGACACGTCGCGCGGGGTCTCGCTGGCGTCCAGCCCGATCCTGGCCTTGAACCACTGGCGGTCCTGGTCGATCAGGCTGATCAGCACGGTGTCCACGTGCGCCAGGTCCTGGGTGAGCCGCACCAGGGTATCGAGGTAATGCTCGGCGGGCGTATCGACCAGGTTCATCTCATCGAGAGCGTGCTGACGCAGCGCTTCGTCGCTGGGGATCGGGCAAGCCGGCATCTTTGCTTCTCCGTTGCATGGGCAGGGGGGGTAGGAACTACTGTAGACAATGCTAGTGCGGACAACCTGCTTCACCGCTGGCGAGTGACGCCGATCGCCTCGTCATCTGCATGGGCTGGCGCCTTGTGGCGGTTTGGCAATAGCTCAATGGGGCTATGGGGCTGGCAAGGCGCGGGTTGCTATGCTGCTGTCGGTCTGGACACAGGGATTGACCGGCGTCGAATGGCGCTGCCACTACACGGAGGTGCACATGCAGATCACATTGCCGCTGAGTGTCAGCGACTGGGAGTACAAGAGCGCCAGCGGGGGTGGGTTGACGGTGATGTTTGCCGCCGCCAGCGGTGGCTTGCTGACCCTGACCGATCCGAACAAGGCCGAGCAGCAGTTTCGCTACGGTTCGCTCGGGGTCGGCGTCGGCGCAGGCGCGCGCTTGCCGCGGGTAGGCAAGATCAACTTGCTGGTGCGCGGCAAAAGCGTCGGGGCGGCGGGCACCAGCGCGGACCTCCCGGCGATCGGCACGGTACTGGTGACTGACTCGGTCGCGGCCCGGGGCCTGGTACGCGACGACTTCAAGGGCGGGTGCGTGTTCCTCGAAGGCGGGGTGGGCCTGGTTGGCGGTGGCAGCGGCTCGGGCGTGCTGTTCGGCCTGGATCCCAAGCTATTGGTCCTGGGTACCGCCGCGATCGGCGCCGGCGGCGCGTTCCTGCCGCAGGACACCTTGCCGCGCCTGCTGCGCTCGGCCAAGGGCGTGATCTTCTCAGCCGGGTTCAACATCGGCGTGCAGGCGGGCGGTGGCCTGGCCTTGACCATGGGCGGGCTGTTCTGATGGCCATGGCGTGCTCGCGCCAGGGTCAGGCACTCGTGGCACCCAGCGCTGCCAGGTTGCAGTACTGCCCCTTGAAATACAGCAAAGGCTGCGCGGGCGTGGTTTGCTGCAGGTTCAACGCCTTCACTTCACCGATGACGATCAGGTGATCGCCCGCGACGTGTTCAGCGTGAATCTCGCAATCGATCCAGTGCAGGCTGCCGGCAATGATCGGATTGCCCAGCGGTGACGGTTGCCATTGCACCTGGTGCCACTTGTCCGTGCCGCGCCGCGCGAATCGGTTGGAAATCTCGACCTGCCCACCCGCCAGGATGTTGACCGCGAAGCGGCCGGCCTGGCGAATCCTGGGGTAGCTGGCCGAACTGGCCATCACGCTGAATGACACCAGTGGCGGGTTCATCGACACGCTGTAGAACGACTGGCAAGTGAAGCCGATCGGTTCGTCATCGGTGTGCGATGTAATGACCGTGATACCGGAGGCGTAGTGCCCGAGCGCTTCGCGAAAGCTCGATGGCTCGATAGGGAGTGACATAGTAGATCCTGGGTGTGGGTACCGCTCGAAGGTATGGGAAGGCCCGTATCTGTCCGGGCCTCCACCCGTTACCTCCGCCCTGGGCTCAGCACTTGTTTGCCAGCTCTTTGCGAACAAGCTCCGCGCCCGCACTCAACGCATTGAGCTTGCCGCTTGCCACCTGGCGCGGCAGGGGCGCCATCCCGCAGTTGGTGCACGGGTAGAGCTTGTCGGCGTCGACGAACTGGAGGGCCTTGCGCAGGGTATTGGCGACTTCCTCGGGGGTTTCAATGGCGTGGTTGGCGACATCGATGGCGCCAACCATCACTTTCTTGCCGCGGATAAGCTCGATCAGGTCCATCGGCACGTGGGAGTTGTGGCACTCCAGCGAAACGATGTCGATGCTGGATTTCCGCAGCTTGGGGAAGGCTTCTTCGTATTGGCGCCATTCCGAGCCCAGGGTCTTTTTCCAGTCGGTGTTGGCCTTGATGCCGTAGCCGTAGCAAATGTGCACGGCGGTTTCGCACTTGAGCCCTTCGATGGCGCGCTCCAGGGTAGCCACACCCCAGTCATTGACCTCGTCGAAGAACACGTTGAAGGCGGGTTCGTCGAACTGGATGATGTCGACACCCGCCGCTTCGAGTTCGCGGGCTTCCTGGTTGAGGATCCTGGCGAACTCCCAGGCCAGTTTTTCACGGCTTTTGTAGTGGGCGTCATACAGTGTGTCGATCATCGTCATGGGGCCCGGCAGCGCCCATTTGATGGGTTGCGAGGTTTGTTGGCGCAGGAACTTGGCGTCGTCGACGAAGACAGGCTTACGGCGGGCAACCGCGCCTACGACCGTCGGCACGCTCGCATCGTAGCGATCACGGATTCTGACGGTCTCGCGCTTCTCGAAATCGACGCCGTCAAGGTGTTCGATAAAGGTCGTGACGAAATGCTGGCGTGTCTGTTCGCCATCGCTGACGATATCGATACCGGCGTGCTGTTGCTCTTGCAAGGACAAGCGCAGCGCGTCTTGCTTGCCCTCGACCAGTTCATCACCCTCCAACTTCCATGGCGACCAGAGCTTCTCGGGCTCGGCGAGCCAGGCGGGTTTGGGCAGGCTGCCGGCGGTGGAGGTGAGTAACAGCTTTTTCATACTGGAAAACCTTGTGTCTGGTTGAGTCAAAGCGCGCGACGGGCGGACCACTGCTCGAGAATTGCCTGGTAGGGCTTGATGAAGTGCTCGTGCGCGAACTTCCCCTGTTCCACAGCCAGGCGGCTGCGTTCTTCGCGGTCGTAAACGATGCGGGTCAACGAGTAGTCCTGATGCTGCAGGCTGGGCTGGTAGGTTTTGCCGGCGGCGGAGTTCGCGTTGTAGATTTCAGGCCGGTAGATTTTCTGGAAGGTGTCCATCGTGCTGATGGTGCTGATCAGTTCAAGGTTGCTGTAGTCGCCCAACAAGTCGCCGGCAAAGTAGAACGCCAGCGGCGCGGCACTGTTGGGCGGCATGAAGTAGCGCACCTTCAACCCCATCTTCTTGAAGTACTCATCGGTCAGCGAGTATTCGGCCTGCAGGTATTCCACGCCCAGGACCGGGTGCTGGTTTTCCGTGCGGTGATAAACCTTGCTGCTCGAGACGCTCAGGCAGATGACGGGGGGCTTGCTGAAATGCTCCTTGTAGGCGCGCGAATTCACGAAGCACTTGAACAGCTTTCCGTGCAGCTCTCCGAAATCATCGGGGGTGCTGAAGGTTTGCCGATCCTTGTTGTGCCCCAGCAACAGCACGCTGAAATCGTAATCGCGCACGTACGACGAGAAATTATTGCCGACCATGCCGTCGATACGCTCGTTGGTTTGTCGATCGACCACCGTCGTTTTCAATATTTCAATCAAGGGCAGGGCAGGGGCAGTGCCCGAGAGGCCGATATCCATTTCCACTGAAATGATGTCGAGCTCGACCGTGTAGCGGTCGCCTTTGGGGTTGTCCCAGTGCGCGAGGGCATTGAAGCGGTTGTCGATCATCCTCAAGGTATTGCGCAGATTCTCCTGGCGGCTCTTGCCCCTCGCCAGGTTGGCAAAGTTGGTGGTGGTGCGGGTCTTGTCCGAAGGCTGGTAGTGCTCATCGAAACAAATACGTTTGAGGGTGAATGCAAACTCATTATTCATGGTGGTGGTGTGCCCTGATGTCTGAAGCGAGGCAAGAAGGCCAGGGTTGGGATGCATGGCAGCCGCCAAGACGGACGCGTCCATGGCTGGCTTTCGCGCTCACACAAATTCGATGAGGGGATTGTCAAAGATCAGCTCGTCATGAGACAAACTCATTTTTTTTGCATACAAGTGTATTTTTTCTCATGATCGATCTGAGGCACCTGCGCACCATCCATGCCTTGCGCGAAACCGACAGCCTGTACGAAGCCGCCGAACGGCTGCACCTGACCCAGTCGGCGCTGTCGCACCAGTTCCGCGAGCTGGAAGACCGTATCGGCATGCCGCTGTTCGTGCGCAAGTCCAAGCCGGTGCGTTTTACCAGCGCCGGTCTCAAGCTGCTGGAGCTGGCCGAGCAGGTGCTGCCGCAGATCCGCGCCACCGAGCGGGACCTGGGCAAGCTGGCTGGCGGTACCGCCGGGCGGCTGCACATCGCGATCGAGTGCCACAGTTGCTATCAATGGCTGATGCCGTCGGTGGACGAATTTCGCGGTGCCTGGCCGGAGGTCGAGCTGGACCTGGCGTCGGGGTTCTCGTTCGCGCCACTGCCGGCCTTGGCGCGGGGCGATCTGGACCTGGTGGTGACCTCCGACCCGGTGAAACTGCCGGGGATCAGCTACGTGCCACTGTTCGGCTATGAGGCATTGCTGGCCATCGATAATCACCATGCTTTACGCGAAAAGCCGTACCTCGAACCCGCCGATATTGCCAGCCAGACGTTGATCGCCTACCCGATCGAGCGCAACAGGCTGGACATCTTCACCCGCTTCCTTGACCCGGCCGACATCGAGCCGGCGCAAGTACGCACCTCGGAGCTGACGATCATGATGATGCAGTTGGTGGCCAGCGGCCGGGTGTCTGCTGCCTGCCGAACTGGGCCGTGCATGAATACAGCTCGCGTGGTTACGTGACCACCAGGCGACTGGGAGAGAAGGGGCTGCAGGCGAGACTTTACGCGGCGGTCCGCAGCGACATGCTCGAAGTGCCTTATGTAAGCGATTTCCTGCTCACGGCAAAGGATATGTCCTTTGCGACTTTGGAGGGCGTCAATGCCGTTTCCGGGATCGCGGTTTGAAGGCAACCCCAGCATTCGCCGCGCATTACCTGCACATGGCCGAGGACTTCCTGGCGCTGCTGCAGCAAACCCGCATGAGCCAGACCGACCTGCTCGAGGCGGTGATCGCCAGGATCCAGGCCGATGCGCTCGGGCGCGTGCCCCCAAGTGATCGAGGCGTTGCAACGGCTGGCACGGGTGGCGGGGTAGGGTTCGTAAGTCGCCGAGCGCCAACATGGTACTGCCACGGGCCTGAAGGCATAATGCGTGACTCTGTACTAAGGACTGGAACGCGTGATGACGGAAGGCTCTGGGCCAGGCAAGGTGCTGTTGGTGGAAGACGACGAGAAGCTCTCGGGACTGATCGCGCATTTCCTGTCGCAACATGGTTTTCAGGTGCGCGAGGTGCATCGCGGCGACCTGGCGCGGCAGGCCTTCGTCGAGTTCCAGCCGGCGATGGTGGTACTCGACCTGATGCTGCCCGGGCAGGACGGCTTGCAGGTATGCCGGGAAATCCGTGCGCTCAGCGATACACCGATCGTGATCCTCACCGCGCGCGAGGATGACCTGGACCATATCCTTGGCCTTGAGTCGGGTGCCGACGACTACGTGATCAAACCGATCAAGCCCCCCGTGTTGCTGGCCCGCCTGCGCGCGCTGCAACGGCGTCATGTACCACAGGCCAGCCCGGGCGGCGCGCTGGTGTTCGGCGAGTTGAAGATCGATCCGGTGTGCCGCGAGGTGACGCTGGAGGGCGAGGCGCTCGACTTCACTACCATGGAGTTCGACCTGCTCCAACTGCTGGCCGACAACGCCGGGGTGATCCTGTCCCGCGATGACATCCTCAACAAGATGCGCGGCATCGATTTCGACGGCATGAACCGCAGTGTCGACGTGTATATCAGCAAGCTGCGCAGCAAGCTCAACGACACCCCGCGCGAGCCGGTGCGGATCAAGACCGTGTGGGGCAAGGGCTACCTGTTCAACCCGTTCGCCTGGGAGCGCTAGATGCTGCGCCTGTTCCTGGGCCTGTACCTGATACTGGCGGTGGGGCTGGTGCTGGCGTTGCAGACCGTCGAGCATACGCTCGACGCGCTGCTGGCCCCGCAGATGGAAACGGCCAGCCGCGAGACGTTCCGCGGCACGGTGCGTGCGTTGGTGGCGCAATTGCGTGCCGTGCCGGGTGAGCAGCGGCTGGCGCGGCTGGACCGGCTGGACCGGCTGCGGCCAGATTATGGCCTTGGTCTGGACCTGGTGCCTGGCGCAGCGCTGGCGCTGAGCGACCGCGAACAGGCGCAGCTGGCGCAGGGGCAGATGGTACTGCGCGACCAGTACACCCAGCTCTACAGCCGTATCGATGGCAGTGACCAACTGCTGAGCGTCAAGCTGCCCCGCGAACCCAATTTCATGCCGGTCTACATCATCACGGCCTACCTGATGCTGGCGCTGCTGCTGGGGGTGGTGCTGTTCTTCTGGGTGCGCCCGCACTGGCGTGACCTGGAGAAACTGCGCCTGGCCGCCCAGCGCTTCGGCGACAACGACCTGTCGGCGCGGGTGCGCATGCCGCGGCGCTCGAGCATCAGCGATGTGGCGGGGCATTTCGACCTGATGGCGGCGCGTATCGAGGGCCTGATCGCCAACCAGCGCGAGCTGACCAACGCGGTATCACACGAGTTGCGCACGCCCATTGCGCGTCTGAACTTCGAACTCGATCAACTCAGGAAACAACAGGACCCGGTCAAGGCACGCCAGCTGATCAGCGACATGTATGCCGACCTGGGCGAGCTGGAAGACATGGTGTCCGAGTTGCTCACCTACGCCAGCCTGGAACACGGCGCGACCACCATCAGCCTGCAACCGGTCGAGGCCGACAGCTGGCTGGACAGCGTGGTCGCCAGCGTGACCCTGGAGGCCGAGGCCAATGGCATTGAGATTCACCTGGCACCGAGCCCGGTCGAGACGTTCAGCATCGAGCCGCGGTTCATGGCCCGGGCGGTGATCAACCTGCTGCGCAACGCGATCCGCTACGCCGAAGGGCATATCCAGGTTTCGCTGTCGTGCCGTGACGGCCAGTACCGGCTGCAGGTCGACGATGACGGGCCGGGGGTGCCGGTGGCGGGGCGTGACCGGATCTTCGAGCCCTTTTCGCGACTGGACAGCAGCCGCGACCGGCGCACCGGTGGCTTCGGCCTGGGGCTGGCCTTGGTGCGGCGGGTGGCGCAGTCCCATGGCGGCGAGGCACAGGTGGGGGATGCGGCGGGTGGGGGCGCGTCCTTGCGCATGATCTGGCCGGCCCGGGGCTGAGGCAGCCCCGCCGGTCGAAAGGGGTCAGAAGGTGTAGGTCATCTGGCTGAGCACCGAGGTTTGCAGGCGCTTGTCGACCAACGGGCTATCGCCCGCGTCGTTGCCCAGATAGTCCGCCGCCAGCACGGTCGTCATGCTCCAGTGCTTGTCGAACGGCACGCTCCAGGCCAGTTCGGCGCCGCGGCTGACCAGGCCGCCACTGGCTTCATGGACGCGGAACTGGCTGCGTGAAGCCTGGGCCTGGCTCACGCCATACCAGGTGCGCACGTAGTCGCCGTCACCGAACTGGCTGTTGACGCCGCCCGTCAGCTCGCCGAAACGGCCCTTGTACAGCTGCATGCCCAGGCTCAGTTTCAGGTGGTTGTAGGCCGAACCGGTGTCCGGTTCGTCCTTGTCCTCTTCCAGGGCATGCTCGAAGTTGGCGGCCAGCGTCAGTGGGCCGAGGTGGTAGGCCGCGTCGAGCCCCACCAGCGGCCTTGACTTGATCGAACCCATGCCGTCGAGCTTGTCCGAGCCTTCGAAGCCGGAGCGGCGGTCTTTGCGCGCGGCGCTGGCGCCCACATAAACGCCGAAGTCGAACGCGTCGCCGTCATGGGCCCAGCCCAGGCCTTTTCGGGTATCGAGGAAAAAGCCGCCGGGGCTGGTGATGCTGCCGCCGAGCAGCGGCGCGGTGGTCCGTTCGCTGGCGCCGCTGTAGCGGGGGGCATTGGCAACACCGGCGTCCAGGCGGTACTGCCAGCCCTCGGCGCGCAGGTCGTTGGCGCTCAGCAGCAGGCAGGCGCAAGTGAGGGACAGCAAGCGATACGGTACAGACATGGTGACACCCGGATGAGGATTGGATGTGCCCATGCTAGGGAGCGCGGTAGCGGCAATCCTTGGCAGCTTTGTCGGGAAACTGTCAAAGACTGTTAATGCGCACTTTTTAACAATCCTTCGCAAAGTTCATGAAGTTGTGGCCGCTACCTGATTGCTAGGGTGCGCTCCCTTCAAGCCACCTCGAGATCGTTCATGAGATTCCTCTACCCGTTCGCCCTGTTCGCCTGCCTGGCTGCGAGCCAGGCCCAGGCCACCAGCTTCGTCATGACCACCGACATGACGGTCAGCCTCAGCATGAGTGCCAGCAAGGGCATCAGCAGTTCGTTCAAGGACGACAAGATCGTCCTGGCGGCCAAGGATGACGCGGCGGCGTTCGTCGCCAGTGACGGCGCCATTCGCGGGGCACGCATGGAGGCGGCATTCGCGCGGATTCGCCAGGTGCTCGATGAGCCTGGCTTGCCGGACCTGGCGCTGGCGCAGGCGATCCTGGCGCTTTGATCGCAAGGCCAGGCGGCGCCTTCGCGCTTCGCACTGATCGGCTGGCTCACATGTGAGACTTGCGAACGTCATACTCCAGGCGTAACGTGCCTCACATGTAAGACAAGGACACCCCCTTCGATGGCAGGCAAGAAAAGCTCCACCGACTACATGCGTGACATGCGCGCCCGGCTCAAGGCTGCGGGCCTGGTCAAGCGTGAGCTGTGGATCCTGCCCGAGCACGCCGCCGCCCTGCGCGGTATCGAGAAGGCTTTACGTCAGCCCCTCGCGGGCAAACAGGTCAGAACGGAGGATTTCATGACCGAGCACACCCACTGGACGATCGAAACGCTGCATAGCGCCCTGCAAGGCCTGGACGAGGTGCGTGACGGCTCGATCGGCCTGTCCCTGCAACAGGGCGCCGAGCCCAGCCTCAGGCTGGTGATGAACGAACTGGACGGCCTGCCGCTGTACATCGCCGTGGCCGGCGAGCAGATCCTGGTCGACACGTTGCTGGTTGAGGCCGGCCAGGTGAAGGACGCGGCAGCATTCAACGATGCGGTGCTGCGCACCCGCGACGTGTTCCCGCTGTCATCCATCGGCCTGCACACGCTGCCGTCGGGCGAGTCGGTGTACACCATGTTCGGCGCCCTGAGCGCGGCCTCGTCGCTGGACAACATCGTCCAGGAGATCCACACCCTGGCCGACAACGTCATCACCGCCGCTGAAGATTTCGAAGACTACTTCACCCACTGATTCCGGAGATTGCACCATGAGTTTGTTGAGAAAGATCGTCACCGCC
>Ga0209370_1000871_pt1 | contig 31764 bp, 27 predicted proteins | sample AgamicAtPrz_FD_187164 | JGI IMG/M metagenome (GOLD analysis project Ga0209370, IMG submission 187164) | Agave microbial communities from Guanajuato, Mexico - At.P.rz (SPAdes) (version 2) | ecosystem: Host-associated > Plants > Phyllosphere > Phylloplane/Leaf | place: Guanajuato, Mexico... | reverse complement strand
GGCCTGGATGAAATCGACGGGGTGGTAGTACGAGATGAATTGCAGGGCGTCGGCGACGCTCTGAATCAGGTCGTCTTGCTTGATCACGGTCATGCAGCGCGCTCCTCTTAAAGACGGGAACATTCATATAGACGCTCGACGGTGCCGACCAGCGTGTCGAAACGCCTTGCAAAGGCGCGCCGGCAGCATGGCCGACGCAAAAGGGCGCGGCAGTATAGCGTGCCTCACCGTGTGAAACACCTGCGAGTGGTCTGGACCATGGTCGGCAGGTGGCAGGCATTGTTCTTGCTGGCTCGCTGAAGAGATAGGATGCTTTGGAAGGGGCTGCTCTGCAGCCCATCGCCGGCAAGCCAGCTCCCACAGGATTGCACCATGCCTGAGGCTTGCACATTACCTGTGGGAGCTGGCTTGCCGGCGAATAGGGCGCAAAGCGCCCCCAGAAAATCAACAGCTGGAAGAGATAGCTGACAATGCCCGAACTTTGCGTGGGCGAGCGCCGCTGGGCGGTGCCGACCGGCAGCAACCTGCTCGATGCCTTGAATGATGCCGGGCTCAACGTGCCTTACAGCTGCCGCGCTGGCAGTTGCCATGCCTGCCTGGTGCACTGCCTGGCCGGGCAGCCGCTGGATGCCATGCCCCAGGCCCTGGCGCAGGACAAGCACGCCCAGGGCTGGCGCCTGGCCTGCCAGTGCCAGGTAGTCGAAGACCTGCGCGTGGCGCTGTTCGACCCGCAGCAGGATGGCCTGCCGGCGCAGGTGTGTGCCCTGGACTGGTTCGGCGATGTGCTGCGCGTACGGTTACGCCCCGAACGGGCAATGCGTTACCAGGCGGGGCAGCATGTGGTGCTGTGGAATGGCGCGGTAGCGCGGCCTTACTCCTTGGCCAGCCTGCCGGGCGAAGATGATTATCTCGAGTTCCATATCGACTGTCAGCGCCCCGGTGCCTTTTGTGACAGGGCCCGTGGCTTGCAACTGGGTGATGTGCTGCGCCTGGGCGAGCTCAGGGGTGGGGCCTTGCATTACGACCCGGACTGGCAGCAGCGGCCGCTGTGGTTGCTGGCGGCGGGGACCGGGCTGGCGCCGTTGTGGGGCATCTTGCGCGAGGCATTGCGGCAGGGGCACCAAGGTGAAATCAGGGTGATGCATGTGGCGCGCGAGGGCGCCGGGCATTATCTGGCCGAGCCGTTGCGTGAGATGGCGGGTGTGAATGTCGAGTTGGTATTGGCAGAGCAGTTGGATGAAGCGTTGGCCGGGCTGCGGCCGTCATCGCGCCAGACGGTAGCGCTGGTGTGCGGGGCGCCCAACAGTGTCGAGCGGTTGGCGCGGTGGCTGTTCATTGCCGGTGTGCCGCGCAGGCAGGTGTTTACCGATAGGTTTGTTAGTGCTCTTTGATCGCTTTGGGGAGAGGTTACGTGTTGAGGGACCTGTAGTACGGACCTATCGCATAGAGCGCACCACTGCAATTAGCTGGGGGTTGTTACGGGTAGGTCCGTATAAGGGTATCCTGTGAAACCGATTATTTAACGGCGGTTAGACAACGAAGGATTACTCCACCACCCGTGTTGCCGGTAATTATTGTTTTGCCGTCGGTTTCCCTATCAGCGCTATACGCATATTCATTACCAAGGCCCAAGGCCAAATGATCCCACCCTTGCTGGTACCGGCCGAATGATGTGTCGGGGCTACCATCAAGATTCCAACGGCCTACGATGATCTCGTCATGATCTACAGTTTCTCCGCCAATCCTTGCTGTGCCAACGGTAATGATGTGTTCATTGAATGTTTGGACAAACTGCCACCTGGCTTCGACCTGCTTGTGATCAGTATATTTGATAAAGTCTAATTCGCCATTTTCTTTAAAGCCGCAAATGTATCCCAGGCCGCTATAACCGCAGCATACAATGCCTTGTTGTTTTTCCAGTGCTACGATATCCCTGAGCGAATGATTTTTTTGCTCGGTGAGCACATGATAGCCTGTATTGTTAAAGCCTTTGTCTTCCGTTCCGTTATCGTTGAGGCATGCTACAAAGGGTAGGTTATCCCAACTGAAAATAGAGCCGCATACATAAATTTTGTTATTTCTAATTGTCATGGAGAAGGCTAGGTTAGAGGAACCCTCATATCCTGGTGGGGTCAAGTACTTATAGCCGTTTTCGCTAAAGCTCCTGTCCAGGTTCCCGTCAAGGTCCAGTCGAACCACTGCGCTTGACTTGGCGAAATGATCAAAAATGTAGATTTTGTCGGCCGCGAGCAGGTGAGTCTGGTTGGCGTGCCCAGGGTTGTGTGAGATCTCTGCAGTAGCTGAGTCGTGACGTTTTCTCTGAATGGGTAATTCTATAAGCTTGTAGCCGTTGTCTCCGAAACCTATATCCAACTGACCGTTCTCATCGAAGCGAGCAACAATTAAGTTGTTGTAGTAATCTCTCGTTTCGCTGCCGATGACAAATACTCGGTTGTCGGCGGTAGTTTGTATGCTCCTTACATAGCCATCTCCGGGGAAGTGTCCCCAAGTGATACCGTCTGTACCGAATCGCTTGTCGAGCTTTCCGGAGTCATCGACTTTTGCGATGAAGTAGCGCTCACTTGACCCAATTCCGGTAATCAATCTCCCCGGCTGAGCGTCGACTGATGCGGTGATCGCAAGCATATCGGGGTGGGGATGGCTAACGCCTTTTTTCCCATAGTCTGGGTCTAACAAGCCCGAGGATGGTTTGGGTTCGCTCATTTCGTAAACTCTAGTATGCTGAAAGGAGCTTGAATGATCACATGGTCAATGCAGGGTAACTACTGGCAACAATACTAGGTTATATATGAATAGAGATGGTGCAAACAATGCATTTCAGGGCGTCTACTCGCACCTTTGCTAATAGCGGTCTCGATCCGGATAATAAAAAGCCCCGCTCAACTACGTTCGCAGGGCTTTGTACAGTAATAAACAGAGCTTAGACCAGCGGATCACCGACATGCAGGATCTTCATGCCATTGGTGCCACCGATGGTGTGGTAGCTGTCACCCTTGGTCAGGATCACCCAGTCACCTTGCTCCACCAGGCCACGCTTGAGCAGTTCGTCGACGGCCGCCTGGCTCACCTTGTCGGCCGGCAGCGAAGCCGGGTCGAAGGCGATCGGGTAGACGCCACGGAACATGTTGGCGCGTGCCTGGGTGGCGCGGTGCGGCGAAAGGGCGAAGATCGGCACGTGCGAACGCAGGCGCGACATGATCAGCGGGGTGTAGCCACTTTCGGTCAGGGCGATGATCGCCTTCACGCCCGGGAAGTGGTTGGCGGTGTACATGGCCGCCAGGGCGATGCTTTCGTCGCAACGCTCGAAGGTGGTGTGCAGGCGGTGGCTGGACTTCTGGCTGGTCGGGTGCTTTTCGGCACCCAGGCAGATGCGGGCCATGGCCTGGACGGCTTCGATCGGGTAGGAGCCAGCGGCGCTTTCGGCCGACAGCATCACCGCGTCGGTGTTGTCCAGCACGGCGTTGGCCACGTCGGACACTTCGGCGCGGGTCGGCATCGGGTTCTGGATCATCGACTCCATCATCTGGGTCGCCACGATCACCGCCTTGTTGTTGCGGCGGGCGTGCTGGATGATCTTCTTCTGGATGGCGATCAGCTCGGCGTCACCGATTTCCACGCCCAGGTCGCCACGGGCAACCATCACGGCGTCGGAGGCGAGGATCAGCTTGTCGAGGGTCTCGTCGTCGGCCACCGCTTCGGCGCGTTCGATCTTGGCCACCAGCCAGGCACTGCCGCCGGCTTCGTCACGCAGCTTGCGTGCGTATTCCATGTCGCTGGCGTCACGCGGGAAGGACACGGCCAGGTAGTCCAGGTCCATTTCCGCGGCCAGCTTGATGTCGGCCTTGTCCTTCTCGGTCAGGGCCGGTGCGGTCAGGCCGCCGCCTTTACGGTTGATACCCTTGTGGTCCGACAGCGGGCCACCGATGATCACCACGCAGTGCAGGGCATCTGCGGTGGCGGTTTCGACGCGCATCACCACACGGCCATCGTCGAGCAGCAATTCGTCACCAACGCCGCAGTCCTTGACCAGGTCGGGGTAGTCGATACCGACGATGTCCTGGTTGCCTTCGGTCAGCGGGTGGGCGGTGGAGAAGGTGAACTTGTCACCGATCTTCAATTCGATGCGCTTGTTGGCGAACTTGGCGATGCGGATCTTCGGACCCTGCAGGTCACCCAGCAGTGCAACATGGCGGCCGTTCTTGGCGGCGATTTCACGGATCAGGCGCGCGCGGGCCTTGTGCTCGTCCGGAGTGCCGTGGGAGAAGTTCAGGCGTGCCACGTCCAGGCCGGCGAGGATCAGCTGTTCGATCACTTCCGGCGAGTTGCTGGCGGGGCCAAGGGTGGCGACGATTTTGGTACGGCGGATGCTCATGCACAGACTCCTATAGTGAAGCGCAGCGAAAGGCTACTCCTGAATCTCGCTGTAGTCATTGTTCCGTTGCACTACCTGCGACCAAGGCAGGGTGGCATTTGAACGGGCAGGGTATCCTTGCAAAAGGGTGTGAAGATTTGCCGGCAAAGGCCGATACACTGGCATCAAAGGAGACCCCCATGCGAGCCCTGATCGTTTTAGCCCTGGCGGCCAGCGCCGTCGGCTGCACCCGCTGGTCCATGGACCACCACCTGAACAATGCCTACCGCGCCTACGACCGTGGCGATTGCGCACGGGTCATGCTCGAGCTGTCACAGGTCGACCGCACCAGCCGTGCGCGACCGTTCATCCACCCCGAGGTGTCGCTGCTGCGCGGCCAGTGCCTGGAGCGCCAGGCGTTGTACGTGGATGCCGCGCAGACCTACCAGTACCTGATCCAGCAGTACCCGGGCAACGAATACGCCTATCGCGCCCAGGCGCGCCTGCAGACCCTGGAGAAACTCGGCCATTTGCGCGGCGCCGAAGCCGCCGTGGCAAACCCGGTGACCGCCGCACCTTGGCGTTAACACCAAGGTGTGATTTATTTCACGGGATTTGCCGCGCGTGCTGCGCTAATCTGTAACTCAGCTGTTACAACAACCGCCAGTACCACGTATTCCTGGCATCGGATACGGACTGCACTTGCGATCATGTTCAACAAGCGCCACATTGAACGCCATCAACTGCCTTGTGTCCTGCAGGTGTTCAACCGCTGTACCGGTCAGCTGATCGGCCAGCTGGGCAATGCCTCCGAGGACGGGCTCATGCTGATCAGCCAGTTGCCTGTGCTGGTCGGGCCCGACTACGACCTGCAGTTGCGTCTGCCGCTGGTCGGGGGCGGGCATCAGTTCGTCAACCTCACCGCCAGTTGCCTGTGGTGCCGCGAAGACCAGACGCCGGGGCATTACGATTCCGGCTTCATGCTGCTGCAGGCGCCTCGCGAATACGACGAATTCGTCCGCTCGTTGCGCGACTTTTTCAGCTTCAACCCGGCCAACGCTTCCGTCTGAGTCTGCGCATCCTGGCTCAGGCCAGAATCGCGCTAGAATCGGGTCGACCTCGATACAGGACGACCCCGTGACCTCCAGCATTTTCTGGCACGACTACGAAACCACCGGCATCAACCCGCGCTGTGACCGGCCGCTACAGGTGGCCGGCGTGCGCACCGACTTCGACCTCAACGAAATCGACGAGCCGATCAGCCTTTATTGCCGGCCCTCCGATGATATCCTGCCGCACCCGGCCGCCTGCCTGGTGACCGGTATCACTCCGCAACTGCTGGCCGAGCAGGGCCTGTGCGAAGCCGAGTTCATGACCCGGGTACATGCGCAACTGGCGCACCCTGGCACCTGCGGTGCTGGCTACAACACCCTGCGCTTCGACGACGAAGTGACCCGCTACAGCCTGTACCGCAACTTTTTCGACCCCTACGCGCGAGAGTGGCAGGGCGGCAACAGCCGCTGGGACCTGATCGACATCGTGCGCACGGCCTATGCATTGCGCCCGGACGGCATCGAGTGGCCGCAACAGGACGGGCGCACCAGCCTGCGCCTGGAACTGCTGAGCAAGGCCAATGGCATCGACCACGGGCATGCTCACGAGGCGCTTTCCGACGTGCGGGCAACTATCGCCCTGGCCCGCCTGATCCGTCAAAAACAGCCCAAGTTGTATGACTGGCTGTTCCAGTTGCGCAGCAAGCATAAAGTGATGGAGCAGATCCGTTTGTTGCAGCCTCTGGTACATATATCCGGGCGCTTCTCGGCGGCACGCAATTACCTTGGTGTCGTATTGCCACTGGCCTGGCACCCGCGTAATCGCAATGCACTGATTGTGTGCGACCTGCATCAGGAAACCCTACCGTTACTACGGGAAAGTGCTGAAGTTCTACGCCAGCGTTTGTATACCCGCCATGAAGAACTGGCCGAAGGCGAATTACCCGTGCCGCTCAAACTGGTGCAGATCAATCGCTGCCCGGTACTGGCGCCACTTTCGGTATTGCGCCCGGCCGATCAACGACGGCTGGGGCTGGACTTGACGTTGTTACAATTGCGTGGCGAAGAATTGGCCAAGCAACAGGCGCAATGGCAAGACAAGCTGGAACACATCTACGGCAAGGAAGACTTCGCCCCGAGTGAAGACCCGGAACAACAGTTGTATGACGGTTTTCTGGGGGACCGTGACCGCCGCTTATGTGAGCAAGTTCGTGCACTGGAACCGGCGCAGTTGGGGCGCGGGCAGTGGATGTTCGATGACTCGCGCCTGCCTGAACTGTTGTTCCGCTATCGGGCGCGAAACTTCCCCGAGACCCTGACCGGAGAAGAGCGGCAACGCTGGTTCAGCTTCTGCCAGCAGCGCCTGAGCGACCCGCGGTGGGGCGCGCCGAATACGCTGGGCGACTTTGAACAGGCGCGGCAGCAGGCCTGGGAGGGCGCCGACGAGGCGGGGCGGCGGGTGCTGGACGCGTGGCAGGTACATGCCCGGCAATTGCAGGCACAGTTTGCAATTGGCTGAGCGCTGACACAAAACGCGGACAAACAAGAACGCCGGCAATATGCCGGCGTTCTTGTTGCGATAAGCAGCAGGCGTGTGCGGACAATCAGTCCAGCAGGGTCGCCCAGCTTTCAACCACATCGCCACCCCACTTGGCTTTCCATTCTTTCAGGGTCTTGTGGTTGCCGCCTTTGGTTTCGATCACTTCATTGTTGTGCGGGTTCTTGTATTGCTTGACCTTGCGCGCACGCTTGGTGGCGGTAGTCTTGACCGCACCACGAGGTGCCTTGCTCAGTTTCGACTCTGGGTCGAGCAGGGCAATCACGTCGCGCAGCGACTTGGAGTATTCGCCCATCAGTGTGCGCAGTTTGCCTTCGAACTCCAGTTCTTTCTTCAGCTTGTCATCCTGCGACAGGTTGGCCAGGCGGGCCTGAAGTTCCTTGATGGCTTCTTCGGTAGCGCGGTACTCGTTGATCAGGGACATGGAGTGTTCCTTAATGCGTGTTCAGAAATGTGTGGGGCAATAATAGACAGGCAATACTCGCAAGTAAACATATTGTTGGGCAATTAACTGTTAACTAAGCTGTGACAACCATTTCTCTACGTGAACAAAAATTTACAATTAACCCTGCATTTCGTCATGTCTGTCAGAGAATGCCGGCAGTGCATCTCGTCAGGAACACAGGCCACGGCCGCTGCGATCAATACTGCGTTTTTGCTGGCGGGCCGCTAGAATGAGCGCCTTTGCGAAGTTCTGGAGTCTCATTCATGCGCACCTATCGTCTGGTGATCGCCTGCCCCGACCGTGTTGGCATCGTGGCGAAAGTCAGTAATTTCCTGGCCTTGTACAATGGCTGGATCAACGAAGCCAGCCACCACTCCGATGAGCAGAGCGGTTGGTTCTTCATGCGCCATGAAATCCGCGCCGAATCGCTGCCGTTCGGTATCGAAGCCTTCCGCGAGGCGTTTGCGCCGATCGCCGAAGAGTTCTCCATGACCTGGCGCATTACCGACTCGGCGCAGAAAAAACGCGTAGTGCTGATGGCCAGCCGTGAGTCGCACTGCCTGGCCGACCTGCTGCACCGCTGGCACACCGATGAGCTGGACTGCGAGATCCCTTGCGTGATCTCCAACCACAACGACCTGCGCAGCATGGTCGAGTGGCACGGTATTCCGTTCTTCCATGTACCGGTCGACCCCAAGGACAAGGCCCCGGCCTTTGCCGAGGTTTCGCGCCTGGTGCAGGAGCACGCCGCCGATGTGGTGGTGCTGGCCCGCTACATGCAGATTCTGCCGCCGCAACTGTGCCAGGACTATGCTGAAAAGGTGATCAACATCCACCACAGCTTCCTGCCATCGTTCGTCGGCGCCAAGCCGTATCACCAGGCTGCCCTGCGTGGTGTGAAGCTGATCGGCGCGACTTGCCACTACGTCACCGAAGAACTGGACGCAGGCCCGATCATCGAGCAGGACGTGGTGCGTGTCAGCCATGCCGACAGCATCGACGACATGGTCCGCTTTGGCCGTGATGTGGAGAAGATGGTGCTGGCCCGTGGCCTGCGTTATCACCTGGAAGACCGGGTGCTGGTGCATGGCAACAAGACTGTGGTGTTTGACTGATACAGACTGGTTGCCTGTGAGGTTCTGGGGCTGCTTTGCAGCCCATCGCGACACAAGGCCGCTCCTACAAGGGATCGCGTACCGGCACTGCGTCGCGTAACTCCTGTAGGAGCGGCCTTGTGTCGCGAAAGGGGCGCAAGGCGCCCCCGGCAATCCTGAGGCATACGCAATGGCCAAGACCCGCAACAACCCCACCGCATCACCCCCACCCACCCTCGGTGAAGGCTGCCTGGCCCGCTACGACCCCGAAGCCCTGGCCGACACCGATGGCACCGATTTCCCCGGCGCCGCCGAACTTTGGCAGCAGCTCAACCCGCCTGACGCCGCCAACGCTCCAGCAGCGGGCGCGCCAGCAGGCACACAAATACCGGCCCACCTGCCAGCAGATAAAAGTAGTAAGTGACCGCCCGCCATATCAGGATCGCCGCAGCCGCGGTCGAACTGCCCACCAGTGGCGTCAGCAGGCTGGCCGAAGTCAGCTCGGCGGCACCGGCACCGCCAGGCAGCAGGCTGAACTGGCCGGCACTGAGCGAGAGCATCTGCACCAAAAAGCTGGGGATCCACGCCAGGTCTACCCCCAACCCCCTCAATACCAGATACAACACGCTGTAGCGCAGGCCCCAGTGGGCGCAGGTCAGGGTGAACACCAGGGTCAGCGTGCGCTTGGGCAGGCGCCAGGTCTGCGCCAGTGCGTCGATGAAGCGCAGCAGCTTGCGCGCCCAGCGCCGCTTGCGCTGGCGGCTCATGCCCAGGCGGCGCAGCAACCTGCCGTTCACGCGCATCACCGTGCGCCGGTAGCGCAGCAGGCCGATCACCCCGGCCAGTGCCGTGCACAGCAGCAACGCGCTGCCCAGCAACATGCTTTCCTGGCTGCGGCCCAGGCTGTGGAACAGTGCATAGCCGGCAATCGCCAGCATCGCGCAGAAAAAGAACACCAGGTCGTTCAGCTGGTCCATGGCAAACACCGCGCCGCTGCGCGCCGGGCCGATCCGGTCGCGTGCCAGCAGGGCCATCAGGGTCAATGGGCCGCCGCTGCCGCCGGGGGTGGTACAGATGGCGAACTCGGTAGCCATCACCACACCCAGGCTACGCAGGCGCCCAAGCCTTGCTCCTTGCTGGCCGAGCAACAGGCGCAAGCGGATGGCGTTGATGACCCAGCACAGCAGGATCATGCCCAGCAGGGTCAGCATCAGGCTGGGGGCGAAGCGCTGCAGCCTCGGCAGCAACTCGCTGCCACCGAGCAGGGCTGGCACCAGCACGGCACCGAGCAGTGCCAGGGCCAGCCAGGCCAGGCGGTTCATGCGTTGGCCTGGCGGTCGAGCCAGGAGGACTTGGTCAGGGGCTCGCGGCCCTGTGCCAGTAGCGTGTGCAAGGTGTTCAGCCAATAGTCGCGGGACGCGCGATGGCGCATGTCCACCGGGTGCAGGCCCAGGCGCAGGGTCTGGGCGTCGTGCCAGCGCCGGCATTGCCAGTCGCACAGCACCCGTGACAGGCCGCGACGCCAGGCGCTGCGGGCACTCCAGACCAGCCCCGGGGCCTTGATCGCGGTGAAGTCTGGCAAACGGTACAAGTGCTGTGGCGTGCTGGTGTAGCGCAGCGGCAGGCGGCGCAGTGCCTGGCGGGTGCCTTCGCTCATCAGCCAGGCAGGCGCGACGAAGCCGGCCACCGGCCAGCCCTGCTGGGCGAACAGGGCCAGGCCGTGCTCCAGACGTTGCAGGGCCTGCTGCTGGTCCAGGGCGTAGAACTCGCCTTCGTGGGTATAGATGCGGCGCATGAAGTATTCGCCGGGCGTGCGTGGTGGCGGGCCGTTGTCGGCATGGTAGAAGCCGTGCAGGGCAAGCTCGTCGCCCTGGGCCAGGCGCCGTTCGAGCAAGCGGCAGAAGGTGGGCGAGCGCTGCAGCGGGTTGCGGTGGTGAAAGTCCGGCACCACCAGCCAGGTCATGGGGATGCCGCCGATGGCGTCGACGGCCTGGACGAAGGGTTGATAGTCGGGCCAGGTCTCGGGCGCGACATCGTGCAGCACCAGCATCAAGCTGCGCGCTGGCGGCAGTGGCTCAGCCATGGGCACGGACCTGCGGCTGGTGGCCAAGCACGGCCTGGTAGTGCTGCAGCAGGCCGGCGACCACGTGGTCCCACGAATACTGCTGCTCGGCATGGCGACGGGCCTGAGCCCCGAGCTTGCGCACGCCGGCCTCGAACGCCTCCTGCACGGCCGTCGCCATGGCTTTGCTATCGTTGGGGCGGCACAGGCGCCCGCACTGTTCGTTGACGATTTCGCCGAAAGCACCGGCGCGCACGGCCACCACCGGCGTGGCGCTGGCCATCGCTTCGAGAATGACCAGGCCGAAGGTTTCCTGGTCGCCGGCGTGCACCAGCAGGTCGGCGCTGGCCATCAGCCGGGCGACTTCCGGAGCCGGGCAGAAGTGATCGATCACACTGACGTTCTGCGGCACGTTGGCCGGCATGTTCGAACCCACCAGCAGCAAGTGGTAGGGATGGCCCAGGTGCTGCATGCACTCGAGCAGCACCGGCAGGTTCTTTTCCCGCGAGCCACGGCCGGCGTAGATCAGCAGGCGACTGGTGTCGGCAATGCCCAGTTCGGCACGCAGCTGCGGGTCGCGCTGGCTGGGGTGGAAGGTGGCCAGGTCGACGCCCAGGCGCTGCACGTGCACATCGCGCACCCCCAGGCGGCGCAACTTGTCGGCCATGACCTGGCTGGGGGCCAGGACCCGGTCGAAATTGCCGTACAGCTTGCTGACATAGGCCTCGACATTGGGGGTGAACCAGTTGCCCATGCGGTTGCTGACCAGTAGCGGCAGGTCGGAATGGTAGAAGCCGATCACCGGCACATCGAGCTTGCGCCGCGCTTCCAGCGCAGCCCAGGCGGTTAGGTAGGGGTCGCCGACTTCGATCAGGTCGGGCTTGAGCCTGCGCAGCACATTGCACCAGGGGGCCAGGCGCACCGGGAAGCGGTAGCCATTGCCGAACGGCAGCGGCGGTGCGGGCACCTGGTAGATGCCATCGGCGTGCTGGGCACTGGCACCGGGTATCAGCAAGCTGTGGCGGACGCCCTGGATGGCGTCGAGGCGGTGGTGTTTGGCATCAAGATAGGTACGTACGCCGCCGCTGGCGGGGGCGTAGAACATGGTGATGTCGGCGATGTGCACGATCAGCATCCCTCCGGGATCGTCTTCGGGTCTGTCATCCGGCGCTAACGGGCCGGCGATGACGCGCCTAAAGGTTGACCTATCAGAAGGATAGTTTGTTCGATCGGGGTTGGGCGGGGCAGGGGAAAGCGGGAGAGCGGTGTGGGCTTCTTCGCGGGTGAACCCGCTCCCACAGGAGTTACACAGGCCTCAGGGTGTGCAGTTCCTGTGGGAGCGGGCGAGCTCGCGAAGCAGGCGACGCGGATTGAGATCAGATGCGGAAGCTGCCCACCAGCTGCTTCAGGCGGCCGGCCTGCTGCTCCAGGTCGGAGCAGGCGCGCAGGGTGGCCTGCAGGTTTTCCACGCCTTCCTGGTTGAGCATGTTGATCTCGTTGATGTCCATGTTGATCGCCTCGACCACGGCGGTCTGCTCTTCGGTGGCGGTGGCCACCGACTGGTTCATGCCGTCGATCTCGCCGATGCGCACGGTAACGCTGTCCAGCCGCTCACCGGCCTGGTTGGCGATCTGCATGCTGTCCTGGCTGTGGCGCTGGCTCTGGTCCATGGTCTCGACCGACTCGCGGGCGCCGACCTGCAGTTCTTCGATCATGGTCTGCACCTGTTGCGCCGATTCCTGGGTGCGGTGCGCCAGGTTGCGTACTTCATCGGCGACCACGGCAAAACCACGCCCGGCTTCACCGGCACGGGCTGCTTCGATGGCAGCGTTCAGCGCCAGCAGGTTGGTCTGCTGGGAAATGCTGGTAATCACCTCGAGGATCTGGCCGATGTTGACGGTCTTGCTGTTCAGCGTCTCGATGTGCGCGCTGGAGGTGACGATCAGGTCGGACAGGCGGTTCATTGCCGCAATGTTGCGCTCCACCACCTGCTGCCCTTCTTCGGCCAGTAACCGCGCCGAACTGGCGTGCTGCGAGGCCTGGGCGGCGTTGCCGGCAATTTCCTGGGCGGCGGCACCCAGTTCGTTGATGGCGGCGGCCACGCTGTTGGTACGGTTGGACTGCTCGTCGGAGTTGGTCATCGACGAGTTCGACGCACTGATGACCCGCAGGGCTACTTCGTTGACCTGTTCGGTGGCCGAAGACACTTCGCGAATCGAGCTGTGAATACGCTCGACGAAGCGGTTGAAGGCGCTGCCCAGGATGCCGAATTCGTCGTGGTTGTGAATGCGCAGGCGCTTGGTCAGGTCGCCTTCACCTTCGGCGATGTCTTCCATGGCGCGGGTCATGGTGTGCAGCGGCTGCATCAGCACGCGGATCAGCAGGCCGAGCAGGCCGATGATGATCACCACCGCCACCAGCGTGGCGATCACCGCAGAGGTGCGGAAGGTGCTGAGCATGGAGAAGGCCTTGTCCTTGTCCACCGACAGGCCGATGTACCAGTTGGCCGAAGGCAGGCCTGTGATCGGGGTGAAGGTCAGCAGGCGGGCCTGGCCTTCGCTCTGCACTTCGGTCAGTTCACCGGTCAGTTTTGGCGTGTGCTGCGGGAACAGGTCCGACAGCGACTTCATCACCAGGTCTTTGTCCGGGTGCACCAGGATCTTGCCCTGGTCGTTGACCAGGAAGGCATAGCCCATGCCGCCGAAGTTCAGCGAGTTGATGATCTGCACCAGGCCATCCAGGGCCAGGTCGCCACCGACCACGCCGACACTGGTGGAAACCTTGCTGAGGATACCGATGACCATCTTGTTGGTGGTCATGTCGATGTACGGCTCGGTCAGGGTCGCGCCGGCGGCGTTCATGCCGTCCTTGTACCAGGGGCGGGTGCGTGGGTCGTAGCCGTCGGGCATTTTCGAGTCAGGGCGCACGCTGAAGCCACCATCGACCTTGCCCAGGTAGACGGTGAGGAAACTGGAAACCAGTGCATTCTGGCCCATGAGGGTTTCGGCGTTGGTCGGGTCCTGGGCTATGTTCTGTGCCAGGTTTTCCACCAGCTTGATACGGCCTTCGAACAGGTTGCGGATATTGGTCGAAGTGGAAGCGCCCATTTCAGCCAGATAGTTTTCGAGGTCCTCGCGGATCGCATTACGCTGGAGGTAATCGTTGTAGAGCGTGAAAAGGCTGAAGGCGAGTATCACGATCAGTGACGCTGCCAAAAGAATCTTGTGGCTGAAACGAAGGCTTTTGTTCATGGCGTAATCGGTTCCGCTAAGGTTTCATATCAGGCGTTTGCACGCGTGGAGTCGCAAAGCAGTGCAACATCCCGAAAAGTCCCTTTTCGGTTGTTCCTCTCTATTAAGGCGAATATCACCCACAGGTATCGGCCGAATTACGGTAAAGCTTGAGCAGAGGATTAAAGAGATGTCGGAAATTTCGACCATCGTTGTAGGTGCTGGCCCGGATGGCCAGCCAGTTGGGCAAGCGATGAGGCTGGCTAACCGCCATGGCCTGGTGGCGGGCGCGACGGGTACTGGCAAGACCGTCACCCTGCAGCATCTGGCGGAAGCGTTCAGTGACGCGGGGGTTGCGGTGTTCGCCGCCGATGTCAAAGGTGACCTTTGCGGCCTGGGCGCTGCTGGTGCGCCGCAGGGCAAGGTGGCCGAGCGCATCGCCGGCATGCCCTGGCTGGGGCACAGGCCCCAGGCTTACCCGGTGAGCCTGTGGGACATTGCCGGGCAGTCCGGCCACCCGCTGCGCACCACCCTCAGTGAAATGGGGCCGCTGCTGCTGGGCAACCTGCTTGAACTGACCGACAGCCAACAGGCGGCGCTGTATGCGGCGTTCAAGGTGGCCGACCGTGAAGGCCTGCTGCTGCTCGACCTCAAGGACCTCAAGGCGCTGCTCGCGCACCTGAAGGACAACCCGCAACTGCTGGGTGAGGACAGCGGGCTGATGACCACGGCCTCCACCCAGGCGCTGTTGCGCCGGTTGGCGACCCTGGAGCAGCAGGGCGCCGAGGCGTTGTTCGGTGAACCGGGGTTGCAGCTCGAGGACCTCCTGCGGCCAGACCCGGATGGCCGTGGGCGTATCCACCTTCTGGACGCCAGCCGGTTGGTTCACGATGCACCGAAGGTGTACGCGACCTTCCTGTTGTGGCTGCTGGCCGAGTTGTTCGAGCAACTGCCTGAGCGCGGTGATGCCGACAAGCCGGTGCTGGCGTTGTTCTTCGATGAAGCGCACTTGTTGTTCAACGATACGCCCAAGGCATTGCAGGATCGCCTGGAGCAGGTGGTGCGGCTGATTCGTTCCAAGGGTGTGGGTGTGTACTTCGTTACCCAGTCGCCGGGGGATTTGCCGGATGCGGTGCTGGCCCAGTTGGGCTTGCGCATTCAGCATGGCTTGCGGGCGTTTACCGCCAAGGAGCAGAAGTCGCTGCGCGCCGTGGCCGATGGCTTCCGCCCCAACCCGGCGTTCGACACCCTGGCGGTGCTGACCGAACTGGGCATTGGCGAGGCGCTGGTGGGGACGCTGGAAGAAAAGGGCACGCCTGCGATGGTGCAACGGGTGCTGATTGCCCCGCCGCAGTCGCGTATCGGGCCGTTGAGTGCGGCTGAGCGCAGTGCGCTGATTGCCGATTCGCCGCTGGCGGGGCGTTACGACAAGCCGGTGGACCGTGAGTCGGCGTATGAGATGCTGACCCAGCGCAAGGGCGAGCCGGTGGAGCCCGTGCCGCAACCCAAGGCGGATGAAGAGAGCTTTGCCGACAAGGCTGGTGAGTTCTTGCAGAGTGCGGCAGGGCAGGCCATCAAGTCGGCGGTGCGCCAGGCGGCCAACCAGTTGGGTCGGCAGTTGGTGCGTGGGTTGATGGGGTCGTTGCTGGGGGGCAAGAAAAGGTAGTTTGCCTGTACCTGCCCCCATCCACAGGCCTGCGCTGTACCTGTAGGAGCGGCCTTGTGTCGCGAAAGGGCTGCGAAGCAGCCCCGGGATTTCAGCGCAGATGCACAAATTGCTGGGGCTGCTCTGCAGCCCTTTCGCGACACAAGGCCGCTCCTACAGGAGGCGTGTGCGTTTGCGGATACGAAAAAGGCGCCAGAGGGCGCCTTTTTCTATTGCGGTATCACTCAGCCAATGGCTTTGGACGCCAGCCAGAACAGGCCGGCCGCCAGGCCCATCGACGCAGGCAGGGTCAGTACCCAGGCCAGCAGGATGGTCTTCACGGTGCCGCCTTGCAGGCCGCTCTTGTTGGCGACCATGGTGCCGGCCACACCGGACGACAGCACGTGGGTGGTCGATACCGGCAGGGCGAAGATGTTGGCCATGCCGATGGCGCAAGCCGCGGTGATCTGCGCCGACATGCCCTGGGCATAGGTCATGCCCTGCTTGCCGATCTTCTCGCCGACGGTCAGTACCACGCGCTTCCAGCCGACCATGGTGCCCAGGCCCAGGGCCAGGGCAACGGCCACGATCACCCAGAACGGGGCGTACTCGGTGGTGGCGGTCAGGTCTTTGCGCAGTTTTTCCAGGTCGGCTTTTTCACGGGCTTCCAGGCCTGGCAGCTTGCCGACCTTCTTCGCCGTGTCGTCCAGGCACAGCAGGTAGCGGCGCACTTCGACACGCTTGTCGGCACTCAGGCTGTGGTAGTCGGTCACGCCCTGCAGCGAGGACTGCAGTGCGGCAATGGTCGGCTCGGTCTGCTGCGGGTTGCAGCTGAACTGCTCCGGCAGGTCGCTGGACTTGGCCTTGCCCAGTGCCAGGAACTCGCCCAGGGTGGCGGCGTTGCGCTGGTAGAACTGGCTCATGTGCAGGGTCGCGTCGCGGGTACGCTCGATCTGATAGGTGGTGCTGTTCAGGTCGAGGACGAACTTGGCCGGGACGATACCGATCAGCACCAGCATGATCAGGCCGATGCCTTTCTGGCCGTCGTTGGAGCCGTGCACGAAGCTCACGCCCATGGCCGAAACCACCAGTACCAGGCGGTTCCAGAACGGCGGGTGCTTCTTGTCGTCGAGCTTGCGGCGCTGCTCGGGGGTCTTGTGCATCTTCGACAGCGGGCGCCACCACTTCAGGCCGATCAGTACCAGGGCGGCAACGGCGAAGCCGGCCATCGGCGAGACCACCAGCGACATGGCGATGTCGATCGCCTTCTGCCAGTTGACGCCGTCGCCCAGCGGGATGTCGTTGATCAGGGCATTGGCCAGGCCGACGCCGAGGATGGAGCCGATCAGCGTGTGCGAGCTGGAGGCGGGGATACCGAAGTACCAGGTGCCCAGGTTCCAGGTGATGGCCGCAGCCAGCAGCGAGAAGACCATGGCCAGGCCGTGTCCGGTGTTCACATTGATCAGCAGCTCTACCGGCAGCAGGTGCACGATGGCATAGGCCACCCCGACACCGCCGAGCAGAACGCCAAGGAAGTTGAACACGCCGGAGAAGAACACGGCGAGGTGCGGCGGCATGGCTTTGGTATAGATGACGGTAGCTACCGCGTTGGCGGTGTCATGAAAGCCATTGATGAACTCGAAGGCGAGCACGAAGGTCAAGGCGAGCAGCAGGCTCACCAACACCCAGGCATCCAGTCCGCTGAATAATTCGATCATGAAGGTTGTCTGGCGGTCTTAGGGGGGCGGGATTATGCCAGAAAACCTTGGCAATCGATGCATCTGCGACAGACCGATGGCAATCTTCCTGTCGGGAGCGTGATGTGCACGGCGCGACGTGGAGGCAGGGAAATGTCCGCTAAAACGCGCAAAACCTGGCGAAAACCGGCAAAAAGCTGGAGAAAAAGCCGCTTCGCTTCTGTTCAAACGGCCGTATGAAATTTGTGTAATTCCATTTCACCTTCGGCCGGACAGTAAAGATCGACCGCGCCCGGGCAGGCCGGGCGACGACGCGCTGGCGTGGTCCCGGGGGTCAGGGAGTGTCGCTGCGCAGTTCCTTTTCCATACGTTCCAGTTCCTGGCTGAAGGCCTGGTCGCGCACGCTGGCGCGCTTGCGCCAAGGTTTGCGTTCCGGATCCGGTTGTGCGGCGTAAGTGGTGACTTCGCCACCGTAAACATCCTTGTAACGTTCAGCCTGGCGCTCGAGTTCCGCGCGCAGTTCATCTTTCGTCACAGTAGTACCTGAATTAAGTTTGATGAGTGTTGTTATGCGCTGTGCAGCGTGCACATGCCTTGCTGGCCGCAACGGCTAGATACAGCGGAAGGTTCCATTGCCACGGCATCGTCGAGGCCTGCGCAATCGATTATAGCAACCGATATTTCGCCGAACATCGTTATTTACCCAACCCTGACATCACCAGACGCAAGTAACGGAATGCATCCGACAACAGTTTGGGCCTTTCGTACAAGTTTGAAAGGCAAGACGGACAAAAGTTCGTTGCAATGCAGCAGCGGGACCGTTGACCGGGAGGGTAATGAAAAACGGCCTCGCCAAAAGGCGAGGCCGTTGCCTGGGGACTTCTACGGTGGGTACCTGACCAGTCTCTCCAAAGAAGCCACAAGTGGCATGAGAAAGGTATAAGTAAAAGTGTCAGCGGTCAATTGCGATTATCGGCCGTTTGTTCGATAATCGCACGAGTGGGCGTTTTTTTTGAGGTGTGCGATGAGTGACGAAACCCTGGCCAACGATTCCGTCAATCCAGAGTCGGGCAACCCGGAGCACGGGCGATCTGCCTCGGCAGCCCTGGCACCGCCGATCGTGGCTTCCCCGGCAAAACGCATCCAGGCCTTTACCGGCGACCCGGACTTCATGACCTCCCTGGCGCGAGGCCTGGCAGTCATCCAGGCCTTTCAGGAACGCAAGCGTCACCTGACCATCGCCCAGATCAGCCACCGCACCGAAATCCCCCGTGCGGCGGTACGCCGTTGCCTGCACACGTTGATCAAGCTGGGTTACGCCACCACCGACGGGCGCACCTATTCGCTGTTGCCCAAAGTGCTGACGCTGGGGCATGCGTACCTGTCGTCGACGCCGCTGGCGATTTCCGCCCAGCCTTACCTGGACCGCATCAGCGACCAGCTGCACGAGGCGGCCAACATGGCCACGCTCGAAGGTGACGACATTCTTTATATAGCCCGTTCGGCCACCGTGGAGCGGCTGATTTCGGTCGACCTGTCGGTGGGCGGGCGCCTGCCGGCCTATTGCACATCGATGGGGCGCATTCTGTTGGCGGCCATGGACGACACCAGCCTGCGGGAATACCTGGAACGTGCCGACCTGAAGGCGCGAACCAGCCGTACCTTGCATGACCCCGAGTCGCTGTTCGCCTGTATCCAGCAGGTGCGCGCCCAGGGCTGGTGCGTGGTGGACCAGGAGCTGGAGCAGGGGCTGCGCTCGATTGCGGTGCCGGTGTATGACGCTTCGGGGCAGGTGTTGGCGGCGTTGAATGTGAGTACCCATGTCGGGCGGGTGACGCGCAGTGAGCTGGAGCAGCGGTTCTTGCCGATCCTGCTGGCGGCCAGCCGGGACCTTTGCCATCAGTTGTTTGGCTGAAGTTCCCCGGGGGCGCTTTGCGCCCCTTTCGCGACACAAGGCCGCTCCTACAGGCAGATCGCGTAACCCTGTAGGAGCGGCCTTGTGTCGCGACGGGCCGCAAAGCGGCCCCAAAATAAAACAGTAAAAACCGTTTCCTGTGCGATAAACGCACAGTGTCGTTCGCGGTCAATTGCGCCACCACCGCCCGCTGATTAATGTCTCTCGCAACGGTCGGCAGTGCCGACCGAACAAGAAAAACATAATAAGAGGCACTTACATGAATACTGTCCCCTCGCTGCCGCGGCCGCACCCGCGCGCAGTACCGTTATATCCAGGCTGACGCCGGCCGCATTCCCTCAAACTACCGTCCTCTGTACCGGTTTATCGCGTGCAGTGGCCTGGCTGTGCCCCTCATTCTGGATAACAACAATGAACCAAGCGCAAACCAACGTCGGCAAAAGCCTCGACGTCCAGTCGTTCATCAATCAGCAGCCGCTGTCCCGCTACCAATGGCGGGTGGTGTTGCTGTGCTTCCTGATCGTCTTCCTCGATGGCCTGGACACCGCCGCCATGGGCTTCATCGCCCCGGCCCTGTCGCAGGAGTGGGGGATTGACCGCGCCAGCCTCGGCCCAGTCATGAGTGCTGCATTGATCGGCATGGTTTTCGGTGCCCTCGGCTCCGGCCCGCTGGCGGACCGGTTTGGCCGCAAGGGCGTGCTGGTGGGGGCGGTGCTGGTATTTGGCGGCTTCAGCCTGGCCTCGGCCTATGCCACCAACGTCGACCAGTTGCTGGTGTTGCGCTTCCTGACCGGCCTGGGCCTTGGCGCAGGCATGCCCAACGCCACCACGCTGTTGTCTGAATACACCCCCGAGCGCCTCAAGTCGTTGCTGGTGACCAGCATGTTCTGCGGCTTCAACCTGGGCATGGCCGGTGGTGGTTTCATTTCCGCCAAGATGATCCCGGCTTACGGCTGGCACAGCCTGCTGGTGATCGGTGGCGTGCTGCCGTTGCTGCTGGCGCTGGTGCTGATGGTATGGCTGCCGGAGTCGGCGCGGTTCCTGGTGGTACGCAATCGGGGCACCGACAAGGTGCGCCAGACCTTGTCCCCCATCGCGCCACAGGTGGTGGCCGAGGCGGGCAGCTTCAGCGTGCCGGAACAGAAGGCGGTGGCCGCGCGCAACGTGTTCGCGCTGATCTTCTCCGGTACCTACGGCATGGGCACCATGCTGTTGTGGCTGACCTACTTCATGGGCTTGGTGATCGTCTATCTGCTGACCAGCTGGCTGCCAACCTTGATGCGCGACAGCGGCGCGAGCATGGAGCAGGCTGCCTTCATCGGCGCACTGTTCCAGTTCGGTGGCGTGCTGAGTGCCGTCGGCGTGGGCTGGGCCATGGACCGCTTCAATCCGCACAAGGTGATCGGCATTTTCTACCTGCTGGCCGGGGTGTTCGCGTACGCCGTGGGGCAGAGCCTGGGCAACATCACCGTATTGGCCACGCTGGTGCTGGTTGCCGGCATGTGCGTGAACGGCGCCCAGTCGGCGATGCCTTCGCTGGCGGCGCGCTTCTATCCGACACAGGGCCGCGCCACAGGGGTATCGTGGATGCTGGGTATCGGCCGCTTCGGGGCGATTCTCGGGGCCTGGAGTGGCGCGACGCTGCTGGGGCTGGGCTGGAACTTCGAACAGGTGCTGACGGCGTTGCTGGTGCCGGCGGGGCTGGCGACCGTGGGTGTGATCGTGAAAGGGCTGGTGAGCCACGCTGACGCGACCTGACGCAATGGCCTCATCGCCGGCAAGCCAGCTCCCACAGGAATGCATCAGGCCCCGAGCCGGTGCGGTACCTGTGGGAGCTGGCTTGCCGGCGATGAGGCCATTACAGGCAGTGAGGGGAGATAGGTAGGGATGCAATAATCGGTTCGATAATCGCACAAATAGTCGATTATCGGATTGTAAGCCACCCACCAGTCTCCTTAATCTGAGCTCACCGAAGCACCCTGACCAGGAGTCTCCAAATGGCTGCAATTCTCCCGCTTCACGAAGCCGTGAAGCAGTTCATCCAGGATGGCGATACCGTCGCCCTCGAAGGTTTCACCCACCTGATCCCGACTGCCGCCGGCCACGAGATCATCCGTCAGGGCAAGCGCGACCTGACCCTGGTGCGCATGACTCCGGACCTGATCTACGACCAGCTGATCGGCGCCGGTTGCGCCAGCAAGCTGATCTTCTCCTGGGGTGGTAACCCGGGTGTCGGTTCGCTGCACCGCCTGCGTGATGCCGTCGAGAAGCAATGGCCACACGCCATCGAAATCGAAGAACACAGCCACGCCGACCTGGCCAACGCCTATGTCGCCGGTGCTTCTGGCCTGCCGTTCGCCGTGCTGCGTGCCTACGCCGGCTCCGACCTGCCGAAGGTCAACCCACTGATCAAGAGCGTCACCTGCCCGTTCACCGGTGAAGTGCTGGCAGCCGTGCCGTCGGTGCGCCCGGACGTGACCGTGATCCACGCGCAAAAGGCCGACCGCAAGGGCAACGTGCTGCTGTGGGGCATCCTCGGTGTGCAGAAGGAAGCCGCCCTGGCCGCCAAGCGCTGCATCGTCACCGTCGAGGAAATCGTCGACGACCTGCAGGCGCCGATGAACGCCTGCGTGCTGCCGACCTGGGCGCTGAGCGCGGTATGCCTGGTACCTGGTGGTGCGCACCCGTCCTATGCCCACGGCTACTACGAGCGTGACAACCGCTTCTACCAGGCCTGGGACCCGATCGCGCGTAGCCGCGAATCGTTCACCGCCTGGATCGACACCTACATCCGTGGCACTGCCGATTTCAACGAATTCAAGGCCAAGCTGGCCAGCACTGCGGAGGCCGCACAATGAGCTACTCCACTTCCGAAATGATGACCGTCGCCGCAGCCCGTCGCCTGCGCAACGGTGCTGTGTGCTTCGTCGGCATCGGCCTGCCATCCAAGGCGGCCAACCTGGCGCGCCTGACCTCTTCGCCAGACGTGGTGCTGATCTACGAATCCGGCCCGATCGGCGCCAAGCCAAGTGTGCTGCCGCTGTCGATCGGCGACGGCGAACTGGCCGAAACCGCTGACACGGTGGTACCGACCGGCGAGATCTTCCGCTACTGGCTGCAAGGTGGGCGCATCGACGTCGGCTTCCTCGGCGCCGCCCAGGTCGACCGCTTCGGCAACATCAACACGACTGTGGTCGGTGACTACCACGCCCCGAAAACCCGCCTGCCGGGTGCCGGTGGCGCACCGGAAATCGCCGGTTCCGCCAAGCAGGTGCTGATCATCCTCAAGCAGTCGCCGCGTGCCTTCGTCGACAAGCTGGACTTCATCACCTCGGTTGGCCACGGTGAAGGCGGCGACTCGCGCAAACGCCTTGGCCTGCCAGGCGATGGCCCGGTCGGCATCATCACCGACCTGTGCATCATGGAGCCGGAAGCCGGCACCCACGAATTCGTCGTCACCGCGATCCACCCGGGTGTGACCCGCGAGCAGATCATCGCCGCCACTGGCTGGGCGATCCGCTTTGCCGACGATGTGCAGACCACTGCCGAACCTACCGAAGTCGAGCTGTCCGCCCTGCGTGACCTCGAAGCCCGTACCGCCGCGGCCCATGGCCAGGTGGCAGGAGAAGCCTGATGCGCGACGTATTCATCTGTGACGCCATCCGTACCCCGATCGGCCGCTTCGGCGGCGCCCTGGCCGGTGTGCGGGCCGACGACCTGGCCGCCGTGCCGCTGAAGGCGCTGATCGAGCGCAACCCGAGCGTGCAGTGGGATCAGGTTGACGAAGTGTTCTTCGGCTGCGCCAACCAGGCCGGTGAAGACAACCGCAACGTGGCGCGCATGGCGCTGCTGCTGGCCGGCCTGCCGCAGAGCATCCCGGGCGTCACCCTGAACCGCCTGTGCGCGTCGGGCATGGATGCCATCGGCACTGCCTTCCGCGCCATTGCCAGCGGCGAAATGGAGCTGGCGATTGCCGGCGGCGTCGAGTCGATGTCGCGTGCCCCGTTCGTCATGGGCAAGGCCGAAAGCGGCTATTCGCGCAACATGAAGCTCGAAGATACGACCATCGGCTGGCGTTTCATCAACCCACTGATGAAGAGCCAGTACGGTGTGGATTCCATGCCGGAAACCGCCGACAACGTGGCCGACGATTACCAGGTTTCGCGTGCTGACCAGGATGCTTTCGCCCTGCGCAGCCAGCAGAAGGCAGCTGCCGCCCAGGCCGCCGGTTTCTTCGCCGAAGAAATCGTGCCGGTGCGTATCGCGCACAAGAAGGGCGAGACCGTCGTCGAACATGACGAGCACCTGCGCCCGGAAACCACACTGGAAGCCCTGACCAAGCTCAAACCGGTCAACGGCCCGGACAAGACCGTCACCGCCGGCAACGCCTCGGGCGTGAACGACGGTGCCGCGGCGTTGATCCTGGCCTCGGCCGAGGCGGTGAAGAAACACGGCCTGACCCCACGTGCCCGGGTACTGGGCATGGCCAGCGCCGGTGTTGCACCGCGGGTGATGGGCATTGGCCCGGTGCCGGCAGTGCGCAAGCTGACCGAGCGCCTGGGTGTGGCGGTGAATGATTTCGATGTGATCGAGCTTAACGAAGCCTTTGCCAGCCAAGGTCTGGCGGTGCTGCGTGAGCTGGGTGTGGCCGACGATGCACCGCAGGTGAACCCCAACGGCGGTGCCATCGCCCTGGGCCACCCGCTGGGCATGAGCGGTGCGCGCCTGGTGCTGACTGCGCTTCACCAGCTGGAGAAGAGCGGTGGGCGTAAAGGCCTGGCGACCATGTGTGTGGGCGTAGGCCAAGGTTTGGCGCTGGCCATCGAGCGGGTTTGACCTGTACCGGCCTCTTCGCGGGTAAACCCGCTCCCACAGGGAACCACGCATCCCCTGTGGGAGCGGGTTTACCCGCGAAGAGGCCGGCACATGCGACTCAAGGCTAATTGCCAGCCAGATAGCGGAACGAGTGTGTTACCAGGTGTGTCTAGAATTACCTGCGACCCTCCAGGAGTAAACTCACCATGACCTCAGCCTATTACACCGGCGAAGAACGCAGTAAACGCATCTTCGCTATCGTTGGTGCCTCTTCAGGCAACCTGGTGGAATGGTTCGACTTCTACGTCTATGCCTTCTGCGCGATCTACTTTGCCCCGGCTTTCTTCCCCTCCGACGACCCCACCGTGCAGTTGTTGAACACGGCAGGCGTGTTCGCCGCAGGCTTTCTGATGCGCCCCATCGGTGGCTGGATCTTCGGCCGCCTCGCTGACCGCCATGGTCGCAAGAATTCCCTGATGATCTCGGTGCTGATGATGTGCTTCGGCTCCCTGATGATCGCCTGCCTGCCCACCTATGCCAGCATCGGCACCTGGGCCCCGGCGCTGCTGTTGCTGGCCCGGCTGATCCAGGGCCTGTCGGTAGGCGGCGAATACGGCACCACTGCCACTTACATGAGTGAAGTGGCGCTGCGCGGCCAGCGCGGCTTCTTCGCCTCGTTCCAGTACGTGACTCTGATCGGCGGCCAGTTGCTGGCGGTGCTGGTGGTGGTGATTCTGCAGCAGCTGCTCACTGAAGATGAACTGCGCGCCTGGGGCTGGCGCATTCCGTTCGTGGTCGGCGCCATTGCCGCGCTGATCTCGCTGATGCTGCGCCGCTCGCTGCATGAGACCAGCAGCGCCGAAACCCGCCAGGACAAGGACGCCGGTACCATCAAGGGCCTGTTCCGCAACCACGCGGCGGCTTTCATCACCGTGCTCGGCTATACCGCGGGCGGTTCGCTGATCTTCTACACCTTCACCACCTACATGCAGAAGTACCTGGTCAACACCGCTGGCATGACTGCGAAAAACGCCAGCTACGTGATGACCGGCGCGCTGTTCCTGTTCATGGTGCTGCAGCCGTTCTTCGGCATGCTCTCCGACCGCATCGGCCGGCGTAATTCGATGATGCTGTTCGGCGCGCTGGGGACGCTGTTCACCGTGCCGCTGCTGATGGCGCTGAAAACCGTGAGCAGCCCGTTCATGGCCTTCGTGCTGATTACCCTGGCGTTGTGTATCGTCAGTTTCTACACCTCGATCAGCGGCCTGGTGAAGGCCGAGATGTTCCCGCCGCAGGTGCGTGCGCTGGGTGTGGGCCTGGCCTATGCAGTGGCCAACGCGGCGTTCGGCGGTTCGGCCGAATACGTTGCCCTGGGCCTGAAGACCCTGGGCATGGAAAACACCTTCTACTGGTACGTCACGGCGATGATGGCGATTGCCTTCCTGTTCAGCCTGCGCCTGCCGAAGCAGGCCGCGTACCTGCACCACGATGATTAAGGACGTGGCATGACCAACCAATTGTTCGACGCCTACTTCACCGCACCGGCCATGCGCGAGATCTTCTCCGACCGTGGCCGCCTGCAGGGCATGCTCGATTTCGAAGCGGCGCTGGCGCGGGCCGAGGCGGCTGCCGGGCTGGTCCCGCATAGCGCGGTAGCGGCCATCGAGGCGGCGTGCCACGCCGAGCGCTATGACGTTGGCGCGCTGGCCAATGCCATCGCCACTGCTGGCAACTCGGCGATCCCGCTGGTGAAGGCGTTGGGCAAGGTGATTGCCAGTGGCGTGCCCGAAGCCGAGCGCTATGTGCACCTGGGCGCCACCAGCCAGGACGCGATGGACACCGGGCTGGTCCTGCAGCTGCGCGCTGCCCTCGACCTGATCGAAGCCGACCTCGGCAAGCTGGCCGATACCTTGTCGCGCCAAGCCTTGCAGCACGCCGACACGCCACTGGTGGGGCGCACCTGGCTGCAGCATGCCACCCCGGTGACCCTGGGCATGAAACTGGCCGGTGTGCTGGGCGCCTTGACCCGTCACCGCCAGCGCCTGCAGGAGCTGCGCCCACGCTTGCTGGTGCTGCAGTTCGGCGGTGCCTCGGGCAGCCTGGCGGCTTTGGGTAGCAAGGCGATGCCGGTGGCCGAAGCCCTGGCCGAGCAGCTCAAGCTGACCCTGCCCGAGCAGCCCTGGCACACCCAGCGCGACCGCCTGGTGGAGTTTGCCTCGGTGCTGGGCCTGGTCGCAGGTAGCCTGGGCAAGTTCGGCCGTGATGTCAGCCTGCTGATGCAGACCGAGGCGGGGGAACTGTTCGAGCCTTCCGCGCCGGGCAAGGGTGGGTCTTCGACCATGCCGCACAAGCGCAACCCGGTGGGCGCCGCGGTGCTGATCGGCGCCGCGACCCGCGTCCCGGGGCTGGTTTCGACGCTGTTTGCCGCCATGCCCCAGGAGCATGAGCGCAGCCTCGGCCTGTGGCATGCCGAATGGGAAACCCTGCCGGACATCTGCTGCCTGGTATCTGGTGCGCTGCGCCAGGCCCAGGTGATTGCCGAGGGCATGGTAGTGGATGCCGCGCGCATGCGCCGTAACCTCGACCTGACCCAGGGCCTGGTGCTGGCCGAAGCGGTGAGCATCGTCCTTGCCCAGCGCCTGGGCCGCGACCACGCCCACCACCTGCTGGAGCAGTGCTGCCAGCGCGCGGTGGCCGAACAGCGCCACCTGCGCACCGTGCTGGGTGAAGAGCCGCAAGTCAGCGCCGAGTTGTCCGCCGAGGAACTCGATCGCTTGCTCGACCCTGCCCATTACCTGGGCCAGGCCCGCGTCTGGGTGGCGCGCGCCGTGTCCGAACATCAACGTTTCACTGCCTGAAGGAGACCGCTGTGGCGCATTTGCAACTGGCCGATGGCGTTTTGAATTACCAGATCGATGGCCCGGAAAACGCCCCGGTGCTGGTCCTGTCCAACTCGCTCGGTACCGACCTGGGCATGTGGGACACGCAGATTCCACTGTGGAGCCAGCACTTGCGCGTGTTGCGCTACGACACCCGTGGCCACGGTGGGTCGCTGGTCACTGAAGGCCCTTACAGCATCGAACAGCTGGGCCGTGACGTGCTGGCCCTGCTCGATGGCCTGGATATCGCCAAGGCGCACTTCGTCGGCCTGTCGATGGGCGGCCTGATCGGCCAGTGGCTGGGCATCAATGCCGGCGAGCGCCTGCACAGCCTGACCCTGTGCAATACCGCCGCCAAGATCGCCAACGACGAGGTGTGGAACACCCGTATCGACACCGTGCTCAAGGGCGGCCAGCAGGCCATGGTCGACCTGCGCGATGCCTCCATCGCCCGCTGGTTCACCCCGGGCTTCGCCCAGGCCCAGCCAGCGCAGGCCCAGCGCATCTGCCAGATGCTGGCGCAAACCAGTCCGCAAGGTTATGCCGGCAACTGCGCGGCGGTGCGTGATGCCGATTACCGCGAGCAACTGGGCCGTATCCAGGTGCCGGCGCTGATCGTTGCCGGTACCGAGGATGTGGTGACCACTCCGGAGCACGGCCGCTTCATGCAGGCCGGTATCGCGGGTGCCGAGTACGTCGACTTCCCGGCGGCGCACCTGTCCAACGTAGAGATCGGCGAGGCGTTCAGCCGCCGCGTGCTCGACTTCCTGCTGGCTCACTGAGGGATACCGCCATGGACGAGAAACAACGTTACGACGCCGGCATGCAGGTACGCCGCGCAGTGCTTGGCGATGCCCACGTGGACCGCAGCCTGGAGAAGCTCAACGACTTCAACGGCGAGTTCCAGGAGATGATCACCCGCCACGCCTGGGGTGACATCTGGACTCGCCCGGGCCTGCCGCGCCATACCCGTAGCCTGATCACCATCGCCATGCTGATTGGCATGAACCGCAACGACGAGCTGAAACTGCACCTGCGCGCGGCGGCCAACAACGGCGTGACCCGCGACGAGATCAAGGAAGTGCTGATGCAGAGCGCGATCTATTGCGGCATTCCGGCGGCCAATGCCACCTTCCACATGGCTGAGTCGGTGTGGGATGAGCTGGGCGTGGAGTCGCGACAGCAGTAATGCCTGTACCGGCCCTATCGCCGGCAAGCCAGCTCCCACAGGGATTGCATCAGGCTTGAGGGCAGTGCAGTCCCTGTGGGAGCTGGCTTGCCGGCGATAGGGCCATGGAATGTTTACATGGCCGCATTCTTCTGCCGCATGGCAACTGGGCCGGCGTTGTTTTCCACGGCTTGCTTCAGGGCCGGGCACAGGCCGAGCATGAATGCCGCTTCTGCCACCACGAACAACGGCCCGATGATCAATCCGCTGACATCGTCGACAAACGCCGGCTTGCGGCCTTCGTAGTAATGGCCGACGAACTGGATGATCCAGCCCACCACGAACGCCCCCAGCCCGGCACCGAGCCACAGCGCTGTCGTCTGCATCGCCAGCACCTGGCCGACCCACAGGCATAGCCCAAGCAACAACCCCATCACCAGGCCGAAGCGCAGGTCCAGGCGCAGGTAGAACCAGACCGAGGCTGCCGCCGCCGGCAGGGCAGGGGACAGCCACATGCCGGCTACCTCCCAGCCAGGGCGCGACAGCAGGATGGTGACCGCCAGCACGATCATGGGGATGCCGACGAAGTGGGTGGCGATGTTGCGTGGGTCGCGGTGGTAGCTGGCGTATTGGCTCAGGTGGTCGACGAGGGTTTTCATTGTTGTGCCTCCCTGGTTGCCTGATCGAGGTGTATTGCCTGTTCTGGCCTCTTCGCGGGTAAACCCGCTCCCACAGGGGGCACCACAACTCCTGAGGGCTGCGCTGTACCTGTGGGAGCGGGTTCACCCGCGAAAGGGCCGGTACAGGCGACCGATATAGCTCAGGATAGCCCGCCCCTGCCACCATCATCAGCTCAGCGAATGGCAGCAGCCCGCACTGGCATATCCAGCCCCACCAGCGTCTCGATCATCGCTCGCGCCGCCGGCGACAGCCGGTAACCGCTGCGGCTGACCACGCCACAGCGCACGCTCAGCACTTCCAGCGCCGGTGGCAGGTTGCGCCAGTGCAGGCGCACCAGGCGGCCGCTGGCCAGGTCTTCGGCCACGGCTTCCTCGCTGGCGGTGCCGATGGCATCGCTGGCTTCCACCACGCTGCGCAGCACGGCCAGGTGCTCGGTTTGCAGGTGCGGGGTGAAATCGCTGCGCCCGCTCAGGTTGGCCAGGCGCTTGCGCACGCCGGGGGCGAGCAGGGCGCTGGCCAGCGGGTAGCTGAACAGATCGTTGGTCGACAGGCTGTCCTTGGCCAGCAATGGGTGCCCCGGGCGGCAGAAGAACAGGCCGGGGCGCGGTGAAAGGGGCTCGGTGTGGAAGTTGGGGTCGGCCTCGAACGGGCGGATATCGTCGACGAAAAACTCGATCTGCTCGCGGCGCAGGGCCTGGCCGAGGCGTTCGGCGTTGTCCACCAGCAGCGAGGTGCGGATGCCCGGGTGGCGTTCGAGAAAGTGGCGCAGGGCGTCGGGCACCAGGCGCACAGCCAGCGCCGGGCCGCTGCCGAAATGCAGCTCGCCGGCGTCGAGCTTGGTCATCTGCAGCACTTCGTTGCTCAGCTGCGCGGCACCTTGTACCAGGCGCCGGGCATGTTGCAGCACCACCAGGCCTTCGGGGGTGGGCGGCAGGGCTTTGCTGGCGCGGTCGACCAGCGGGCAGCCGAAGCTGTGTTCCAGGCTCTGGATGGCACGGCTGAAGGCGGGTTGGGTGATGCCCATGGCCTCGGCGGCACGGACGAAGCTGCGGTATTCGGTGAGGGCGATGAAGTAGCGCAGCTGACGGAGGTCCATGTCACGGCTCTGGGGCGGGGATCAGGGGCCTATTCAAGCGGTTGCTGCATATGTCGTCAAAGAAGGTTTATTGATTTGTTTATAGCTTATGGTTATTTGCTGTGGCTTCTGGCCTCTTCGCGGGTAAACCCGCTCCCACAGGTTCACCACAGATTCTGAAACTGTGGTGAACCTGAAGAATTCAGAGGAGATTCAGCGGGTAACTCACGATCAACCGGTTCTCATCGAACGAGTTGGTGCTGAAGTCCCGGCGCATGGTGGAGTTGCGCCACTTCACCGACAGGTCCTTGAAGCTGCCCGACTGCACCACATAGGCCAATTCGGTTTCCCGCGCCCATTCCTTGCCATCGTCCACGCCGCCTGCGGTGACGTTGTCACCCTTGATGTAGCGGTTCATCAGGGTCAGGCCTGGCACGCCGACGGTGGCGAAGTTGAAGTCATGACGCACCTGCCAGGAGCGCTCCTTGGCGTTGTCGAAGCTGGAGTTGTAGCTGTCGTTTGCCAGGGTGCCGCCGCTGGTGCCGTTGACCCGCATCCAGGCATCGTCGCCGCTGACTTTCTGCAGGCCGACGTAGAAGGTGTGGCCCTGATAGCGCGCCGAGAGCATGGCCGATGCAGTGCGGTTGTCCAGTTCGCCAGCGCGTTCGGCGCCGTCTTCCTTGCCGATGAAGTAGCCCAGGTTGGCGCCCAGGGTCCAGTCGCCCAGGGGTTGGCTGTGCACCAGGTTGAGGTACTGCTGGCGGTAGATGTCCTTGAGCTGGGCATCCCACAGGCCGATCATGGTGCGCTTGTCGTTGAAGGTGTACTCGCCGCCGCCAAAGTTGAAACGGTCGGAGGTGAATGCGGCCTTACCGTTCAGCGACATGTCTTCCATGCTGGCGTCGTTGCGCGGGCTGTTGCCGCGGAACTGGCCGGCGTACAGGGTCAAACCGGCGATTTCCTTCGAGGTCAGCTGGCCACCGCGGAAGGTCTGCGGCAGCGAGCGGCCATCGTCCGAGCGCAGGATCGGCAGTACCGGCATCCATTCACCCACTTTCAGCTCGGTTTCGGACAGCTTGGCTTTCAGTGCCACGCCCAGGCGGCCGAAGTCATCGGCCGGGCGGCCATCGTCGTGCACCGGCAGCAGGTGGGTGTTGGTGGTGCCTTTGCCGCCGTCGAGCTTGACCGAGTACAGGCCCAGTACGTCCACGCCGAAACCGACGGTGCCCTGGGTGAAGCCGGAGCGGGCGTCGAGGATGAAGCTCTGCGTCCACTCCTCGGCCTTGGCCTGCGGGTGGGCCGGGTCGACGAAGTTGCGGTTGATGTAGAAGTTGCGCAGGTTGAGGGTGGCCTTGGCGTCCTCCAGGAAACCACCTTGGTCGGCGGCGAACACGGGGAGTGCGCAGGACATGGCCAACAGGCCGGGCAGCAGCTGGCGTGCGGGTTGCAAAGTGCTCATCTGTCGTGGATCTCTTGTTTTTATGGGCGAGCCGGTACGCTGCAGGATGCGGCCTGCAGGTGCGGGTCTTTTGGGATGAACCGGGGCAACGTTGCGTGGGAGGATGGTGCGGGGTAGGGCTGGGGTGAGGCAATTCGCCACAAACGGAAGCGGGCGATAATCGAACGGAATGTTCTGGTTGGTTAATTGTTCTCCTGCACTGGCCTCTTCGCGGGTAAACCCGCTCCCACAGGTACTGCACTGCCTTCAGCATTTATGCAAAACATTGTGGGAGCGGGTTCACCCGCGAAGAGGCCGGTTCAGGCAACACAAAACAAAAAGCCCACCGCGAGGGTGGGCTTGATGCTTTGACAGGTTCAATCAGCTCTTCGGTGCTTCCACCGCTGCCTGCTGGTTGTTGGCCTGCCCGGTCTGCTCGTACCAGCCACCGCCAAGCGCCTTGTACAGGTTGACTTCGCTGGTCAGCTGCGACAAGCGGTCGCCGATCAGTGCCTGCTGGGCGCTGAACAGGTTGCGCTGGGCGTCGAGGAAGGTCAGGTTGCTGTCGATACCGATGCGATAGCGGCGTTCGGCCAGGCGGTAGTAGTCCTGGTTCGCCTGCACCAGGTCGCGTTGCG